>RCUH01000145.1_pt1 | contig 106218 bp, 104 predicted proteins | sample 2166191 | NCBI WGS metagenome assembly RCUH01 (sample SAMN09932848, study PRJNA488358) | compost metagenome | feature: garden; material: soil; isolation source: compost soil in an enriched community after 214 h of incubation | place: Germany: Experimental Botanical Garden Goettingen | collected...
ATTCCTAATTCCTAATTCCTAATTCCTAATTCCTAATTCCTAATTCCTAATTCCTAAATAAACTATTTTGAACTTTTCCTACTTCTTTCTGTGCTTTAGGTGAATTCCGGCACAAAATCTCCCATAGAAAAAGTGCTTATTGAAATCTGGATTGCTGTCTGCATCCAATTCGCTGATAACAAAAGTAAACTCGGGTTTCAGTAAGAGATCGATACGTTCTGAAAGCGGGAATCTTCCTCCCAAACCGATGGTCGGTGAGACAGACAATCCGGGCGTATAACTTTCGTGCTTAATTCCCTTGAAAATAGTTCCATTGTATGGATCATATGAAGAATAATCCGCCCTCCTGCTTCCTCCAACAGGAATTCCCAGGTAACCGCCCAACTCTGCAAATAGTTTGAACTTTTTCCCGAAATCAAAGCGCACGATCGCCGGAATGGATACTACTGCATACTGATAGTGAATGTTGGTTTGACCGGAAAGATGACCAGCGTATACAGATTCGTCCCATGTATGAAAATAATTGAACTCAACGCCGGTTTTAAAACTGACCGGCCGGCTGCTGCGGAACAACATATTGGCTCCAAAACCACCACCATAAAAAGTACGCATGTTACTTTTAGTACTTAACGGATGATTAACCGAAGCATGAAATTCGAAGCCGCTGATTACCTGTTTCGTGGTCTTTTGTACTTGTTCCTGCGCGAAAACGCTTCCTGATACAAAAAAGAGGATGATCAAAAAAGCATTTTTCATTCCGGTCAATTTCGTTTCACATTATTCTTTGGGCGTTCCTTTCTTATAAAAACGAAAATAATCCACCTCCATTGCTTTGGGGTAATCGTCGTTGGCATTGGGATTATTGTTATTCCCGTTCTGGATTCCCAAGTTGAAGCGCACTTGCATTTTATCTGCAAACGGCCAGGATTCGTTCACTTTATACTCCACCCCTTCCCGGATCGTATTGCAATCGGTTGGTTTTCCTCCTTTCGGGCTGAAACGGTAGAGTGAATGCACCACTTTCCCGTCTATCGACCACACGATCTTGTAGTAATCCCATTCCAACGTATAAATGTGGTAATCGTCGCTCAGGTCAGTTTTGGAATTTCCCCAATTGCCGTAGCAGGAATACATATCGTCCGAGCACTGGGAAGTGTTCCGGTTAATGCTATCTCCGTGGATTGCAAAATGCGGGTTTTTCGACAAGCGGTTCTTCTTGTACCTTCCGGCACAATTGTACTCGTTCCAGAACTCAAAGATGTCTATTTCGTATTTGTGGTTGTTTTCCCCGTTGAATAACCAGAAAGCCGGCCACAATCCTTTTCCTTTCGGGATTTTGATCCGCGCCTCGTATTTTCCGTAACCGAACATTTTTTGCGATTCGATCCAGCCGGAGGAATAAAGAAATGAAGAGGAATCTTTTCCCGGGGGAGTTTTAGACCAATCCACTACGTATTTTCCGTTGATCGGTGTGCTTTCTTTTCTCGCTGTTAATTTCAGGATGCCGTTTTCGGTAGTAATGTTGTGTGAAATCGGGAGGGCAGGAGTACTTCCCGTATTGGCATACCAGGTTTTCGAACCGTCTTTATCGAAATTAAAGCCGGCCAGCACCCCTTGGTAAGGAACGATCCATTCTTTGGAAGAAAGTTCTTTCCCGTCAAAATTCTCTTCGTAATCCAAAACCCAAGGCTGATCGTTACAGGAAAACAAGTCTCCTTTTGTCGCTTTTGTATAAGTATCATCAAAGCATTGCCCGAAGCTGAATGAGACACTAGCCAATCCGGCTGCCAATGTCCATCCATTTAGTCTGTTTTTAATCATATTTCACCTGGTTTACGACCTGAATTTACTCAATTTCTTCATTCAGATTGATACGCATTCCCAAACAAAGCCTGAAATAGGAAAACCGATCATTAAAATCACGCACAGGATAATCCCGTGCCCTCAAGCTTTTGCGGAAAATAAACTCCGGTTTCAGGATCAGGTCTACACGCCGGGAAACCGGGAAAATTCCTCCCAAAGCTGTAGCCGCAGAAAGTGAAAAAAGACCTTCATAATTTTCCTTTCTGACTTCGGGCAATTTAATATCTCCCTGATGCATCGGGTAGGAATAGTATTTGGAAGTACTGCTTCCGCCCAGGGGGATTCCCAAATACCCGCCGGCTTCCACGAAGAATCTAACTTTTCGCCCCACATTCAAACGGAGCATGACAGGAATATTCAGGTTCCAGTAGTTGTAATGTACATTAGTGGAGCTTGCCATTTTACCAACATAGGCACTTTGATTCTAGGTGTGAAAAAAATTGCCTTCCAAGCCGGTTTTGAAACTGATTGTATGCGCATCTCCGAAAATAACGTTTGCACCTAAACCGCCGCCGTAAAAGGTTCGATCTCCCGACTCGTTTTCCAAAGTATGGCTTCCCGAAACATGCAATTCAAATGTTGGGATTCCCGATTGGGCATTCGAATTGATCCCGATCAACCCAAATAAGAAAAATGCAGCTAATTCCTTCATGATTTGATGATTTGATGATTTGATGATTTGATGATTTGATGATTTGATGATTTGACTAATTAGATTACCCAAAACAAAAAAGGTTGGATAAATCTCCTATTTTTTGGGCCGTTGAATAAAAAAGGTTGTCCGCAATGAACAACCTTTTTAGCTATTCTAAACAGCTTAAAGCGCTAGTTTCAACCCGATATTCATGCGAACATAGAAATTGGTCACAGGCGACATATCCATTGCATATTCCGGTTTTGCCAAATAGAAATTAAACCCGGCATCCGGTTTGAAAAGCAGGCTATACTTTTCATTGAAGGGTATATACACACCAACTCCACTGCTCAAACCTAAAAACGGCCCCAGACTTAACGTTTCTGTTTTGCGTTTGAACTGACCGAATGGTTCGTAATCACCTGCGGTTTGCAGGACATCCGCTTTGTAAAGAGTATGAACGTTCACTCCAAGCCGTCCTCCCAATTCAAACAGAAAACGTATCCGGTTACCAAAATTCAAGCGAAGAGCAAAAGGAACACTGACATTTGTGGCATGATAATGCTGGTTTCTTCTTGTTTCCGTACTATAAGGTGGAGTAATATCCCCGCCCCAAAAGTGAAAAAAATCTACTTCTAACCCAACTCTTGATCCTACCACTCTATCCGGTTTGAAGACATGACTTGCCCCGATTCCAGCACCAAAAAAGGTCTTCGGGTTAGCAGCTCCGTGATTTACAGAAACCTGGAACTCGTTAAATAGATTTTTGAAACTTTGTTTCTTCTCTGTTTGCCCGAAACCCCAGTTTAAAAACCCACATCCAATAAGTAAAAGTTGGATTTTCATAGAAATCAATTGCTTTTAGTGAATCTTTCCAAATATACCTTACCTGTTTCTCTATTCAAAACTTTAACAAAATAGGTTCCCAATGAAAAAGCACTTACATCCAGTTTCATTTCATTTGTCAAATCACGGGTATCACTTAACAATAATCTTCCCTGACTATCTGATATTTCAATCAAATTCATACTACTTCCAGGCAGCGTTAAACCAATCATTATATGATCACTGGACGGATTGGGGTAAATATTCAAAACATCCAAGTCCAGTAGTTCGTACATACTTAGCGTATTTTCTCCTTGTTTATTCTCATTAAGAAACAGTTCTGCCAAACGTTTATTATTATGATTAATCATCATACCCGCATTTATATCACAATAGCCTGGATCTATAAAAGCTGTAAAATTGGCTCCATTTTCCACTTCAAAACCAGGATCCAAAATGATCGTATTAGATACAACGGCATCTAATTGTTGAGTACTGTCAAGAACCACAGGACTTATTGCACCAGAAATAGTTATATTTTGTGAGAGCATTGTACTATACCTAACACTATTTACCAGATAGTCCCAAGACCAACCTTCTTCAGTTGTTATAGAATGTGAACTACAGTTACCTTTTCTATAAAACCGGAAGTACTCTATCTCAAATTCCTTCGGAAAAGTGGTAGATGCATCCGGTTCATTACCATCATTTTGAACTGCAAGGTTAAATATAACACCCATGTTATCTGTTTGAGGCCAGAATTTTGCCATCATAACAGCTGATTCCATGCTCACCGAATTACAATCAATGTACTGGCCTGATAGATTAGTATATCTGTATGCCGTTCGAACCGGATTCCCATCTATATACCACACTAACTTAAAAAAATCCCATTCCAACGCGAATTTATGGAACCCGTCATCATATCCAGTTGACGGCCAACTTGAACACTTGCCTAGCAAATCAGTGGGGCATTTAGATGTTGGATTAGTCAATTTATTTGAAGGTAACGAACGGCTTATGTAACCCACCCAACTTTAAACAACAGGGGGTAGACATTAAAAATTACTAATTAAAGTTGAGCTTAGATTTCCTTTACCTGATTTTCAGGAAATTTCTGATAGTACAAATCAGCCATCCGCCGACTAAGTTCTACTAAAAGAGGTGGAAAAACTATGTAATAGTAATGTGTTACAACTTCAGATAAGGTGACCATCTTTCCCAATCCTTGATGTGGTACTAGAGATTTTGAATCAATATTACTTAAGTAAGAGGCTAAAACCTCGTTACATTTTGAAGTAAGTAAAATAGATTGCATTGATCGAGCATCTGTGAAGGCCTTAAAATTACTGTAACCTTCTAATTTCTCAACAGCATCTTCAATCTGCTGATTACCAACTCTCTCAATATCTTCTTTAAATGGAGTAAGATTCATAATAAATAGCGGTTTTTAAATTGTGAATGTAATTAATTAGTTTAGAACAGTTCTTTCAGATCGATTTCTAAGGCTTTACAGAATTTAGTCAACCAAAGATAAGAAGGATTGTATTTTCCTTTTTCAAGTCTGGAAATAGTTGATTCAGCTGAACCAAATTTATCAGCAACCTCTAATTGAGTTAATCCTTTTGACAAACGTAATTCCTTCGCTCGTTCTCCTAGTCGTTTCAATGAATCTTGTTCCATAAGACAAGTTTATGTACAAAATTCTCTTACTAACTTGATCTATAAGTCAAGTTTGATTATATTTGTCAAAAAAGAACCTATGAAAATGAATATTGTACGTCTTATTAGAGATGATATTAAAATCTCTAGGTTGATTAATACATTAGAACAGCTAAATGTTTCTGCTTATCAATACACTTTAGGAAATTCGAAAGTTATTTTTTCTTTGATGGGAATACCTGATGAGGAACAAAACTTTGAAATCTATTACAAAATGATTGAGCAAGGGGAGGATTTAACGAAATACGATTCGAATGAGAAAATAGAAGAACTGGCAGAAGATGTCTTCAAACAATTGATGATTTTTTGAGGGGTGTGTATAAAATGTAGGGAGAGGTGAGAATCTTTTTCTCACTTTGTCTGAACGGGTAGGACAAGATTCCCAAATAATCCTACCCTTAATGTTCAAGTAAAAAAGTAATAGTTATAAAAATAACTGTCTAATAATTTTTCGAATAAATCTCCTCAGCTTCTTGCGGTTAACAGTCAGTTGAAGAAAACCCAATTCGATCACCAATTTGTTTTTAGGCATTTGAGATATGTTGAATGGACAACACTCTCCCTACATACTTTTAAAATTAGTATAATAAATCAGACTGGGTTATCTAAGCCGGTCATTACCTTAATGAAAGTCCGATACCTGAAGATGCGTTGAATCCACCTGTTGCGGTATAGATATCTTTGTTGAACAAAAAATTGGCACGATCCGTATAGATATGTCCCCAATTTGCATCTGCCGGGCCTAATTGAATGGTTCCAAAAGATGTTGTAAATGTGTTCCAGGTTTGGGAAAATGAGTACATTCCCAATAAACAGGAGAACCCTGTTAAAATGATTCTGTTCATAGTGATTTTTTTTTTGAAAATAGACAAAAAAACCTGAAAAGATTATGAAATCGGGATCAATTTGCAGAAGATTAATTCAATGGTAATCTTCAACTATTCCACTAATTTCATTAGAATTTTAATGTATATGACGGCTATACTACACTTCTTTGAATTAAGAATGTAATTCAAACTTTATTCGTAGTCTGTCCACCAAAACTATTGTAGAGTTCTCATTGAGATGAGGAAATTAAGGTTACAAAAAAAGGTTGTCCGTAATGAACAACCTTTTCCTTTTTAATATTTGATCTTAACGGATAATTCCTGCATCTAATAATGCTCTGTTATCCATTACATTCAATTTTTTCTGCAATGCCTGGCGTGCTGAATTTGCAATGCCTGCTCTTGACTGGCTCAACATCTGCATCATTTCCGGATCGTAGTTTTTCGCTGCCGGAGCTTTTACTGTTTTGTTGATGCGGAATACGTATACTCCCGATTGACCAACCGTTGCTTTGGAAGACATTTTGTCTTTCAGTTTACCGGAGAACAATGCTCCTACTACTTCCGGTTCGTAACCACCACCCTGAATACTTGGAGAAGAGAAAGTTAATTCAGCCTGCTTCACATCTGTTTTCAATTTCTTAGCCAATACTTCCAGGTTCGTTACCGATCCCATTTTCTTCAAAATTGAATTGGCTTTCTTCTCGTTCAAAGCATCTGTTCTCATACGATCGTATGTATCAACCAATGCAGGTGCACCTTTCTCACGGATCGAAGAAACGATTGCGATGATCATGCGGTTGTCATCCTGGATCGGTGAAGAACACAAATTACCTACTTCCGCATCTTCGTTGTATGCCAATTCCAAAATCGTCTGAGCAGCCATTTTAGTTGAGAATCCCTGAACTTTCGGAGCTTCATCAAACATACGTACCGGACGGGAATAGAACCCTTCTCTGCGTGCAATGGTATCAAACAAGATGATTTTATCTGTGATATCTGATTTCTTAGACAATTCTCTGTCGATTTTTGACAACAAATTGTAAGCTTTGTCTTTCAGGTTCATTTTCGTTTCCTCAGAAGCAAGCAATGTTTTCTGAACAACTGCCAATACAGGGAATCTTACGTCGTTCTTTCTTTCCAATACTTCGATAATGTGGAATCCGAAATCTGTCTGAACAACACCGATTGATCCTACAGGTTTCTCGCTGGAGAATTTAGAGAATGGCTCTACCATTTCGTAATCCATGAAATCTTCGTAAACTCCGCCTTTGTCTTTTGATCCCGGATCTTCTGAATACTTCTTAACATATTCTTCGAAGTTCGTGCTGTTTACCACTTTCACCAAACTGTCGGACAATTTCTTAGCAGATTCGATTTTCTTCGTATCACCTTTCTGAGCACTGATCAGGATGTGACGCACTTTCATTACAGTTGTATTGAAGTCCATTACTTTTGCGACACGCGTTGCTCCCTGGTCATTGTATGGCCCGATCAACTGACCAATCGCAGCTGTTTTGAACACCGTGTCCATTGCAGCAGGATATGTCAATCCCTGGCGTGCTTTCGGGTCTCCTTCCGGACGGAAAGTCATCATGTGACCTGAAGCGTACATTCTAGGCAATTCGGAATTCTCTAAAATGAATGTTGAATCGTTTGCTGTTGTCGCAAATTTCTTCTTAATAGCTGTTGTAATTTTATTGAATTCGATTGAATCTCTTTTGGACGGCTGAATCGTAATATCAAAATACTTTACATCACGACCTGCCATTACCTGGTATTTCGGCTTGTCTTTATTCTTGTCGTAGAATGCACGAACTTCTTTGTCGGAAACCTTCATTTGGTCATCTGTAATATCGCGGTATGCACCCATTACAAAAGAAACTGATTTGGATTCGTTCTTAGCCAAATATTCGTTTTTCGCTTCTAACTTCGTTACATAAGCTCCCTGTCCAAGGTATTGGAAGTATTTCTCCTGCATACGTTGTACGCGGATCGCTTCTTTTGTTTTTTTCCAACCGTCAATTGCAGCAGGATCTGTGGATTTCTCCTGTTCCTGAACATATTTATCCAATTGTGCAGCATCAAACTGTCCTGTAGCAGGATTTGTAAATGACTGCTGGATCTCCGGCATCAAAGTAAACCCGTCTTCACCGTAAAGGAAAGCTGTAAACTCTTTCTCAGAAACAGCTAATCCAAGCGCTTCGTACTCTTTTTTCAAAATGATCTCATCTACCGCATTTGCCCACGCTTTGTCAGCAGACTGTTCTGCATCCTTGTCCGTGTACTCTTTTTGCTGCTGTTGAAACTGTTGTCTGTCTGAGAACTCAAACTGACGCAATTTGGTGTTATAAATCGCTGTATCCACTTCATCCCCGTCAATTGTTCCCAATGTTCCGCGGTCAACTGATGATCCGATTTTGTCAAATAATCCGGTAAGGATAAAGGTTAATAGAGCTAACCCAGTGATACCTACAAGGAGGTAACGCATGTTTCTAATTCTACCGATGATTGCCATTCTATATTTTCTTTTAAGGGTGCGAATATAATCAGTTGAGCCGACTTTTTAAACCTTTCTCCTTTTTTTTGTTGTTTCTGTGTCAATTATTTGACGGAATTGTGTTTGGTAAAGCTTAAGAAAGGTTAAAAATGCCCGGGTACAAATCCATATCGGTCGTTGTGTCGTAACTTGATAAAAATTTCCCTATGAAACATGTTGTTTTCTTTTTGATCGTCACACTTTTATCTGTAAGTGCCTGTGGTCAGAAAAACAAAACCGATGGAGTGATCAAAACTCCGAAAAGCGAAAAAGAATTGTCCAACTACCAGGTTGCTTACTTCGGAAGTGGCTGTTTTTGGTGTGTGGAAGCCATTTACGAATCGGTAAAAGGAGTAGCGGAAGTAGAAAGCGGGTATTCCGGCGGAAATGTTGAAAACCCAACTTACGAAGCGGTTTGTACAGGCACAACCGGTCATGCGGAAACGGTAAAAATTTATTACGATTCGGCAGTTGTTTCATATGACGACCTATTGAAAGTCTTTTACGATTCACACGATCCCACTACGCTTAACAAACAAGGTCCGGACATGGGAACCCAGTATCGCTCAGCTATTTTTTATCAAACAGATTACGAACGCGATCACGCAAAAGCTTACATCAAACAATTACTGGACGAAAAGAAATTCCCGACGATCACCACTCAGGTCGTAAAATATACGGCGTTCTACAAAGCCGAAGCTTACCACCAGGATTTCGAGTGCAGAAACCCAAATAACGGGTATGTGAAATCTGTTTCCCAGCCGAGATTAGAGCAGTTTAAGATCAAATCTCCGGAGATGCTGAAAACAGAAGAACAGAAATAATTATAAACCACATAGGCGCTTAGAACACATAGTTTTATTTGAGCATGTCCATTAGCGAGCTCTTTTTGCATTGATCCTAATCTGAAAAGTAAAGACCAGAATACTGAAAGGATTTTGCGTGTTAACTTGAACCATATTAGGTTCATAGAGCACATGGAAGAACTATTAAACTTTTGTTCCTATAGGTCTAAAAACTATGTGACCTATTGTGACTATGTGGTAAAAAACAAACAGCATCCTCCGGATTCTTCAACTCAAATTCTCCAAATAGTCTTCTACTTCCCGCACATGCACCATCGGGATGGAGCACAGACCTGCGGCACATACGGTGGCTTCCGCATTATCCGTATAGCGAACCACTAAAAACGGGGAATTTTGCATCCGGAAACTTTGCCATTCTTTCGTTTTGGGGATCGTCAGCAAACGCACTTCTTTTTGAAATCTCAATAACAGCAAAGCCCAATTGGAGTAGCCGGAGCCGTATTGTTCCATTCCATCGATCACGTTTTGAAGCATTTGTTTCGCTTTTGCTTCGTAATCCAGGTTGTCGGTGAGCAATGAAAGCGTCAGTAAATTATTCGCCATGATGCTGTTCGTAGCCGGAATCACGTTGTCATTGATCTCCATCTTCCGTGCAATCAAATCGTGGTCATCGGATGTGAAATAAAACATCCCTGAAACCTCATCGAAGAAATGCTTCAATGCATAAGTACACAATTCCTTTGCAAAATGTAGTTCTTCTTCGCCTGTGATTTGGTACAATGTCAAAAAAGCCTGAATGGAGGTCGCATAATCATCCAGGAACCCGGTGATAAAAGAACGTTCGTTTTGGCGGGTGTGCATCAGTTTGAAATCATCCGATACCTGGTAGGTCCGGAGCCATTTGGCAACCTGCAATGCCAGTTTTAAATAGCCGTGATCTTCGGTTGCTTTGAATGCTTCTACTAACCCGGTAATCGTTAACGCGTTCCAGGCTGTTAAGCATTTGGTGTCTGTTACCGGGGCAATGCGTTTTCTGCGCAAGTGTAATAAAGTATCCAGTTGTGATTGAATCTTCACCGGATCAATTGACGGATTGTGCTTGCAAAACGTTTCCCAGCTTTCATTTCTCAACAAAACCCATTGCTGGTGTTCCCAATAGCCTTTATTTTCCGGATTGTAGAATTTCCAGAACCAGGAAGCATTTTCGCCCAAAGCTGCTTCAATCTCTTCTTTCGTCCATACATAATATTTTCCTTCCACTCCTTCCGAATCGGCATCCTGGGCAGCAAACAAGCCGCCTTCCTCACTTTTCATTTCACGCTCCAGCCAGGTCAGCGTTTGATCCAGAACACGTTTGTATTCCGGAATTTTGGTCTCCCGGTATGCCTGGGCATAAACACTCAACAACTGTCCATTATCGTAAAGCATTTTCTCGAAATGCGGAATTTTCCACAATAAATCAACTGAATAACGCGAAAAACCGCCTCCAACCTGGTCGTAAATTCCTCCCCAGGCCATTTTGTGAAGGGTGAGGTTTACATACTTGCTAACTTCTTCGTGGTTTTCCAGGACACCATAATGCAACAGGAATTCCAGGTTGCTTGGCAACGGAAATTTCGGAGCAGTGGTTGGCCCACCTTCCACCATGTCCATACGTGCCTGCCACCTCCGCACCAGTTCCTTCAATTTATCCGGTGCAAATGGCTGCACAGGTTCTGCAACAGCAATCAAATCCGACTGCTGCACTCCTTCTGATAATTCTTTCGCGTATTCGAGTACTTTTTCCGGCTCGGAAGTATAAGTATGATGCAGGGATTTCAATACATGCATCCATTGTTCTTTCGGGAAATAGGTTCCTCCGTAAATCGGTTGTCCGTTCGGGATGGTGAAACAATTCAAGGGCCATCCGCCCCGCTGGGTCATTAACTGAACGGCTGTCATGTAAACCTGGTCCACATCCGGACGCTCTTCCCGGTCTACTTTGATGCAGACAAAATGTTTGTTCATCAACGCAGCTACTTCTTCGTCCTCAAAACATTCGTGCTCCATAACATGGCACCAATGGCAGGCAGAGTAACCGACAGAAACAAGCACTAACTTTTGTTCTTTCTCTGCCTGTTCAAACGCTTCCTTCGACCAGGAAACCCAGTTTACGGGATTGTGAGCGTGCTGTTGCAGGTAAAGACTGCTTTCGTGAATGAGTTCGTTTGTGTACTGTTCCATAAGTTAAAGGTAAGAAACTCCGGCCAAAAACCCGCATTGGCGCTGAGCAAATAGACACATGTCTATCTGTATTTTTGAGAGTTGCCGGAATTACGTCCTGGTATCTGTGTGCAAACAACCAATACCTCAAATAATACCCAAATCCACGCAGATAATAAACAAACATTGGTCTATTCCATATTTGGATTAATTTTGTAACTCAATTTTCAAACTAAGTGAAGCAGTTACAACCTTTTCATGTACTTATTTACCTTGCCGGAATCCTGGTTTTATTAACCGGAATCAGTTTTTTGGTGAAAGGCGACAAAATCGACCTGTTCGGGACGGATGTGCAATTCCTGACATTTAACGATGCGCTGACACCAGCTAAACCTGCTGAAAAGAAAGACATCACCGATATCGTAAAGGTAGATACCGTAAACATTGAAAATGTTGCCGCAGATACAACCGTTAAGAACACCTTTGCAACGGATGGAAAAATGGGAGCTCCTGCCGGCGGTACCTTATCTGCCGAAGCTGCAACCAATATCCAATTCAATGAAAAAGGACTGGAAGCATTGCACGAATTCTTTGTGAAACTGGACGGTGCTTCGAAAGGAAAAAAAGTGCGTTTGCTTCATTACGGTGATTCACAGATCGAAGGTGACCGCATGACTTCTTATATCCGTCAGCGCCTGCAAACGCAATTCGGAGGATTTGGCCCGGGAACGATTCCGGCAAAAAACGAGTACAACACCATTACCTTTAAGCAAACCTGTTCACCCAATTTCACACGTTACACTGCTTTTGGCGGAGCAAGCCTGAAATCCAAGAAATATGGTTCCATGAACACGGCAGCGCGCTTCACATCGGAAATGGACAGCGCACAAATGGCAGTAACTACCAGCATCAAAGAAGCATTTATTGAAATCGAACCTACAAAAACGGCGTATTCACGTGCAAGAACCTACAACCAGGCACGCATGTTCTATACCAGCTGCTTCAAACCGTGTAAGATCAAAGTATACAACGGAACAACACTGATCCATGAAGACAGCCTGGAAAACGACGGAAAATACCACGTTCTTTCCCTGGAATTTCCTTCTACCCCGAGTAAATTGCGTTACGAATTCTCTGCTGCTGTGAGTCCAACGATCATTGGCTTTTCACTGGAAAGCGATTACGGTGTGTTCGTAGACAATATCGGGATGCGTGGTTCAAGCGGAACGTTCTTCGGAAAGATCGATCACAATTCGGCTTCGAAAATGTATGCAGATTTGAACGTAGAGATGGTGATCATGCAGTTTGGGGGGAACAGTGTTCCGTACATGAAAGACTCTTCTTCCGTCAGACGTTACGCCAATCAATTCAAAGGCCAGTTGTATACCGTAAAGAAGCTGCGTCCTTCTGCTGCCGTTCTGGTTATCGGGCCAAGTGATATGTCGATGCAGTCTGCAGTAGGCCGCGTGACCTACAAAATGCTTCCGTTCCTGGTGCAGGAAATGACCCGCGTTTCGAAAGAAGTAGGAGCTTGTTACTGGGATCTTTTCAGCGCGATGGGTGGAGAAAACTCGATGCCAAGCTGGGTTGAAAAAGGATTAGCCGGAAACGATTACATACATTTTACCAATCGTGGCGCAAGTATTGCATCGCAACTCTTCTTTGATGCCCTTGCTGCAGAGTATGTCAAATGGAAACAAGGAGCTCAATAAAAGTGAAATGCTTTCTGCTCAAATAAAATATTGGATGAAGTTTAGTTTTTATACCGCGTTTTTAATAGCCTCTCTTATTGCCTGTACAAGTCAGTCGCAAGTGGAGATCCTGCGCGATAAAACACCACTCAACACCTACTCTTACCCCTTATTCCATCACCTGGATACCAATTTGAGAAAACAGTATCCCTTCATCAATTTTGAGAATAACTGCTTTCGTTTTTACAGTGCCCAAAGTCCGAACTGGGAGCATCTTTTCCAGGATTTCAGAGACATGGTCTTCCAAAAGGACTGCAAACTGAATTTTTACCACATCGGTGGATCGCATTTGCAGGCAGATGTCTACACGCACGACATCCGCACATATTTACAAAGTCATTGGTCAGGAATCCCCGGAGAACGCGGAGTAATCTTTCCTTTCGACCTGGCTCGTACCAATAATCCCTGGAATTACGAATTTAAATCACCGAATAACTGGCATCCTCACCGGAGTGTCAATTTTCAACGTCCCGATGGGATTGATTTCGGATTGATGGGAGTAGTAGTAGAAACTCCGGATTCCGTTGTGGAAATTAAGTTCCGGTACGATAAAACAGATGTCAAACCCGGATTTACCCGGCTTCGGGTATACCACAACAAAGGTCTTTTCCCTTACGACTTGAACTTTGGCCCGGATGAGATCCTGATCGTGAATAAGTTCCGGAATGAAACTTTAGGATACACCGAAACGGTTTTTGCAGATGCGGTAGATACTTTCAACCTGCAATTGACCCGCCTGGTTGCCGGACCGTACAATCTTCAAATCAGCGGATTTCAATTGAGCAATGCTTTACCCGGAATTTCTTACACGGCGATCGGCATAAACGGGGCAGGATTGTATACTTATATTGCCAACCGGAATTTCGACGAGCAATTGAAAGAATACCCGCCGGATTTCTTCGCATTTTCAGTCGGGACCAACGATGCCAACGTTCCTTACGCTTCATTCGACCCGGATGTGTATAAAAAGAACCTGGAAACCATGATGATGAAAGTCCTCACGGCCAACCCGGATTGTGCCATTCTGCTCACCGTTCCGAACGATGCCGGGTACAAGAAGAAATACCTCAATAAGAACATCGCCCGTCAACGTGAAGTCATCATTGAACTGGCCAAAAAATACCAATGTCCTGTCTGGGACTTTTACGGGATTATGGGCGAACTGGGCTCTTCCCGTATCTGGAAAGCAAACGGGCTGATGCGGGCTGATCTCGTGCACTTCACAGCTCCGGGCTACCATTTCAAAGCAGAACTGTTCGTTGACGCTTTTGAAAAGTGGCTGGAACAAATGGAAAAAAGAAAATACATCAATTAATAGCATTTAATCCCTTTTATGGAATCACTGTACCGCATTTTTAGCTTTACACACATGTCTGCCGACGACCTGGCCTTCAACAGGCTGGATTTCTGGATTTTCTTCCTGGCATTTATGATCCTGTTCAGCTTTCTTCATAAACATCAGCTGGTGCGCAGTATGTTTATTACGGTTGCAAGTTTGTTCCTGTACTTCAAAACATCGGGGTTTTTCGTTACGCTGCTTGCGCTTTCGGTAGTGGTCAATTTCCTGCTGGGAAAATGGATTTTTAAAGTCGATAACAAACTCGGGCGGAAATGGATCATCGCGCTTTCCGCAACTTTCAATTTATTTTTCCTGGGTTACTTCAAATACGCCCACTTTTTCACGGAGTCTTTCAACAAAATGTTCCAGACCGATTACGAGATTTTTAACTCGTTTGCACAATGGGGAAATGGCTTTTTCGGGGAAGGAACATTTGAAACGATGATCCTGATGCCGGCCGGGGTGAGTTTCTTCACCTTCCAGTCGATCAGTTATGTAGTAGACATTTACCGCAAGGAAATCCAGCCTGTAAAGAACATTTGGGATTATGCGTTTTACGTGACTTATTTCCCACACGTGCTCATGGGGCCAATCGTACGTGCACGCGATTTCATTCCGCAGATTTACCAGAAATTCAAGCTTTCCCAAAAGGAATTCAGTGAAGCAGTCTTTTTGATCATGAAAGGATTGTTCAAGAAAATTGTTTTGGCTGATTTCATTGCAACACACTTTATCAATGCTGTTGTAGACAATCCGGATGCGTACCCGGGATACTGGAGCGTGATTGCCATGTGGGGCTATTCCCTGCAGATTTACGGAGATTTCTCCGGTTACACCGATATCGCGATCGGGATCTCGAAACTCATGGGCTTCGAACTGCTTCCGAACTTCAATTCACCCTACAAAGCAAACAGTGTGGCCGATTTCTGGAGAAGGTGGCACAAATCATTAGGTTCGTGGCTGAAAGATTACCTGTACATTCCGCTTGGGGGAAACAAAAAAGGAACAATCGGAACGTATGTGGCGATCATCATTATTTTCATCTTCCTGATCTTCATCACCGGCTGGTTTGAACTCATCTTTGTTTACGTCGGGTTAATGAGTTTGTACGGAATCGCCATCCTGATCAGCCCGAAAGTAAAAACCTTCATGCACCGCGATCTGAACCTGCTGATCACCATGATTCTCGGTGGATTGTGGCACGGAGCTTCGCAAAACTTCGTGATTTGGGGAGCAATGAACGGAATGGCACTAGTGATCTACAATCACTGGAAGAAAATCTCGCCGTATGAAAAGAGTTCGTGGTGGATCGTGCATTTCTGGAAGATCTTACTAACATTCAACTTTATCACATTTACCCGGATCTGGTTCCGCCTGAAAACGGAAGGTGCGCCGGAAAATATGCTCGACCGGATCTTCCATAATTTCAACTTCGAATGGAAGACTTTTGAAACATTGACGAACACGTATTACCCGGCATTGCTGATCATGCTTTTAGGATTTTTCCTTCACTGGATGCCACAAAAATGGAAAGATTTCATGGTCGGAAGTTTTGTAAAAGCACATTACGTGCTGCAAATGTTAATAATTGCTGTATTCGTTGTAGTACTTTACCAGGCCGCTTCGAATTCCTTCCAGCCTTTCGTATATTTGGAGTTCTAACTAAATTGAAAACGGAGAATTTAAAATTGAAAAGGGCTTGATTTTTTCCTTTTCAATTATCCATTTTCAATCCTCAATTAATAATACACAGATATGTTACCGGAAGTTCATTTTCAGGATTTGGGGCTGATCGATTACCAGGAAGCCTGGGATTACCAGGAAAAGCTCTTTGCTGCAAGTATTGCGCTTAAAATCGAACGGCGTAACGGAACCAGCGAAGAGGAAACCAAAAATCACCTCTTGTTTTGCGAACATCCGCACGTTTTTACACTCGGAAAAAGCGGAACCCAGGACCATTTGCTTCTGAATGAAGCGGAACTGGAGGCACACGAAGCCAAGTTTTACAAGATCAATCGTGGGGGCGATATTACGTATCACGGTCCGGGACAGCTGGTCGCTTATCCCCTGTTCGACCTCGATTACTTTTTCACCGATATTCACAAATACATGCGCTACCTCGAAGAAGCCGTGATCCAGGTGCTGGCTCATTACGGGGTCAAAGGTGAACGTTCGGACGGGTTTACCGGTGTTTGGATCGATACAGACAAGCCCACAGCACGCAAGATCTGTGCAATGGGCGTGAAAGCTTCCCGTTGGGTTACCATGCACGGAATCGGCTTCAATGTAAATTCGAACCTTTCTTATTTTTCTCATATCGTGCCTTGCGGAATTGAAGATAAATCAGTAACTTCCTTGCAACAGGAATTGGGCCGGCCCGTAGATATGCAGGAGGTAAAAGCACTTTTGCAGGAAAAACTGGCTTCCCAATTCGGATTCACTTACGCATAACAGTCATGAAACGTACCCTGCTCAAATGGTTGAAGCGAACCGGATGGTTTGTTCTCATCCTATTCTTGTCCCTGAATATTTTTGTCCTTCTAAGCGGCCGATTCTACCTCTACAAAGGAATTTATTATACGTATTTGCAGGGGGAAACTTCACCGACGATCTATGACCTGGATAAATTCTACAACGCAACGGTAAAAGCTCCGAAGCAATCCGAACCCTGGAATTTCAGGCTGGCTAAAAATGAATTACTGGACAAAGAAGACCTGAAATACCTGGAAACCTGGATGGGAACTTCTTTCCTGGTGGTGAAAAACAACGAAGTGATTTACGAACAGTACTGGGGAGATCATCACCCGGAAACGGTTTCGAATTCCTTTTCATCGGCAAAAACAGTAGTGAGCCTGCTGATCGGGATTGCGCACGAAGAAGGCCATATCAAAAGCCTGGACGAACCGGTTCGCAAGTATATCCCGGAATTCTCCGGAAAAGGAAAAGAAAAGATCACCATCCGTCATTTGCTGATGATGGCATCCGGACTGGACTGGACAGAGAGCGGGAAAAATCCCTTGTCGGAAAATGCGGAGTCTTATTACGGCTGGGATTTAAGAGGATTGGTGACACGTCAACATGCCGAACGCGCTCCCGGAAAAGAATTCATTTACCAGAGCGGAAATTCGCAATTACTTGGTTTCATCCTGGAAAAAGCAACCGGCAAAGACCTGTCGGAATATGCTTCCGAAAAGTTGTGGAAACCCATCGGGGCGGAATCCGACGCTTACTGGAGCCTGGATAAAAAAGACGGAGCAGAAAAAGCATTTTGTTGTTTGTACAGCACCACCCGCGATTTTGCCCGCATCGGGAAATTATTGGTCAGTCATGGAAAATGGAACGATAAGCAAGTCATTCCGGGCGATTATTTCGATGAAATGGTGAAAAATCCGGAGATGACAACTGAAGAAGGTGTTCCGAATACGCGCTACGGACTGCACATCTGGACTTATGTCAGCAACGGGCACCCGGTGTATTACTGCCGTGGAATCAAAGGACAATACATTATTTCCATTCCGGACGAACAATTAATTGTAGTCCGAACCGGTCACAAACGCGCACCGGACGTGGAAAAAGACATTCTGAAAACCTCCAATACGCAGGCAAACAGGGAAAAGATAGGCCATCCTTCCGATTTGTTTGAGTACATCCGGATGGGAAGAAAGATCGCAGCTTCTAACAAATGATTAACTTTGCAGCTCAAAAGGAATAAAAGCATGCGAGAAGAATTAAAAGGCCCGGTTGTTGAAAATGTAAGAGTAGTCATTGTTCCCGAAATCAATGAAGAAGGCGGAACACAGCATTATGTTTATCTTTTGAACTTAAGAGATGATATCATGGAAGGTATCATCATTACAAGCCGCGGTTACGGAGAAGATATCCATACAGGTGAAAAGATCAACACATCCGTTCTGAGACATTCACTGGAAGTTCTTTTACCCAATGAAGCAGCGAAACTTGAGCCGATTATGGAAGAAGTATTCGGTTTAACAAACGAGTACTGGGTTTCTTTCTGGGCAGATGATGTGATGTACGACAAGCGCTTTATTTTCCTGCCGGAAACAATCAATGACAAAAACTTAACGGATATCCCGAAATTAGGCGGAAAAGGAATTATGGTCGGCTGATTGGATCTTAGGACATCAAGATGTTAGGACTTTAAAATAGAAAGCCCGGCGAAATTCGCCGGGCTTTTATGTTTATTCAGAGTCCTGAAGTCTTAAAATTGTAAAATCCTAAGATTTATTAAAGCGTTCCGCGCTTCTCCTGCTCTCTTTCGATTGATTCAAACAAAGCTTTGAAGTTTCCTGCTCCGAATCCGCGGGCACCCATGCGCTGGATCACCTCGAAGAAAACAGTTGGACGATCTTCTACCGGTTTTGTAAAGATCTGCAGCAAATAACCTTCGTCATCCGCATCGATCATAATTCCCAACTTCTGTAATTCGTTGATGTCTTCTTTGAATTTGGACATGTGGGCTTTCAAACGCTCCGGAATTGCATCGTAATATGCCTGCGGAGGTGTTGACAGGAACTCCACTCCGCGGGAACGCATATCCGCTACTGTTGTGATGATATCATCTGTTGCAACTGCAAGGTGCTGAACACCTTCTCCTTCGTAAAAATCAATGTATTCCTCGATTTGAGAGCGTTTTTTACCTTCCGCAGGTTCATTGATCGGGAATTTGATACGTCCGTTTCCGTTCGACATTACTTTCGACATCAAAGCAGAATATTCTGTTGTGATCTGTTTGTCATCGAACGATAGGAAATTCACAAATCCCATCACATCTTCAAACCATTTTACTGCTTCGTTCATGCGATTCCAATCGGTATTTCCAACCATGTGGTCAATGAACTTCAATCCAACCGGAGCCGGGTTGTAATCTGACTTGTAATCTACATAACCAGGCATAAAGATACCGGTGTAATTTTTGCGTTCAACGAATACAAAAACCGTCTCACCGTAAGCTCCGTAAATCCCGGAACGAACGATTTCTCCGTTTTCATCCGATTCAACCATCGGCTCAAAGAAAGACTTCGCACCTCTTTTGGTTGTCTCTTCGTAAGATTTTCTAGCATCTTCTACCCAAAGTGCAATCACTTTTACTCCGTCACCATGCTTTTTCACGTGTTCTCCGATCGGTGAATCACTTTTCAATGCTGTTGTCAATACAATCCGGATCTTATCCTGCTTCAATACGTAAGAAGCACGGTCTTTTACCCCTGTTTCCAAACCGGCGTAAGCCAAATCCTGGAAGCCAAATGCTGTTTTGTAATAGTGAGCCGCCTGTTTCGCATTTCCCACATAAAATTCTACATAATCCGTTCCCAACAAAGGCAAAAAGTCTTGTGCCCCTTCAAAAATTTTCTCTAATCCGTATTCTACGTTTTTAATCTCGTTACTCATATTTCTTTAATTATCACTGTTTTAATGATGAATTATCAAGTGCCAAAATCCGTCTTTTATTCGTAATTCGGCATTCGCAATTCGGAATTATTTATCCAACCAGCTAGTCGCATAGGAATCATCTTCCATATCCACTGCTGCCTGTGTTAATTTTAAAGGTCTGAATGTATCAACCATTACAGCCAATTCTTTCGTTTCTGTCTGCCCGATACTTCTTTCATACGCTCCCGGATGCGGCCCGTGCGGAATTCCACCCGGATGCAGGGAAATGTATCCTTTTTCCACGTGGTTTCTGCTCATGAAATCTCCGTCCACATAATACAGCAACTCATCCGAGTCAATATTACTGTGATTGTATGGTGCCGGAATGGAAAGCGGGTGATAATCGTACAAACGCGGTACAAAGGAGCAAATCACGAAATTGTGCGCTTCAAATGTCTGGTGTACGGGAGGCGGCTGATGCACACGCCCGGTAATTGGTTCGAAATCATGAATCGAGAATGCATACGGGAAATTGTAACCGTCCCACCCGATGACGTCAAACGGATGCGAAGCATATTCCAGCTCGTGCAGCATGTTTTCTTTCTTGATGCGGATCGTGAATGATCCTAATTCGTCATGAGTTTCCAATTCGGAAGGAGCTCTGAAATCACGTTCGCAAAAAGGAGAATGCTCCAATAACTGCCCGAACTTATTGCGGTAATTCTTCGGGGTATAAACCGGTGAGAACGATTCGACAATAAACAAACGGTTCTTTTCCGTCTCAAATTCGATCTGGTAGATCATTCCACGCGGAACAACCAGGTAATCTCCGTAACTGAAAGGAATGTTCCCCAACATGGTACGCAGCTTTCCGTTTCCTTCGTGAATGAAAATCACTTCATCTGCATCTGCATTCTTGTAGAAATAGCTGTCCATCGACTTTTTCGGTGCAGCCAATGCAATATTCAGGTCGCTATTAAAAAGTACGATCTCACGTGCTTCCAGGAAATCATCTTTCGGAGCTACGTTGAAGCCTTTCAGCATGCGGGATGTAATGTTCTTGTTTACAGCCGGAACCGGGGTCAGGTCTTTGTATTCTTTCACCGACTTCACCATCGTAGGGCGGTGCACATGATATAATAAGGATGAAAATCCGTGAAATCCTTCCGTGCCGAACAACTGTTCATAGTACAAATCACCGGATTCTTTGCGGAATTGGGTATGTCTTTTGGGAGGAATTTTCCCCAAATGAGAGTAAAATGGCATGTTTATTTATATTAGTTTTTAACAATTTGATAATATACCTGGGTATTTCTCATTCCGGTTTCCGAATAAGCAGCCACGCCAGTTTTATCGTCAATTCCAACCACATAGTATCTGAAAGTTACGCAAAATTACCGACAAAAAGAGTTATAAAAAATGAGAATTGTCAGTTTTTTGACAAAAGTGACCACTTTCATTGCATGGAAAAAAAAGTATATTTGCGCACAAATCACACCCCCATGAAAAAAATACTGGTTTTAGGTTCTTGTGGACAGATCGGTACAGAGTTAGTTCTTACACTGAGAGAGAAATTCGGCTCACAAAATGTCGTTGCGGCAGACCTGAAGGATGCATGTCCGGATAACCTGTCAAACGGACCATATATTAAGCTGGATGCTTTAGATAAAGAAGCTGTTCGTTCTTATATCCAGGAACAAAAATTCACGGATGTTTATTTGCTTGCAGCATTGCTTTCTGCAACAGCGGAAAAGAACCCGGATTTCGCATGGAAACTGAACATGGAAAGTTTGTTCATCATTTTGGACCTGGCGAAAGAAGGACATATTTCAAAAGTATTCTGGCCTTCATCGATTGCGGTTTTCGGGCCCACTACTCCAAGAAACAAGACACCTCAATATACCGTCATGGAACCGAGCACTGTTTACGGAATTTCCAAGCAGGCGGGCGAAAGATGGTGTGAGTATTATTTCAATAAGTTCGGAGTAGATGTGCGAAGCATCCGCTACCCGGGATTGATCTCTTATAAAAGCCTTCCCGGAGGAGGAACAACCGATTATGCGGTGGACATCTATTACAAAGCAAAAGCCGGAGAGCATTTTACGTGCTTCCTGAAAGAAGATTCTGCTCTTCCGATGATGTTCATGGACGATGCCATTCGTGCAACCATCGAATTAATGGAAGCTCCGAAAGAACAAGTGAAGATCCGATCAAGCTATAATCTTTCTGCTTTGAGTTTCACACCGAAGCAGATTTTTGAGAGCATTCAAAAAGTCGTTCCATCCTTCACAATCAGTTACGAACCGGATTTCAGGCAAGCCATTGCCGACTCCTGGCCGGCCTCCATAGATGACACGGAAGCCCGCGAAAACTGGGGCTGGAAGGAACGTTACGATTTGGACAAAACAACCGAGGAAATGTTAAATAACTTGTGATTCAAGTATAAAAAAATCAGTCTATTCATTGTTAATCGAAAAAAAAAAGCACTTCAGCGAAATTTTGTATGTATTTAGGCAACTGTAACAAAATAATTCTATCTTTAGAATGCGCTACAAAACTAATTCAAAACATGTGGAAATATAAACAAGTCGGACTCATTGTTTTTTTCCTGTCGCTACTTATGAATGCTAAGGCATCTCCCGTTACGGATCAAGATGGAAAGCTGAACGTTACGGATGAGAAAGGGAGAAAGCAAGGCAAGTGGATTTACTATGGTAAAGACCGCCCTGATTCCGGCATTCCCGCAACCGGTAAGGTAGAAGAAGGAAAGTACGTGGATGACCGTAAAGAAGGTGTTTGGATTAAGTATCATACCGACGGAATTACTCCGTCCCTCAAAGGAAATTATGAGAACAACCGTCCGAAAGGACAGTTTACCCGTTACTGGTCAAATGGGAAACCGAAAGAAAAAGGAAACTTCGAAAAGAATATTTACAAAGATTCCCTGCTTCGTTATTATGAAAACGGCCAGGCTTCTTACCAGGGATATTACAATGAGATCGGGAAAGAGAACGGGAAAATCCGTTACTACTATCCGAACGGACAGTTGGAATACGAATACGATTCAAACAACGGTGTAATTTCCGGAAAAGCAGTTCGCTACTATGAGAACGGTGATGTAAAAGAGGTCTCTTATTACGACGGTTCAGGTAATCAAACCAAAACAGAAACAAAAGAACCGGTTAACCCGATGGTCAAAGTAAAAGATCCGGGACAATCCAAAGAAAAAGCGCCTTCCATTAACGGAACACCGAAAACACAAGGTGTGAAATGGGCTCCAAACGGTTATAACAAAGTATATAACAGCGACGGAGAGATTTGGCAGGACGGTGAATTCAAGAACGGTGCACTTTGGGATGGAAAAGTATACGTTTATGATAATGACGGAATTCTCCTGAAAGTAAAAGTTTACAAGGGCGGCGTTTATCACTCCGACGGACAGCTATAAATTCAGAATAAGAAATTCAATCCCCGGTTCCCGTACATGCGTGACCGGGGATTTTTGTTTGGATACGGGTCCGCGTATCTTGAAGAAATTACTTACTTTCGTCCCATGTCAAGTGAAACCAATAAACTTTCTATCATCGTTCCGGCTTACAACGAAGAGAAAACCATCTTAGATGTGATCGGGCTTTTGGAAGAATTGGTTTTGATCAGTAACACCGAAAAGGAAATCATTATCGTTAACGATCATTCCAAAGATCAGACTGCTGAATTGGTGCTGCACTACAAAGAGCAACACCCGGATTCACCGATTATTTTCTATTCCCAGGAAACCAACCAGGGAAAAGGTGCTGCAATTCACAAAGGAATTGAACTGGCAAGCGGGAACATTCTCGTGATCCAGGATGCAGATCTGGAACTGGTTCCGGCAGAGATTAATTCCTTGCTTGCCGTTTTCCTGCAAGCTCCCAACCGGATCGTTTACGGCTCCCGTTTCCTGGAAGACAAGCACTCCAAAACCAATTTCATCTGGCACATTATGGGGAACGGATTCCTGACTAAATTGTCTAATTTATTCTCCGGATACCGCCTGACCGATATGATGACCTGTTACAAAATGGCTCCTGCGGAATTGTTGAAATCCCTTTCATTGAAGGAAAAACGCTTTGGATTTGAACCGGAAGTGACTATGAAACTTTCCAAAAGAAAGTCCTACTCCATTCATGAAGTTCCGATTACTTACATTGCGAGAAGTAAAGACGAGGGGAAAAAAATATCCTGGAAAGACGGCGTAAAAGTGATCTACTGCATCGTTCGTTACCGCATTGCAAATTAAGGATTGCTGTCGATTGCTTTCAGTGTTACGCGGAAATCATCTATTTCGTATTGCTTGTGCTTCGGATTCATCAGGTAAATGATAATGCGTTCCGTTCCGTCGGCTGCAGGGTTGAATTCCTCGGCCAGATCGTAACCGCTCCATTTATCTTTCCCTTCTTTGTAATAATTGTAAACCGGGTATCCCGCATAATGTGTCAATTCACCGCCCTTTGTACTTCCGGCAAAAATAAGCGCTACCTCTTTCCAATCGGAAGAATCTGCCGCCTGGATAAACCGCTTATTTAAATGAACTTCTGCGTAAAATCGGCAATGTTCTAATTCTTTTGGGATCTCAAAATCGATCTGGGGCCAAAAATCTACTTCCTGTCCCATTTTTTGATAATGTTCTTTTCCTTTCATCAGGTCGTAGGTTGCAAGTACTTTCCCGAAAGGCTGACAATTCGTGAACACCAGGTATTTATCCTGAACGGAAGCATCGAAGTCAAAAAGGCTTTTCCAATAAGTTACGCCGGTAAATTTTTGAACGGAATACAGGTTTGTGATCTTTTGGTACGTCCTGATGGATAGGTAGATCACCGGAATTGCTAATGAACAGATGATTACCAGGCGATTTTTGACTGAAATAAGGAAATACATCAGCAGGAAAGCTGTGATTGCGTGGAACTCCGTAAATCCGCGGTGCCCGAAGAACAACTGGTAATCCCAGCACCACCAGGAAGACAGGATAAAAGTGACAACCATCAGCGCCAAAACAACTGCTGAAACAGCAAATCGCTCTTTTCGCCAAACCAGTACCAATCCAATCACCCCGACGATTACCAGCGGCGTATGCACCAATATTCCTGTACGGTAACTGATCCAGGTATCCAGGAAATGAGCACCATTGAAGATAAATCCTTCGCCTTGGTATGACCAGTAGAAAAAATGCCCGGTTTGCAGGTAAGTTGCCAAAGGCAGAATGGAAACCACCGCACAAAAAAGCACAATTGCCACTAAAAGCTTCCCATTTCGCAAGCGGAACAGATCCGTGAAGACCGAACGCAACATTTGCCAGTTTCCGGCCAAAAACGGGATAAACAAAAAGAACAACAGGTTCGTTGGGCGCACTAAAACCATCAAACCGCTTGCCAGTGCAAAGAGTGCAAGCGAAGCCAATTTCCCGTCCGTTTTCCATTTCAGGAAAAAGCAAATCCAGAGATTGACCAGGAAAAAGGTGTATTGATGCGAAAGTCCGGGATAAAAGAAAGCCTGGTAAGCGATGTTTGTGGCAAATACAGTTAGCAGCGAAGCGATCCAGGTATAACGTTCCATCCCGAAATACGTTTTGAGATTGGACCGGAGCAAAATGATCGAGGCAAATAAAAAGAACACATTGGTCCAGAAGAAAAAGTACAGATGTGTGTCGGAATACCCGTTGAATGCTTCTCCGGAAGCCGCATCGATTGCTGTTGCAATGAGAAATGATGGTGCCTGCAGGAGCGCAACCCCGGGATAACATTTATTGACCCAACGGCCATTTTCTGTTGGAAGAATATACGGCTGGCTCGGTTTCCCGATGGCTTTTTCTTCCTGTTTCCGTGTCAGTTGATAATCCGCTTCGCCCTGGATTAGAGCAGGTAAAAAATAGTAATACCCTCTTCCGTCCGAATTGACCACTCCCTGTCTCCAGCTTGCGCCATTCCACTTCAAAACGAATACTCCGCATCCGATCAAACCCAAAGCCAGTAAGACTGTTCGGTAATGTTGGTTGAAACGTCGGAGTAATTGAAGAAGCATTGACACCAAATTACGGTTTATCCCAGAAAGTTGGTTCGGAAAAACGAATAATTGTGATAAAATTCGAGCTTACCTCCCGCATAATGATGGAATACAGTAAGCCGGTCAATCCGCTGTAAACGATCTGGTATTCCGTGATGAAAACACCGTCTTTGTAAACCAGTTTGGATTGCAGGTTCCCAAATGAATCATAGGTATAGTGCGACTCGCTGGTAGGAACCGGGTCTGTATTCTTGTAAACCGAGATCTTTTCGATCCAGCCTTTATCGGAATACTTGTATTTGGTGGTGATTTTATTGCGGGTAATCGTGAACAATTCCTCTTCACGCGCCAAATAGCCCAGACTGTCCATGTAACGGGTCATTTCCAGGTACTGGTTTCCGTAGCTGTTGAACACTTTCTTCTTGTATTGTCCTTCATACAGCTGGTACTCCATCGTTTCGGTATTCCACAAAATACTTCGCTCGATTGAAGGCGCCAACAAGCTGTTCATCGTATCAATATCGCGGTAAACCTCTTCCTTCACGATTTGTCCTTCGGAATTGTAGGTGTAATAGGTGGAAAGGAATCCTTTCCGCTGGCTGATCCGTTTTCGCACCAACCTTCCGTCTTTGGTATAATCGTAAAAACGCACATTGGTATCCGTTACCTGGTCTCCTTTCGAAGTCTGGTAATGCCGCGAAAGGTTTCCCAACGTATCGAAGTCAAATACGTAAACATAATTTGATTCGCGCATGATATCTCCCTGCTTCTTGAAAGTGAATTTCCCGCGGATTTCTTTCAGCTTACACCCCTTGGTGAATTTGGTGTTGAAAAACGGAATATCCGTAAATGCGTACCCTTTCGTATTTTCGATGAGTTGTGCAGAAGCTTGCGTCAGGTGGAAGGAGAGAACTAAAAAAAAGCTATACTTCAAAAACATAACACAAAAATGGTGTGAATTTCGAAGCATAGCTCTATTTTAAGAAAATTTGGTATCTTCTAAAGAACCGGAAGAACGAAACTGAATCCAAGCATTCCAACCAATGCGATTGTCAAAACAACAATCGTTAGCGGGGATAATTTGATTTTTGCCTGCTCTTCATCAGCCGGTGAAACAATTGTTCCGATCACTTTCAGGTAGTAATAAATACTGATCGCTGAGTTGATCAATGCGATAATTACCAACCAGGAAGCGCTTTCCCATGCCGCGGAGAATACAAGATACTTTCCGAAGAAACCGGATGTTGGCGGAATCCCTGCCAATGAGATCAGTGCTACAATTCCTACAACTGCCAGGAACGGGTTTCTTTTACCCAATCCTTTCAGGCCGCTGATCTTGTCTTCCGGATCGTTAACAGCAACTCCCACAGCGATGATTCCCACGATAGAGAAACCGTAAGCGAACATGTAGAACCACAGGTCTCTCACTGCATATTCAGAGTGACTTACCAATACCAACAAAGTGTAACCTACGTGTGTAATGGAAGAATATGCCAACAAACGCTTGAATTTCACCTGGCGTAATGCCGACAGGTTACCAACAAACAGCGTGATAATGATCATAACGATCAGGGCATCTTTCCAGAACAGGAATAATTCTCCCTGGCCGAAACAGATTGCAAACATTTTCAGGAATGCGTAGAAAGCTGCGATTTTCACAACGGAAGCCATGAACCCCGTTACAGCGTGCGGCGCACCATCGTATACGTCCGGGCTCCAGAAATGGAACGGTGCAGCACCCACTTTGAAAATGAACGATGCCATGATCAACAATACTCCGATCATCAGGATCGGGCTCAAAGATTCCATCTCCTGGATTTTCATATTGATCTCCATCAATTTGAATGTTCCGGTTGCTCCGTAAACCCACGCCAACCCGAACAGGAAAATACCTGTTGCGAACGAACCTGTTAGGAAATACTTCAAAGACGCTTCCGATGATCTCACATCTGATTTATTACTTCCCGCCATCACGTAAATCGGAATGGAAAGAATCTCCAATCCAAGGAAGAACATGAACATATCTGTGTAAGCAGTCATGACCATTGCTCCAACGGTAGAGAACATCAGCAATCCGACGTATTCTCCGGTATGAACCGGGTTTTCTCTGAAACGTTCGTATCCCAACCCGATAATCAATAATGACAGCACACAAATCGCTAAACTGAACAATAAAGCAGGCGGGTCAAAAGTCAATCCTTCGTAAGTCAGGAAATCAAAAAACGCTTTCCCGGTTTGAAGCTGGTTAACCATAATGACAATAGCAGCCAAAAGGCCTGCCATTGCAGAGCTTACAACTAACCAAGGTTTCTTTGCAAAAGCAGCAAATAAGGAAATCAATCCACTGGCAAAAACAACTATTAATGCATCCATATTATAAACCTGAAGGTGTTGAAGGGGTTTCTAAAACTAATTTTAAACTTGGAGCCACGAAATCCGTGATCAAAGCAGGATAAACTCCTAATACCACTACTGCGATAATGATAATTGCAAGAACGATCAATTCCGACCAATGCAAATCTGCAAACTGATCTCTGGTAACCGGTCCGTACATACTCAACTGGTATGCTCTGAAGGTATAAACTGCTCCGAGGATCAACGTTGTTCCGGCAATGATCCCGATGATCATGTCAAACTGAACCAATCCTTTCAACATTAAGAATTCCCCGATGAAACCACTTGTTAACGGAACGGAAACCGAAGCAAATGCCAAAACAGCAAACCAGAAAGCAAATTTCGGAGCTTGTTTTGCAAAACCACCCAGGTCAGCCAGGTTTCTTGTTCCTGTTCTGCGCTCAATAATTTCTACTGCTAAGAATAGTCCTACTGCTACCAAACCGTGGTTCACGATCTGCACCAAACTTCCGGATAGTGCATCGTAATCCCAAACCATGATCGCTGCGGCAATTAAACCAACGTGCGACATGGAAGCAAATGCGAATACTCTTTTGATGTCTTTTTGTTTGATCGCGATGATTGCACCATAAACCACACCGATCGTTGCCAGGATGATTACCGGGTATTGCAAACACTCAATCGCTTCCGGAAATAACGGAAGCATCCAGCGCATCATTCCGTACAAAGCCATTTTCAACATGATCCCGGAAAGCAGCATCGTACCTGCCATCGGTGATTTTGTATACGTATCAGGCTGCCATGTGTGGAACGGGAAAATTGGGATTTTCACTGCGAATGCGAAGAAGAAGCCCAATGCTAACCAACAAGCTGTTTTGGAAGTCAAAACAACCGCTTTCAGATCTTCGATGTAGAATGAAGCCGCGTTTACCTTGATTCCGATCAAAGCTGCCAGCATGGCAAGGGACCCAACGAATGTATAAATGAAGAATTTCAACAAAGCCGCTTTTCTTTCCGGGGCACCAAACCACCAGGAGATTAAGAAGATGGGGATCAATGTGATTTCCCAGAAAACGTAGAACCACAATCCGTCCATTGAAATGAACACACCGATCAGACCCAGCTGCATGAAGAATACCATACTGGTGAACAAGCGGTTTTCGGCCAATTCATTCTTGAAATTAGAAACCAATACCAACGGGACCAATACTGCTGTCAATAATAACATCAATAAAGAAATTCCGTCGTAACCGAAGCTTAAAGTGACTCCTGCATCGCCAAGCCATTGTTTATTTGCAAATAAGTGTACTGATCCATCGTTGTTGTATTGCATCATACATGCTATCACAACTCCTAAAACGGCAAGCGATCCGATAATTCCGTATGCACGAACTCCCTGTTTCGGGACAATTAATACCGATAACGCAAAGAAAACTGGTAATATAAATAAAAGGATTTCCACGTCTTAGTTTTTAGAATAGATAATGTAATAAACGATCATTCCGATGATCCCGAAAACCATCCACAAAATGTAGTTGTCTGTTCTTCCCGTTTGGATCTTGCGGATCAAATCACCCGATTTTCCGATGGTTTTTCCTAAACCAACTACACTTCTGTGCAAGAATGCACCTTCGAAGTAATGTGCTCCTTTTTCAGACAGCCACAAGGTAGGCTTCACGAACAGGAAGTCGTAGATCTCATCGAAGTATAATTTCATTGCTGATGCTTTTTCCCAGCCTTTCAGCTGCGCATCTTCTTTCGGAATGCTGTTTTTCTTCACATAAACGATGTATGTAATGATCGCAATGATCACTGCCATCGCTCCTGCTGCGATCATCAGCATCAGGATGGTATTGGTGTCACCGTGCTCACCCGCAGTCATTCCTGCTACATTGTGTGCATAATAATGAGACAACCAATGCGTCCCGTCATGCAGGAACACTCCCGGCAAATTCAATAATCCACCGAATACGGAAAGAATTGCAAGGATGATCAACGGCAAGGTCATGGATGCCGGACCTTCATGCAAATGGTGTTCTTGTTCGTGTGTACCGCGGAACGTTCCGAAGAATGTTACGAAGTATAAACGGAACATGTAGATCGCTGTTAAAGCAGAACTGAACATCAATGCGAAGTATACAAAACGGTGTGATTCGAATGCGTGCCCGATAATTTCGTCTTTCGAGTAGAAACCGGAAAGCAACGGAATACCTGAAATAGCCAATGTTCCGATCAGGAATGTGAAATGTGTAATTGGAATTTTCTTGCGAAGTCCTCCCATTTTACGGATATCCTGCTCGTCAGACATGGCGTGGATCACGCTTCCTGAACCTAAGAATAATAATGCTTTGAAGAATGCGTGTGTTGTAACGTGGAACATGGCTGCCGTGTAAGCTCCCATTCCCAATGCTACGAACAACATTCCCAGCTGTGAAACTGTTGAATAGGCCAATACTTTTTTGATGTCGTTCTGACGCATGGCGATGAATGCCGCCACAATGGAAGTTGCCAAACCAACGTACAACATGATTTCTTTTGTCAAATGTGCATGCTCGAACAAATAACTGGAACGAACTGTCAGGAAAATACCTGCCGTTACCATCGTTGCCGCGTGGATCAATGCCGAAACCGGTGTTGGACCTGCCATCGCATCCGGTAACCATGTAAATAACGGAATCTGTGCCGATTTACCCGTAGCTCCGATGAACAAACAGATCGTGATTCCGAAGATTAAACATTCGGAGATCTCAAATCCTTCCGCCATTACTGCTTTTGCAACTTCTGCATATTCCAGTGTTCCGAATTTTCCAAGAATCAGGAACAATCCGATCAATAATCCCAAATCACCGATCCGGTTCATGATGAATGCTTTGCGTGCAGCCAGGGTGTTTTTGAAATCCTGGTACCAGAATCCGATCAATAAGTAAGAACAGATTCCTACACCTTCCCATCCGAAGAACAGCATGAAGTAGTTGCTTCCCAAAACAAGGATCAACATCGCGAAGATGAAGAGATTCAGGTAAACGAAGAATTTGTAGTATCCTGCATCGTGCTTCATGTAACCCATGGAGAACAAGTGGATCAATGTTCCGACACCTGTTACGATCAAAGTCATCCACATGGATAAGTTATCTGCAAAAAGGCGTGCATTCAGGGAGAATGAACTGGTTTTGATCATCGTAAACAAGTGAACTGTTACCGGTTCACCGTGCTGTACGTTCATGAAAACCATCATTGCAAGAACGAAAGAAACAGCCATTACACCGGTTGCAATTGTTCCGACAAGCACTTTTGAAAGTGATTTTCCGACCGTACCGTTAATAAACGCACCGATCAAAGGAAGCAAAAGAATTAAAGGGAGTAGTTGTGATACCGACATGTTCTAGTTTTTTAATTTGTTAAACAATCGGATATCTACCGAACGGGTATTTCTGAAAAGAAGCACCAGGATCGAAAGTCCTACAGTTGCTTCTGCTGCTGCTACAACCATTACGAAGAACACAAAAAGCTGTCCGTCTGCCTGTCCGAAATAAGTTGAAAAAGCTACCAGCAATAAATTCACCGCATTTAGCATTAACTCAATGCACATCAATAAAATGATCGCATTTTTCCGGTAAAGTACACCGAACACACCGATCACGAACAACGCTGTTGCAAGGACCATGTAGTGTTCAATCTTTACACCTGATTCAAATAATGTCGCTAATAACATAATTAATCTATAGTTTGTTTTTCACGTTTAGCCAATAAAACTGCTCCGACCATTGCAGCCAGGAACAAAATCGAGGAAACCTCAAAAGGAAGGACGTATCTTGTAAACAGGATTTGTCCCAGGTTTTCAACCAAACCTACTTTTTCGGAATTCTCGTCGATCATTGGGGCTGCAAGGATTGCATCACGCATTGCTGCCACTAACACCAGGAACAATCCACCGCCGGCAATTGCTGCCCCGATGGTCATTAAAGGGGAATGTTTCGGTTCGTTTTCCTTATTGAGGTTCAATAACATCAAAACGAATAGGAACAATACCATGATCGCTCCGGCATAAACGATGATATTTACGATTGCTATGAACTGAGCATTCATCAATACGTAGTTTGCAGAGATCAGGAAGAAGGTAAGTACGAGGTACAATACACTTCTCACGGGATGTTTACTCAAAACAACCATTAAAGCTGTTCCGATTGTCAATCCACCCAGTATGTAAAATATATATTCTAAACTCATTACGCAGGTCTTTTTCCGGTTAATTGTCTCTTACTGATGTCTACACGCTCGTCAACAGGCTCCACCAATTTGTCTTTTCCGTAAACAAAATCGTTGCGCTCAAAATAAGTAGGAACGATGCGATCTGTCAGGAAAATAGCTTCTTTCGGACATGCTTCTTCACACAATCCGCAGAAAATGCAGCGCAGCATGTTGATTTCGTAGGTAGAAGCGTATTTCTCTTCTCTGTACAGATGCTCTTCGCCTTTTCTGCGCTCTTCGGAAGTCATGGTGATTGCTTCTGCCGGGCATGCTACTGCACACAATCCGCAAGCGGTACAATTTTCACGACCTTCTTCGTCACGCTTTAATACGTGCTGTCCGCGGTAAACAGGAGCAAACTCACGCTTTACTTCCGGATACTTAACGGTATTGTTTTTCTTGAACAGATGCTTGAATGTGATCCACATACCTCCCAGGATTGCCGGGAAGTATAGTTTCTCCATGAAGGTCATCTTCTTGTTCGAAACAACTTTTTTACGATTTGATAAACTTTCCATTCGAATATTTTATAAGCTATTTCCGGTTTTAGTCTTTTCGAAAGATGTATTTACACCCAGCGGTTGCTCTATTTTTGCATTGCTTGCCGATTCCTGGTCCTTGCTTTTAGTGAACCAACCCTCAACGTAAGCAATGACAACTCCGGTGATCAGCAAATTGATTAATGAGATAGGAATCATTTTTTTCCAGCCGATGTGCATCAGCTGATCGTAACGGAAACGCGGCAATGTCCAGCGAATCCACATGAATACGAAAATGAAGAAGAATGTTTTCCCGAAGAAAACCAGGGTTCCTAAAATTGCCTGTGCATTCGGAGAGAAGCTATCCATTCCCGGGAAGTTGTAACCTCCGAAGAACAATGCGGAGATAACCGCACAGGAAATGAACATGTTTACGTATTCTGCAAATAAGAAGAATCCTAATTTCATTGCACCGTATTCTGTGTGGTAACCACCGATCAACTCGGATTCACATTCCGGTAAGTCGAACGGAGCGCGGTTACACTCTGCCAAAGCAGTGATAAGGAATACCACAAAACAGATCGGCTGCTTGAATACGTTCCAGGAGAACCAACCGTCTTGCCAAAATCCGTGTTGCTGGTCTACGATTTCCCGCATGCTCAAAGATCCGGTCATCAATACGATCGTGATCACGGAAACTCCCATTGCTAATTCGTACGAGATCATTTGCGAACTTGCACGAATTGCTCCGAACAAGGCAAATTTATTGTTGGAAGCCCAGCCCCCGATCATGATTCCGTAAACTCCGATGGAAACGGCTCCCATAATGAACAAAATCCCGATGTTGACATCTGCAACCTGCAATGCGATGGTTTCACCTGCAATTTTTAAGTCCGGTCCCCATGGAATAACCGCTCCTGTAATGAGCGAGGTAAACATGGCAATTCCCGGCCCGATAATAAAGAGCCATTTATCTGCATTGGTAGGACGGAAATCTTCCTTGAAGAACATTTTTCCACCATCTGCCAATGGCTGAAGCAAACCGAATGGTCCCGCTCTGTCCGGACCGATACGGTCCTGCATCCAGGCAGCAACTTTTCGTTCCATCAGGGTCAGATAAGCCGCAATTCCCAGTGTGATTGCGAATAACGCAACTACTATGATTAATTTTATGATCATCTTAATTCAGTTTTTTAGCTTCGATTTTATCGTCGGCGATGTATTGGTTCTGAGAGATCACGGAATGACGGTTAATCACTCTTGGTCCTTCAATCTTCCACATGCTCTTCTCCTTTTTGTCGAAACGGCATTCGTTACAGATCCACGCTGTTTTCCCGTCGATGTCTTCGATCTCACCGTATTTGTCCTTGCGGCCAGTTACGCGGTAAATCTCGTCACCAAACATCCAAACAACTGCTTTTCCGGCACATTTTGTACACTCACAAGAAGCTTCCATTGGTTTTAAGAACCAAACACGGCTTTTGAAACGGAATGTTTTATCGGTCAATGCTCCAACCGGACAAACATCAATGACGTTTCCGGAGAAATCATTGTCAATTGCCTGTTCGATGTAAGTTGAGATCTCTGCATGATCCCCGCGGTGCATAACACCGTGAACACGTTTGTCTGTCAACTGGTTAGCCGTGTAAACACAACGGTAGCACAAAATACAGCGATTCATGTGCAATTTGATCTTGTCACCGATATCGATCGGGTCAAAGGTTCTGCGTTTCTCTTCGTAACGTGTTCCTTCTTTTCCGTGCTCGAAACCAAGGTCCTGCAAATGACATTCACCGGCCTGGTCACAGATCGGACAATCCAGCGGGTGATTGATCAACAAGAACTCCGTAACAGCTGAACGGTTGTCGTAAACGCGCTCGGAAGTTTTGTTCTTCACCACCATTCCATCCATTACCGGAGTGGAACAGGATGCTACCAATTTGGGCATCGGGCGGGGATCTGCTGCCGAACCTGCGGCTACTTCCACCAAACACGTTCTGCATTTACCTCCGCTTCCCTGTAATTTGCTGTAATAGCACATTGCAGGAGGAACTACATCTCCACCGATCTGACGAGCAGCATTCAGGATCGTTGTTCCCGGTTCTACTTCTACTTCGATATCGTCAATGATAACTTTTACCATAATGGATCTCTTTTTATACTAAAGGCATGTGATTTGACGCAATTCCGAAGTTGCGTTTTACCGCTTCATCCGGATGGGTCACGTGCCATTCAAATTCTTCTCTAAAATGACGGATTGCTGCTGCTACCGGCCATGCTGCTGCATCACCCAGCGGACAAATCGTATTTCCTTCTATTTTCTTGTTGATCTCTGCCAACAGATCGATGTCGTGCATCTGACCTTGTCCGTGCTCCAAACGACGCAGTACTTTCTCCATCCATCCTGTTCCTTCACGGCAAGGTGAACACTGTCCACAAGACTCGTGAGCGTAAAAACGTGCAAAATTCCAGGTATTTCTAACGATACATTGATCTTCGTCAAACACGATGAAACCACCTGATCCCAACATGGACCCGGATGCGAAACCACCTTCTGCCAAACTTTCGTATGTCATCAAACGGTCTGTTCCTTCCGCTGTTTTGGTAATCAGGTTTGCAGGTAAGATCGGAACGGATGAACCTCCCGGAACACATGCTTTGATCTTTTTCCCGTTTGCGATTCCTCCACACCACTCATCAGAGTAAATGAATTCTTCTACGGAAAGTCCCAGTTCGATTTCGTAAACTCCCGGTTTTACCAGGTTTCCGCACGCTGAGATCAATTTCGTTCCGGTACTTTTTCCAACACCGATTTTTGCGTATTCTGCTCCGCCATCGTTCACGATCGGAACAACTGCTGCGATAGATTCTACGTTGTTTACCACGGTTGGACATCCCCACAACCCTTTTACAGCAGGGAATGGCGGCTTGATGCGCGGGTTTCCGCGTTTTCCTTCCAGTGATTCGATCAGTGCGGTTTCTTCCCCGCAGATGTATGCTCCACCACCCGGGCAAATTGCCAGGTCCAGGTCATATCCTGATCCTAAGATATTTTTTCCAAGGAATCCTTTTTCATATGCTTCGGCAATTGCTTTTTCCACAATTTCCAACACCCACATGTATTCTCCGCGGATATAAATGTATGATTGGTTACATCCCAAAGCGTAAGAAGAAACGATCATTCCTTCGATCAGCAAATGCGGGATCTTTTCCATCAGGTAACGGTCCTTGAAGGTTCCGGGCTCGGATTCATCGGCGTTACACAATAAATAACGCGGAACTCCTTCCGGCTTTGCCAGGAACGACCATTTCATCCCTGTTGGGAATCCTGCTCCTCCACGACCTCTCAATCCGGATGCCTGAACTTCTTCCACCACATTTTGCGGCGACATGGTTTTCAAAGCCTTTTCTACAGAACGGTATCCTCCGTTTTTGCGGTAGACTTCAAAAGTTTCTATTCCGGGAACGTTTGCATGTTCCAATAATAATTTTCTTCCCATTCCTATTTATCTGAATGTTCTTTACGCAAGGTATCCAATAACTCATCTACTTTCGCAGGAGTTAAGTGTTCGTGGTAGTGCTTTCCGCACTGAAGCATCGGGCCGTAACCACAAGCTCCCAAACATTCCGCAGTTTTCAATGTAAACATTCCGTCTGCTGATGTCTGTCCAACTTTGATATCTAATTTTTTCTCAATGTGTTCGATGATCTGATCCGAACCAACCAGCATACATGGTCCGGTTCTGCATACTTCCAAAACAACTTTCCCAGGTTTCTCAATATTGAACATGGTATAGAAAGTGGCTACTTCATACACTTCGATCGGCTGGATATTCAACAAACGTGCAACGTAGTTCATCGTCGGTACGCTTAACCATCCTCCGAATTCCTCTTCTGCGATATGCAAAATACGCATCAACGCACTTTTGTGTTTCCCTTCCGGGAACAAGTTGATAATGCGTTGTACTTCTACCAATTTTTCAGCGCTGAACTCCGGTTCAGGCTGATCTGTATAATTATGTGTAACTGTTATACTCATCTTATGCGTCCAATTCTCCTGCAATCACGTTCAAACTACTTAATGTCAATACTGCATCTGAGATGGTTTGACCGGTAATCATTTCGGGATATGCCTGGTAATAAATAAAACAAGGTCTTCTGAACTGAAGTCTGTATGGTGTTCTTCCTCCGTCTGAAATCAAATGGAATCCTAATTCTCCGTTTCCACCTTCCACTGCGTGATATACTTCTCCGACCGGAACAGGTGTTTCACCCATAATGATCTTGAAGTGGTAAATCAACGCTTCCATTTTCGTGTAAACGTCTGCTTTCGAAGGCAAGTAGAATTCAGGAACATCCGGTGAAAAATAGCTTCCTTCCGGAAGGTTTTTATAAGCTTGTTCGATGATCAGTAAACTCTGACGAATTTCTTCCTGACGCACGCAGAAACGATCGTAGGTATCTCCCTGTGTTCCCACCGGAAGGATGAAATCGAAATCTTCATAAGAAGAATAAGGAGTCATCACACGAACATCATAATCTACTCCTGCCGCACGCAAGTTCGGGCCTGTAAATCCGTAATCCATTGCTCTTTCAGCAGAAATGGCTCCGGCACCGATTGTACGATCCATAAAAATACGGTTACGCAGCAACAAGTTGTCGAACTCCTGAAAGCGTTTCGGGAACTCTTTCAGGAATTTTTGCAATTTGGTATGGAAAGTCGGTGAAAAATCACGTTCAAAACCACCGATACGACCGATGTTTGTTGTCAAACGTGCTCCACACACTTCCTCATATAATTCGTATATTTTTTCGCGTTCCTGGAACATATAGGTAAATCCTGTCAATGCTCCGGTATCCACTCCGATTACCGAGTTACAAACCAAATGGTCTGCAATACGCGCCAATTCCATGATGATCACACGCATGTAATCTACACGTTTCGGCACCTGCACTCCGATTAGTTTTTCCATCGTCATTTCCCAACCCATGTTGTTGATCGGGGAAGAACAATAGTTCAATCGGTCTGTGATCGGCGTAATCTGATTATAAGGTCTGCGCTCTGCCAGTTTTTCGAAAGCGCGGTGGATATAACCTACAGTTTGAACTGAACCAAGGATTTTTTCTCCGTCCACAGTCAACACGTTCTGGAAAATTCCGTGCGTTGCCGGGTGAGTAGGCCCGAGGTTTAGTGTCGCGATTTGTCCGTCGATGGTTTCATCGGCGAATAAACTTTTATTATTTGGAGTATCGCTCATAGTTTCTTACTTATCGAAAGCTTTACTTTCTAACTTAACGACCGAAGAAGCGATCGTCCTTATCTTCTCTTGTTGCATCTTCCAAATGGTATTCTTTACGCATCGGGAAGTAATCCATTGAATCTTCGTTGAGGATTCTTGTCAGGTTCGGATGTCCTTCGAAAATCACTCCGAAGAAATCATACGTTTCGCGCTCCTGCCAATCTGCACCGATATAAATATCTCGAATGGATTGAATCGTCGGATTTTCAATCGGAAGAAATGCACGAATGCGTAAACGCACATTGTTCACGAAAGAATGTAAGTGATAATTCACGCAGATTTCGCGGTCTTTATCATTCGGGAAATGTGTTGCACCGATCAATGTCAGGAAAGACACTTTCAAAACCTCATCTGTTTTCAGCCATGCGATCAGATCGTGTGCTTTATCAGCCGGAACTTCGATAGTCAATAAGCCGTAAGGTTCTTCGTGATTACGAATTGCTTCACCAAACTTTTCCTGTAAGCGGGTTAAAACTGCTTCGTTTGTCAAATTACTCATCGTTCAAATCGTATTTCTTCAACAAATGTTTGTATTCATCTGAATAGCGGCGGCGCAATGATTCGCTTTTCACCAAACGGTGAATATTCATACAACCTTCGATGATTTGCTCTGGTCTTGGCGGGCATCCCGGAACGTAAACGTCAACCGGAATCACACGGTCAATACCTTGCAATACAGAATAAGTATCAAAAATCCCACCTGAAGAGGCACATGCTCCAACTGACAATACCCATTTCGGCTCTGCCATTTGCTCATATACCTGTTTCAAAACGGGAGCTAATTTCTTTGAGATTGTTCCGGCAACGATTAACAAATCTGCCTGACGCGGAGAGAAGGACATACGTTCCATTCCGAAACGTGCCACGTCATAGTTACTCCCCATGGTTCCCATGTATTCGATACCACAGCAAGAAGTAGCGAAAGGAAGCGGCCAAACCGAGTTTGCGCGTGCAGCTCCAATGACCTTGTCGAGCAATGTCAATTGAAACCCTTCTCCGTTAATGGTTTCAACACCATTGATAATTTCTACTTTTCCCATTCTAAAGCACCTTTTTTAAGTACGTAGAAAAATCCTGTAAGGAAGAATGCCACGAAAATAATTACTGCGATCAATCCGTCCATTTGCAGGAAATTGAAATTCACCGCATACGGGTAGAAGAAAATGACTTCCACATCGAATAACACGAATAAAATTGCAGTTAACAAATAACGGATGGAAATCGGGAAACGAGCGTTTCCAACTTCTTCAATACCACACTCCCAGTTGGCATTTTTCTTTTTTCCGAATAGTTTCGGGCCAAGCATCGGAGCAACGACCAAAACCATTACAACAAAACCAAGGGCAACACCTGCCTGGAGCAATATCGGTAAGTAATCTTCTGCTGAAGACATAATCTTTAGTTTTTAAGACACGCGAATTTAATACATTTTAACAAGAACAAATGGCTCAAAAACCTATTTAGATTTAATCTAAATTACCGGGTAAATACTTTTAAAACCCAGTAAAACCGTTGGTCGAAGAAAAGCAATTACCGAACGACGATAAAAGTTAGTTGATGAGAAGTGCCGTACCGAAATACGCTAAAAAAGGCATTTGTTAAAAAAATCCGGTGCCTGTTTCACTACTTGTTTCTTATAATCAAAGGGATACTGACGGTCAGGTTGAAATAATCATTCCCCAGGTTGAAGGGATTTTTTTCCGATCCGAAGGTGTGGACATACGTAAATTCCACAAAACTCAGCAACGAAAGCCCGATCTCAGCCGAAACCCGGTTTTCGAACCAGCCCTTTAAGTCGGTGTAATGCAAATATCCCAGGCGGGCAACGCCAAAGTAATAACGGTATTCCAGCGTTGCTTTCGGTGCCATGAGCAGGGAATTGGAAAGTTTGAAGTCGGTACCAAACGCAAATCCGAAGTGTTTAACCGGAAAATAATTAGTTTCATGCCAACCGAGATTGAATGCAAGTCCTATAAACCCGTCTTTCCCCTGCATGTAATTGATACGCGGACCGCCCAAAACAAGATCCGGTGCCACGCGCAGCTCTTTGACCAGGCGGATTTGTGCCTGACCGGTAGAAACACTCAAACAAAAAAACAAACCGATTATCCATTGAAAACGTGTCATATTATTGCTTGTTTTATCGTTACGGGAACGATTTATCTATTTAAATGACTTACCAACTATTGGGGTAGTTATTCTCAGAGCGAAATAGTTATTCCCCAAATGAAACGGGTTATTTCCAAATGAGAAGGTTCGAAGGTAGGTCAAATCCATGAGTCCAAAAAACGAAACGCCTATTTCCGCCGAAAGCCTTTGGTCCATTCTTCCAAAATCCGTATAGCAGAGATACCCCATTCTTGCAACTATGGGATAACACCTGTATTCCAGGCTTACCTGGGGCACCATTAAAAAGTTCCTGGACAGCTTAAAATCAGAACCGACCGCTAATCCCCAATGCTTGACAGCGAGGTTATCTTCTGTTTCATCAAGCGTTACCAATACACCACCTCCCATAAAACCATCTTTCCCCTGAACATAATGAAAGAACGGTCCGCATTGAATCTGTTCCACATTTATTTTTAGTGTTTTCCGAAGGGAAAACGGTTCATTTTCCTGGGAAACACCTTTCAAAGAACAGGTAATCATTTGAAGGCATAACAGAATGAAAGCGATTGTTTTCATTTCGGCTTAGAGATTGAATGGAATGGTTGCTGTGAGATTGAGATAATTTGCTTCCAGCTGAAACGGGTTCCTGTCCGACCCGAAGGAATGCAGGTAAGTGAGGTCCAAAAAACCAAACAACGAAAGCCCGATTTCCGCAGAGATCCGGTGCTCCAAATCGGATTTGAAATCTGTGAGGTAGTTATATCCTACCCGGGCAACTCCAATCAAATAGCGGTATTCGAATGTAACTTTGGGCACATAAACCGGTGATTTCGTGAGACGAAAATCCATCCCGGCGGAAAACCCGATATGCGACTCGAAAATGTAATGAACATTGTGCCACATAAACGCTCCGGAACAACCCAGGAAACCATATTTTCCCTGTATATAATTGATCCGCGGACCAACTAAGAATGTATTAAAAGTGCCGTATCGCGTTCGGGAGGGAAGATTCCCTTCACGAGACAGTGTCAACGTACCGGATTCTCCTGAAAAGTTATCCGCTTGTGCATAAACAGACCGTTGACTTCCCAAAAGACTAAACAACAAGGTGGCAAGCAGCAGCTTCATTTTCATTCGTTTTTGCAAACATGGGAAAACAATCCGGGATTTGAGTTGCGATTTCCCGTACTTGTTCTAATAGTTTAAATTAAAAGTCCCACTTTCACCGGCATTCAAAAAAATGCTGTCAGTTCCTGTTGTAATCACACCATTTCGATTGACTCTCCATTGATAAATCCGCAGGCCGGCCGGTACCTGGAAAAAATCAGGCGACGTATAGGAATAGCACCCTGTTCTGTCACCATTCCAGCCCTCCCATTCCGTATAAGACTGCCTTGATTGGAAGCTCATTGCATCTCCTGCTCCCTGACAATTGGTATTATTGATGTTTATTTTCAGGTAGGCGCAGGGGGCAAACTCAAAGTTAAAATGCCCGTTTTCATCGAAAGGGCTACCAAAAAACATGCTAATTTGTTTGTTGTAACACGTATTTTCCGGTTCGATTACTCGTACAACATACCTTCGGGTACGCTTTTCACGCAATTCCACAACGGCTTCTCCATTCGCATCCAGCACCCCTGAAGCAACTATTTTAGTCCCCTTAGTGCTTTCAGCCCCAACAACCGAGGAAACAATCCGGTATTCCAAACCTGGATAACGTTCACCCGTCGCAACATTGGTTGCAGTGATGTGAACAGATCGCTTTTTCCCGCAGGAAGCGAACATGAAAGCAAGTAGTATCATGAATAGTATTCTCATAGCAGTTTGATTTTCACAAATTTCTGAAAAATAATTCAACTAAGCGTTGCGATTTTCCGTACTTGATTTGTTTATAATGAATTGTTTGAATACTATCTTAGTTTCAAGACTTACAATCTTTAGAAGTTTTACTCTGCACCGGGAATTCCTTCTCCGGTAACCGGATTCATTACCCGGCCTTTCAATGTTACATTCTTGCCGAATTTGGTGCAGGAGGCTGTTATTAAAATAAAAAATAGTAGTAGAAACTTCATTAATAATTAATTGTATACGTTTTATACTCACCTTCTGCTAAATAAAGAGTATCACGAAAAATCGTAGTAACTCCATTTCGAGTTACTTCCCATCTATAATACCTTCTTCCCATAGGCAATTTTGAATGTCCCGAGGCAGTAAATTGATAACATCCCGTTTCGTCTAACATAAGACCAAATTTACTCATATCAACTTGTGTACCTTCTGCGTACAGCTTGAAATGATCGTTTACTCCTTGACAATTAATATTATGAATATCCAGCTGTAAATAGGCATAAGGCAGTGCATAAAAATCAACATGCATTACTTTTCCCTTCTTTACATCCAGCTCAAAATTGTCAATAAATGTCTGCCCGCCGTCTTTGGTCCATCCCAGTTGATACAATTCACCGGTTTCACAACGTGCCACCGGTTTAGCCCAGGTATATTTATCTAACTCAAAGCTCCCCGAACCGTCTGTAACAGCAGATTTAATCGTTTTGTAATTCGAATCATAACCTCCTACAATCTTTAGAAGTTTTACTTCTGCACCGGGAATTCCTTCTCCGGTAACCGGATTCATTACCCGGCCTTTCAATGTTACATTCTTGCCGAATTTGGTACAGGAGGTGAAAAGAATTAAAATAACCAATTGTAAAATAGTTTTCATTCTAGTATAGAAGATCAAAATTCGTTACTCCAATCTCGTTAACAAAAACAGTATCATACTTATAGATAGTTCCGGATGGCCTTGTTATCTTCATATAAATAATATGGTTTTCCATTTTGTCTGCTCCGTTTCCAACTATATCCACGCATCCAGTAAATGGAAAAGACCAGAGATTAAGAAAATCATTATCGTATTGGTATTTAATCTTATACCACATCGTATCTGTTGAACCCTCACAATTGATGTTTTTTATATGCCAATGAAGTTGACCATAAGGTACAGCATAAAAATCAACATTCATTACTTTTCCCTTCTTTACATCCAGCTCAAAGTTGTCAATAAATGTCTGCCCGCCGTCTTTGGTCCATCCCAGTTGATACAATTCACCGGTTTCACAACGTGCCACCGGTTTAGCCCAGGTATATTTATCTAACTCAAAGCTCCCCGAACCGTCTGTAACAGCAGATTTAATCGTTTTGTAATTCGAATCATAACCTCCTACAATCTTTAGAAGTTTTACTTCTGCACCGGGAATTCCTTCTCCGGTAACCGGATTCATTACCCGGCCTTTCAATGTTACATTCTTGCCGAATTTGGTGCAAGCGGCAACAACCAGCAGTATCCCAACAACTGTATAAACAAATCGCATATTAATAGTCAATATTATATACTATTTGACCATTAGCTGGCACTGTCAAAATATGCGAGTAAGAATTACTAATACCATTTCTTACAACTGTCCACTCAACTAAGTAATCTCCACTGGGAACTTTAGCAAAAGCAGCATCGTTATTATAACAACCAACCAGCGTAAATGGCTGAAAAACATTAATATTATTAAATGAAACATAGTTTCGTTTATAGATCAAAGTGTCACTTGGTCCTTGGCAATTGATGTTATGGATGCTGATTTTAATTTCCCCATAAGGTATAGCATAAAAATCAACATCCATTACTTTTCCCTTCTTTACATCCAGCTCAAAATTGTCAATAAATGTCTGCCCGCCGTCTTTGGTCCATCCCAGTTGATACAATTCACCGGTTTCACAACGTGCCACCGGTTTAGCCCAGGTATATTTATCTAACTCAAAGCTCCCCGAACCGTCTGTAACAGCAGATTTAATCGTTTTGTAATTCGAATCATAACCTCCTACAATCTTTAGAAGTTTTACTTCTGCACCGGGAATTCCTTCTCCGGTAACCGGATTCATTACCCGGCCTTTCAATGTTACATTCTTGCCGAATTTGGTGCAAGCGGCCAATACTAGAATTAATAACAGCGCAAATAGTGTTCTCATAATACTACCAATTTATGAATTTCCAATTGATCTCCAACTATCACCTGTATCACATAGGTACCGGTTGGCAATGGTTTATCAGATCGTAAGATCGGAGTTTCGTTTTCCGGAATATCCATAACCAGGATTCCGTAAGTGGTAAAAACCCTGATACTTGAAATACTATTTTCTTCTTTGGCTTCTAAAACAAAGGCCCCATTGTATGAAGGATTTGGATACAAACGCAACCGTTTTTCTTTCAAATTCACCTGTTCCGGTTCTTTCCATCGGGTTTCCTGCTTCACATTTCCTCGTTCCCCGGATCCGGATTGATCCTGATCCATTCTATTCTGCGGACAATTCTCAAATTCGATTTTCAGGTGTACCGTGGAACCTTCCTGGAAATGAATTCCCGGTTTGAGGTTGATCTCCTGACCTGCACGCAAATCCATCTCCACATTCTCAAGCGTCACATAATCACCCGGATCGGTGGAAGGAGTAACCAAATGACCAACCGTAATGACATTCCTTGCCCTGCGGCGAACGTAGTACGGGTAATTTAACCTGGCCCTGCTCCCTACCACCTGGTTTTGCAGCGCCAGGTACCAGGGTTCTGCCTCACCGTAAATAAAATCATTCAGTTTATCTACATGATTTCCACCGCCGCTCATATCTATGTGCGGATCAATGTTATTGTCAATGTAAATCGCTTCAAAGGGGGTTAACTGGAAATGATCATTCGGCCGCCCCAGGTTAGGATAACCATAATAATTTGATTGAGGGATATTAACAATATCAAATTGATTATACATTAACCCCAAATCCTGCACATTCACCGTCATGCTTCCATTGGATGGCCAGAGGTTTTTATTGATCCCCAGCGCAGTAACTACCGGCTTGTGAGTATAGCGGTTTCTTCCGGTCCAAAGCTGGAATAAGGGGAAATAGGCCCAATCGGCAACTTCTACAAAATTTGAAATCCCATTCATGAATGACCCGGATACATTGTCAATTTCCTGCATTTCGGAGACATTTACCTCATGCTTGCAAACCGATTGGAAAGGATTCAAAAACACAGGTGGGATTTGTCTTCTGAAGATCTGGAATGTTTGCCCGGAAGGCATGTACTTCGCAGTTCCAGTCCGGAAGCGGAATCCTAGCACAGAGATATTGAGCCAGTATTCGCCCGCGTTGTTATGCCGTTCATCGTTGTCACTATTCTTTCCTGAGATTTTCCCCAGGGAAATAGCAATATTCCTGGTTGCAACAGGCATGGGAAAAATATGTTCCCCATTATCCACAGCAGCAAGTGCATTCAAAAAACCCTGTCGTCTCCAATGGTGCGAAGGCGTTGTATAAGGAATGATCTGATTCGGGCTGGTGAATATATTATCGTTATAACTGGCAGCATGGTACATGACCAATTCTTTAAAGGTTTTTTGGTTCACCGTATTGTAGAGAAAACCGCTCAAGAACATATCCACGATGCCAAAGTAATTGGTTTTATACCAATGTTCGCTGTATACCTGGTACTGGTAACCCAAAGGAATATTCGCTCCATAAAAATTGGCATCATAAGAAACATTCAGCCTGGTATGATGATGCGGATAATCGTCGTTGTAATCCATGTGTTTCTTTTCCATCCGCAAGAGAGTCAAACGCACGATCTCTTCCCCCATAGAAGAACCCTGAATGATATTTTCAAAATAATCCCCTTTTTTCATGTTCAGATTGAGGTGCAGGAGGAGTCTTTCCAGCAATGCAGCTGATTCTTCCATTCCATGCACATTCGGTTTCCCGGCAATATTGAACTTCACCAGGAAAATATCGTAATCCTGTCCCCGTAGGTTTTGAAGCAAGCTTGCATGGTTTTCACTATAAATTTTCCAGGTCTTTTTAAAACTCTGCCCAAACATGGGAGGTCTGTAACCGGTTACAAGTATGTATGGTTTTTCGGGCTGTTCGTCATCATAGCCTTCTCTTGAACAGGAAGGAATAAAACACCATTTGATTTTATTTCCCCTGTTATCCTCTATCTTACCGCAATCTTTGCAACCCGGAGACCACGGGATTTCCAATAAAGAACAACTATTCTGGTATTCATCCGGATCATTTTCCCATTCTTCAGGGTCAAACAAATTCTTTTCCATGGATTTTTCTCCACTTTCCGGAGTATGCAACATGAAATTAAATGTAATAACTGAACTATCTGAATAAGTAACCTTTAATTTGAAATATTGGATCGTATCCCGGTATGGTGTAAACAAAGCTATCTCATCAAAATTCACTTCCCGCTCTACACCGTTCCGGATGAATTTCAGGTTTGCTATTTCCTCCGCGGTCCTATTATTACTCAAGAAAAAATCACGCTTGATCACTAATCCCATTAAATCGGATGAGAAATAATCAAAAAGCGGACCTGCCAGTGATGAATGATCAGTGGAAACAATTGACCAATCGCCCGGATTCTGATCTTTCCAAATAGAACCTTCTCTCGTTAAGGTCCCACTCGTCAGACCGGTTTGCTCATCAATGGAATCAAACTTGAGATCAAAAATCCCAATCGGGATAACGATAATTTCCTGTTCAAACTCCATTTCTCCAACATACTCAGATGATTTGCTAAGAACCGAATCCATATGGGGAAGCTTATTAGGCCTGGTAGCTATTTGATTCATTTCATACAACCACCTGAGCATTTTATCCGCATCTGCATACTTTGGAGCTGAATCTCTATAATACGCAGCTGTCTTCAGAATCAAGCTATCCGAGGGAAGCAAACTCAATTTATTTGCCAGAAAACCCGTTGGACATTTTTTATCGAGGCTATTGTAAATCGTATCTGCCAGCTGTTCACGGCTCAAAAACACCGTGTCCACTTGCCCCCACCCATGTAAACTCATGAGCAGGAACATTCCTGTTATGAACTTTTTCATGGATCACGGTTTTACTTTTTCTTCTAATTTTTGGATCAGTTCCTGTTGCAGACGAATGGTTTCCTGTTGTTGTTTTAACAATTCCTGCTGCTCGTTCAATAGCAGATCCCGTGTCTTCACCTGTTCATTGATCTGAAGCACATACAAGGTCAGCTCTTCAATCTTTTCCATGAATAGGATACTGGTTTTTGCCAGGTTTAATCCGCTTTCAGTCATTTCTGCGGCACTTGGTACGTTAGGCAAATGATTATTCTTCCGGATAAACTGCTGCAATTCATTCAATGGCATCAGCGGGTATTTCTCATCAAAAACATAGTCCGACCAATTATCCAAATTAACCTTCACTTCACGTGCATAAAGCAGTCCGTTGTGATCCAGCTGGAGCAGTTTGTAAGGATCAATGTTCGCATTCGGATTATTGCTCATACGCCGTTCGATCACCAATGGGTGTAATTGGGACCCCACATTCAATTGAACATGAACTTTAGCCGTAGGCTTTACTCCCACTCCCAGGCGCGGATCCGGGGAACATTGGGTATTGACCAGGTACATGATCGGGTTCGGCATTCCCTGCGCCTGCCAGTAAGGTGCGGAATAAACAGTGCCGCCGTTCATATCGGACAGGCAATGGATTTGCTCTGCCTGTGCATAAACCAGGCTTTTCAGGCTTTTGGCGTTTTTCACTTTCCCGGTGGAATCAACCAGCAACACACCGTCTTCGGCAAATGTGGAATCAATCAGGGAAGAGAGGATCAGATCATCATTGAGTGTTGTTTTACCGTCTACCTGCAGGTTACTCCGGATATGCGCATCGCGGTCAACGGTCATAGAATCCCGAACGGTTAAGCTGGAATCTATTCTTGCTGAACCATTTACCTGGAGTTTCGAAGAAGGATTTGTAACTCCGATTCCCACATTTCCGGATGCGGGGAGCGAATTTGCCTGGGAAAAAGAATGATTTTGGTTGACTGCCAAAAACAGAACAGTGAGGGCGGAAAGCACCTTTTGAGTGATAGGTCTCATAATTCGAGTAGTTTAAGATTTCAGTTATTGGGATAAATGTAAAAAACTTTTTCAGTTACACTTTCGTGAAATAAAATTTTAACACTTTCTTCCCCAGTAACTTAACTACAACTCATCGGAAGCCGGAACATCGCCGCGCAGAGCACGGTAACGCTTGCGGGCTTCTACGGTCAACAAGCTGCCCTTGCATTCGAAGAGGATTTTTTTGTAGTATTCCGCAGCCTTTTCTTTGTCGTGAAGATTCTTTTCATAGATTTCTGCTATCATGAAAATAGCGTCATCGGAAAGGATATCGTTCATGTGATAGGTCACAATCTTATTCAAATAATCCAATGCTTCCTGCCATTTTCCCTGGTATTGCATGGCTTCTGCTTTGCGCAGCAGGATCTCATCTGCCAAACCGTGTGAAGGGAATGCCCGGTTAATGGAATCAAACAGGTTAAACGCCCGGTCATACTGATGCTGTTCCAACAGTAAATCGGCCTGCGCAAACTGGTACATTGCGGTGTAATTGCTATCTAATCCCAAATTATCGGTAATCAGGACAGACAATTTCATGGCATCGTTTGCTATCAGCTTACTGGTAGATTCTTTCAGGATATCCAATTGCGACTGGGCAAACTTGAAATCCCCGTCGTAATAAAAAATGCGGGCGTTCTTATATTTCGCTTCCGAACCGATGGCTTCGAACTTGAATTCTTTGTCGATCTGCATATAATAAAGCGATGCCTGCCAGATATCATCCTGTAAAACCAACACATCGGCTAAAGCCATTTTGACCTGTGATTTTTCGTAATCCGATAAACCGGGAACGGTCAAACAGCTATCGAGCAGATTCGCAGCGCCTTTGGCATCGTTTCCGTAATATGCTTTTATCTCGGCCAATTCTTTCGCCGTGTAAACTGCATTTCTTCCCCAGCCCAGTATTTGCAGTCCTTTGCGGTATTCTCTTTCCGCGTCCACAATATCCTGCGGCTGGTACTTTTTCTCAATAGTGATTTCGCGGTAACGGATATTCAGCAGGGAACTGTATGCCGAATAATAGTTCGGGTTCTGAGATCCCTGGTCGATCACGTAATTGTAAGCCAATCGGGCTGTAGCATAATCGCCGTTCTCTACGGAGGTTTCCGCCAAATCCATCACCCGGTTTCCCGTTCCTTTTTCCCGGCGGTCCAATGCTTGTGTCTGAGCCAATGCAGCTTTGAACTCTTTCTTCTGAATGAAGAGCCAGATCAGCATTTCAGAGTAAACAAATTCATTTGGTTTTTTCTGGATGCGCACCAGCAATTTTTCTTTCAGTTTTTGGTAAACGCCGGTTTTATCTTCTGTGAAATCAATCTGCTTGCTCAGTGCATTCTGAATATTCGAAGCATAATTCGGATACTGGTCCAAAACATCGAAGTACTCATCGATCATTTCATCCGTGCGGCCCAAAAGTGAATACACTTCTGCAAACTGGATCTGGAGCGGATAGCTTTTCTTTAAATCTTTTCTTCCCGCTTCCAGGGTTTTTAACCCCCACTCAACTTTTCCCTTTTTGATAAACGAATGATACAATTCAGTGACTTCGTACCCGTTTTTGGAAACGCTCTTGATTTTCTCACCATACAATTTTTCGGTTTGGGAAGTCCGGTCTGTCCGGTCATACAGATCCCCCAAAGCAATCGTGTAATCAAAATCATTGGAATTGGATGCTACGAGCTTTTTAAGGAATTTCTCCGCGTCTTTTACCTGGTTTGTTTTCTCCAGGCAATCTGCATAGCGCAGCTGATCAAACTTGGTGCTTTGCCTGTTGATGATTTTCTCAAAATACGGAAGGGCTTTATCAAACTCCCCGTTGTTGTAATAAAGGTTCGCCAACTGCTGATCGGTACTCGTTTGAGCCGAAAGAGCAAAAGAAAGCATCAAAAAACAAAATAGGAATATGTGTTTCATTTAATTAATGTACGACCTTAAAACGTTCAAATGTAGGTTTAAATTGCTCGTAAGAATGTTTAAAATCTTTAAATTGTTTTTCCAGCAGCAAACTATGTGCCCGAATTTGCTCAGCGTCTTTTTTTTCCAGCTGAACATGCTCGTAATAAGCAGACCTGTCACCGGCACCATTTTCAATATCCGACTGCAGTTTCTGAAGTCTCCCCTGCTGATCTTCCTGTGCTTTTCTCAGCTTCCGGATCTCGGTAGTAAAGAAATCCGTTGCCCTGTAAGCCCGGATAAATCCGTCTATTTCTTCGGCAGTTTCCATGTCCAGCGTGTCATTTCCCAATTCGATATTGAAATTCAACAACATGGTCTTGGATTTTCCACGGAGCTTCAATAACTGGTTTGTATCCAGTTCCTGTAGTAATTTTCGGACCGTATCATTGGATGCCTTTGAAAACAGCACATCTTCTTCAAACTTGCCCAGCTTGCTCTCACAGGAGGCAAAGGTCGCAAGCAGTAACAAAAAGATGAACATCCGGCACATGAGACTAAATTACATAAAAATTTTACCGCAAATAGTAAGGGTTTTCAATTAAACCGAAAAGAGAAGAAGAAAAGAAGAACATGATTCAGAATTCCTACATCCAAAAAATGCAGGTAAGATTCCATCTTTTCGCTCTTATTTTCTTTGCGGTTAAAACGTTTGGAACAAAAAAAATCCCTCCGGTAAAACCAAAGGGATTCTTCTTATTCTTGAAAACTTTATTAGTCGATTCTTGTGAACCCGGTATACTTGTGCAATACTTCCGGAATTTCAATCCCATCCAGCGTCTGGTAGTTTTCCATAATGGAAGCCATGATACGCGGCAAGGCCAATGCAGAACCATTCAGCGTATGCGCCAGGTAGTTTTTCTTATCACTTCCTTTGAAACGCAATTTCAAACGGTTTGCCTGGAATGTATCGAAACGGGAGCAAGAGCTCACCTCCAGCCATTTTTCCTGCGCTGCAGAGAACACTTCAAAATCGTAGGTCATAGCAGAAGCAAAACCGGTATCTCCACCACACAGGCGCAAAACGCGGTAATGCAAGCCCAGTTTTTCCAATAATCCTTTCACGTGATTTACCATTTCTGTCAAAGCACGCTCTGTATTTTTCGGATGTTCAATCCGTACGATTTCTACCTTATCAAATTGGTGCAAACGGTTCAAACCTCTCACGTGCGCTCCGTAGCTTCCTGCCTCTCTTCGGAAACAAGGTGTGTAACTGGTCATTTTGATAGAGAAATTCTCGTCAGGGAGCACTACATCGCGGTAAACGTTCGTCAACGGAACTTCAGATGTAGGGATCATGTACAAATCATCTACAGGCATGTGGTACATCTGGCCTTCCTTATCCGGAAGCTGTCCTGTACCGTACGCACTTGCTTCATTCACCACATGAGGAACGATAAATTCTTCGTAACCCGCTTTTTCCGCTTCTTCCAGGAAGAACTGGATCAGTGCACGTTGCAATTTCGCTCCTTTTCCCCTGTAAACCGGGAACCCTGCGCCGGTAATTTTCACTCCCAACTCGAAATCGATCAAATCAAATTTCTTGGTCAGTTCCCAATGCGGAAGTGCATTATTATGTAAAACCGCAGGTTCACCTACCACTTCGATCGTTTCATTGTCTTCCTCATTTTTTCCTGCAACCACCAGGTCATTCGGAACGTTCGGAATTTGATAAAGTAAGTGTGTAATTTCATTTTCAAGTGCATCCACCTGAACTTTCAATTGGTGCTCTTCCTGTTTCAGATCTGCCGTTTTGGATTTGGCAGCTTCTGCTTCCGAAGCTTTACCACTTTTGAAGAATTCACCAATTTCTTTCGCGATTTTATTCAATTCGGATGCAATAGATTCCATCGACGTTTTAGCAGCACGCCACTGTTGATCTTTTTCAATAATTGCATCAATTGTTTCCGTAACATCGATGTTGCGCTTTTTTAATGCGGTGATGATCTCATCACGTTCAGCGCGGATTTTGGTCATTTCTAACATAAATGAATTGATTTATGGTTTGCAAAAATGGTAAATTAAAACGAAAAAAGGCGAATCCCGAAACTGTCGGAACTCGCCTTTTCAAAAAACATATATTATTCGATTAAGCTTCCGCAGTTTCAAATGGAACTACCGATACAAACGAACGATTATCTCTTTTCTTACGGAACTCAACTGTTCCGTCAGTCAATGCATACAATGTGTGATCTTTTCCGATCCCAACATGTTCTCCTGGGTGGTGTGCAGTACCACGCTGACGAACGATGATGTTCCCAGCGATTGCAACTTGTCCACCGAAAATTTTCACTCCCAAACGCTTGCTATGTGATTCGCGACCGTTTTTGGAACTACCGACTCCTTTTTTGTGTGCCATCTTTTCTAATTTTTTACCTGTCTGGTGACAGAGAATTACGCTTTAATATCTGTAATTGTAATTTGTGTAAAAGATTGACGGTGACCGTTTCTTTTCACATATCCTTTTCTACGTTTCTTACGGAAAATGATAACTGTATCACCTTTAACGTGATCATTCACTTGAGCAGTAACTAATGCTCCTGCGATAGCTGGGGCGCCAATATTCACTTTTCCTCCGTTGTCAACCAATAAAACACGATCAAATTCTACTTTTGATCCTGCCTCAGCGTTTAAACGGTGTACAAAGATTTTTTGGTCTTTTTGCACTTTAAATTGCTGCCCTGCTATTTCTACTATTGCGTACATAACAGATTATTTAAAATTTAATTTGGAGGGCAAAGATAGCAAAGTTTTTCAACAATTTACTTGTTACAAGTATTTTATTCGGAAAAAATCACTTGTTTTCTCCAAATTCTGCCAATTTACAATCCTCCCGGGATAAGTGTAAGATTATCCACCAGTTACCCCGGTAATCACTTTGCTACTTCACCATCAAAGGTACGGAATGATTCCCTGCCGTGCTTTTTACCGTCACAAAATAATATCCTGCATCCAGGTTTACCAGCGGAATTTGAAACGAGTGGCCGGAACCAAAACCTTTCTTCTCCAAAACAATTCTTCCCTGTGCGTCCAGTAATTGAATCGATTCCGGAGCATCATCCTGCCATTCCAAAGTTACAAACTCCTCTTTTCCTGCCGGATTCGGATACAACCTGAACGATTCATTTTTATTCAAATCTTTCAATCCCAATTCGTTTAATCTTCCTATCCGGATATTATCCAGGAAGAAATTGTTCCCGCCTTTTGATTCGAAACGGAATTTCACCTGGGTGTGGTTCGTAAAGTTAGCCGCTCCGTTAATGGTAACCGTATCGCTTGCCCATTCGTTTAAAGAAGACGGAGTGAAAGGCTCAGAGCGTAACTGGCTCACAGATTTTAAAGAACTCATGCCTGTATAAGTCTTTTTTGTCTGCCAGGTTTCCCCACAATCGTTTGAAAACAGGATTCGCAGTAAATCCGCATCGTTGGGATTTCTTTGAGCATATGCCCAGTCAAATGCAACGGCAAGACTCGTAAAACCACTTAAATCCAGGCGATCGGAAAAGAATTCATACACCTGGCCCGCACCGCCTTCGAAGTTATTGATCATCACCGACTGATTGCTTTGAAACCCGGGATTCACAATTTCCCAATTGATTGCCTGACCTACTTCTCTCACATGCCATTTGCTTTTGAAATTTGCCAGATCGGATTCAAAACCTTCTGCAATTCCGCGGTCCGAACCTACGGCCGGAAGAACCGTTATGTAATCTGCCAAAATCAATTCCAAGGTGTCTGTGCCATTGCTTACTTTAAGCGACACATCGTATCTTCCAGCCTGGTTGTATGCCACAATTGCCGTGTCACTGGAAGAAGAACCTACTACATTCCCGGATTCAAAACTCCACAACCTGTTCGTAACCCCGTGAGAGGAAACGTCTTTAAACAGAACTGATTCTCCCTGGCAGACGATTTGTTTGCTTGCTTCCAATTTTACTTCACAAAGCAGGTCAGACAAATCATCGGTTCCGGTTGCAGCCCGATTTGCCGGAGTCCACAAATTGTTTCGCTGAGCTACCGGAGAATTCAATGCTGCATGCATCCGTACTTTCTGTCCTTCGGTGAACATCAGGGCACAATAAGCGTAATCCATGTAATTCTGTACGTTATTCAATCCACCGCAGCTGTTTGCATTCAGGTTACACGTCGACCAGCCTATCGTATTCGGAGTATCCGTTACTTCATCATCGTAAGCGCAATTTCCTGAATTTCCAACAGGTAGGTAATAGAAATCCGGAACATTATTTCCTCCCCAAATGTGGTAAAGGTTCAGATAATGTCCGATTTCGTGCGAAAGAACTGTTCTGCGGAAATAATCCGATGTGCCGATGGTTCCTACATAATCGTGCCGCATAACAATGCCGTCCCACTCCGGGATGGTGTCAGCCGCCGCAGGCATTACAGCATGTCCGGCCAACCCGGCTGCATCAAAACAAACGTAAATATTGAGGTATTTTTCCGGCGGCCAGTGAATCAGGCTTTTTACCTGGTGATCTCCGGGATTGGTAAGCGTGGAAACCGTACGTGTAATTCCGGAGGTACAATTGCCGTTAGGATCAATCTGTGCCAAACGGATCTCGATCTGTGCATCCGCTGCAATGGATTGAAAAGCCGGAACAATTTGATTGGTATCCGGGTTCAATTTCCGGTACTGCAGGTTCACCTGTTTAACAGCATCGTGGATCTGTGAATCGCTGATATTCTCCGGTCCGTTGTTGTGGATGATATGGAATACCACCGGAATAACATACGCTGCACCGGATTTCGCCGGGTTTTCCGTATACTGCCGGGTAAACGTTTCCAATTTCTCCCTGGAACGCAAATAGCCGGTTTTGTATTCCGGGTGTTCGTGAAACAGCCTTTGATGCATTTCATCGCTTCCGCAATGAAGCAGATCTTGTGTAAATGCGGTCGAAAGAGCAAATACACAAGCAAATAAAAAGATTCCTCTCATGATCTTTAACTAGTAGTAAGTGTGCTAAAGATACGGAGAATTGAAAATGGAGCATGAAAAATTGAAAAGGTTTTCTATTGAAAAACAAAAAACCGACCCGAATGAACGGACCGGTTTTTTCAACGCAAAAGTTATATTTAGGAATTCACTTACATTTTCTTAGGCAACGCTACGGCATCAATCACGTAGGTTACTCCGTTTGATGAAATAACATCTGCAATGGTAATTTGAGCACCATTCACAAACCATTTTCCATCTTTTTCTGTGATCACCAGGTTTTCGCCCTGAACGGTTTTAAGCGTCTGACCGTTTTTCAAATCACCTGATTTAATTGCTCCCGGAACTACGTGGTAAGTCAAAACAGAAGTCAACTTCCCTTTATTTTCCGGTTTTAACAAGTTTTCAACTGTTCCTTTCGGCAACTTGTCGAATGCCGCATTTGTTGGAGCGAAAACGGTAAACGGACCGGCTCCTTTTAATGTTTCCACCAAACCGGCTGCTTTCACTGCTGCAACCAGGGTTGTGTGATCTGCAGAACCCATTGCATTATCTACAATGTCTTTGGAAGGAACCATTTTTGCCCCGCCAACCAGTACAAAATCCTCTTCTTTCTCTTCAGGCTCAATAGCGTCGTTCGATTCTTCCGTTTTGGTTTCCTCGTTCATTTTTTCTTCACTTCCCCCACAACTTGATACTCCAAATGCTGTCATTGAAGCAACAACCGCAAACGTTAAAATTGACTTTTTCATACTTGTTATTTTTAAGGTTATGGTTTACATACGCCTCAAAGGAGTTTTTGGATTTCCAGGACACAAAAAAACCCTGACGTTAGCTAACATCAGGGTTTCAAATATGATTTAAAACAAATTACTTTGTCTCTGTTTCGTCTTTTTCAAACACACGTTTCGGGCGCAATTGCTGGTTGATTCCCAATGTAATCCAAAAAGGAAGAACAAATCCCATTAAGAATAACAACATCCAGAATGCCATACCTCCGATCAAAAGAAACAATACGATACCAAAAACGCTCATGATGAATTAATTTGTGTTTTGTGAGGTAAAATTAGTAAAAAAATCAAAAGTCGTTCGCTTCGAACCAACTTTTCTGACAAAAAAAGACGTTAGGAAGGCAATTGACCGATCAGTTTTTCGGCATTTGCCAAAATCTCTTTCGTTTCTAAGCGCTCAGCGCCAAAACCATAACGGTATTGATCACACATTTCGATGATCTCCCGCAAGCCTTTAGCTACTTCCGGATTGGTATCCAATAATCGGTCAAAAGCTTTTTCACGCGACTGGAAATTGCATTTTTCGCATTTTTCGATCCGTTGAATGATTGCCTTAGGCATCAGGATTGCGAATACACCCGGATCTTCAGCGTGTTTTTCAGCTTCTTTCCAATAATCAATTGATTCAACAGGACTCACTTCTTTTCTTTCATCCAGGAAAACAGGTCTTTTCGGCATTTCTTCTGAATTCAGGTCCTTCTGCTTCTCTACTTCTTTCTTTTTGCGGCGTCTCACTGCAAGGAAGACAAATAACAGTCCCAACAATCCTGTCGGAGCCATAATCCCGACCCATAATTTAGATTCTGAACCGGATTTGGTAGTCGATTTCCGGGTTGTTGTCTGCTGGTTTTTCATATCCACGATGTCGGTATGAGTACCTGCAACCGGTCCCTGAACAACAATCGGGTTAAAGCTTTTATCCGGAATGACTTTGACTTTGAACGGAGATCCTTTAATGGTTTGATACCGCTCTCTCTCGGGGTCGAAGTAACTGATCGACGGTGCGATAAAGGATAAATTCTGATCGTGGAGTACCTGGATATTGAAGCGGTATGTGATCATTCCTTCTGCTCCGTTTTCCGTAAACTCAACATCTTCTATTCTCTCGGGATCTCCATAAATGGCGCATCCTTTCGGTAATTTTAATTTGGGGGCATTGATATTGTGGATGTTCCCCACTCCGGAAACTACTAATTCCAGGGTGAAAACTTCCCCTTCTTTGACTTCTTTTGAAGGATTTTTCTGAGAAAACCGGTAATCACCAACTGCACCGATGAAATCTTTCGGGGCGTTTGCAGGAAGCGGTTTGATATTGATTGTCAATGCGGAAGAACGAATGCGCATCGTCTTTGAAAAGATCGATCCGTGACACCGTAAAGCCATTTCAAAAGGTTTGATGTGGCATTTCCCCGTTCCTACCGGAATGAGCAATTGCTTACCGTATTCAAATGCCAGTGCATCTTTCCCGTTAACGCGCGTCTGTTCTACTTCTACACGTCCGTTCGGGAAGCTATGTTCTTCCATGGAAAGATCTGCTTTGAAGTCAGAATATCCTTCGAGGTATTCAATATTGATATATGAAAAGACTTTGGCTTTCAGTAAAATCGGTTCTCCTTCGTAAACGGTGGTTTTCTTGCACTGGATGAAACCAAAAACCGGATCGTTGGAGTTCACTTTGTTGTCTTCTTCGGAAGCTTCGTTTACTTTGATGCTGATTTTATTGGACCGGTAAACTTTGTTCCGGTAAGTGGTGTATGCGTAAAATGAATAGGTTCCTTCTTTCTTGAAAGATCCGGATTGCTGCATGTAATAATAAGTTTTGATCTTACCGCTCGGATCCATTTTCTGTTCCATCCCGTGCATCACACCGAAATCAACTTCGAATTCAACCGGGAAATCGATTTTCATGGAACCTTCTACATTCGATGTAATGGTGAATGTCAGGTGTTCGTCTTTGCCGATTTCTTTCTTATCGGATGTCAGGGCAACGATCGTTTTTTGGGCAACAGAAATCTGGCTCACTAACGTGAACAGCACCAACAGCATTTGCCATTGATTACCAGTCTTTTCGTGCTTTTTTACCACCTGTTGTTCCTTTTGAACCATCCAATCGTTTCTTTGTGCTCAGTTCCTGTTTGCTAAACTCATCCAGTTTGCGTTCAGTTTCCTTGTCCTGCAATTTTTTCTGTTCGCCTTTTTGATCCTGCTGGTTTTGGTTTTGCTGATTATTCTTTGATTGACCCTGATCCTTATCTTCTTTTTGATTCTTCTGATTCGGCTGATCTTTTTGATTCTGATCATTCTTCTTCTGATCCTGGTCTTTCTTATCCTGTTGATCTTTATTATCTTGTTCTTGTTCCTTCGTCTTATTCTTACACTTTTGTTTCTGCAATCTTTTCGCTTCCACCAGGCGTTGTCTGGCTTGTTCGTTATCCGAATCCAATCTCAGCACATCCTTGTATGCATCAATTGCACTTTCGTAATCCTGCTGCTTCATACGGGATTCTCCCAAACTTGTTCGGGCCCGAACCACTTTTTCTTTCGTTTCAGCTTTACCCGCCTGACGTTCAAATTGTTCCGAAGCTGTATCAAAGTCATTTGCGCGGTACGCAGTCTGACCTATTTCCTGAGACAAATCTACATCATTTGGCGCTAACCTTTCTGCTCTTTTATAATACTTTAACGCTTCTTTGTAGTTTCCTTTTTTGTATAACTTCCTGGCTTCGTTGAGCGTTTCTTTCCAATCCTGTCCGAAAGAACTGAAAGCCGAAAAACACAGGAGAAGAATCACGACTACTTTCATGGCTTATTAGGATTAATAATGATCGGTAAAAAGAAGTAGCAAATCATACACAGCAGGGCTAAAGTTGCAGGAACATAAAAATAATTCTTATCTACATTAAATTCAACTTTCATCACCTGTTTGTTCTTCGAATTTTTGTAATTCGCAGCAATATCATAAACATTCGGGAAAGGACTGTCCGAGGTAACCAAAATACTTCCGGATTCACTTGCCATGCGTTGTAACCCGTTTCTATCGATCTTTGACAGCACTGCCTGGCCGTTTTCGCGCTTGTATCCTTCTGAAATATCGTATGGATTATTGGGGATCAATCCTCCTTTTGCCGACCCGAGCCCCAGGTAAGCCAATTCCACATTTTTCTTCTTCAGTGCTACAATTTGTTCCTTCCAGAACGCTTCGTGGTCTTCTCCGTCTGTGATCACCAGCACTGCTTTCCCGGATTCGGTGTCTTTGAATTGCTCCTGGGCCACCTGCAATGCTCTTCCGATATTGGTTCCCTGGTCCGAGATCATGGAAGTTTCAATGTCCGGAACGAATAGTTTTGCAGCTCCGTAATCCATTGTAAGTGGAAGTTGCGTGTATGCATCATTGGCAAAAACCACCACCGCGATGCGTTCGCCTTTCAACTGGTTCAGCAATTCACTGATTGCATGTTTGGCTGCAGTTAACCGGCTTGCGTCCGAACCTCCCATGTCTTTCGTATTCATGGAATTGGAAATATCCAGGCAGATTACCAGGTCCAATATGCGTTTCGACCCATGTACCTTTCGTGAACCCGCCACAGGTTGGGCCATTGCCAAAACAATGAAAAAATAAGTGCTGCGTAGCAAAAAGTAATGCAGGAAAGCTTTCAGCGGCTCAAATTTCACCCACAACATCCGCGTGGAACCGTAACCGGAGTATTCGCGGTAGGTTTTCGCTTTCCAGCTCCACTGAAACCAGGTTAACACTGCAAAAACCGGGATGATTGCCCACAAACCGAGCATTTCGGGATGGAGCAAATGCATTCCAAGGCTGTCAAATGAAACCGCTCCATAGATTCCCAGGATCACCGTCCACCAAATTGCTTCCGAAACCAGCAGCCATTTCACCAAACGTTCGTATGTGCTCCCTTGCTTAGTCATCCAGTCTGAATTTTAAACGTTGAACTCCCCAGGCTATGGCAGAGAATAACATGCTCCAGATGAAAAACGGGAACAATGTCAAAGGAGGTTCCGCACCCAAATGCTGATCTTCCATTTTTCGCTTTTCCAGTTTGTCAATTTCGGTGTAGATCTTTTCCAGTGATTTTTCATCCTGTGCCCGGAAGTATTTCCCGTTCGTAAGCCTGGCAATGTCTTTCAGAATCCCTTCATCGATCTCTACAGGAACATTTTGGTAAACAATTCCAAAAGGTGTCTGAACCGGGGTTGGGGCCATTCCGTTTGCTCCTACTCCAATGGTGTAAACCTTGCATTTTTTATCTTTTGCCAATTGGGCTGCTTCCAGTGGGTCCGGACCGGTGTTGCTACTTCCGTCCGTGAGGAGAATAATCACTTTCGATTTCAGGCTGTCGCTTCTGAGCCTTGTTACCGCAACTCCCAAACCACTTCCAATAGCTGTTCCTGGTTCCAGGTGCCCCGGCTCAATATCGGTGATCTGCTGTTTCAGCAGTTTGTAATCCAATGTTGCGGGACATGCCGTGTAAGCTTCTCCTTCGTAAACGACCAGACCAACCCGGTCTCCTTTTCTCGAATCCACAAACTTTTTCGCCACCCGTTTCGCTACTTCCAGGCGGTTCGGATCGAAATCCTGTGCCAGCATGGATCCGGAAGCGTCAATGGAAAGAATGATATCAATTCCGTTCTTGTAATCAATTTTCGGAGGATCTACGGATTCGTTGTACGGCTCGGCAAGTGTCAATACCAAACACGCCATTGAAAGCGCGTAGCAGGTATTGATTCCCCAGCGGATGTAGCGCACCCACCCGACCGAATAAGCCAGTTGTTCTTCTTCGGAATTGGCATACTTTAACTGCCCGGCACGGTTCTTCTGAAGGTATTCCCAGAAAAACAGCAAAACAGGAATAGCAAACAAGAGCCACAACATATGTGGTTTGTAGAAATCGTATTCCCAAAAGCAGATATTGAAATAGCGACTCATTCCGGAATTTCCAAAGGACTTAATTCGGTTACTATTTCTTCCAGGCGGAACAATCCGGAGCGGACACGCAGGTCATCCGGGACCATTTTCGCAAATTTCACCAGGTCTGCTTCCCGCAAAAGGTCTTCAATTCTCCGGATCATGTCCGGATCCAATCCTTTCACTTTCAGCAAAGCAATGGTTTCAAACGTGGTGCGTTCCATCAGGTTCAGCTCGTACCGGGAACTCAAATACATTTTCAATACCGCGGAAAAAGCCACATAATGCGCTTTTGCCTGGCCATGAACCCAGTCTTCCTTCTTTCGTAACTGATTGATTGCCCTTAAAGTTCGTTCTCTCAGGCTTAATTCTTCTGTTTTCCGGATCTTTCTTCGCCTGTTCCAAAGAATCCCAACTCCGGCAGCAAGAAGCAAAATCACCGGGATCCACCAGTATTCCCGGAGCAATCGCCAGTAGTCTTCTTCCGGTTCGATCGGGATTTCATAGATTCCTTCTTTTGCTTTTTTCTTAACAAATCCAACATAGAGATTCGGTGCACGGAACGAAAAAGTAGAATCGTTCCAGGTAAGCCACAGATCGGGGAGTCGGTATTTGGCAGAATCCCATGCGATGAGCGTGTAAACACCTTTCCAATAACGGATTCCTTTCTGCGTGTAAGTGGTATCACGGAATGAAACAATCTCTAATTCACCGCCAGGTTTCCAGAGGGTTTGTCCTTTGTGGCTCAATTCACAGGGAAATACGCCGGAAATGGGATCGTAATTGAATTTTGTGGGTTTATTTTTGACCAAAATGGTCAGGATTGCCTTATCTCCGATCCGAACGGAATCTTCTGCCCAGTAAACGCGTTTGGTTTGTGCAGATACTACTCCAAAACACCAACAAGCCGCTATGAACAAACAAATTCTCATTTTCTGCGCTTGAATAATTGGAGTAAGGGTAAATAAACGTGATCTCCGACTTCGAAAAATGCCGCGTCAATTCCCAATTGCTTGAAAAAAGCTTCATTTTTCTCTTTCCGGAGCTCGAATTTCTTTTTATAATCGCTTCTCACCTGTGCGGAAGAGCTATCGATCCAGTTGGTGGCATTGGTTTCTGCATTCACCCAGCGAACAAAACCTACATTCGGCAGGTTTGCTTCCCCGGGATCAGTTACTCCGAGCGCAACCAGGTCGTGTTTCCTGGCGGTATTTGCAAATCCTTCTTTGCTTAATTCCAGTTGGGAAAAATCGCTGATCACGAAACAAATACTGCGCTGCCTGAAAATATTCCGGGCATATCTTAAACCGGTATCCAAACTTGTTCCCCCGGATTTCGGTTGCAAATTGATGAGCTTACGCAGTAAAAAATGCACGTGTCCGAAGCCTTTTTTTGGCGGAACGTAATATTCAACTTCATCGGAGATGAGCAGTGCACCGACCTTGTCGTTTTTCTTTGCAGCAGAAAATGCCAGCGTTGCGGCCAATTCCACCGCGAGGGAAATTTTGGAATCCGATCCCTGCCCGAAGTACATGGAACCTGAAACGTCTATGATCAACAGAACGGTCAATTCTCTTTCTTCTTCGAAGATCTTCACGAAAGGTTCCCTGAAACGCGCCGTTACATTCCAATCAATTGTTCGGACATCGTCACCGACCTGGTACGACCGGACCTCACTGAAAGACATACCTCTGCCTTTAAACGCCGATTGATACTGTCCGGCGAACACTTGCTCAGTCATACCACGGGTTTGCAATTCAATGGTACGAATGCGCTTCAGTAAGGCTTCTTTATCCATGATTTATTAAGGAACTTCTACGCGTTGCAATAAGCGTTCGATAATCTGCTCTGGTCTCACTCCGTCTGCTTCCGCTTCGTAATTCAATCCAACGCGGTGACGCAGCACATCCATTGCAACTGTTCTTACGTCATCCGGGATGACAAAGCCACGCTGTTCCAAAAATGCATTTGCTTTTGCAGCCAGCGCCAGGTTAATGGTTGCTCTCGGGGAAGCCCCGTACTGCATATATTTTGCGATCTCGGAAATTCCGGCAGTTGCAGGATTTCGCGTAGCATCCACGATATCTACGATATAGCGCTCCACTTTTTCGTCCAGGTAAATGGAACGGGCCAATTGTTTTCCTTTTATCAGGTCATCCGTGTTCATCACGTGGGAGATCTTTTCCAATCCTTCCGGTCTCACATTGGAGCGGAGAATCAATTGTTCTTCCTGTTTCGAAGGATATCCCATGAATACTTTGAGCATGAAGCGGTCGACCTGTGCTTCCGGCAAGGGATAAGTTCCTTCCTGTTCGATCGGGTTTTGCGTAGCAAGTACCAAAAACGGTCTTGGAAGTTCGTAAGTCGAATCACCGATCGTAACCTGTCTTTCCTGCATGGCTTCCAGCAAAGCTGCCTGAACTTTTGCAGGTGCGCGGTTGATCTCATCGGCCAACACGAAATTGGCGAAGATCGGTCCTTTCTTTACGGCAAACTGTTCGGATTTCTGCTGGTACATCAATGTTCCCGTGACATCCGCAGGAAGTAAATCCGGCGTAAACTGGATCCGGGAAAATTCTCCCGAAACAGCATTTGACAGGGTGCGGATTGCCAGTGTTTTTGCCAATCCCGGAACACCTTCCAATAAAACGTGTCCGTCGGCGAGTAATGCAATGAGTAAACTCCGGACCATATTTTCCTGTCCGACGATCACTTTTCCAATCTCCCTACGCAATAAGTCGTATTTCAGTCCTTCGGTTTTAATTTCATTTGCAATCACTTGCAATTGCTCCGAAGGAGATAAATTAGGTATATCCATCATCCTTTTAGCCTAAACTCGCAAATATGTGAAAGAATGTCCTTTCGACTTTGTAAATGCTGTTAATTAATGTTAACATTGCTTTACTATTACTATCTCATGGAAATCAGAAAATGCCTGGAGTGCGACCAGAAATTGAGTGGCCGGAAAGATCAGAAGTTTTGCTCCGACTACTGTAGGAATACGTACAACAACCGGTTGAATGAAGATGCGACCAAATACGTGCGGCGGATCAACAATATTTTGCGTAAAAACAGGCGAATCCTCGAGACTTTAAATCCGGGCGGCAAACGAACGGTAGATGCCATTACGCTGGCAGAAGAAGGGTTCAACTTTCACTATTTCACCAATACTTATCAAACCCAAAAGGGCAATACGTATTATTTCTGCTACGAACAGGGATATTCGAAATTAGATGGCGAACAGTATGTGCTGGTTTTGAAGCAGGACTATGTTAAGTAATTGAGAATGGAGAAGTGAAAGTCTTCCACTTTTCACAATTGAAATGATCCTCCCCCTTGGCCCCTCTCCAAAGGGGGAAAGCGTATAATCCTCTTTTTATCGATTAAGAGCTTACTTCGAAAACTAAATGCGGATACAGAATTTCTCTTCAAGGAGAGGAAATTAAAATCTCCCCCTTTGGAGGGGGCTAAGGGGGAGGAAGACCCCTATTAAAAACAAAAAAGGACAGCAAACGCCATCCTTCAGTTATTTAGAAAACTTCGTAATTCTTACAAATTCCACTTTTCCTTAAAGACATCCATTTTCGGATGATCTTTGATTCCTTCGCTTCCGATGAACAAAACGTCTTTGCATTTAGTGCGGTCGAAGAACAAGGACAGATGAGACAAGGCTACGTTCATTGTTCCGCTTAGGTCGATCTTATGGATCGGTGCCTGGTGCACTTCAAATAAATCGCGTAATTCAGCTGTTCTTTTGTCGAAGTTGTGATTATCGTGGAAAATAACAACAGCATCGATTTTCTCTTTCAACTCATCATTTTCCTGAAATGGCAAAACATGGAATCCCAGTCCTTCTAACCAGGAATTTACTGTATCAGCAAACGGTGTTTTGTCTTCGGTGTAAATGGTTTGAATATGTGTTGTCATTCTTACCTAATTTGTTATTTTTCGTTTACATTTCTTAAAAGAGAGTGCAAAAATACTGTAAACTTTCAGTAAACCCTGTTTTAAATTTAATTAATTCCGCTTTTTATTCAAAATAGCAATACAATAATCGTGAAAGCAATTGATCCTTAAATAATTAACTTCAGTCCTTGTGAAACATGAAAAATACAACAATTTCAACTAAGAACCTAAAATCATTTTCACTAATTCGATTTAGCTGATTTTATGGATGATACCCCAAAATTCGCATGAAATCATCGGCAGTTTGTTCCGCAGAAAACAGCTCTGACACGATCTTACCGTGTTCATCGCGTTGGATGAGTACATGTTTGGGTTCAGGAATCAAACAATGTTTGAGACCACCATACCCACCGATTGTCTCCTGGTAAGCTCCCGTATTAAAGAATCCAATATAGAGCGGTTTATTTTTATCGAATTTCGGAAGGTAAATGGCATTTGAATGCTGTTCCGAGTTGTAATAATCATCTGAATCACAAGTCAATCCACCCAAAAGAACACGTTCATAATCGTCGTTCCAGCGGTTAATTGCCAACATAATGAAACGCTGGTTAATTGCCCAGGTATCCGGAAGATTGGTCATGAAAGAACTGTCGATCATGTTCCATTTTTCCCGGTCATTTTGCTGTTTCTGATGCAAGACATTGAAGATCGCTCCTCCGCTTTCTCCAACTGTAAAGGATCCGAATTCAGTATAAATATTCGGCTCCGGAATATCGTTGTCTGCACAAACGCGTTTTACCTGCATCAGGATTTCACGAACCATGTATGCATAATCAAAGTCGAAAGCTAATGATTTCTTAATAGGGAAACCACCACCGATGTTCAATGAATCCAGAGTCGGACACACTTTTTTCAAATCGGAATAGATTCTCAAACACTTCGTTAATTCGTTCCAGTAATACGATGTATCGTTAATTCCCGTATTAATGAAAAAGTGAAGCATTTTGATCTGTACACGCGGATTATCCTGAATAAACGCTTTGTAAAACGGAACAATTTCGCGGTAACGAATTCCTAAACGCGAGGTATAGAACTCAAACTTCGGCTCTTCTTCCGAAGCGATCCGGATTCCGATTTTCAGTTCATTTTCACCTGTCGCAGCGATCAAATCGTGAATTTCAGCAGTATTATCTACCACAGGGATCACATTTAAACGCTTATCTTCTATCAGATCGGCAATATTCTGAATGTATTTCGGGGGCTTGAATCCGTTACAAATGACGTAACTTCCTTCTTTTAGCTTTCCTGCATTCAACACATTTTTAACGATATCAATATCAAAAGCAGATGATGTTTCGATATGTACGTCGTTTTTCAGCACCTCATCCAGCACAAAGGAAAAATGAGAGCTTTTGGTACAGTAAGAATAATAATAGTTTCCTGAATAGCCTAAGTTGTTCATTGCTTCACGAAACCAGCCTTTGGCTCGTTGAATGTTATGAGAAATCTGGGGCAGATAATTGAATTTTAAAGGGGTTCCATATTCTTCAATTAATCGCATCAGATCAATACCATGAAACATCAAACGATCTTCTCTCAAGTGAAATTCATCTTGCGGAAAATCAAATGTCTGATCGATAAGGTCAATGTACTTTGTTCTCATTCGCTACACGTTGCACTCCTCCTACGGAAATCTTGCTTTAAAGTTCTAAAACCAACTAAATTATTCCCCGAATAATCCGGTACAAATTTAGAGTAAAGATTGGGATGTGACTTGTAAAAAATTAAAAATTGTATTCAATAAAATGGATTCGGGATTCAGGGCCTGATCCGGACTTTCGAAATCCAGGTTTTCTTCAGGTCATTTTCACTGATCTTCCCCACACAATACAGCTCATTTCCAGCACAAACCAGCACTTTTGCATCCCGGCTGTTTTCCTGTGAAAAAATCAATTCTTTTACAAAGCCTTTGGTATTAAAAAAGCTAACCACAAACCCGAATTCCCTGCTCTTGGTCAGGACTGCCCAGTTGGTTTCATCCAGCTGTGTTACGAACGGTGATTCTCCGATATTCCCCTTACAAGGCAGTTGGTAAATCTGTTTTCCGTTGGAGTCGAACAAAGAAACAAAGGTATTCGGTTGCTGTAACATATCTTCACCGCTCACAAACACATACTTTTCGGAAGCCACCAGATCGGAAAGCCACACTTCATAGCTCTGTGCTTTTTTTCGCGGCCCTGTAAAAACAGCTGTCGTTCCGGGGCGATAATCGAAATCCAGCGCGGCAATTGCCGGCAACGTTCTTTCCGTATACATGCTGTCTGTTCCTTTAGCAGTGCCTGACAACCAGATATACTTCGAATCTGTTGCAATGGATGTAGGGTTAAATACATCGTTCCGGAACTTATTCTTCCGAAACCAGTCCGTCTTCTGAAAAGTCGTATCGGTTATGAGTTTTCCTTTCGGATCGGTATGGACCAGCCGAAGGGAATAAATGTCATTGAACCCCAGTTCGTGGTCGGATTTGGTATACGAATCTGCCGCAATGATTAGTCCACCCTGTTGATCTGCAATCATTCCCAGCGGAGTTGAATTGTAATAGGAAGGATAATGAGTATAACTCAGCCTATTCAGGTTCGAATCCAGGAAAACCAAGAAAATGCCCTGCGCACGGTCGCCTTCGTAATTCTTCTCCCGGTAACCATTCATAAAACCACAAACCGCCCAGCGATTGTCATCCATTTGCACCACGTGCTGTGCTTCAATTCCGGGTAAAAAGACTTGTTTCAGCAGGTTTCCGTCTTTATCCAGTTTCTGAACAAAAGGATGGGTTCCGAATGGAAGCGTGGAATCTGCATATTTAGTCACTCCGTCTACTGTCCGGAAAAAACCGGTTCCGGTTTCATAACGGCCAACCAATATCATGGTTCCATCCGGGTTTATCACGAGATCATTCGGTATATAACTCGCGACCTCACTTCCGATTACTTTTTCCCAGCCGATCTGCTGTGCAGTAAGGGGATACGAAACCAGGAAAATACATGCACCAAGAATCCATTTCATGGCGCAATAATACTCAAAGAAATTGAAAATGGAGGATTTGAAAATTGACAAGGAACAGAACGGTTTTAACTTCTCAATCCTGCCTTTTGCATTTTCAATTCACACTACTGATTTTTCGTGAGGTGTTCCACTAATTTGGATGCCCTGTAACTGGAATAAATCCCGAAAGCGTTTACAACAACCCCTTTCACGTTCTTTTCATTTGCTGAGATCGCATAAACGATCATTTCATCTCCCGGATCGGTCATTCCTTCGAAGCGGTATACCTCATCGATGGTAAAATCTTCCGGTGACAGCTGAGTGGCGGTAGAGCCGCAGATCAAACAGTCTTTTTCCGCTTCCATAGACAAATCGGAAGTGTATCCTCTTTTCTTCAGATCATTGACTGCTTCACTGACCGTTTCATAATCTCTTCTCATACTGTGTGGTATTTGTTATCGAATCTCAAGATACGAAGAATGCCCGGTTCTGCCCCCTGGTCTCCTGTATTTTATTCCGGAAAACAATTCCTTTCTTTCAAAATACCCTAAAAGCAGCTAAAAACTAACCGATCGAAAGGAGTTTGAATCGCAAAAAAGGGGTATTGCAACAGAACCGGAAACTGAGTTATTTTGCCGGGTAACTATTTCTCAAAATCTGATCAGTTTAGGAGGTACAATTTTTTTCAGACATGTTCAACTTTACAAAGACAAAAAAGAGAACTATTCAACTACTTTACACTACTACACTTTCATTTATCCTCACTACTAACACTTTTGCGCAAACCTGGGCACCTGTCGGGGCAAGTGCTAACGGAATTTCTCCGAGTTGGGGTTCTTTTCAAAATTTGGTTGCCGACCAATCCGGGAATTTATACTGTTCCTTTTACGATGGTTCGGTAACGAAAGGTTCTGTCATGAAATACGACGGATCTTCGTGGTCATACCTTGGCGGTGCAGGAATTACTCCGGGTACGGCAACTTACAACTCGTTGGCTTTGGCTGCAAACGGAGACGTGTTCTATTCCCATCAGTTGGGTTGGCCTGCTTCCGGACTTTCGGTTCAAAAATACAACGGAACTTCCTGGACTACGCTTCCTGCCGCAGAATCAGCTACGGTAAATTTCCAATCAATTACAACGAATGGAAACAACCAGCCGGTTGTGGCTTATTCTTCGGGCGGAAACCTGCACGTGAAAAGCTTTGACGGAACGAACTGGACAACGCTTGGAACAGGATTGCCATCCGGAGTGCCAAATTACATCGATGCAAAATGTGTGAACGGTACCGTTTATATCGGGTTTGTGAACTCAGGAATGAAGGTTTACAAAATCCCTGCTTCTGCAAGTGCAACGGATTCCTGGACCGAGGTAGGTACAACCAGCTTCGGCGCAACGAGCTCCGAACAGTTTCGCTCAGCGATTACAGTAGACAGCAATAATGACGTATTCATCGCATTTACTTCGCCATCCGGAGGACAAAACAGGCTGAACGTTAAAAAGTACGATCACCTGAGCGGACAATGGTCGGATGTGGGAAGTCCTAATTTTACGGATTACCGCGTACATTATGTAGACATTGCGTTAGACAACAGCCACACGCCTTATGTTGCTTTCAGTTATTTTGAGAACAGTCCGAACAACCGCAATTTTGTAATGAAATTTGACGGAACGGCCTGGACTACGCTTGGAAACTGGGATGTTTCAGGAGCTGAAGCAAAATGGAATTCATTGGTTATTTCAAACAACAAACCGGTCCTTGCATACAGTGACGAACCGAACGATGCCGTAATGGTGAAAGAATTCCTTTCTCCGGGTTGTACGAATACACTTCCGGGAACTGCTATCGGAAGCACCGGGTGCATTACTTTCAATTACCGGAACCAGCCTGTAACTTATACAACTGTAAGGGCAGCAGACGGAAATGTTTGGTTGCAGCAGAATTTGGGAAGTTCCCAGGTTGCAACAGCTGCTAATGATGCTTCGGCATACGGGGATTATTTCCAATGGGGAAGATGGGACGATGGACATCAATTAAGCACTTCTCCCCTTACCGCAACTTCGCCAAGCCCGAATAATCCGGCAGGTTTAGGAAGCGGAAATACGAATTTCTATTCTGCAGGCTACATGAATTCTAATAATTGGTGGACCGGCGGTGTAAGCACAGATACCTGGACAGCTGCAACTCCTGCAGATGCTTCTGCAACCAATGGATGTGATCCTTGTAAAGCGATGGGAGCTGACTGGAGATTACCGACAACAGCTGAACTTGAAGGTATTATTAGCGCAGAAAACATTACGAACCTGAGTTCTGCTTTTGCAAGTAACCTGAAGATTGTCGGATCGGGAATGAAAGATTACAGCGGAATGTTTGTTGACGGAACGAGAGCTTACCTTTGGTCAGGATCTGCTTCCTCTGTAGACGGCTGGGGTGAAACGGTATACATCAGTCCGAATGTCGCAATTTCCAATTATGGCGGAAGAGACGGAGGAATGCCACTTCGCTGCTTGAAAGCAAACCCGGTGGCATCCAGTATTGATGTAGCGACGCAGAACAATGTGCCTGCAACAATCACAACGAATGCCGGAACACTTCAAATGACAGCAACCATTCTTCCTGCAGGTGTAAACCAGGATGTAACGTGGTCTATTGTACCTGCAAGCGGCAGCGCAACTATTTCTGCAACAGGTTTGGTTACTGCTCAAAGTAACGGAACTGTTTGGGCAAAAGCAGTTGCTGTAGCAAATCCAACTTTAAAAGACTCGATGGAAATCACCATTTCCGGGCAGATCGTTTCCATCATTTCCCTGGATGTACAAACTCAAAACAACGTTGCTGCCGTAATCACTACAAACGGAGGAACAGTGCAAACAATAGCAATCATTACTCCTGCGAATACAACCAACCAGGATGTAACCTGGAGCATTGTAAACGGAACAGGTTCTGCAACAATCTCTGCTACCGGACTGGTTACCGCTCAAACGAACGGAACAGTATGGGCAAAAGCAGTTTCGGTTGAAAACACTGCGGTGAAGGATTCTCTTCTGATCACCATTTCCGGTCAGCTTGTTTCCATGATTTCACTGGATGTTCAAACTCAAAATAACGTTTCCCCGGTGATTATTACCGATAACGGAACGCTCCAGGTAATAGCGGTTATTACGCCTGCAAACACAAGCAATCAAAACGTTACGTGGAGCATGGTGAACGGAACAGGAGCTGCAACGATCTCTGCAAGCGGTTTGGTTACTGCTCAAGGAAACGGGACTGTTTGGACGAAAGCGGTTTCGGTTGAGAATACCACCGTGAAGGATTCATTGCTGATCACCATTTCCGGACAATCCAGTGCCGGGATCAACGACCAGAATGTACTTTCCGTAAACTTCTACCCGAACCCGGTACAGAAACTGCTGACAGTGGAAGTAGCGCTTCCGGAAGGAACAGCATTGCCGGTTCAGTTAATTGATGCAAGCGGAAGATTGGTTTATTCTGACATGCTTAGAAGTAAAAAATCTCAATTGGATTTAGGTTCCCTTCCAGCCGGAACTTACCGATTGATCATCAATAACACCTATAACCAACAGCTTATCATCGAATAAGTTCAACCTTTTATTTACGTTAAAAATGGGATTCTTCGGAGTCCCATTTTTTGTTTGTACCTGTTCTAACTTCCCGTGATTACTTCAAATCGCAGAAATGGGGTATTGTAGTAGCTTCGGGCATTCAGTTCCTTTGCAATCTGAAATTTATAATAGCGTGATCCCAAAATTCTTTTCTGTGAGACAAGCAACCTTTGCCTTGCTCCTTTCTTTGTCGGCCGGTTCTGCCGCAACTGCACAAACTTACTGTACTCCTTCTGTTCAAATGGCCTGTTTTTACGGAGATAAAATTGTCAATGTTACCTTCGCGGGAATCAACCACACAGACGATGTGTGCACCACCGATTCGGAAGGGCAAAAAGACTTCCGGAACACCGTTTCACCGGCGCAGGTTACTGCTGGAAACAGCTACAATTTATCTGTAGGCGTTGAGAATAATTCCAGCACCGGAACAGAACGTGTTCGTGCATGGATCGATTTCAACCACAATTTCGTTTTTGAAGCCGGCGAATCATTTGACCTGGGAATCGGGACGGGAAATACGGTTCTTTCTGCAACGATCGCAATTCCTTCCAATGCGGTAATCGGAACCACTGCCATGCGTGTGATGTATCGCCGAACAAGCACCAACCAGTTAAATGCAGCAGATGCGTGCCATTCCTACGGAAGTTACCGCGGGCAAATGAAAGATTATGCCGTAACCATTAATTCTTCCAATTCCTGTACTGCTGCACTGACTCCCGGAAATACCATTTCCACTTTATCGGCTGCCTGCCCGAACCAAATTTTTACACTTTCCCTGCAAAATACGGTCAGCGGCCCCACATACCAGTGGCAAATCTCTGCAAACGGGACGAACTGGACCAACATTGCGGGCGCAACGAACAGCACACTTACAACCAGCCAGATTACGGCACATTATTACAGATGCGTAGTCCAATGCCAGGGAAATTCCGGGAATTCGACCGCTGTACTGATCAGTTCGAACGGTCCGGTTTATACTACATTACCTGTACAGGAAAGCTTTGAATCGTGGATCAATTCCTGTGGCCTGACAACCAATGTTCCGGGTGCTTCCTGGCTTACAACTCCTGCCAGCGGAGACAATTCATTCCGCAGGGAAGACCAGGGAGCAAGTGCCAACTGGCAGTTGATTTCAAGCGGAATGTATACCCCTGCTTCATCTCACGGAAGCCATTCAGCGCGTTTTCATACAGCAAATACCGGAACGAACATTTCGGGAAGTCTGGATCTTTATGTCGATTGCAGCACCGGTTCGACCACTAAATCCATCACTTTTGATTACATCAATCTAAGCGGGCAGGATGTGTTAAAAATCCAGGTGTCTACTGACGGAGGAGCGAATTTTTCGAACCTTGGAGCAACTTTGACAACAACAAGCAGCTGGCAGTCGCAAACACGCAGTTTTGTTTCGACTTCTGCAACAACTGTTATCCGCTTCCTGGCAACTTCCGATTACCAATTGACGGATATCGGCCTGGATAATGTGAAAGTACAAACCGTGGTTGTTTGCAATGAGCCAACGAACCTCGCTGTTTCCGGACTTACTGCAACGAATGCAACGGTAGCCTGGAGCGCACCGAATCCGGCACCGCAAAACGGGTATGAATACGTTCTTTCGACTGTAAATACGGTGCCTGTTTCAGCCGGAACTTCACATCTTACTTTGAGCAAGCAATTTTTCAACCTCATCCCAAACACGACTTATCATTTCTTCATCCGTCCGGTTTGTGAGAATGGGATTTTTGGTGATTGGGAATTGATCATCTTTAAGACTTTGCCAGGTTCAACCGCATCGGTGGGAGAATTAAACGAGTTGGAACTAGCTGTTTATCCCAATCCTGTGACCGATTTGCTAACGATTGATGCAGGAGATGAAGCAATCCTGGAAGAAGCCCGAATAGTGGATTTATTAGGCAAAACGGTAGTTGATAAACGTCTTCAGGGTTCTTTTGCGGAAATTTCACTGAAAGACCTTCCCAACGGAACTTACTATTTAACTGTTCGAACAAACAAGGGAAGTAAAAATCTTCCTGTTACATTAATAAAATAGCTTTCCCAACCAATCATAATCACGTGTTTGAATTATAGAAGCAGGTCTTTGATTAACATCGGAGACCTGTTTTTTTGCATCTCAGAGCGCATAAAAGGCAACTGCAATAAGATGAGGTCCGTCTTTTAAAGAACTAATACACACTGAGTATGAAAAAGCTATTACTGAGCATTTCCCTTACATTGGGATTCTTTTCATTTTCACACGCACAATGCAGCGTTGAAGCAAATGACAGTCTACTGAGTTCTTATAATTACATTGTGAACGCAGTTAATCCAACCGGAACAGCCCCGTTTGTTTATCATTGGAATGTAACCGACGGAAACGGCCTATCACTCCCCTACACTACCAATGCGGCCGGAGACAGTATAACCATCGATGCGATGACTTTACAGAACAACTACGGCTGTGTGATTTATCAACTGTGCATGACTGATGCGGACAGTTGTGTAACCTGTGCTGTAGACACCTCGGCATTGCAAATTCCGTATCATTGTTATTCGCAGTTTATTACATCGATTGTGGGAGAAAACCAGGTATCTATCATGCTTGTTTCCACCATGCCACCATTTATGATCCTGGGACAAATGATCTTGTGGACAGACGGATCGGGGCAGGGACAAATGTATCCGTATTCCGGCTCTCCGGAAGTGATTACTTACAATCCCGGGCCGGCAGAAACTGCTGACAAGTTCTTTTGCTGCTTGCAGACCACTGCCATCAATGGCGGTTGTATTTTCTGTGATTCCATTCCCTTCAGGACTTCCACACTGGCTCTTCCCGAATTGACTTCCGGAAAGCTGCGTATTTCACCGAACCCGGTGTCATCGCTCACAAAAATAGAGAGCTCCGCGGTTATTGAGTCGATTCAACTGTATAACTCGGTAGGTCAAAAAATAAAGATCGATTACCTGCTGGAAAGCAAATCTGCAACGCTTGATATGGCGAACCTGTCGAAAGGAGTGTACCTGGTGGAAATCACAACGGGAGCCGGGGTTTCGAAGGAACGATTAAGCAAGGAATAATTGCCTCCCGATAGCTATCGGGATACGAATTAAAAAATATTCAAGCAACTCCAACTAACTGTTAAGCAGGTCTTTGATCAGACTCGGAGGCCTGCCTATTACTGCCTTGTCTCCTTTTACTACAATCGGGCGTTCGATGAGGATCGGGTATTTCATCATCGCCTGGATCCATTGCTTCCGGGTACGCGTTTTGCCGGCAAATTTTTCCAGGAAAACAGGCTCTTTCTGCCTGATAATATCCAGCGGTTTTGCTTTCAGCAGTTTTAATAAGTTGTCTAATTCCTCATACGTTGGCGGAACCTGCAAATAATCACGGATTTCAACCTCCGTACCCAGATCTTCCAGGATACAAAGCCCTTCCCTGCTTTTGGAGCAGCGGTTATTGTGGTATATGATTGTTTTCATAAATTAAAGACATAAGACTTTTAGACGAAAGACTCAAGACAAATTCAGACTGAAACAACATTCAGGTCTTTTGTCTTGCATCTTTAGTCTCTAGTCTAATTAGCTTCCGTACATCATCAAATACGATTTCAGGAAAGGCAGCAAATCTCCGTCCAGGACTTTATCCGGGTCGTTGACACTGTAATCTGTCCGGTGGTCTTTCACGCGGCGGTCATCCAGGACATAACTCCGGATCTGTGATCCCCACTCGATCTTTTTCTTTCCTGCTTCGATCTGCTCACGTGATTCTGCACGTTTTCGCAATTCGATCTCGTATAACTGGGAACGCAATAACTGCATGGCTTTTTCTTTGTTTGCCAGCTGTGAACGTGATTCCGAGTTTTCAATGATAATTCCCGAAGGAGCGTGACGCAAACGAACGGCTGTTTCAACCTTGTTTACGTTCTGTCCACCGGCACCGCCTGAACGGAACGTTTCAAAGCTAATATCTGCCGGGTTGACATAAATCTCGATCGTATCATCCACGGAAGGATACACATACACCGAAGCAAACGAAGTCATTCGTTTTCCCTGGGAGTTATATGGGCTCACACGTACCAGACGGTGAATTCCATTTTCGCCTTTCAGGTAACCGAATGCAAATTCTCCTTCGATTTCCAGCGTTACCGTTTTAATCCCGGCTACATCACCTTCCTGGAAGTTCAATTCTTTTACTTTGTAACCGCTTTTTTCGGCCCACATCAGGTACATGCGCATCAGCATTCCTGCCCAATCACACGCTTCCGTACCACCGGCACCTGCCGTGATCTGGATAACAGCACTCAAAGCATCTTCTTCACCGGAAAGCATGTTTTTCAGTTCCACTTCTTCCACGGTAGTGAGCAAAGACTGGTATGCTTCATCGCATTCCGACTCTTCCGCCGCACCTTCTTTCACGAATTCGATCAATACTTCCAGGTCATCTGCCTGTGATTTCAAACGGGTATAGGATTCGATCCAAAACTTAAGCGAACGAATGTCTTTCATTTGTACTTCCGCCTTTTTGGGATCGTCCCAAAAGTTCGGATCCTGTGCTTTCAATTCGCTTTCACGCAATTGCATTTCCTTTTCAGGAATTTTCAAATAAGTTGCAATTGCAGCAATACGCTGATTAATTTCTTTGAGTTGGTCACTGTTTACCATAACGCAAAGTTAATTCAAAATTCAAAAGGCAAAATTCAAAAAAGTGAAAATTGAAAAGTGAGAAGTTTAAAAGGAAACGGCTGAAATGTGAAATGTGGGTGGAGAAAACGGATAAAGAAGGGCGGTTTCTTTTTTAAAACCTAAAAAAAATTACATTTGCACCGAGAAAAAGACTTTAAAAGAATAACAAGATGAATATTCCGGCAAATTTAAAATACACAAAAGACCACGAGTGGGTAAGTGTTGAAGGTGATGTTGCAACAATTGGTATTACTGATTTCGCTCAAGGCGAACTAGGTGACATCGTTTATGTGGAAATCGAAACAGTAGGTGAAACTTTTGATCACGAAGAAGTTTTCGGTTCTGTAGAAGCTGTTAAAACGGTTTCTGATTTGTTCATGCCGGTTTCAGGAGAAATCATCGAATTTAATGAAGGTTTAGAGTCAAATCCGGAAGCAGTGAACAAAGATCCTTACGGTGACGGTTGGATGATTAAAGTAAAAATGACGAATCCTTCTGAAGTTGACGGTTTGTTAGACGCAGCAGGATACCAGGCATTGATTGGTTAATTCAACTAAGACAATCATATTTGAAAGCTCACAGTCGCTTGACTGATGGGCTTTTTTTGCAATTGCACCTTAAGTAAATAGTTAAATCCGTAACTTCACAAAAAAACGAAACATGAAAATAGCGTTGTATATAGCAGGAATTCTGTTTTTTCTTCATTCCTGTACCATTGTTACTTCAACAAATGCTCCCGGTAAACCGGAAAAGACATTCCCGAAATCCATGATTGGTTCTTATGAGCTGGTTTATCCCGAAAGTTTTCAAGGCATGATGGAAGGTGCAGATATGAAAACAACTGTTCGTATCACAGCTACAGAATTAGTAACATCCAGCGGAGAAGGTGATTCTCATATGGCCATCAACGATTCTATTTCCGTTACCAAGCTTGGAAAGCAATATTACCTGTGCATGGGGAAAGAGCCTGCATTGAATGTGTTTAAGGTGATTATGAAAGGAAAAGATCTGGAGCTTCATTCGATGAATGCAAAATCGGGAGTGACCGCTGAGCAGATGCAGCCTTTCTTTTCGAAAGTTTCCACAGATTCAAGTGTAGACGAGGAAACCGGTGAGGTTACAGATTCTTATATTGTAACGATTGATGATTCCAAGATCGAGAAATATTACGCAAGTGATTTGATTCATGTGGAGCCGTTTACGTTGAAAAGAGTGAAGAAGTAAATTCTTTAGTGCTTTTTGGCAAAATCACGCAAAAATTATTGAAATAAAAAAGGGGCTGTCCCCTATCTTACAGCCCCGATTTATGTGTTTAATCTGCTACTATTAAACAACTTCACTAATCTCGTCGTCGAGGTAAACAAAGAATGCATATACTTCATCCTTCAATACCTCTGCTTTCTTTTCTTTCAGCTCTTTTTTAAGCTCTAGTTTTGCAACCAACGCTCTGTCTGCTTCTAAGTCAGCTGTGTTTCCTTTACGGGTATCTTTTCTTAGCTCTTTTTTAGCTGCACACAGTTCTTTCTTAGCTGCCTTACGCTCCAAGTTAGCCTGGTGAATTGCTACTGATTGATCGGCTTCTAAATCCCGCTTATCAATCCGTAAGTACTTTTTGTCTCGTTTTAAATCTGCTTTCGCTTTACGAAGTTCTTTCTTACTCATGTGAGACTCGATTTTCAGACCTGCTTCCTTATTACTTTTGAAAGCTTCCTTGTGGAATGTGATTCGTTCACGGTCTTTTTCAATACGCGACATGGTTGCTTTCATGTCTTTGTATTCTTTCCGATTCAAGAATCGATTTCCTTTGATTGAACCTTCTTCATTCGCAGCAAAAGAAGGAGTTGTCACTAACATTCCTGCTACCATCATCCCGATGGCAAACAAGTTCTTTAATTTCATCTTTTCCATAACTCGTTATTTTTTTGGTTCGCTTAACCCAAGACAATGGATGTGCCATGAATGGAAATTTGAACTGAAACGCAGGTATAACAAGCGATTGAATGAATTTATTCAAAATGAAAAAATATGTGAAAATTTTTCAAAATGAAAAAACAGCTTTCGAAATGGAGAAAAGCAAGCTTCATTTTAACCGTAAAGAGTTTGAGAGAACAAAGAATCAGTTTATTGTTTTCCGATCCGCATCAAAACGGGAAACTCCACTTTCACCGGGTCAAAATCAGGCAGTTCCGGCAAAATCAGGTCGATCGGGTTGATTTCATGCTTGTCTCCATAATGTTTCACTCCCGACCAGGTATTCAGATACCCCAACAATTGTTCCCGGCTCCAGGTATTGCTGATTACAAAATCCGGATGGGCGATCTCTTCAAAAGGAAAAGGAATGGTTTGATACTTTTCATCGATAAAATGACGTTCCGGGTCCCAATATCCTTTGAGAATTTCTCCATACAATTTCGTCACCGTCCGATTGACTTCGGCATCATCAATCCGGATATTCCCATAGCCGAGAATAACTAGCAAGCCATCCGGTTTCAATACGCGTTTTACTTCCGCATAAAATTTCTCAAAATCGAACCAATGAACAGCCTGTCCAACAGTAACACAATCAAAGTGATTATCCGGAAAGTCGGTTTTTTCCGCAAATTGTTTCGAATACTGGATTTTCGGATGAGAAACCGCATTTTTCAATTGATTTTCGCTTAAATCTGTTGCGTGAACCTCGTCGAACAAGTCTATCAGTTGGGAAGCAAGCTGACCTGTTCCGGTTGCACAATCCCAAACGCGTTCCTTCCCTGTCAAAACACTTTGCAGAAAAGTAACTACTTCCTGTGGGTAAACGGGACGATACTGAGCATAACCCGGAGAATTATGTGAGAAATTGTCTTTCATTCATCCTAAGATAAGAAAAATTCACCGCCGGATTTCTACTTTGCGGGCAGGAATGTTACTACATATCTGAACACCGGCGAAGGGAAATTGAGCGCATGCTCCGGAATCGTGATTTGCGTCCCTTTTTGGATTTCCCGGAACTGTTCTTCGGACGGAAAGACATAGTCTTGCCAGGTTTCTTCTTTCGGCTGAGTTTTGGAAACAGGATATTTCCAGTGGTAGTAAGCCAGCGCCTGTTCATACGTAATTCCCTTTACCAATTCATTTGGCTGCTGGTTTTCAAGCGGGATTTCCGGGGTAATTGCAACCTGTTCTCTCAGGATAAAGCGTGAATAGTTTTCATGACCTCTCACCCCGTTTCCATTTCCCAGTTTAGTGAAATAATCCAGGTTCAGATCCATACCGACCGGTTCTCCTGTGATACTATCCAGATCCCTGGTTGTGAGAGCACTCACAGCCGGTTTGTAATTCGGACCGTGATCTTCCGGTACCAGTGCACCGATTATGGTTTTCGCACGCACGTCCATCCGGTAATACTTGTAAAAATCCAGGTGTCCTTCCTGGTTCTTTTCAATTTCCTGCACTTGCTCACGGTATTTTTTAAAGATCCCGGCATCCTTTTTCAACGGGCAGATATACCTGCATAATTCATTGTCAGACGGATCCATTTTTCGCATTTTCTGACTGTTTTCGTCAAAATAAGTCTCTTTGTAAGCTATCAGCTTCAATGCATCTGCCCGTGTGGATTTATATTCCTGCAACTGATAGAACAAATGCTCCGTCACGATGGAATCTTTAACCGCCAGCATAAAAGTCCGGTAGTTTTCCACCGTAATTCTCCATTGTGTCGTATAATCCCTTTCCGGAACGGCGATAGCCACAGGAATTTTTGTTAGCTCGCTCATGAAAGGAAGCGTTACACGAACCTTGTACGGAAGGTGCTTTTTATTCAGTTCATTCTGCAATTGCATTTCTTTCCAATGACAAAATGCATGTGCCTGCATCCCCGTTAAACCGATTACCGGAAGTTGGGGCAGGAATGACATATACAACTGACCCAAAACGGCGTATTGATCATTCACAGACTTCGATTTGTTTGCCCAGAATTCCGGATAGGCAATCGTTGAGGTAAAGCATTCCATTTGATCTGGACCTGTAAAATAACGGTAATGTAATTTTCGATTGTCAAAATCCCGGCTTTTGCAAAACCGTTCCGGCTGCGGCAAGTACATGTCAGCCAAAAAAGGCATCCATTGCGGATCATCGTATTTAAATTCCGTTTTCCAATTAAGCGTATGCTTCTGTCTTAATTCATGGAGGTTCCGGGAACGATCTATTTCATCCTCTCCCTCCAGTTCCTTTTGCGAATAGTTCATGAATTTCAGGACGGGTTCGATCCGTTCGCTGTATGCTATGATTTTTTCTCTCGCAGTCGAATCCCGCACCCAATCCTGGAATTCCCGGAATTCTTTATTGCTCACGAAAGTTGTTTTCACATAACTGGCTGTTCCTTTTTGATCAGGCTCGTAATTCCTGAAAAGCAGGTATTCGTTTTGGTACACCAGCCCGGAAGTATCTCCTGCTATCGTATTGCTTGGAATGATCTCAATCTCTGCAGCCGTTTCCCTATACGGAATACTTGCTCTTGCAGGAATGGATTGAAAGTCCGGACCAAGAAATTTTGCCAGCTTTTGATCCTGCCCAAAAGTAGTTGAACCCCAAAATAAAAAGAAGATAAGTAGTTTATTCATAGAAATGAATGTCGGTTTTTCAGGAAGGTAAACTGGTTTTATCCCCATTTTTCAATTCTCAATCTTTCCTTCGGTTTTCTTCCGATCAAAAAAGGCAAGTATCTTGAAATACAAAAACAGTCCGAAGGAAAGCAAAAATGGAAGCTGTTGTAAAGCAGAACTATTTTTCACACTCTCCGACACATTCAAGGTGAAGTAAAACATAGCTGCCAGGATTAATACCCCATTCTCCAATATCCGTTTTCTCCTTTCATTGGAAAAAAAGGAGAAAATTAAAACCCCAACTACCAGGAGATACAAACAAATCAAGAGCATGTGCCTGTTTCCGGGGAACAGCAAACTGCTAAGGGCAATCAGCACAAATGGCGGAGTACAATTCCCCAATAACAATGAAACAAGAAATATGATTTTCGCTGCTCTCATACTTACGGACGAAGCAGAAAATTAGCCTTCAACTCCTTTTTGAGTTAATAACTACTCGTTGCCCCGCCTACATTTTCAATCGGGTGCCAGGTTGTTTTTAGTTCCTGTAAATCCGTGATGTAATAAGGGCTTTCGTCTGCTTCTTTGGCAAAATCGTTTTCATAAACAAACACGCGTTTCACGTTGCAGTCGGCACCGGATTCGATTGCCAAAGCATGTTCTTTGTTTCCACCGGCATAAACCACTGCGTTTACGTCCATGTGACTGTGGAATTGGTCAACCAGTTCTTTCTCCGTTCCGGTCAGGATATTCACTACTCCGCCAGTTAGGTCAGAAGTTGCCAAAACCTCTGCGAAAGTGATCGCACACAAAGGCAAATTTTCTGAAGCCAAAACGATACACGCATTTCCTCCTGCGATTACAGGTAAAATAGTCGAAACCAATCCGATCAATCCGTTGCTTTGCGGTGCAATAATTCCCACCACTCCCATTGGTTCCAATGCCGAAAAGTTGAAATGACTGCTTGCCACCGGGTTCACCGAAGAGAATACCTGCTGGTATTTGTCGCACCAGCCCGCATAATACACACAGCGGTCAATAGCAGCTTCTACCTCCTGTTTCGCTTTTGCTTCGGTACTTCCCTGTTTCACCAATTCCTCTATAAACTGAGCTTTACGGCCTTCCAGCATTTCTGCTATGCGGTACAGGATCTGTCCACGGTTGAATGCTGTTTTCTCGGACCACGATCCGAATGCTTTCCGTGCAGCAACCACTGCATTTCTAAAATCTTTTCGTGAAGACAGGCACATGTTCGCCAAAGGCTGCCCTTTTTTGTCGAGCGGTGTGTAATACCTTCCGGACTCCGTACGCGGGAATTGTCCACCAATGAAGATTTTGTATGTTTTTAGTATTTCCAAACGTGACATATTCGTGTAAAATCTTGTTTTCCTCCCTCTTTTATATCCCTCCGAAGGGAGAGATTTCAATCCGCTTCCCCCTTGGGAGGGGGATTGAGGGGGAGGATTTATCCAATTAATAATTGATAATTACCTCTCTATTTTCAAATAAGCGCCCAATCCCTGCAAACCTCCTTCTCTTCCGAATCCACTTTCTTTGTAGCCACCGAATGGTGAAGTAGGATCGAATTTATTGTAGGTATTTGCCCAGATCACCCCGGCACGCAATTTCGTTGTGAGGTTAAAGATCCGCGAACCTTTATCTGTCCATACTCCTGCTGCCAATCCGTATGGTGAATTGTTCGCTTTCTGGATTACCTCATCGATCGTACGGAAAGTCTGGATCGTCAGTACCGGACCGAAAATCTCTTCCTGTGCTATCCTGCTTGACTGTGCCACATCCGTGAATAAGGTCGGACGAACGAAAAATCCATTCTCCGGAAGCTGACACGTACTTTCATACATACTTGCTCCTTCGTCTTTCCCGATCTGGATGTATTTCTGAATAGTTTCGAACTGCTCTTTGGAGTTGATCGCTCCAATATCCGTGTTCTTATCCAACGGATCGCCCACATACAGCGTATCCAGACGGTCTTTTAGTTTCCGGATCACTTCGTCAGCAACCGATTCCTGGACAAACAACCGCGAACCTGCACAACACACATGTCCCTGATTGAAGAAAATTCCGTTTACGATTCCTTCCACCGCCTGATCAATCGCTGCGTCTTCAAAGACAATGTTTGCTGACTTTCCGCCTAATTCCAGGGTTAGCTTTTTTCCTGTTCCAGCAACGGCTTTCTGAATGATCTTTCCAACATTGGTTGAACCCGTAAAGGCAATTTTATTGATATCCGGGTGATTCACGATCGCTGCTCCCGTATCTCCGTATCCTGTCAAAATGTTGACAACACCTGCGGGTAAGCCTGATTCATGAATGATTTCAGCCAGGAGCATGGCAGTAAGCGGAGTTGTTTCGGCCGGTTTTAAAACCACTGTATTTCCTGCCGCCAGCGCCGGAGCTATTTTCCAGGCTCCCATCAAAAGCGGAAAATTCCAGGGGATAATTTGCCCCGCAACTCCCAAAGCACTCACAGTCCTGTTCGGAAAAGCGTACTCCAGCTTGTCTGCCCAACCTGCATAATAAAAGAAATGATTGCAAGCCAGCGGAACATCCACATCTCGGGATTCACGAATGGTTTTCCCGGCATCCAGTGTTTCCACCACGGCCAGTTCGCGGGCTTTTTCCTGCATCAGTCGAGCAATACGGTAAATGTATTTTCCACGCTCTTTTGCCGACAATTTCGACCAAACATTTTCGTAGGCTTTGCGGGCAGCTTTGACAGCTTTATCCACATCGCTTTCATTTGCATGTGCCACTTCAGCAAGTACTTTTTCTGTTGCCGGATTCGTTGTCTGGAAGTATTTACCCGAATTCGGTTTTACAAACTTCCCGTCGATGTACAAATCGTAGCGTTCTTTCAGCTTCACATGACCGATGCTTTCCGGGCTCGGGCTGTAATCCCATCCACCGTTGAAGTCGAAATCATGTTTTGACTGCTCTGCTGCTTTTTCTTTATTCTTATGTTTAGACATATCCTCCCCCTTTATCCCCCTCCAAAGGGGGAAACAAAATTTTAATCTATTGAAAAATAATCTGCACTTTGGTAATGCCCGGTTTCCTGTTTCATCAACTGCATCAGTACGTCGTTTGCCAATGAACTTGCTCCGAAACGGAACCATTCATTATTCAGCCAATCGTTGCCGAGTGTTTCTTTCACCATCACCAAATTGTGCAAAGCCAGTTTGGAAGAAGAAATTCCTCCGGCAGGTTTCATTCCTACTTTCACACCGGTTTTGCGGTAAAAATCCTTGATAGCGCACAACATGGTATAAGTCACCTGCATGGTTGCAGCCGGCTGGATTTTCCCGGTAGATGTTTTGATGAAATCTGCTCCGGCATACATGGCTATATCACTCGCGCGACGCACCTGGTCGAGGGAAGCCAATTCTCCGGTTTCAAAAATGACCTTCAATCTGGCATCTCCGCAAGCTTCTTTGATCGCTGCAATCTCGTCAAACACGAAATTGTAATCACCGGAAAGGAATTTCCCCCGTGAAATCACCATATCGATCTCATCCGCACCATTATCTACTGCAAATTTAGTGTCCAGCAATTTGATCTCCATAGTCGATTGACCGCTTGGAAACGCAGTCGAAACCGATGCCACTTTGATCCCGGAATTACCCAACGCTTTTTTTGCCTCGGCAACCATCGTCGGGTAAACGCAAACTGCGGCTACCGTAGGCAATCCTGCCTGTAAATCATGTAAATGTTGTGCTTTGTAACACAACTGACGCACTTTTCCGGGCGTATCTTTCCCTTCCAGAGTCGTTAAATCGATCATATTCAAAACCATTTTCAAGCCCTGAACTTTTGATTCGTTCTTGATGCTCCTGGTCTGAAAGCGTGCTACACGTTCCTCAACTCCTACTTTATCAACGGATGGAGAAAGTTTGAAATCCGGAATGTGCTTGAATGTTTTGTTTCTATTCATCTAGTATGAATGTGATTTATTCAAAGATACAGATAGGAAATTAACTGGCGATTAAATTCGGGGAAGAAATGACACTAAAAGGAGTTAGTATCTATCTGGAGGGATAATATTCAAAGCATTATTCGCTTCCGAACTTTCCACCGTAATAAAAACAGATTATTTCCTACAGATGCACTGATTAACTGCTCAGCTACCGCACTCGCTTAAGTGGCGACTGGTAAGGGGAATTATGTATTTAACACAGGTAATCTCTAAATCTTTGCACTCTTTGTTTCTCTGCGGTTTATAAATAGAGTTTTATTTTAACCGCAAAGAGTGTAAGAACGCAAAGGGGGTGACCCAAAAAGTCATCATTTGAAATTTTGCAAACTGTAGCTTTAAAAACATCTATATTTTGGCGCTACCTGTTTCAAGTACATAAATCCCACTGGTAAGCGCTCATTAAAATTTGCGCATTTGTGGGGAAAATAAAAATGAATATGAATTCTCATCAATTTCTGTGGACTCCTATCTCACAACGCTTTCAAAACTATTTTCCATCCACTTTTTCGCACCATTCCTCTTTTCTCCTTATTTTTAGCCAATGTTCGCCTCAGAAATTCAGAATTTTATTCCAATCGTGCTTCGGGCTTGTGTTGAAGCAGCTGAGGCCATTATGCAGATCTACGAAACAGACTTTGATCCGATCATCAAAACCGATGGAAGCCCGGTGACCAAAGCCGATCTCCTTTCCAACGCGATCATCAAAAGTGCCCTGGAGAAAACAGGAATTCCCACCATTATGGAAGAAAGCATCAATTCTCCATTTGAGACAAGGAAAAACTGGGAATCTGTTTGGGTGGTAGATCCGCTTGACGGAACAAAGGAATTCATCAAAAAGAACGGCGAATTTGCTATTTGCATTGCATTGGTTCATCAAAATCAGCCTGTTTTAGGCTTCATCGCTTCCCCGGTTAAGGAAGAAATTATTTTCGGCGGAAAAGAAATCCCGGCCCGACACCTTTCGTTTGAAGATCTGGACCAGGCACCAAACTGGAAACCGATCACTGCAAGAACAGAAGTCAACAAACCGCTAAAAATTGCAGGAAGCAGGTCCCATCATTCCGGCAACGAACTGAAATTTAACCAGTCGATGCGTGAAGTTTTCGGCCCAGTGGAATTCATAAAAAAAGGAAGTGCTCTAAAATTTTTCGATTTAGCTTTGGGAAAAGCAGATGTTTATCCGAGATTTGCACCCACAATGGAATGGGATATCGCAGCAGGACAAGCAATTATGGAAGCATTGGGCGGAACGGTCGAACATGCGGAACTGCAGATCCCACTGATGTACAACAAAGAAAACCTGTACAATCCTTACTTCATTGTGAAAACCAAGGCGCTTATCGACCAATTAAAGCAATGAAAACCCGGATTTGTCTCTTTTTTTTAGTACTACTGATTTCCACTGCTTACGGACAGCAATACCGTGTTTTACCGATAGAAAACTACTTCCGGGACATTTCCTTTTATACCGATTCTTCCTTTGCACCGGTTTTCCCGGTAACCGATAACCAGGTGAATTATTACAATACGGTCAAAGAAAAGAAACTGCGTTACGCCACAGTCGGGCATTATGTTTACCAGCGTGAACTCATCCAGGTGGTTAAAAAAGACGCAGCTATTTGGGTAACCCCGATCCTGGATATGCAACTGGGAACCGAACGCAGCGATACTGTTATGCGGCAATACCTGAATGTTCGCGGAGTGCGGATCGAAGGAAGCATCAAAAACAAGGTGTTTTTCTCCGGATCTTTTTATGAAAACCAAGCCATTTTACCTTCTTATTTACAGCAATACGTAACCAACAGGGGCGAATTCTATCCCAATAGCGGCGATTCCAGCTATTCCCAGGTCAATGCAGTCATTCCGGGAAGTGCGCGCACCAAACCTTTTAAAACGAATGGATTTGATTACGCTTACGCAACCGGGATGGTCCAATGGCAGGTTTTTAGAAATCTGGCCATTTCAGGCGGAAACAGCCCATTCTTCATAGGAAGCGGATACCGCTCGGTCCTGTATTCGGACAATTCCCTTCCAACTATGAATTTCCGTGTGAATTATTCCCTGGGGAAAAAGTGGAATTTCCAGCTGATCCGGATGCAAGGGCTAAACATGCTTCGAATTCCGTTCGCTACCAACGGGGAAGCACTGTATGAACGCAAAGCGCTGAGTATCGGTTCGATCTATTTCCAGCCGACAAAACACCTTCGGATCGGGTTGATAGAAGGTGGAACCTGGACACGAGGCGATTCACTCCAGAAACAAGCCGTGGAAGGAGGTTTTTACATCCCGCTTCCGGGAGCCGCCACCATTCAGCAGGGAATTAACGGGAAAAGCACCGCTTATTTGGGCCTCGACTTTAACTGGCGGGTCTGGCAAATGCTTTTATACGGGCAATACGGAAGAAATCCGTTCACCAAATCCAGTGATGTAGGACAAATCGGCTTGCGTTACTGGCCGTTCAAATCTCCGGATTATTTGGTGCAGGTCGAATACAATCACACTTCATCTAATGCTTACAAATCTTCGAATCCGCGGATCCATTACAGCAATTTCAATCTTCCGGTCGGACATCCGATGGGTGCCGGGGTAGATGAGGTGATCGTAAGGCTTCGGGCGGAATGGAATCATTTATTTATCAGTTCATCCACCAATTATTACATCAACCAGTCTGATAATTACCGGCAGCTTTTACCGGTTTATGAATTGGAAACAGGTTCCAGTCAGCAGGTTTTGTACGAGAATCTGGAGGTCGGATACAGCTTTAATCACGGTTACGGATTGGAAATCTTCGGGTCGGCGAAATTACGCATGGTCCGGAATCCGATCCAAAATGACCAGGCATACTGGTTCAATGTAGGAATCCGTACAGCGCTTAACAATCATTATTTCGATTTCTGATGCGGTACCTGATTCTCATAACACTTGTTCTCATCGGACTCACTGCTTATTCCCAGGGAGGAATCGACCGCATCCGTCATATGAACCTCAAGCCGGACATTGCTTCGTCCAAAAGTATCCATCACTCCATTCAGCCTCAAATCCGGTATACTCCCGCTAGCGGAAATTACAAACCCGACACATTGGTTTTTGATGGAGACACCAGTATTTTCAATGCACGTTTCAGTCCGAAAAGCCTGATCAGAAACGCTGCGATCCTTCCTGCAACAGACAGTTACTTTCAATACGACACCGCATTAAGTTACCGCGCTGCAATCGGGTTTAATTTTGAAAAAACATGGGGGAAGTGGTACAACCGCACAATCCTGACTTCCGGATGGAGTTTAAGGGAAGATTACACGCAAACACACGTAGCTTTTTCCCCGCTGCAAAACCGGGATGCTTTTTGGTTTACGGATATTCGCACGCGTCTGGGCTACACACCCAATGAAATGCTCCACATCAGTACCGGGATTGACAACCAGTTTTTCGGAGAAGGTTACCGTTCCCTGATCCAGGGAGACCAGGCAGCACCAAATCCGTTTGTGCAGTTCCGGGTGAATTTATGGAACCTGGAATACGGTTTGCTTTATCAATTCTTACACGATAACAATTACACCAACCGAACCCGCGACTGGAAATATAACACCACGCATTATTTAAGCATGAACATTGGGTCCAACTTCAACATCATGTTGTTGGAATCCATTGCTTTTCAATCAAAAGATAGTACTTATAAAAGAGGTTATGAAGTAGAATACCTGAATCCGTTTGTATTCTTCCGGCCGCAGGAATACGGCCTGGGTTCTACCGATAACGTACTACTCGCCCTGCAAACATCCTATTATTTTTCTTCCAAAAAACACTGCGTTTACTTCCAGTTGCCGCTGGACGAATTTGTTCTGAAAGAACTGACCAAACGCACCAAATGGTGGGCAAATAAGTACGGAGTTCAATTAGGAATTAAAGGTCAGTTTAAGCGCTGGTCTTATTTATTCGAAGGAAATTTGGTCCGTCCATATACGTTCTCACACATTTCTTCCGGCCAAAACCACGCTTCACTGGGCATCCCGCTAGGGCATTACCTGGGAAGTAATTTTGCCGAATTGCTCGCAACAGCTCAAATCCCGTTCAGGAATTTTCAACTAACCCTCTTTTCTTCTTTCTACCTGAAAGGATACGATGATTCCGCTATCAGTTACGGTGGAGATATTTACAAAAGCTACACTTCCCATCCGAAAGAATACGACAACACGATAGGCCAGGGAATGACCCAGCGTGCATTGTCTCTCCAGGCAAATGCATCCACCACACTCAACGCCATCCAGCTGGAATTGTATCTCCAGGCCGGAATGCAGTACAGCTGGGGAGAATTGGGTTCCAGTACCACTCCGCTGATCTGTGTAGGAATGCGCAGTAATTTATTCAACGAACGAAAGATCCGGTAATAAAAATGGCGCCCAACTTCTTGCGCGCCACTCTTTTATTTATGAAAAACCCTAAAGTTGGATCGAGCCGATATTTTTGATCTGACCTTTGGAAATGGTTACATTTTGGCTTTTTTGCGATAATGCAATGTCACCTGCAGATTTCCCTTCGATCTTCATCAGGTAAGTTCCATCCGGTACACCTCTGAGCATGAAAAACCCGTCGGCATTCGTAAAAGTACTTGCAGTATGCGAACCGTTACTTAAACTGATTGCTGCCTGGGTGCTTCCGTCAATGTGTCCCTGAACCCCGGTTTCCGGATCAGTGACTTCCGCCAGAACCGGATCCAATGTATATGTTCCGTTTGCTTCTTTAACCGATAATGCCACATTGAAGTCCAGAAGAACACTTGCCGTAGCTCCTGCATTTACCTGGCACTGGATCGGCACTTCCACCTGGTGTGAATAGCTGGAACTGAACAGCAAATTGATGACATTCGGACCATTCGAGCCATTGTAAGACAAACTGTTTTCTCCTGTAAATGTCAACCGCAGTTTGGTATACAATCCCACCTGGACCTCCGTAACACTGGCAACAGTCACTTCAGCACCATTGGTAAGGGAAAGGATATTGATTTCTTTCGTAGTCTCATTGACAGTTACCCATCCGGAATTATCCGAATAAGCTTCTATTTTCATGATCTGTACATGTAGAGCAGTAAAATCTCCGGGCGAATCTGTCATTCGGACTTCCATTCTTCCGGTTGAACCACCTTTGTTCTTTTTACATGATTGAATGCTAATCCCCGCACAAATAATCATCAATAGCATGAGTGTCTTTTTCATAATCACAACATTTTAATATTCAGTGCGGGAGTCCTGTCGAAGTTTATGCCAAATGGGAAGAGATTTCCGGATTTTTTAAGTCTCCCAGTAAATTCGCCCGTTTTAAAAATCAAAGAAGAAAATTTGAGCAAAAAAAGGACTTAAATACTTATCAATTTGAAAGAATGATTTTCAATTTGAAATGAGAGAAATCACTTGGATATGATTGTGTATTTAAGAGCGTATCCGGGACTTTCAGACGAAAATTCCGGGCAAAAAAAAGAGGGAGGCTTACCACTTCCTCCCTCAAACTAACACACCTATGACCCGATTTTTGAGTTTCATAGATAGAAACTCTTTTAACCTGATACATAACAAAGGTATCTTTTAAGTTAAATCTGCGACATCAAAATTAACAGGCGGTAAGAACGAAGTAACATTTGGGTGATTTTGAAGAATACTTGAAATAATCTTTATCTAAAATCAATCTAATTTAAGCCCGATTTGAAATTTTGAATTGGAGTTCGGTGCGATTTCCAACTTGGATGCGTACATTTGTGCAGTCTTTAAAAGAATAGTTATGGGGATCGGTAAAAAAGTGAAGATGTTTATGAATTTCACCAAATTCAGACTCTCTGCCCTTGTTGTTCTTTCTGCTCTCACCGGATATTTATTTGTTGGCGCAAGCGACGGTCTGGAAATCACTTACTTAATGCTCGGAGGTATGTTGGTAACAGCTGCATCCAACGGTTCCAACCAGATTTGGGAACGCGAATTGGATGTGTTGATGAACCGAACCGGAAAAAGACCTATTCCGATGGGGGAAATGTCCGTTAATCAAGGCTTAATCATCGTTACTCTTTGTTTACTTCCGGGATTGTGGATGCTTTATCAACTAAATCTCGGATCCATGTTGCTTGGATTGGCAGCATTTGTTTCATACGTATTTATCTATACTCCTATGAAACGCATTTCAACATGGGCAGTTTTTGTAGGAGCTTTTCCGGGAGCAATTCCACCTATGTTGGGTGCAGTTGCAGGATCTGATAGTTTCGGTTTGGTACCGGGGGTTTTGTTTTTTGTTCAGTTTGTATGGCAATTCCCGCATTTCTGGGCTATTGCATGGGTTGTTTATGACGATTATCAGCAAGCTGGTTTTTCATTATTGCCTTCCAGACAGGGAAGAACAAAAGGTTCTGCATTTCAGATTATGATTTATTCTCTGGCAATGATTCCTTTTTCTTTATTGCCATGGCTGATGGGCTGGACGAACAACTGGTCTTTGGCTATTGCCGGAGCAAGCTCTATCCTATTCTTCCTTCAAGCATATAAATTATACTTAAGCCTTACGATTGCAGATGCGAGAAAACTCATGTTTGCTTCCTTTATCTGGCTTCCGGTAATTCAATTTTTATACGTGTTCACCAAAGTCGATTCCAAGATTTTAGAAGCTTTGTGGAAACACGGTACACTTTTTTAAACAAATATGTCGCAAATCGATTACAATCAGGAACTAACTCCCGAGGTTCGGGAGAAAATGCGAAAAAACCTCATTTATGTAGGAATTTTCAGTATTGTAATGTTATTTGCCGGTTTATCTTCCGGTTACATTGTAAGCTCCGGAGATTCTTTTTGGGTGAAGTACAATTTCCCTCCGGCTTTTTACATTTCTACCGTCCTTATTATATTAAGTAGTATTGTTCTGTCCATCGGAGTCAGAATTGCTCAAAAAGGAAAGGCAGATATCTTAAAGAAGATTGTTCCTCTGACTTTTATTTTGGGTGTCGGTTTTGCATACTTTCAATTCGTCGGGTATTCAGAACTTTTCAGCAACGGTTCTCACGTTGTTTCCAAAATAACAGTTGCAGAAGGGCGTTACGGTACGTACTATGAACTCCAGGTTAACGGAGACTACATGGAAGTTGACGGAAACGACTACCTGATCGGAGGAAAAGTCATTTCGGATAAGAAAAAGGAAGAAATCAGTGCTTTTGCGAAACAATTTGACCGCATCGACACCGAAAAAAATCCGAAGATTGCAGATTTGAACAAATACACACTTTTGTACAAGCATCAGCCCCTTAGTTTCAAGGATGGAAAGTTCTATATTCAGGATACTGTGCCTTTAACAGAGGTTGATTTGATCCGTTTGAAGCAGTTTTCCGTTCATCTGAAAGATGGCAGGGGAGATTTCTTCCACAGAGGAAAGTTCGGAAAGGATTTTAAAGTTTATTACAAGAAACAAGAGTTGGAATATAAGGACAGAACCCTTTTCTACAAAGGAGTTCCGCTAAGTGCGCCCTTGCAATTAAAGATGGAATCTGCTTCTGATACGGCAACCTCCTATTTGTTTATTCTAACGTTTTTACACTTACTTCATGTCATTGTTACTCTGATATTTGTATTAAGAGCTTCAATTCGTTCATTCTCAGGTAAATTAGCTGAAGATAATTTCCTTCCGGTGCGCACACTTGCTATTTTCTGGCACTTTTTAGGCGTATTATGGGTTTATTTATTGCTTTTTTTGCTTTTTATTCATTAAACTTGCACAAAAAATTGTAAAATGGCAGGACACGCTACAACACATGTCGACACTGCAACCGCTTGGGGCGGTAAAGTTTCTCCGTTTAACACGAGTTACGGGAAACTAATGATGTGGTTTTTCTTGGTATCGGATGCTTTGACATTCGGTGGATTGTTAGTTGCTTATGGTTATACGCGTCACACAACGCAGAGCGCATGGCCAATCGGTGAAGAAACGTTTGATTCTTTACCTTTCTTAGGTCACGGGTATCCGTTGATTTATGTGGCATTAATGACGTTCATTTTGATCGTATCATCTGTAACGATGGTATTGGCTGTTGAAGCTGGTCATAGAATGGATAAAAAAGGTGTTATGAAATGGATGATCGCTACGATCATCGGTGGTTTCTTCTTCCTTGGTTCTCAGGCTTGGGAATGGTCTCACTTCATTCACGGATCTCATTTCGGAAGTGTTGAAATCATGACCGGGGAGCATACAGGATCCCGCGCTATCGTAAAAGGACATTTCGGAGACCTGGAAAGCTTTACAGTTGTTCAGGCAGGAAAACACCACAAAGTAGGTGACGTTATCAAAGAATCTTCGGATGAATTGTTCCACCATTTCCGTACTGCGGTAATGAATGGTCAGGTGAAAGACGGAAAGATCACTTTGCATGACGGTTCTGTTGCAACATGGAAAAAGAAAAACGATGAGCACATGGAGTTGATCATCAAAACTGACGGAACGGGTCATTCTTTAAGTAAAGTGACTAAAATTCACGGAAAAGAAGCTGAAGTGAAGTATTGGGAGGCTGTTAACTCAGGAAAGAAAGGTGCTATCATCTACGGTGCTGATTTGACAAACAACGAATACGGTCCTGCACAATACGGACAATTCTTCTTCTTCATTACAGGTTTCCACGGATTCCACGTATTTTCAGGGGTAATGATTAACATTTTGATTTTCTTAGGGGTTGCTCGTGGTACATACCATCAACGCGGACACTATGAAATGGTTGAGAAAACAGGATTGTACTGGCACTTTGTCGATTTAGTTTGGGTGTTTGTATTTACATTCTTCTACTTAGTTTAATTTTTTAGAACGAAAAGATCATGGAAAGAGACGACATTATTGAGTACTCATTAGATACACACCATAGCGAAGAAGCCGGTAAAAAGATTCGTCGTAAGATTTGGTTAGTAACTGCAATTCTAACAGTTGTTACTGCATTTGAAGTAGCAGTTGGAGCATTGGTTAAACAAGATAGTTCAATGTGGTGGGTAGTAAAACTACTATTCATCGGATTAACAATATTGAAAGCAGGTTACATCGTATTGGTGTTTATGCACTTGGGCGATGAGAAGAAGATTCTAAAATATTGCATTTTAGTTCCGTATTTTATTTTTATTATTTATCTAATTTTCATAGGCTTGACTGAGGCTAATGCAGTTCATACAGCCTGGGAAACATACGGAGGATAGTCATTTAAACGATTTATAGCCAATGGCTAAGTCAAATTCTAAGGCCGGTTCGTTAAAATCAGTGTTCGCACTACTGCTTTTATTCGGACCGGCTCTTATTTTAATATTTATTTCCACCCGCGGGTGTGAACATAAATTCAAAGAACTGGATGATTACGGTGCAATTCCGAAATTCTCCTTTACAGACGGCAACGGCAAGGTATACACAAACGGATCTTTCAAGAACCAGATTGTGATCTATACCACTATTCAGCCTTCCTGTCCTGATTCGTGCGGAATCACCATCTGGCACTTGGACCAGCTGATCTATCAAAGATTGCGTGAGAACAAAAAGCGCCTGGGGCACGTAAAACTGGTTTCCGTTTTAACCGATGGTGTCGGGAATCCGGATAAACGTGTCAAAGATGTCGAATTCATGTTAAAGGATCGCGTAGAAGGATTTGATCCATCGATTTGGATCATCGTTAGCGGAGATGCCAAGTCGCTTTACAACATCAAACACAACGGACAAACTTTGTTGCAGGAAGACCCGAAATACTTCGGTGGTTACGGGTTCCAGGAATTGATGCTTCTTTCGGATAAAAGCAATCATTTACGCATGGTTCTACCCGGAAAAACAGAAGGTACTATCCGCACGATGCGTGATCACATGGCACTTTTGGAAAAAGAATACGATATCAAAGCATTCAAGCAAAAAAAGGCACAAGAAAAAGAAAAATGAAACAGGCAGCATCTCTCGCACTGATTCTAATCCTACTTACCGGTTGTAAAACAGAAGCGGAGAAAAAACCGCGGGCTCTTCCCTATTTTGGAAATTACGACATCGTTTTTTCTGAAACGGACGGAGTGCAGTCTGTGGATACGGTATATCCGAAAATTCCGGCTTTTTCATACCTGAACCAGGATTCGATTATGATCACATCCAAATCGATGAAAGGCAAAGTCTGGATTGCAAACTTTTTCTTTACAAGCTGTCCGAGTATTTGTCCGCCGATGATTGCTCAAATGAAGCGCCTGAATATCCTGACAAAAGATTTGACGTCGGAAGTGCAGTTCATGTCTTTCAGCATTGACCCGAAAAAAGATCAGCCGCATGTATTGCGCGCATATATCAAAAACACAGGTATCCAGGCTAAAAACTGGCAGTTTTTTACCGGTGACGAAGACAAAACGCACCGTTTGGGAGTCATGCATTTTATGGTCCACGCAGACAAAGACCCAATGGCAGCAGGAGGTTTTGCCCACAGCGACGGAATGGTACTCGTAGACCGGGAAGGTTATGTAAGAGGTATCTATCGCGGTACACAAACACCCGATGTAGACCAACTGAACAAAGATTTACGTAAATTATTAGAAATTGAATATGGAATCAAGTCAACAAAGCAATAAGCACGGTATCCGCAAACTGATCATCGCGCTTTCCATTATTATTCCCCTTGCAGTAGCAATATTGTTCAAGGTGAAAATCGGAGGGGTTGACCTGTCATTCCTGCCTTCCATTTATGCTTGTATCAACGCAGTTACGGCTATTTTACTGATTGTTGCCCTGGTTGCGATCAAGCAAAAGAAAATCAGCCTGCATGAAGGGATTATGAAGATCTGCATGGTACTTTCCGCTTTATTCCTGGTTTGTTACATTGCTTATCACATGACATCTGACCCAACTCTTTACGGAGACATAAACGGGAACGGAGAACTGGACCAATATGAATTATCAACGCTTTCAGCGGCAAGCAAAATTACGTATTACCTGATCCTGATCACACACATTATCCTGAGTGTGGCAGTCGTCCCAATGGTTTTATTCTCTTATCTGTATGCCTGGGAAGGAAAATACGATAAGCACCGCAAATGGACGAAAATCACCTGGCCTTTGTGGTTCTATGTGGCTGCAAGCGGAGTGGTGGTTTATTTGATGATCTCGCCTTATTATCCGCACTAGTAATTGCGAATTGAATTAAGGAAATTGTAATTGAGCGTTTCTTAAAGTGATGGAGACGGACAGCTTGTTTTTCCTCCCATCCGGATCATTAAACCGATCCCGAAGAACGTATACCAATCTCTTGTAGCGCGGTTTCCTCTTTGACCGAACCGATTTCCGTCCAGGCTTCTGTTGCTCAGTGCTGCAGATGTAGGACCGTTTTGTACAGCTAAAAGAAGCGGATCTGCATAGCGGTAACCACCCACATCATCCAGGTAATCCGTGAACATAAAACGAATTCCATATTCGATATTCAAGCCGATATTCGGAGTAAGTGAAATACGCGCACCGGCAGCAATCGGTACCGCCATTTGAACACGGGAATACCTCGATCTGTCAGACAATTCAGTTCCCTGCCCTTCTGTGCCCAAAGGCTGTAATTCGATTAATTCTCCGTTAAATTCGGTTCTCGGATTGATCCGGGTTAAAGCCAATTCGGCCAATAGGTAAGCTGTTCCTTTGTATCTTCTGTTCCCGATCTCGAATGGGAAATAAGTTACTTCAATTCCGGAACCAAACTCAAACAGATCGGTTTGGAAAGAAAGATTCCTGTTTTTATAAAATGCATCGTTTTGTTCGCTGTCGTATCCTTCAATTTTTCCGTAAGTGAAATTCGCACGATAAGCTAAACGCGCATTGATATTGTAGCGATACAGTAACTGACCTGCAGGATTTGTGTGATTGAAATGCCTTTGGTTCAAATCCCCGATATAATACGTTCCGCCCAGCATGAAACCGATCTCGGAACGCGACAACGCATTGTGACGGTGCGCTTTCTGAGCCCAGGAAAACGAAGCTAACATACAAATCAATACAACCAGAATTCTGTTCTGCATAGGATAATAACGGAAATCGCTGTGATTAATTGTGTTTTAAAATTCCTTTCTTCATCAATAGCTCTGCAATCTGAACAGCATTCGTTGCAGCACCTTTTCTCAGGTTGTCAGCCACTACCCACATATTCAATGTTTTTGGCTGGCTCTCATCCCTGCGGATTCTTCCCACAAATACATCGTCTTTGGATTCTGCGAAACGCGGCATCGGGTAGGAATTGGTTGTCGGATCGTCTTTCAGAGTAATTCCGGGAGTTTCATGCAATAACCTGCGTACTTCCGCCAAATCAAATTCATTTTCGAACTCCACGTTCACCGCTTCAGAATGTCCGCCCACAACCGGAACCCGCACAGCTGTTGCTGTTACGGAAATCGAAGGGTCCAATATTTTCTTGGTTTCGTTTGACAGTTTCATTTCCTCTTTCGTGTACCCGTTATCCAGGAATGAATCACAATGCGGAATACAGTTTTTATCGATCGGGTAATTGTAAGCCATTTCACCGGAAACTCCGTTGCGCTCATTTTCCAATTGCTGAACTGCTTTTACACCGGTTCCGGTAATGGATTGATACGTTGAAACAACCACTCGTTTTACTTTGTAAGCTTCGTGCAATGGTTTTAAAGCCATCACCAGCTGAATGGTACTGCAATTCGGGTTTGCAATAATCTTATCTGCGGCCGTTAAGCTGTCGCCATTGATTTCAGGAACGATCAGTTTTTTATCCGGATCCATTCTCCAGGCAGAACTGTTGTCAATTACAGTTGTTCCAACCGCTTCAAATTTCGGAGCCCACTCCAAAGAAGTTTCTCCACCTGCCGAGAAAATAGCCACATCCGGTTTCATCGTAACAGCTGTTGCCAAATCTACCACCGGGAATTCCAATCCACCGAACTCAATTTTCTTACCAACTGATTTTTCGGAAGCTACCGGTATTAATTCTGTAATGGGAAATGAACGCTCTTTCAATACTTCCATCATTACATTTCCTACCATTCCCGTTGCTCCGACAACTGCTACTCTCATAACCAATAAATTTTACACAAAAATAATACTAAAAAGTTCAAAAGGTTTCAAAGAGTGGAAGGGTTCAAAAAATTTAATCGTTTAAAATCAACTTTGAACATTTGAACATTTGAACATTTGAACATTTGAACATTTGAACATTTGAACATTAAACCCTTTTCAATTTTACATTCTCAATTCTCACTTCAAAATCGTATCTTTGTACCGGAAAATTCATTTCCGCCGATTTGAAGTGGGGAAAAGCTCATCACACGTGACAATCACTTCGGACCATTTTACGAAACAATTTCATGCAATTTGATGAATTAAACTTGTATCCGCATTTACTGGATGCATTAAAAGAATTAGAATACACTACGCCTACACCAATCCAGGAGCAATCCATCCCAAGTTTATTAGAAGGCAAAGATTTATTTGGCTGCGCGCAGACAGGTACAGGGAAAACAGCAGCTTTTGCGCTTCCGATCTTGCAGCATTTGGAACCGGACGGACCTGTAAAAGGAAAAAGACCGATCCGTTGTTTGGTTTTAGCACCGACACGCGAATTGGCAAACCAGATCAATGACAGCTTCAAAGCATATGGTAAATTCTCCAAACTGAGATCCATGGTGATCTTTGGAGGAGTGAACCAAAACAAGCAGGTAAACCAATTGAATGCCGGAGTGGATATTTTGGTGGCAACACCGGGAAGATTACTGGACCTGATGAACCAGGGACACATTCATTTGTCGAAGATCACCCATTTTGTGTTGGATGAAGCGGATCGCATGCTCGACATGGGGTTCATTCACGATATCAAGAAAATTCTTCCGCGCCTGCCTAAGAACAAACAGAATATTTTCTTCTCTGCAACGATCTCTCCAACCATTATGGAACTTGCAGGAACTATTTTGTTCGATCCGGTAAATGTACGCGTTACCCCGGTTTCTTCTACGGCAGAAATCGTGGAGCAATTTATCTACTACGTGGAAAAAGCTGACAAACGCGCTTTCCTGAAACAATTGATCAAAGCGGAGAACATCTCCCATGCGATCGTTTTTACGCGAACAAAACACGGTGCAGACCGCGTGGCTCGTGAATTAACCAAATCCGGGCTGAAAGCAGAAGCAATTCATGGCGATAAATCCCAAAATGCTCGTGAAAGAGCATTGGCAGGGTTTAAAAACCGCACGGTTAGTTTCCTGGTTGCTACTGATATCGCTTCACGTGGAATTGACATTGACTTATTGGAATACGTGATCAATTTTGAAATTCCGGAAGTAGCAGAAACTTATGTTCACCGTATCGGGCGAACAGGACGTGCAGGTTCAAGCGGAATTGCGTATACTTTATGCTCAAGCGAAGAGAAATCGTATTTGAAAAACATTCAAAAACTGATCAATCAGCAGATCCCGGAACGGAAATTGTCTTAATCACTTTTGAAAGTCGTATAGATAAGTACTCTTGAAAGAAAATGCCGGTTCTCTACATAGGAATCGGCATTTTTATTTAAATCTCTAAGAGCTTGGTCTTTGAAAGTCGGACTTTTTGTATATTTAGTCCGACTTACTTTGTATGAAAGCACTTTTCATTGTACTACTACTTTGCCCTTTTTTTGGCTGGAGCCAGGTTACGGATAATTTTTCCGACGGAAATTTTACTGCAAATCCCGCATGGTCGGGAACAGATTCCCATTACATCATCAATACAAGCCAGGAACTGCAATTGAGCAATACGGTTGCGGCAACTTCTTACCTGGCAACCCCACATAATTTATCTTCGCTTGAAAACAAGCAGTGGGAGATCTTGGTCAGGCAGACTTTTGCACCGAGTTCCAGTAACTTCGGACGCGTTTACCTCACTGCTGCTTCAGCAGATCTGAGTACCAACCCCGATGGATTCTATCTCCAGTTCGGAGAAGCCGGATCAACGGATGCGGTGAGACTTTTTAAAAGCGTATCGGGAGTTTCTACTCCAATTTGTGCTTCCCCCGACGGACAAATTGCGGCTTCATTCACCACACGCGTAAAAGTGATCCGCGACAATGCAGGTCTATGGGAATTGTATGTAGATGCAACGGGCGGTACAAACTTCGGAAGTCCGTTTACAGGAAGCGATGCCACCATCCTCATAGGAACACATTTTGGAGTTACCCAGACTTATACCGCTTCAAACGCGAATAAGTTTTACTACGATGATATTTACATCGGGGACGAAATTATCGATACACAAGCTCCGCAGATCGCCGGCATTGCGGTTGTTTCCAATTCCCAGGTCGACATTTTATTCAATGAACCGGTGGGAGGATCTCAGCTGCTGCAAACTTCCAATTACGCATTCAATCCGGCGGTAATTGTGGCCGGTGTATCCCTTGACGGAACGAATGGCGCATTGGTACACCTCTCATTTGCTTCCTCACTGGTAAATGGTCAAACCTATCAACTCACGGTTTCAAGTGTAGAAGACCTTTTTGGAAACGCTGCAACCAATTTGAGTGGCAATTTCACTTACCTGGTCAGTGAAGCAGCTTCAAAAGGTGACCTGATCATTTCTGAGATCATGGCAGATCCTTCTCCGGTGATCGGGCTGCCGGAATTGGAATTCGTTGAGATCTACAATAAAAGCAACAAGTACATTGATCTTTCCGGTTGGAAGATCGGTGATCAGAGCGGCGACGGAACAATTACTTCCGGGTTCATTCATCCCGGGCAGTACAAGATCTTGTGTGCCACTGCAAACGTACCTGAATTCCCGGGATCTTATGGTGTGAGCAGTTTCCCAAGCTACAATAACTCCAGCGATGATGTGGTGTTGAAAACGAACACCGGAACGATTATAGATAAAATCACTTATTCAGACACTTGGTACCAGGACCCGATCAAAAAGAATGGCGGTTACACATTGGAATTGATCAATCCGCAAGATCCCTGTTCGGATGCTTCCAACTGGATTGCTTCCAATAGTGCGGTAGGTGGAACTCCGGGAACACAAAACTCGGTTTACTCCAACGTTCCCGATACACAAGTTCCTTCGCTGGTCAGTTTAGTAGCGCAGGAACCGAACTACCTGCAAGTCACTTTTTCCGAAGGAATGGATTCCGTGAGCCTGGTGAATGCCGCACTGACTACTTCGCCGGGTTTAACCGTTCAATCGGTCCTTGTTCCTACTACTTTCAGCAACCTGGCACTGATTACTTTCAATGAGAACCTGGTTTTGAGCCAACATTATAACCTGACTTACGGTCCGGTAAGCGATTGCTGGCTGAATGCTGCAACCCTGACAGGAAGTTTTGCATTAGCAGATGTTCCGGAAGTCAAAGACCTGGTGATTAATGAAATTCTCTTCGATCCGGCAACCGGCGGTTCTGACTTTGTGGAACTTTATAACCGTTCTGAAAAAGTGATTAACCTGAGGGGAATGAGCATTGCCAACCGGAAAGATACGATCCAGCTGATCCAGGATTATTTCCTGAATGCGGGAGATTATGTGGTTTTAACTCCCGACAGCAATTACCAGAAAAATACCTTTCCGGAAGCTGTTCCCGGGAAATTTTACAGGACTTCGCTCCCATCATTCACCAATGATTCTTCCACCGTAAGATTGATTTACGGTCCACTGACTATTGACAGGGTTAGTTATACCAAAAAATGGCATTTATCGCTCATCGACAACACCAAGAACAAAACCCTGGAACGCATTGACCCGGAAGGACCTTCGTCCAATGCCTCCAATTGGCATACCGCAGCTGAAACCGTTGGTTTCGGGACACCCGGAAGGATCAATTCGCAATACATGACGGGAAGTGTGTCTTCCACCTTCGGGACAACGGAACCGATTTTCTCACCGGATAATGACGGATTCCAGGATGTACTAATGTTTCAATACCAATTTGAAACGGGGATGATCGCTACGTTAAAAATCTTTGACAACCAGGGACGGGAAATCCAGACGCTTTTTTCTAACGAATTATTGGGTGAACAAGGAAGTTTTACCTGGGACGGTGTGATGGCCAATAACCAAAAAGCACCGATAGGTATTTATATTGCCGTGATAGAAGCTTATTCCGTTAGTGGTGGCGGGAAGCAGTTCGCTAAGCGGGTTGGTTTTACCCTTGCAGGAAGGTTAAACTAATTGAAAAGGGCTTTCCCGAAACTTCGGGACTCAGCCACCTTTTCAATTGTTCTTTTTAGTTGACCGAGCGGAGTCGAAGTCAACAATTAATCGACGTAGCTTAATTTCAACATATTCGATTTACCATTTTCCTCAATCGGAATGGAAGCGATGTTAATCACCAAATCACCTTGTTTCAATAAGCCTTCTTTCGTCAGTAAGTATTTGATATCCGCGATCGTATGATCGGTACTTACCTTCATATCGTAATAGAATGCTCTTACACCCCAAACCAGGCTCAGCTGCGTAATGATCTGCTTGTTACCGGTGAAAACAAATACCGGTGCATTGGGTCTCTGGGAAGCAATTTTGTATGCGGTGTAGCCGGAGAACGACATCGTAATGATCGCATCTGCTTCTACGCGCTGTGCCAAACGACATGCATTGAAACAGATTGAATCGGAGATGAAACGCGTTTGTGATTTGTCGGGAAGCTGGTCTTTGTGATAGATTCCGTCAAATTTCTCCATTTCCTCTACGATATTCACCATCGTACGGATAACTTCTACCGGGAATTTACCTACGGAAGTCTCTCCTGAAAGCATCACGGCATCTGCTCCGTCCAATACGGCATTTGCAACGTCATTCACTTCCGCACGGGTCGGAGTAACGTTGGTAATCATACTTTCCATCATTTGGGTTGCCACAATGACCGGTTTTGCATGCTGGTGTCCTTTGCGGATCAGCATTTTCTGGATCAAAGGAACATTTTGGTATGGAATTTCCACCCCCAGGTCTCCGCGTGCAACCATGAGTGCATCCGTCACCTTGATAATTTCATCGATATCCTCAATCGCTTCCGGTTTCTCGATTTTAGCAACGACACGTGCTTTTGCCTGGCGATTGGAAATAATGTGTTTCAATTCGATAATATCTCTTGCAGAGCGCACGAATGACAATCCGATCCAGTCTACGTCATTACTCAAAGCAAATTCCAGGTCTTCCCGGTCTTTTTCAGTCAGGGAAGGCAATGAAATTTTCGTGTTCGGCAGGTTTACTCCTTTTTTGGAAGAAAGAATTCCACCGTGGATCACTTTAGCTTTAATCTCTGATTCGCCGTTTGTTTCCATGATTTCCATTTGCAGCTTACCGTCATCCAGCAAAATGCGTTCTCCCGGCTGCACATCGCGCGGCATGAGGGAATAGCTGATCCCAAAACGTTCTGCCGTACCGGTAATGCGTTCGGTAACGATCGTAACGATTGATCCTTCGATCATCATTACACCGTTGTTTTCCATTTCATAGGTTCTGATCTTCGGTCCCTGCAAATCTGCCAGGATCGACACATTCAACCCGGTTTCTTCATTGATCTCGCGGATCATTTCAATGCTTTTCTTGTGATCTTCGTGAGATCCGTGCGAACAGTTCAAACGGCAAACGTTCAAACCGTCCAATATCATTTGTTTTAGTACTTCTTTATCTGCGGTAGACGGACCTAAGGTTGCTACAATTTTTGTTTTTTTCATTCGAAAATTATTAGTTCTGCTGAAGGAATAGCGCCTGCTTCAAAAACATAGGCGGCCATCACACTGTTTGATTCCCTGATCTGCTCTACCAGATCATCCAGATCGTGCAGTATATTTTCCCGCAGGATCAGGAAGTAATCTATTTGATTCTTTTCCGGGATCAGGAATTTTCCCTCAGATTTATTTTTAATTAAATACCATTCCATGTGATCTACCTCATCGATAAATACATGAAAGCTGTGTTGTGAAACGATTGTACCTTTTTTGGACTGAATAACGAACGGTTCTTCACTTTTTGTGAGTTGCAGTTCCAGAATTTTATTGATTCCCCAAGCCAACCGGTAGTCACTGTGGTGCGAACAGATACCGATCAGTTCAAAGTCTACAGAAGTTTCCAATGAAAGTACATGACGCTTTTGTTTGCTCATCCACTTTAAGTTTATACCGTGAAGATACGCATAATCTCAGACATGGCAATCGATTGGAAGTTAGGATTTGGTTAAGAAATAGGATGCTTGGATTTCTTTAAAAAAACGGAAGTCCCCTCATTAAATATTTGTGCTATTCACAACTTTGCGTTCTTTCACTCTTTCGGGCTAAAATAAGACTAAGTTTATAAACCGCGCAGAAGCAGAGAGCGCAAAGATTCATGAGTTACCTCTGAGATTATACCAGTCAGTTTCGGAATATCATCGATTCCAGGCTTCGGGTATAAAATAAGTTTTTGCCTTGGAAAGAAGCGTAAACTTTGTTTTGTGATTCCGGCTACAATTCCCCCATCAGGATCAGGGTCTCTTTTGCAGCAGCCTGTTCGGCCAATTTCTTCGAATTCCCGGTTCCTTTGCCGTAATTTGTTCCGTTTACCTGTACGATGACTTCGTAGAACCAGCTTCCGTGATTGTTCTCTTCGCGTAAAACCAGGAACTCCAGTGCCAATCTTCTTTTTTGGCTCCAGATAAATAATTTGGATTTGAAATCGATTTCTTCTTCCAGGATTTTGTTCAGGTCAACGTATTTGCGGAAAATGTGATTGTAAATGATTTTCTTGGTCACATCGTAGGAACTATCCAGGTAAATCGCCCCGATAATGGCTTCAAAGGCATTTCCTTCCAGGGAAGACAAATTGATCGACCTTCCTTTGTTGTAACGCAAGATGGAACGCAATTCGAGTTCTTCACCGATTTCCGAAAGTGTTTTACGGGAAACGACTTTTGATTTCACTTTGGTCAGGTAACCTTCATCTTCATCGGGGAAGCGCTGAAACAGGAATTCGGCAATAATGGAATCCAAAATGGCATCGCCGAGGAATTCCAGGCGTTCGTTGGAAAAATCTTTCTGGCCCTGGTAAGCAATGGAACGATGGGTTACCGCTTGATAAAACAAATTGATGTTCTTAGGTCTGTATCCAAAACGATTGACAAAAAACCGAATGAATGTAACGTCTTCCTGAGACCGATTTTGCTTTAAGAATGGTAGTTTAAATCTCACCAACGATTAACCTTTATACTTTCGCACGATCACAGAAGTGTTGTGACCACCGAAACCGAAGGTGTTTGATAAGGCAACATCCACGGTACGGTGCTGAGCTTTATTAAATGTGAAATTCAATCGATTGTCGATTTCAGGATCTGGTGTGAAATGATTGATTGTTGGTGGAACAACATCATTTTTAACTGCCAGGATACAAGCGATTGCTTCAATAGCTCCCGCAGCACCTAACAAGTGACCTGTCATTGATTTGGTAGAACTGATGTTCAATTTGTAAGCATGTTCCCCGAATACCTGTAAGATTGCTTTTGTTTCCGCAACATCTCCCAACGGAGTAGATGTACCGTGAACATTCACGTAATCAATTGCTGTAGGATCCAATTCAGCATCTTCCAGTGCAGAAAGCATCGTGTTTCGTGCACCGATTCCATCCGGATGCGGAGCAGTCATGTGATAAGCATCACCCGACATTCCACCTCCAAGAACTTCTGCATAAATTTTTGCTCCGCGTTTCTTGGCATGCTCGTATTCTTCCAGGATCAATGCTCCACCACCTTCACCCAGGACAAAACCATCGCGGTCTAAATCAAAGGGACGGGAAGCAGTTTCCGGAGAATCATTGCGTGTCGAAAGGGCTCTCAGGGCGTTGAACCCTCCCATTCCCATTTCGTTAACCGCAGCTTCAGAACCACCTGTAACGATAGCATCTGCTTTTCCCAAACGGATCAGATTGAACGAGTCAATGATTGCGTTTGTAGCCGAAGCACAAGCAGAAACAGTTACGTAGTTTGGTCCGCGTAAGCCATATTTAATGGAAATATGACCCGCAGCAATATCTGCGATCATTTTAGGGATAAAGAACGGATTGAATTTCGGTGTTCCGTCGCCTGAGAAGAAGTTTTGCGCTTCATCCTGGAAAGTTTTCAGTCCACCGATTCCCGATCCCCAAATCACACCTATACGGTCTACATTCGGGTTCGATTCCATCAATTCAGAATCAGCCATGGCCTCTGAAGCAGAAACCATGGCGTATTGTGAAAATTGATCTAATTTCCGTGCTTCTTTTTTGTCGATAAAATCCTCGACATTAAAATTTTTGATCTCACAAGCAAATTGCGTCTTAAACAAAGAAGCGTCAAATTGTTTAATTGGTGCAGCACCACTTTTCCCATTAAGTAATCCATCCCAATATTCTGCAACAGTATTACCAATAGGTGTAATAGCACCCA
>RCUH01000146.1_pt1 | contig 104898 bp, 103 predicted proteins | sample 2166191 | NCBI WGS metagenome assembly RCUH01 (sample SAMN09932848, study PRJNA488358) | compost metagenome | feature: garden; material: soil; isolation source: compost soil in an enriched community after 214 h of incubation | place: Germany: Experimental Botanical Garden Goettingen | collected...
AGATATTTAAGAGCTTCACTACAACGCTCTGCATGCTTCCCACCGAAATCTCGATCGCTGTCAAATCCAATGTCGACCCCAGTTGTAACACACAAATTTACGAAAAATCCCTTCTTTCCGTCAATATCTTATGCTTTGTTAACCAAAAATATTTTTTTCACCGGGAAACTCTTTATCTCAACAAGTTCACATGTCCTTTCAATACCTTGATCGAGTTGTCTGTACCTACATAACGGATGGTCCAGTTATACATTCCTTCCGCACATGTTTTTGAACCGGATGTTCCGTCCCAGCCCTGATCCGCATCTGTGGATCGGTAGACCAGTTCACCCCAGCGGTTATAAATGTTCATTTCAAATGCCTGGAGGTTTCTGCAGACAGCCTTGAAAAGATCATTCACATTGTTTCCATCCGGGATGAATGTATTCGGAACATAAACCTGGGGATCATAGAAAATAGTCATTTGGTCCGTTGCCTGGCAGCCGTTGGAATCGGTAAAAGTGACTTCATAAGTTATTTCCATATCCGGTCGTGCGATAGGGTTCGAACAAAGTGCACAGCTCAGGAATTCGGATGGTGACCAGGTGAATGTTCCCGTTGGGTCATCGGATACGGCATGCAGCTGAACATCATCTCCGAAAATTGCGTATGCATTAGTAGCCTGCACATGTGGCTGCGGATAGACCTCTATGTACACCAAAGCTGTGTCGGTACATCCGTACGGATCCGTTCCGATTACGCTGTAATTGGTGGTTTCAACCGGGTAGGCGATAAACTCACCCCCGGAAAGTGTTGTCACAGCCGGAATCCATTGATAGGAAACCGCTCCTGATGCATGCAGGAATACCAATTCCTTCGGACAAACGATCGTATCATTTCCAGCCTGTACGGTTGGGGCAGTTACAGTCACATAAACACTGTCTCGAACGGTTCCGCAGATATTGGTAAAATCACAATAATACGTCAGGTCTCCGGGAGGACTGATGGTGACGTTTGCGCCATTTAACGGTATAATTCCTACAGGAGGAGACCACTGGTATGTATCTGCTCCGGATACGGAGACCAGGGTAGGAGTACCGCTACACAATGTTATCGAATCCGGCATGGATGGATTCGGTACTCCATTAACAACCTGTACTACCACACTGTCCATCACCGTACAACCAATAGAAGAAGTGCTGATCATGTAATAAACCGTTGTTTGGTCCGGAAGAGCTGTCGGATGGCTGCTTAGCGGATCATTCAAAGATTCTACGGGACTCCAGGCGTAAGATACTGCTCCGGTTCCTGTCAGCTGCACCGGGGTTCCTGCACAAATCAGGGTGTCGCCCGATGCATAAACCATGTCCCGGTCCATGACTGTAATGGTAAGGTGTTCGATGGAATTGGCGCAAAGGGCTGAACCGTCCTGGCTATAGGTCATTACATTGATAGTAAATTCGGTAGTTTCTGTGACGGTAGCAGTCGGATTGGCACTGGTTGGGTCATCCAGCAGATTTGCAGGCGACCATTGATAAGCATTTCCTCCCCAAATGCTCAATTGAACGGTTTGGCCGGTGCAAATGGTGTCATCGCTGGCAGAAACGATCAGGTTGGGACCGATATACATCCGGACCAATGAATCACAGCCGTGAACACTTTGAAATGTAAAATCATACACTCCAACTGTAGGCGGGAAGACCTGGCCGTTATACGTGTAAGTTTCGTGTGAACAAAGACTTACAAAAAAGGAATCTTTGTAAATAGGATATGCTTCGATTTCCAGAATAATAGTAGAATCGCAGCCTTGTGCGGTGAGGTAATCAAATTGGTAGGTGCCGGCTTGTGTATAGGTGTTTCCATTAAAAAAATAAGGTTCTTCCCCGCAAATAACGACCGGGATATGAGTAATTGACGGTCCACCTGTAATGGATGCTGAAACGCTCGAAGTACAACCCTGAGGATTCGTTACGGTTAAGTGATAATTTCCGGGTGCTAAATCGGTGTGTGAAGGGGAATTCCCCAGGTTTGGCTGCCAGTGATAGCTGTAGTTGGTAGCTTCTCCGGTGACTTGTGCCGCGAGTGATCCGCCGGTTGTACAGCTTGCGTTCGTAACATTGATGCTGATAACCGGCAGAGGAAGGGTAATCACAACAGCATCCAGTAAATTCCCTTCGGCCGGATTAGTACTTGCGGTACTGACTGTACTAAAACGCAGCGAGTAATTGGTCACGGAATTAGTGGGGAATGTATAGGTGGTATTATGGACTACCCAGGCAGTGTTTCCGGCAGAAAAATTTCCCAGCGAGGTATAAGGCCCGCCAACCGGACCGATAGAAACGGTCATTACATCCGTTCCCATTCTTCCGCGGTGCGCAAAAGAAATAGTGGTAGTAGATCCTGGTACGGCAGTAAAATTCTGGTAGAGTGTGGACGACTGGTTCCCGTTGATTTCCACAAATTGATTCCCGGAAAACGAAGGAATGGAGTTGAATCCTGTTCCCCAGACTTCAATGATTGAATCTGAAGCCGTTGTTCTCCAGCAGGGTACATTGTTGTGAGTGAATAATCCCATGGTGTTGGGTGATAGTAACTGCATGTTTTCAAAACCTGAATTGCAGAATGCATTGCATCCCTGGGCAGAAGAAGAAAAGACGGAACCCATTAATAAGATTCCCAAAAGGAATCCGCGTAAAGGCAGATATAGATTGACCGTTCTCATGAGTACGTTTTAATACCAAATATAGAACGTGAAAAACAATTTACGGGTTGGGTAGGCTACATGGTTTAAACAGGTGGATCAACGAAATTTACTGTTGAAGGTTTCGTGACTGAAAGGGTACTCAAATTCCGGCTTACATTAACAGTTTGATAAGAAAAAGCCATTATTCCAATGAGTAGCTTTACGTTTTCAACTGACATTATGAAAACATGCGCTTACTTTTCATTTTCTGTGTATTTCTTTTGGTAATCACTGCTTCATATGCTCAGCGAAGAATTGAAAGCCCCAAAGTGGTGTTCATTGAACAGGAGGGGGATTCTGTATTTTGCAGGGAAAAAGAAATCTGTTTTGAAGTGCTCGATTTTGAGTTCGACAGCTGCAATTTTTACAACAATCGTTTCTTTGTCAGCTTTAGGCTTGTAAATAAGACAGATCAACCGGTTTTACTCTCCAGGTCTTATATTTCCTGGTACGATACACACAGTTTGCGTCCTACGGGTAGTTCCCAGGAGTTGCTTCGTCCGAATCAATCAACGAAGATCACGCTGGAATCGGTTCCTTATCTCAAAAAGAAAATGAATTCTCCAGGTAATTTACAGGTCTTTTACGGGGAAAAAGAATTGAAAGTCCCCATGCGTCTAAAGCAGGAAAGCTCTAAAGTAAAGCATTGCCGGGAAGGGCAGGAGCTGATTAAATAGTGAGAATGTATTAAATAAAAAAATCCTTCAGTTCAACTGAAGGATTTCCCATATTTTATTCTTCCTCGTTATCGTCTTCTTCATCGTCCCAGTCTTCATCGTCGTAGTCTTCATCAGAGTCTTCGTCGCTGTTGACTAAATACTTGCGGTAATCATCGTCATCTTCTTCCGAATCTCTACCAAACAAATCCAATTCTTCATCGGATAAATCATCATCGTTCAGGAATTGATTGTCTTTACCGCTTTTGCGATATGCTTCCATTTTGTTTTTCTTTGGAGCATCTTTATTTACACCCGATTTGAGATCTTTGTCTTTTTTTGTCCGATCTACCTTGGGCTGTACAATCTCATCCGAACTAGTGAAAGCAGGTTTACTACCGCGGTTATCTTCCGGCTTTTTGTAATCCGACTTATAGTCATTCGTATTACTGCGATCTTCTCTCGGACGATCACTTTTAAAAGGAGGTCTGTCTCCGGAACGGTTATCGCCGCCGGATGGTTTTCCTCCAGAAGCACGGTCATCGGCTTTCTTAACGGCGATATTACGTCCGTTAATGGAATAATTGTCTAAAGCCTTGATTGCCTGGTCAGCTTCGGATTCATCCGCCATTTCAACGAAAGCAAAACCTCTTGGCTTGCCTGTTTCGCGGTCTTTTGCAATGGTTACACGATTTACACGGCCGTGTTCCTCAAAAAGGGATTTCAACTGTTCGTCAGTGGTGTTGAAATCAAGTTTTGCTACAAAAATACTTGTCATTGTATTTGAATATTCTCTTTTGTTGTCTCACGCGAGACATTTGTTTTTAACGAAGATATATAATTTTTCAAATTCTCAAAACATTGAATGACTTTTCTGTTAAACCAATTAGCCAATGGTATCATTCAGCATTTCAATGAATTCGATTCCCGGCGCTAATTTACTTGTTTTTCAGCAAGTCACGGATTTCAATCAAAAGTTTTTCCTCATTAGATGGTGCGGGTGGTGCAGCAGGTTTTGCATCCTCTTCTTTTTTACGTAAAGTCATCGCTTTATTCATTAATTTGACGATGATAAAAATACAGAATGCAACCACTATAAAGTTGATCACCGCAGCAATAAATTTACCGTATAAAACTCCTTCCCAGGATAATTTTTGCAAATCATCGATCTGCAGCTTTTTCATAATCGGATTTAAGATCAGCGGAGTAATGATATCTGCAACCAATGAAGAGACAATTGCACTGAAAGCCGCTCCGATGATCACCGCAACTGCTAAATCCACCACATTTCCGCGCATGATGAACGCCTTGAATTCCTTTAACATAGTTCTTAATTTGAAGTCAAACCAAATATAACAAAATCAGGAACAGAATGAACAAGAGGAATAAAATCATCCTGCTGGCCTGTTTTTTCTTCTTTGCAGTTGTAAAGTGGCAGGATCTATTAAGATTGAAAGGGAATCCGTTGCTGGATCGACCGTGAGAGCGTAATCTCATCCGCATACTGGATTTCAGAACCTACCGCAATTCCACGTGAAAGGGTAGTGATCTGAACATTGGAAGCATGTAGTTTTTTGTAAAGAAAGAAATTGGTCGTGTCGCCTTCCATCGTTGGACTCAGTGCCAGGATAATTTCATCTGCCGAACCCGCCATGCATTTATCTACCAAAGGCTGAATAAACAAATCATTCGGGCCGATTCCGTCCATGGGGGAGATGATTCCGCCAAGTACGTGGTAAATTCCCTGGTAAGTTCCGGTGCTTTCGATCGCCATCACATCGCGGATGTCTTCCACAATGCAGATCAACCGGTGATTTCGCTTTTCATTGGCGCAAATAGAACAAACAGGTGTGTCTGAAATATTCCCGCAGGAAGAACAGCTCTGAACATGTGTTTTCAGCTGCTGCAAAACATCTCCGAAGCGTTCGAGTTCATCCGGATTCCGTTTCAGTAAATTCAATACCAAACGCAGTGCCGTACGCTTACCGATCCCCGGAAGGGAACTGAATTGCTCCACGGCTTCTTCCACATATTTTGACGGAATGTTCATCGGGTCAAAATTACGGAATTTAGGTCGTTTTGAAGCTGATGCGGAACACCGACATTCCACAATCAGGTGTTCATTCATCAGAAGTACTTGTGTTTTCTGGCTTGAAGCAGTACTTTTGCACCGTGGAATTAATAAAGTTTGAATTTTTAGGGTTACAACTCCAGGAGCCGATGGCTTTGATTTTGAATTGGGTAATAGCGGCTTTTTGCTTTTTTGCCTTCAACCGGTTGGGAAAGTATAAAGGAGAAGCGAACTTCTATTGGCGGCTTTTTTATTTAACCTTTGGGATTTCTACCATTTTCGGAGGTTTGGGACACTTATTTTTCCAGTACACCGGTTTTCCGGGAAAATATCCCTGCTGGATCTTAGGTTGTTTAGCCAATGCATTTGCAGCCATGGGAATGCTTTCGTTCACCGGGATTTCCAGGCCTAAAAAGATCGCTTTCCAGCTTATCTGGATCAAATTCATCCTGCTTTGCAGCGCATCACTTCTCACAAACAAGTTCATTTTCACAGCCATAGATGCCATCATTACCTACATCGGTTACACAGGTGTTTATGCATATCTTTTGATGAAACGTACGGAAAAAGCAGCATTTTTGAAGAATATGATCATTGCGGTGTTGGTTTTAACGCCTTCATCGGTTATTTTTATCGGGAAAATCAACATTCACCAATGGTTGAACAAAGATGATCTGAGCCACATTTTGATGATCATCACGATTTATTATTTTTACAGAGGTTTAAAACAGTGGGGCAAACAACAAGCCCTGCAAACAGAACATGTCTAAGAACGAGGTAAATATTAAAAATAAGCGCGCACGGTTTGAATACCAGTTAGATGAAGTATTCACCGCAGGAATGGTCTTGTCCGGTACCGAGATAAAAAGTATCCGGAACGGGAAGGCGAGTATCCTGGAAGCTTATTGTATTGTTGACGGCGGACAGGCGTTTATCCGTAATATGCACGTTTCTCCCTATGAAAATGCTTCGTTTTACAACCATTCGGTACGCTCTGACAGGAAATTACTGCTCAATAAAAAAGAGATCAAAAAGCTGGAAAAATGGATGAAAGTAAAAGGAAATACCATCGTTCCGCTGAAATTATTCCTATCCGAAAAAGGCTGGCTAAAGCTCGAAATGGCAACTGCTGTGGGTAAAAAACTGCACGACAAACGCCACGATATGAAAGCCAAGGACGACAAGCGCGAAATGGACCGTATCAAGAAAATCCGTTCTTAAGGTTCGGAGCGAGTAAGAATCACAAAAATCCTAGAGTCAGCAAGTGAAGGAAACGGTCTTGCGTCAGCAGTAAATAACTGGTAATGATCCCGATTCCCCAAAAAGAAACATGGTAAATGAACACGAAGTTCAGCGTTTTTCTGCGCCTGAAATAAGGATAGAGCGGCACCAGGAATAAAACGATCAATCCGTAGCGGACACTTCCCACATGAAAATCAAAAACGGTCCGGAAGCGCGTAAAATCATCTGAAGAGATCATTTTTACAGGAGTGTGCAGGAACCAGGTTGTTTCAATGATTACTTCGGGGTAAGCGTTATTCCAGGCGCCGGGCGAATTTTGAACATAGTAAGATCCTCTTTTTTCCAGTTCAATGCGTGTAATATTTCCTTTAATGATCCCGTTATTCTTGAATTTGGAACTGGCAGTCAATACATCGTATTCAAAATGATGGGGAAGGAAAAATTCTGCCGTCATAATCAATGAAAGGATCAGCGAAATGGATAAAACCAACTTGTAAACTCTCCAGCGCCAGCCTGTAGTTAGCGAAAGAAAGTAAGCATTGTTGTCTTTTGCCTGCTGCATTTTTTGCTGTTCGAAACGCATTTTGGCCGTGCGCATGCGTTCCTTGAGCTCTTCTTCCGATTCATTTCCTGCTCTGCGTGTAGTTCTGACCGGAGCTTTTTCCTCCCTGTAATCCGGGTTTAACAGGATTTCAACGGCTTTTCCAAGTTTAATGAACACTTCATGTGCCAGCGGATCCGGGTTCACATCCGGGTGCAGACGTAAAGCCAATTTTTTGTATTGCTTCCGGATTTCCACATCAGTAGAGTCGGAGGGAAGGTTCAGCAAACGAAAACATTCGGTCCGGGTCATTTGGAAAGCGTATTTAAAGTTTCTTTTCTCCGGATTTTGCCGCTTTCGGTTTTCAGAATGGAATGAACAACTTGTTTTTTCGGAACAGCATACTTTCCGAAAGCTTCAAGGATTGTTTCTTTTACCCGTTCGAATTCCGCTTCGGGAAGTAATTGCTCCACAACCAAAACACACGCTTCTCCCAGTGTTTCATGGGGCATGCTTCCAATAATGAACGGTGGATCGATCAGCGGATCGATCAGGCGCTCCAGGCTTTCCGGGTGAATTTTGATCCCGCCGCTGTTAATAGCGAAATCAGCCCGTCCAAGCCATTCAAAATGCGTCGGATCAATGAGTTTGACTACGTCAGTCGTTTGCATGCGGTCAATTCCCAGTTTGGTATCGGAAATAACCAGATTATTGTGAACGCTTTCCAGCGAAATTCCGTCCAATGCACTGTAAACCGGGATTCCCATCTTTCGCAAAGCAATGTGGGAAACAGTTTCTGTCATGCCGAAACCAATGTACACAGCCGGTTTGATATGTGTGAGTGTTTTTTCCAATTCTGCGGATAATCCCATGCCCCCGAGCAGGATGCATTTCACCTGGTCCAGTTTTTCGGGAGTTTCTTCCAAAATGCGTTTTACCTGGTAAGGAACAAGTGAAATGAAGGAATACGTTTTCCCGGAATCGGTTTCAAGCAGTGGATTGGCACTGGGTTCCACTACATCAATGGAATAATTCCCGACCAATGCGCGGATCAGCATCATTTTGCCGCCGATAGTATGCGGAGATAAGGGCATCAAAACAGATGCATTTTCGTTCAATCCGAAAAAAGCATTGCTTCTTTTAGCGGAAGCTTCCAGTTGTTCTCTTTTCAGCGAAATCGATTTCGGAGTTCCTGTCGAACCACTTGTTTTCACCTCATACAACGGGGACTTTCCATTCCATAAATCAATAACGGATTGGATTTCCTGCCGTGTTTCCGCAGAACAATGGATATATTTTATTTCAAATGACATCTATATTAATTGAAAATGGAGAAGTGAAAATCGAAAAGCATGCTGAATCTTTGGAACAATACTTGTTATTACATAAACGATTGCCATTCGCAATTAGCAATTTTAATTGCTAAATTTAGCCAAAGATTATGACTCAAAAAAACTCAAATATGAAATTTACTTTGTTGCTCCTGTTAGGACTTTCTTTTATGACTGTTTCCTTTGTTCCAGGTGAAAAATCTGCTTCTTCCGTTGAATGGAATGCAAAGGCTTCTTCCGGTATTAAATTCTCCAAAATGTCGTTGGAAAAAGCCTTTAAAGAGGCTCAGGCTACAGGAAAGCTCATTTTTATCGATGTTCACACCAGCTGGTGTGGTCCGTGTAAAGAAATGGCAAAAACCACCTTCACCGATTCGGAAGTAGGATCGGTTTTCAACCAGCGTTTCATCAATCTGAAGATCGATGCGGAAAAAGATGCAGACGGACCGATGGTTTCCAAAGCCTATTCCGTTTCAGCTTACCCGACTTTGCTGTTCGTTAATGGGGAAGGAAAACTGGTGCGCAAACTGGTAGGAAAGCAGAGCAAGGAGAAATTACTGGCTGCTGTAGCTGCGCTTAAATAAACAAAAGCATTTCGACTTCGCTCAATGCCTTTCGTTTAATGAAAAGGTGACTGAGTGAATATCATCATAGGGATGTATTGAAAACAATTGATAAAAGGTGACTGAGCGGAGCCGAAGTCACCGCATTTTCAATTTCAAACAATACCCCTTATTCGTAGTAGCATAAAGCGTGTTTTTCTCAAGCAACAAAGCGCAAAAGTTTCCCTTTGTGAGAAAATTCCAGGTTTTCCCGTTATCATTGGAATAATCGATTCCGTTTGTTCCGCAGGCAAAGAGGATTTGTTCATTTCCGGTTACGCAGGAACGGTAACCGTTGGTCTGTTTTTCTGCAAGGTTCCAGGTTTTTCCACCATCAGTGGTATAGCAGGCCGTTGAATCGGATTGGTCCGGTTTCAGGTAATTTCCACCTACAATTACTCCATTCATCTTGTCAAGCATAAAGATCGAAAACGGTCCGGCGCCTTCTGCTTTGGGTAAAGGCAACTCGGAGGTAACGGACGGGCGGTATTCAAATGTACTTCGCCTGTAGAAAGTAGCATTGTTCGGTCCGCCGGAAACATGATAATAAAATCCTCCTATTAATTGTGCGGTAGTTCCGCTTGCTGCATAATAAGCTTCACCTTCTTTGGTTTCAAACGGACCGTAAGTCCAGCTGCTTTTCTCTTTTAAATAGACAACTTTGACGTTCAGCTGGTTTGTTACCGGGTCACTTAACAGAATCAACTGATTACTTCCTTTCAAAACAAGATCGTCAATGAAACTGGAATCGCGGTAGATTTCTTCAGCTGTTTTTTTGCTGTTTACTTTGTAAATAATCCCGCAATCACCGCTCACACAGGTGTAGATGTCTTTTCCGTCTACGATCACATCCCGGAATTCGCCGCAGCTAACCGGATCTACCAGGGTTTTTGTTTGTTGGGTCTTTTCATTGTACAAAACAACTCCCGTTTTGGAGGTTCCGAAAACCAATTCGTTTTTGGAATACCGGGCTAATGCACGGGAATAGGATTTCTCCCTGGTAAAATGAAGCGTGTCAATGGATTCGATTTGCTGTGCAAAACTAAGACTAGTGCTGCTGATCAGAACGATTCCTAAAAAGTGCATTGAATTTCTCACGTTGTTCTTCTTTTAGTTGGGGAATATGATCCGGAACAGTGCGTTTCCAGCGTTTGTGTGACCACAACCACGGTCCGGGTTCTTCCAGGATGCGCTTTTCGAGCAAGCGTGCGTGTGTTTCTGTGATTTCGCCCCAGGGCAATGTTCTCGGTTCGTCTGTTAGAAGCTGCAATTCTACTTCGTAATACCCGCGTTTGACCTTTCTGGGCAGGTAAAAAACAACCGCCTGATCGTAAGTGTTTGCCAATTGTTCGGCTCCGAAAATAATCCCGGTTGGCTGATTTAAAAAAGTCATCCAGTAAGATCGCATCGAATCAGCCGGACTTTGATCGCTTAAAACCAGGGTTGCTGTCGGAGTTCCGTTTTCCACGTAGGAATTGAAAGTCTCCTTCACAATTTTCGCATGAATGACTTTCATCCCGAAACGGGAACGCAGGGTGTTGATCTTTTTGTCCCAATAACCGCTTGTGAGTGGCATCCCGATCCCGATTGCTTTATGCGGAAAAAACAAATCCTGGCCGGTGATCATCCATTCCCAGTTCATGTAATGCGCAGAAACCAAAAGAACACTTTTGTCTTCGAAATAGAGTTTTTCCATCAGCTCCGGGTTTTTGATGACAAAGCGTTTTCGCAGTTCTTTTTCAGAAATCCCGAGGTTTTTAACGCCCTCCAAAAGCATGTCGGCGAAATGCAGGTAAAACGAACGCTTGATCCTGCGTTGTTCTTTTTTTGAAAGGTGAGGGAAGGAGCGTGCAATATTCCCTTCGATGACTTTCCTACGGTAAGGAAAAACAGTGATCAAAAGCAGGAAAAACAAATCCGAGAAGCGGTAAGTGATCCAAAGCGGAAGCTTCGAAAGCGGCAAAACAAATAAATAGTATGCTACTCTGCTCATTTCTTGAATTTATTGGGCCAAAGTGTCAGTAATTGTTTGTGGATCTCCTGTTCGCGTGCGCTGCTTCCGGCATGAAAGAAACTGCGGTTTTTCAGTGTGTCCGGAAGGTATTGCTGTGAAACAAAATTTCCCGGGAAATCATGTGCATATTGGTATTCGGCACCATAGCCAAGGTCTTTCATCAGTTTGGTTGGGGCATTTCTCAAATGAAGCGGAACGGGTGCATTTGGATCCTGTTTCACCACGGCAATCGCTTCATCAATAGCAAGGTAAGCAGCATTTCCTTTAGGCGAAGTTGCCAGGTAAATGGCACATTGCGACAAAATAATCCGTGCCTCCGGCCAGCCGATTACCTGGATTGCCTGAAAAGTATTGTTTGCCATGATCAAAGCTGTCGGATTCGCCAAACCGATGTCTTCCGCAGCAGAGATCAACAGTCTTCGCGCAATGAATTTCGGGTCTTCACCGCCTTCGATCATCCGTGCCAGCCAGTAAACTGCTGCATCCGGATCACTTCCCCGGATCGATTTGATAAAAGCAGAAATGATATCGTAATGCTGTTCGCCGTCTTTATCGTAGCGAACACGTTGCTGTGCGAGCTGGTTGACCAATTCGTCTGTAATGACGGCCGTTTCGTTGGATGCGAAAGTGTTGACAACCATTTCCAGCAGGTTCAGCATTTTACGCGCATCGCCACCCGCAACGGCAATCAGTGATTTGTATTCTTTTAATTCTATTTTCCGTTTGGAAAGGATCACGTCCTGCTTGATCGCACGATTGATCAGTTCCAGCAGATCTTCCAGTGTGTGACCTTCCAGCGTGTATACCTGGCAGCGTGAAAGCAATGCCGAAATAACCTCAAAAGAAGGATTTTCCGTTGTTGCACCGATCAGGGTAATGGTTCCTTTTTCCACAGCTCCGAGCAAGGAATCCTGCTGCGATTTGGAAAAACGGTGAATCTCGTCAATGAACAGAACGGCCCCGCCGGATTGGAACATTCCCTGGTTTTCTGCTTTCTGAATAATCTCACGCACATCTTTTACCCCGGAAGAAATGGCTGAAAGCGTATAGAAAGGCCGGTTCAGTTGCTTCGCAAGTAAGTTGGCAAGCGTTGTTTTTCCAACTCCCGGAGGTCCCCAAAAAATAATAGAAGGAAGGATTTTTGATTGAATGGCTTTTTTCAATGCCCCGTTTTCCTCCAGTAAATGGCGTTGCCCGATGTATTCGGACAAATCATTGGGGCGCATACGTTCTGCCAGGGGAGCACTCATCTTTAAAAGTTCAAAAAGTTCAAAGAGTGCAAAATTGTTCACTAGTTCAAAGTTTGAACCTTTTGAACTTTTTTTGAACCTTTGAACGGTTGTTCAAAGATAAGTTATTTCCCGCTAGTTGTCTGCCGGGTTTACCGGATAATCAGCCATTAATTTGTATTTACCACCCTTAGTCGCGATTAATTCCCGCCAGAGATCCTCATCAAATGCTTCGAAAACATTCAGGGTTTCAGGTGTTTTCATGACCACCCAACTCAATTCATCGATCTCGTTCTGTAACTGTCCTTTGCTCCAGCCGGTGTAACCGATAAAGAATCGAAGGTTTTCGTGAGTCATTTCATCATTCGTGATCCGTTTTTTAATTTCCGGGTAATCTCCACCCAAAAAGAGGTTTCTCCCGATCTCAACCGATCCGGTTATTTCCTCGTTCCGGTGCATGTAAAACAGCTGGTTGCGATCAACAGGTCCGCCAAATCCAACCGGGATTTTTGCTTCCGGGAAATCGGTTACTACCGAATTGATCTCAATTTCAAGCGTGTTGTTCAGGATCAGTCCGAAACTTCCGTCTTCGTTGTGTTCACAAAGCAGGATGACTACCCGTGAAAAATTACTGTCCATTAAAAAGGGTTCTGACAGCAGCAAATCGCCCTTAATGGGACTGGGTTGTTTATTTATTTGTAAGGGAATCAATGTAGTTTTTTGCGTAAAATACAAACATTTTTTTGGTTCAAGGAAGAACCCAATCCAATTTTGGATAATTAGTTGAGAACAATAGGTGGTCTGCGAATATTGATGTTTGCATTTTGCAAAATAGACGCATTTCCTCTAATTCCGACTGTAAAGCTTTTATTTGTTCCGATGGGGGTCCAGTTGAAGACCACATTCCAGCAGTGGATATTCCGGTAAAGGTTGATATTGAAGTTACTGATCACTCTGCCCTCGATGTCATACATCATTCGTGCTCCGACTTTCCAGTTCGGGGTGAGGTTCACATCTCCGCCAAGTGTTACGGTGTTGGTTGGCAAATACCGCTGGTTGCGGTAAGTGGATGTGTCGCGGTTGGAGTTGATGGAAAAAATATGATCAATGGTTAGTTTCCACGGGATCTCAAAATAAACCATTTGGTTCGGATTGATCAACCATTGCTGGTATTCCGGGTTCCACACATTTGACATCTGGTTGGAAATATTCTGCAGGCGTTCGCGGCTCTTTTTGGTTGTCAGGATCAGCGTGGTTGCAAACGAAGCCGAAGTGATCCTTCCGATTCCCTGTTTGGTGCGGAAAGCGTAATCTTTTACAATCATTCCGGTGGTGTCGTTCCAGCCATACCAGCTGTGATTTGCCGTAACCGTGAAATTGATGAGCTCATTCGGGTTAATGACCATTCGCATGTTCAGATCACCCCAGTTCATCGAATCCTTGAAAATATCGTAATCCGTGCTCAGGAAAAAGTTATCGATCAAGCGGGTTTTCTTAAAACCGGTAATGGTATCTTTTTCACTTTTCTGTTTGATCTCAAAGGTGTTATTCAGGCCAAATACGATCCGACCGGAAGACTGGATCACGTTTTCCGCATACAAACTGCGCTCATACCGGCTGTATCTGAACTCCACATTATTTGTGTCGCGGTAACTTGTAATTCCCTGCTGAATGGCAGGCGCATAGTTGAAAGAAACGGTCGGGGTCATGACATGTCTCAGTAAAGTTTTGCGTTTCCCCACAAAGCGATAGTAAGAATACAGGTTACTGGTTAATGAAACACTGGAATTGAATGAATGAGTGAATCCTCCTCTGCCAACCGTATCGATAATGACCATATTACTGGTGTCATTAACCGATTTTTCAATGCTCTGGAAATTATAAATTTGTCTGTAAGTGGCAGAAGGAGTGATCCGTACGGTGTTTTTCAGTATGCTGAAAGTAGCCTGAACGTTGAAATTTTGGTTAAATCCGTTCCTGAAATTCTGCCCGATACTGTCGAAATGCCCGTTTTTCAGGTAATGGTCCCTGAAAGATGAACGGTTCTGAAATTCATTGGAATAACTGATCCCCACCACTTTGTTTACCTTTTTGAAAGGGAAAATCCGGTTGGTAGTCTGGAAGTTAAAAACCGGGGAAGTAAGGTCGATGATCCGCGTAGTAGAGTTCTGTCTCAAACTCAATTTCAGATCGGCAGAGATCGGCAGCGAACCGAACCGTTTTCCCAGGCGGATATCGGAGTTCAGCGTATTGTCGAAATATTGCGGAGTGTTCAGCTGGTTTAAATTCTGCTTGTTGGTCGAGTTGGAGTTGTAATTCACACTTGCGGTAAACGACCAGTTCGGGTTCAGTTTCGGGTCCTGGTTGTGTGTCCAGCGAATGGTTGTGGTACTGAATACCGTTGAATCCGGGTAACCGTAACGGAAACGGGTGTATCCCAGGTCAAAATTCCCGTTGTATTTGTATTTCGTAGCGTATTCGGTGTAATTCCGGAATCCGAAACTTCCCCTGGAATAAGCAGTTGCATAAGCAATGGTCTGGAGACGCTCAGAGATCGGGAAATAATAACCCAAATCCTGGAATCCCATTCCATACGCAGAAACAAACGAGTACTGCGGCATGATAAATCCGCTTTGACGTTCCTTTTTTTGTTTCAGTGGGATCATCGCAAAAGGCAGTCCGAGTGGAGTAGGAACACCCATGACCCACAGGTTGATAGGCCCCGAAACAATCCGTTTTTCCGGGATCATCACGGCTTTCGAAAGCCCGAAATGGTAATGCGGCTCTTCTAAGTTACACGTAGAGAATTTTCCGTGGATAAAGTGTACATCCTCGTTGGGCTGGCGTTTTGCCTTTTCCATGGTGAGGTAATAATCGTCCTGCTTGATCGCTGCTTCCTGGATGTATCCTTTTTGTGTCTCAAAATTGTAACGGATGGATGCCGCTTTCAATGTATCGCCTTTGTCGATAAACAACGGCCTTCCCACTGCTCGACCAAGTGAATCCAGGGTGAAAGTGGCCAAAACTTCGTTCTTATTCAGATCGATCAATAAGTAATCGGCAGACATGTCCACGCCTTCGTAATTCAGTTTTGCGTCACCGTACAAGTGCACCTGTTTCTTTCTCAGGTCGGAATAGATCGAATCCCTGGAAGAGTAGGTGATGATGGATTTGAAATCGGTATCGTTGATGTAAATCTTGCGTGATGGCGTAGAATCCGTAAGCGGCTGCGCTAAGCTGAAAGAGCCGGAAATACAAATCAGCAGATAGAATAAGATTCTAAATGCACCGGAAAAAATAAGGAAGGAGCCTTTTTTTGTTTTCAATACTTGTATTAACGGTTACATGCTTGTGCTAAAGCTTCAGCGACGGCACAAAGCTACGAAATTACCATCGTTTTGACTCAATTCTTAAAACGCGATATCCGCAACTTGTTGTTCATACTTCAAATTAGGAGGAATTCACTCCTTTTTGTTCTTACTTTTCTTTGTATTTGCTTTGATGCTATCCTTTGCGTCCTCCTTTTCTTCGCGGTTAAACCGTACGTAATTCAATTCTAACCACTAAGAAGCAATCCCGACAGCTATCGGCAGCGCAGAGGTTTTGTATTTATTTTGATACTATCATTATCCTTTGCGTCCTCCTTTTCTTCGCGGTTAAACCGTACGTAATTCAATTCTAACCACTAAGAAGCAATCCCGACAGCTATCGGCAGCGCAGAGGTTTTGTATTTATTTTGATACTATCATTATCCTTTGCGTCCTCCTTTTCTTCGCGGTTAAACCAAGCGTGATTCAATTCTTACCGCTAACAAACGAAGAGTACAAAGCTTTAGTTTTTGTTTCATACCAGATTCGATTTAAAAATGCTGGATTAACAAAAGCCGAGCCAGAAATAGCGTTTTTTTGGACTGTAACAGTCTTTTCAACATTTAGTTATAGATAAGTTTCCGGAATGGCCTGAAGATTGCTTGGAAAACCGTAGTAATTTTAGTTTGGAATCGATATACCACAACATGAACCGATTAGAAAAAAGTTTGAAAAGGTTGAGATGGGTTGCTGTAGCAATTCCGTTTATTATTTTGCTTTTTGGTTTCCAGGGAAAGAAGCAGCAGGCTTTAAGTAAACAGCCAGGGGCAATAAAAACGATTGTTATTGATGCCGGACATGGCGGTAAAGATCCCGGCTGTCACGGTGCATCTGCTCACGAGAAAAATGTTTGCCTGGCAATGGCTCTGGAGCTCGGACGTAAGATCAAAGAAGCTTATCCTGAAATTAAAGTCGTTTTCACACGAGACAAAGATGTGTTTGTGGAATTGGATGACCGTGCTAAAATTGCCAATAAAGCCAATGCGGATTTATTTATCTGTATTCATGCCAATGCAGCTTCATCAACGGCTTACGGAACGGAAACCTACGTTTTGGGACTCCATAAAACAGAAGCTCAGTCTAAAATCGCCGACCGGGAAAATAGCACCATTTACCTGGAAGCGGATAAAGGAGAAAAATACAAGGATTTCGATATGTCACCGGATGCTATCATTGCACGCCAGTTACAGCTTTCCGTATTCCTGGACCAGTCGATTATTTTTGCATCCAAACTGCAAAATGAGTTCAAATCCATTGGGCGTTATGACCGTGGAGTGAAGCAGGCAGGGTTCATTGTGCTTTATAAAACAACCATGCCAAGCGTATTGATCGAAACAGGATTCTTAACGAACAAAGACGAAGAAAAATTCTTGGCAGATCCCGAAGGGCAGAACAAAATGGCCGGTGCAATGTTCATTGCTTTCGAAAAGTACAAAGCAGAATTGGAAGGAGTTGATTACAAAACCCGGGGTACGCAGGAAGTAATGGCGGAAACTCCGGCTGTTGAAAAAAAGGACTTAAAAGATAAAGTCGTTTTTCGTGTTCAGATCGAAACATCGGAAACAAAAATCGCAGCAAATTCTATTCGCTTTAAAAAACACGAGGTCTTTGAATATCAGCAAGATAGGCTTTATAAATATACTGTCGGGGAGTTTGTAAATGATTTCAGCGGAGCAAATGGTTACAAGAATGAACTGCGGCAAAAAGAATTTCCCAATGCTTTTGTTGTAGCTTTTCAAAATGGAGAGCGCATTAGTTTGGAAAAAGCTATTAAATTAGCAGAAAAATAAAAGTTTTGAAGATCAAAAAAGAAATTAAAGCAGGTTTGATCGCTATTGCCGCAATTGGCTTGCTTGTCACAGGTATTAATTTTTTGAAAGGCTATTCATTTTTTGGAGGAGACGCTCAATACACTGCTTATTTTCCCAACGCGGGAGGATTAACAGCCTCTACTTCGGTGTATGTAAATGGCGTAATCGTTGGAAAAGTAATTTCTGTAGACTATAATCCGGGTGGAGATTCCATTTCGAAGGTAAGAATGAAGTTCACTATTTCGGACGAAAATCTGAAAATCCCGAAATCTTCTGTCATTGAGACCGGATCGGTGGATTTATTGAATAAAGGACTGCTTTTATTTGTCGGTGACGACCTTTCAAAAGGATATTATACAGAAAAAGACGCGATCCAGGGGCACGTGCAGCTGGATATGTTCGGACAATTGAAATCATATGCCAACCCGGTGCTTCAAAAAGTTTCGGCATTGGTAGTGAACGTAGATAAAACGATCACTTCCCTGAAAGGTTTCTGGGATACAACGGCTACTTCGGAGATTCAGCAATCTTTGGTGGAACTGAAAATGACATTCAAGAAACTGGGTAACATTGCAAACGATGTGGAAGGTTTGGTAGCAACTGAAAAAGTGAAGCTGAGCCGTATCATGAGCAATGTGGAATCCATTACAGGGAATTTAAAAGCATCCAATGATAAAGTTGCCAAGATCCTGGGGAATTTCGAGAAAGTTTCGGATGATTTGGTAACGGCCGACTTCAAGAAAGTCATCACCAATGCCAATGCAACGATTGAAAAACTGAATGCAACCTTTGCGTCAATCGAATCAGGAAACGGAACACTGGGTAAATTGCTGAAAGACGAGAAATTGTACAACGAATTGGTACAAACCAACAAGAGTCTTCAAAACCTGGTTCAGGACCTGGAAAAACATCCGGAAAGATACATTCACTTCTCTGTTTTCGGTGCGAAAACAAAAGGAGTTCCGATTACTACCGGAGATGAGAAAAAATTACGTAACTTGTTAGATTCAATCCCGGATTAATAAACTTTATGATTGCTGCAATTATTTTTAGCGTAATGCTTTTGGGCGGATTCGGATGGTTCACTGTAAACATGCTGAAGATCCGCTCCAATATCTTACTTGGCAGAGAAGTAAACCGAAAAGACAAACCGGCAGAACGCTGGAGAGTGATGACATTAGTCGCTTTGGGACAAAAGAAAATGTTTGCCCGACCGATCCCTGCTTTACTTCACCTGGGAATCTACGTTGCTTTTGTGATTACACAGGTCGAACTGATCGAGATCATAGTTGATGGGATCACCGGATCTCACCGCATTTTCATGGCTCCGCTCGGCGGATTTTACACCTTGGTAATCTCGGTTATCGAAGTACTTTCCGTAGCGGCTTTGCTGGCAACAATTGCTTTCCTTGTACGAAGAAATATCCTCCGTTTAAGACGTTTCCATAAACCGGAAATGAAAGGTTTCCCTACATTCGATGCAAACCTGATCCTGTGTATGGAGTTGATTTTGGTATTCTGTATTTTCACCATGAACGGTGCGGACGAAGCTTTGTATTTGCAGGGAGAATCACACGCTTCACACGAAGCCGGTTCATTCGGATTTGCTATATCATCCTGGGTTGGGCCGGCTGTTTTTGGCAATTTCAGCGTTGAAACATTGCAAATCCTGGAAAGAGTAGGTTGGTGGGGACACTGGGTAATGGTATTGGCATTCTTAAATTACCTTCCGTATTCCAAGCACTTCCACATTTTGCTGGCATTCCCGAATACCTGGTATTCCAACCTGGAGAAAAAAGGAAAGTTCACCAACATGGAAGCAGTTACCAACGAGGTGAAATTAATGCTTGATCCTACAGCAGATCCGTTTGCTGCTCCGGCTCCGGAAGGTGCGCCGCAACGCTTCGGTGCGAAAGATGTAACCGATCTGACCTGGAAAAACCTGATGGATGCATACACCTGTACTGAGTGCGGCCGCTGTACATCCGCTTGTCCGGCAAACATCACAGGAAAGAAATTGTCTCCGCGTAAGATCATGATGGATACCCGCGACCGGGTGACGGAATTGGCTGAAGGAAGACGCAAGAACGGAAAAGAATACGAAGACGGAAAATCCTTGCTGGGTGATTACATCACAGCCGAAGAAATCTGGGCATGTACATCCTGTAACGCTTGTGTACAGGAATGCCCGGTGAATATTGATCCGCTTGGCATTATCGTTGACCTGAGAAGGTATCTGGTAATGGAAGAATCCAGTATGCCAACTGAATTGACTGGGATGTTAACCAACATCGAGAACAATGGAGCTCCATGGCAATTTTCTCCTGCAGACCGAGGAAACTGGATTCACGAAGATTAATCAAAAGTAAAAAGGCGTTTCGACTCCGCTCAACGACCTTTTCCCAATATCGGAGAATAGGAACTGAAGGACACTGAGCGAAATCGAAATGTGGAATTTTAAACCTTTGAACCTCTAAGGTGGCTGAGCGGAGTCGAAGACACTCTTAGAATAACAGAATAAGATTATGAGCACGATACATGTACCAACAATGGCCGAAATGATGGCGCAGGGACAAACCCCGGATATCCTGTTTTGGGTTGGTTGTTCGGGAAGTTTTGATGACAGAGCAAAAAAGATTACCAAAGCATTGGTTCGTATTTTGAACGAATGTAAAGTGAATTTTGCCGTTTTAGGTGCAGAAGAATCGTGTACCGGAGATCCCGCAAAACGTGCAGGGAACGAGTTCACATTCCAGATGCAGGCCATGATGAATATCCAGGTGCTGGACGGTTACGAAGTAAAAAAGATCGTAACAGCTTGTCCACACTGCTTTAATACTCTGAAAAACGAATACCCTGAATTGGGCGGAAAATACGAAGTAATCCATCACACAGAGCTGATCCAGGAATTGATCCAATCCGGAAAATTATCCCTGAAAGGTGGTGGAGCATTCAAAGGAAAGAAAATTACCTTTCACGACCCGTGCTATTTGGGAAGAGGAAACGATATTTACGAAGCTCCAAGAGAACTGATCGAAAAACTCGATGCAGAATTAGTGGAAATGAAACGCTGCAAAACCAAAGGGTTGTGTTGTGGTGCCGGAGGTGCACAAATGTTCAAGGAAGCTGAAAAAGGAAACAAAGAAGTTAACGTGGAACGCACGGAAGACGCTTTGGAAACCCAGGCAACAATCATTGCTACCGGTTGTCCTTTCTGTAATACCATGATGACAGATGGAGTGAAGAACTTCAACAAAGAAAATGAAATCCAGGTACTGGATGTAGCAGAATTAATTGCTAACGCGGCTGAATTATGATCCCATTTGAACAACTTCCGGACAATGCCCGGCTTTGGAGCTACCAGTCGGACAGAAAATTAACCCCAACCGAAAAAGCCTGGCTGGAAGAAGTCCTTCCGCCGTTTTTACAGGAATGGGCAGCTCACGGAGCAAAATTGAATGCATACGGCGCTGTTTTAGGAGATCACCATTTGGTTTTAGTAGTACACGAAGACCAGGCAAATGCATCCGGGTGTTCAATTGACAGTTCGGTGCGCTTTATCAAGCAGATTGAGCAGGAATTGGGAATTTCATTCTTCAATCGTTTGAAAATGCTTACTTTATCCGGTGATCAGCACGCATATGTGAATTATTCCGATTTGGAAAATTTACCGGAAGAAACACTCGTTTACAACAATATGGTGAGTACAGTAGGCGAGTTCCGAGATTCCTGGAAGTCCCCGGTGAAAAAAATCATTTTCCAACAATAACGTTAAAAAATTCCTAAGCTGATCTAAGTCAGTTTTCTTCCGGTCCTTTTCCTCAAACTTTGCAGTAAATGACTGTTATGGAGTGGAAAAGAAGATCAGAGAACGAGATCAAACAACGTGTTTTCGATGCGTTAAAGAACAATGTGAATTACCGGAGCGGTTCTGTTTTGGGAATTCCCGGAACTTATCTTGATCCGAAGGTTTTTCCCGAAGAAACTAGCTTCGTGAAAGAAGCCCCGTATCTTTCTACCTTGGTTCACAATCCCAATCACATCGGTTGCCACACCTTGGGAGATTCCGAATCTTATTTTGAAGGAACCCAGGTACTTGAACGGGAAGTAATCCGCATTTGCTCAGAGAATATTCTGAAAGCAGAGCCGGAGAGTATTGACGGATACGTTGCTGCCGGCGGAACGGAAGCCAATTTACAGGCCATTTGGATTTACCGGAATTATTTCATGCAGGAATACCAGGCAACTTTACCGGAAATTGTAGTGATTTGCACGGAAGACAGCCACTACAGTATGCAGAAAGCCGGTAATTTGCTTCAAATCCAATGCGTCTTGTTGCCCGTGAACAAAGAAAACCGCACAATTAATCGCTCCGGAGCGGAAGAATTGTTGGGAAAACTCAAAGAAAACGGAGTGAAATACACGATTGTCGTGAGTAACATGATGACCACGATGTTCGGTTCTGTAGACGATTTGGAGGAGTATGCCGGATTAATGACCAAATTCGGGTTTGAGTTCAAAATTCATATCGACGCAGCATACGGAGGTTTTTATATGCCTATTATCGACGAAAAAAATCCGGTAAATTTCGCTCACCCGCTGGTAAATTCCTTCACGATGGATGCGCACAAACTCTTACAGGCACCTTATGGAACCGGAATTTTCCTGATCCGGAAAAACTGGATGAACTATGCTCATACAGACTCGGCATCCTACGTTTTGGGTGCAGATTGCACGATTTCGGGAAGTCGTTCCGGTGCGAATGCCATTGCAATCTGGCTGATTTTTGCTGCATACGGCAGGTACGAATGGTTTGAAAAATGTGCCGCACTCGAACGCCGTGCTTCCTGGCTGGCGAAAGAACTCGATAAACGCGAAATTCGATATTATCGTTCCCCGCTTTCCAATATCATTACCCTGGAAGCGTCTCAAATTCCTGCAGCACTGGCAAGTCAATTCGGATTGGTGCCGGATGATTACATTAATCCATCCTGGTTGAAGATCGTAGTAATGGATCACGTCACCATTGACAAACTGGAAGTTTTCCTGGAAGAATTGGATAAGCTGAATGCTATAGAGTAATTATTTCGTTGTTTCCTTCGTTCTTTTCTCCGCTGCTTCGCGTGCTTCTTGCTTTTTGCTCACATTTAACCGGATTCCTCCCACAACTCGCAGGTTGTAATATGTTTGCCGGTACCTGAAATCATTGAATGCAATCGATTTGTTGTCGAAGTCACTCACAAACATCACAAAGTACTTCGGTTTGTTGATCCCGCCGATGATTTTAAAGTCGACACGTGGTGCAAGTCCCAAAAAGCTTCTTGTAGTTGCGTCAAAAGTGTAGATCTTCGATTGAAGAACGAGTCCCACTCCGGCCATAACACCGACCTGGAAAATACGCCACCGTCTCACATAAGCATATCCCGGTACAACTCCCACATCGAAAGCTGCAATGAGATGGGAAGAAGTTTTACTTTCGGCTGTGTCGTGTAATTCAACGGGAAGAATCGGTCGGTCGGAAGAGATCCCATGGTAATTGGTGGTATATTTCAGGTAGAATGTTCGTACGTCCCGGTGATAAGAAGCCGTTTTTCCGCGAAAGGCCGACATTTTGAAATCGTTCTTGAAAAATTGCCATGCATTGATGGACAAGCTGGATGCATTGATGTCTTCCCTGATCAGGTTAGGACCTCCCGGAGCGATCGTATCGTTCCAGCGGTGTGCGTTTTTCATGGCATATCCCTGGTAGAGATGCAGGTCCAGATCGAAGAACATGTTCTTGAAGCTGAAATCGAAGCCCAAATCGTAGTAAGTAGTCTTTCCGAATTTTTTCTTCGAACGCACGGAGTTGGGAAGTGTGAGCCCGAAACGCAGCGATGCCCATTTGTAAGAAAAGCCAAAACCCAGCACCGGGTTAAAATTGTTCCGGAATTTGACATTTTTGATTCCGTCGCTAAAAGGATAAGCAATCGACATCGGTGCGGTACTCCAGCCATAATCGGAGTACAAAACCAGTTTATTACGGTATTTGTGATAGGGAAGCGAATCACTTTCCTGGGCGAAAACCCCGGAAGTGAAAACACTTAAGAATACTATGAGAATTCTGATCCTATTCATTAATCCCTTGTATGTGACACAAAAATGAAAACTCTTTGGCAACTTCCAGGCGCTCCGTAGATCTACCGGAACCGCCGCCATGACCAGCACTCATTGTACAGTCGAAGAGCAAAGGCTCACTTCCTGTATTGTTTTTACGCAGTTTCGCCACCCATTTCAACGGCTCCCAGTACTGTACCTGTGAATCGTGGTAACCGGTGGTGATCAGCATGGCCGGGTAACTTGTTTTGCGAATGTGATCATACGGAGAATAACTCAGCATATACCAATAAGAATCTTCCTCATTCGGATTTCCCCATTCTTCGTATTCGCCCACGGTCAGTGGAATGCTTTCATCCAGCATCGTGGAAACCACATCTACAAAAGGAACCTGTGCAATTACACCTTTAAACAGGTAAGGTGCCATATTGGTTACAGCTCCCATCAATAAACCTCCGGCACTTCCGCCTTGTGCGTAAATGGCATTCGGATCACAATATCCCTGCATGGAAAGCCATTCGGCTGCGTTGATAAAATCAGTGAATGTATTGCGTTTGTGATTTAGTTTTCCATCCTGGTACCAGTTTTCACCCAGGAATTTTCCACCTCGGATATGTGCAATGGCATAGACAAACCCGCGATCCAGTAAACTCACACGTGTTGCTGAAAAAGCAGTTGGAATAGTTACACCGTAACTTCCGTAACCGTAGAGCAGGAGTGGAGCTTTGCTCAAATCAATTCCCTTTTTGTAAACAATTGAAACCGGGATTTTCTGTCCGTCATTTGCAGTGGCCCAAACGCGTTTGGAAACATAGTTCTCCGGAGTGAAATTCGGATCGATCAGTGTTTTTTGGAAAAACAATTCTGTTTTTTTCGTTTCAACGTGGTATTTGTAGATCGTGCTCGGACTTGTCAGGGAAGTATAATGGTAGTGAACTATTTTCGATGCATAATTTTCATTGAAACTGAAATTCAGTTCATACACTTCTTCCGGCATGGATATTTTGGAAAAGTTCGTGGCATTCAAATTCCCGACAGCAATTTCTGTTCTTCCCAATTTTCGCGACTGAACGGCCAAAAATGTCTGGAAAACTTCTATATCTTCGATATACACCTCGGGATCATGTGCAATCAGTGTTTCGCAATCAGCAATGGAAGCCGGAACGGATTTCGAAAATACCAGTTTCCGGTTCGGGCTATTTTTATTGGTCAGGATGTAAAAACCGTTTTCGTGGTGATTGATCTCATACAGGTGATCTTTTTCCCTTTTCAAGAAACACAGGGCTTTTTCAGCCGGTTTATCTGCTGCTACAAGCCAGGTTTCCGAACTGGTGCTGCTTACGGAATGGATCAGGATGAATTTCTTATCTAAGGTTTTGGTGATGTAAACATAAAAACGCTCGTCTTTTTCTTCAAAAAGCAATTCATCTTTCGAACTGCTTGTTCCCAAAACATGTTTGTAGACCTGGAATTCGCGCAGCGTCGTTGGGTCTTTCTTGACGTAGTAAACAGTTTTATTGTCGTTTGCCCACAAAATACTTCCGTCTGTTGCAGGGATTTCTTCTTTCAGCACCTTCCCGGATTTGTTGTCGCGGAACGAGATAATGTAATTTCGTCGCCCGATCTTATCCTGTGAAAAGGCCACTAATTCATTGTTAGGAGAAATGGAAAAATCTCCCAAACCATAATATTCGTGTCCTTTTGCATATTTATTCTCATCGAAATAAACTTCGTCCTTTTGATTCGTGATCCGGATCAACTGCCTGTAATCCTGGTCTTTGATCTGTCTCCATTGATAAGTATTTCCCTGGATTTCAAACGGTGCACTGGTTTCTTCCGGGTTGATCCGCTGATCGAATTCATTCAAAAAAGTAGTGATCAGTTCTTGTTTCTGGTCAAAAAAAGCTTTGGAATAAGCATTCTCTTCCGCAATGTAATCCAATACCGGCTTTGAATCCCGTTCATTCATCCAAAAGTAAGGATCGATCCGGTTGTGACCGTGTTTGATCAGTTCTTTGGGTATTTCTGTTGCAACCGGTGCATGGGATTGTTTTTGTGAATTCACGCTAAATGATGTAAATGAGAATAATGTGAGTAACAGGAGAAATTTCTTCATAAGACAAATTTAGAAAGAAGTCTTTTAAGATTGTGGGTAGGATGCGGCAGATTATTAACTTTGTTTTTATGAAAACAGTTTATAAATTTCTTCTGAACAAGTTGCCGCGGCCTCTTTTGATCCGTTTGAGCTACGTGTTTAAGTTCTTTGCACCGCTCATTTATAAAGGAAATAAAGTAGAATGCCCGGTATGTGAAAACAAGTTCAGGAAGTTTTTATCCTACGGTTCGAATGTGTCACATCGTGAAAATGTGCTTTGTCCATACGATTTGACATTGGAACGTCACCGTTTGATGTGGCTGTATTTGAAAAGAGAAAGTAATTTCTTTTCCGCTGAAAAACTGAAAGTACTTCACATTGCGCCGGAACAGTGTTTTCATAAAAAATTCAAGAACCAAAAGAACCTGGAATACCTGACCGGTGATTTGCTTTCCCCGATCGCAGACATGCACTTTGATTTACACCAGATTCCGCTGGAAGACAACCGGTTTGATGTGGTTTTCTGTAATCACGTGATGGAACATGTGGACGATGCATTGAAATGTATGAAAGAGTTGCACCGCGTGATGGCACCAGGAGCATGGGGAATCATGCAGGTTCCGCAGGATATTACCCGTGAGGAAACTTATGAAGACTGGTCGATCACTTCTCCGGAAGAAAGAGAAAAGCATTTCTGGCAGAAAGACCACGTAAGGCTGTTCGGGATGGATTACCCGGATTGGCTGAAGAAAGCAGGTTTTGAAGTAGAAATTGCTTTTGAGAACAACCCGATCTCACAGGAAGAAATTGATCGTTTCCGTTTGGCGAAATCTGAAATCCTTTACATCGTAAGAAAAAAATAACCTGCATATTCTTGTTTTCGCAGTAACTTAGAGGTGAATGCTATGAAAATCAAGAGTCCGGCAGTTTTAGCAGTTATTCCGATTATCCTGGTTTGCCTGAGGTGCTCAGAAGCAACAGGTGACGTTTCTGTACTCAGTAAAATCCCGTTTCCCAAAGACAACCCGCTTACGGATGAAAAAATCGCATTCGGGAAACAGTTGTTTTTTGATAAACGCCTTTCTCAGAACAACAGTATTTCCTGCGCAAGCTGTCATCAGCCGGATAAAGCGTTTACAGACGGACTCCCGAAAAGCATCGGTGTGGACGGTCGTGTAGCGATGCGTAATGCTCCGAGTTTGTTAAATAGTGCGTATTCATCGGCATATATGTACGATGCGGAAATCAAAACACTGGAGTTACAGGCTTTGGTCCCGATCCAGGATCACCTGGAAATGGCGAGTTCGATGAAAGAAGTCCTGGAAAAACTTCGGAAAGATCCTCATTACCGGAAACTGGCGAAATCGGTTTTCAGCCGCGAATTGGATGCATTTGTGATCACGCGGGCACTTAGTGCGTACGAACGTTCGCTCATTAGCCGAAACAGCCGTTTTGATCAATACCGTGCAGGAAAGAAAGGAGTTCTCAGTAAGGATGAAGTAGCCGGCTGGAAGTTGTTTTCTGAAAAATTGGGTTGTACCAAATGCCATTCCGGTCCGGATTTCACGAATTACAAAGCTATGAGCAACGGGTTGTATACAGATTACGGAGCAGACGAAGGAAGGTACCGGATCAACGGGCTGGAAGAAGAGCGGGGAACCTTCAAAGTTCCCGGGCTGAGAAATGTTTCGCTGACTGCTCCGTACATGCACGATGGAAGTATCCAAACCCTGAGAGAAGTTATTATTCATTATTCCAAAGGAGGAAAGCCTTTTCCCAACAAATCAAAACTGATCAAACCATTCGTTTTGACGGATTTGGAAACCAGTCAATTGGAATCATTCCTACGGACATTAGTTGATACATCAGGGGTCAATTAAAGAAGAATTCTACTTAATTGATAGAATTAATTGTGTTATTCGTCGAAAAACTGTTAAAAATAATTCCCTTTCTGAAGTATTTGATAATAAATTGAAAAATATCCCGTTATATTAGTTATACCCAAGATAAAATTATGCAAACCCAAAATCCAAATATACCATGGCAATTAATGTCAATTTCCACCAGTCGCCGCAACTTCTCCAGGAGGAGCAAGTATGGGTGATGCAAGCAAAGGCAGATCCGGCAAGATTTGAGCCTTTGTACCGAAAGTATTACGATTCAATACTTCGTTATTTGAAACAACGCATTGAAGACCCCGAGCAGGCGCATGATATTGCTTCGCAGGTGTTTATCAAAGCGATCAAAAACTTATCGAAGTATGAAGACCGCGGAGTTCCATTCGGCTCCTGGCTTTACAGAATCGCTAAAAGTGAATTGTATCAAACCTACCGGGAGATGCAATCCAGCAAAACGGTTTCAATGGACCATGTGCAAATTCCAACTTTTGACACATTGTTTTTTGAAAACCAGGAATTTGAGCACAATCAGTCGTTACTTCTGGCTGCAATGCAGAAACTGAAAGAAGAGCAATTGAAGTTGATCGAAATGCGTTTTTTTGAGCAGTTAAGCTTTAAAGAAATCGGAGAAACGATCGGCATAACCGAGAACAATGCGAAAGTGAAAACGTTCAGAGCATTGGAGAAATTAAGAGAGTATTTTCTAGTAAGATACGCAGCGTAAAAACCTCAGTAAAGGCTTTCCAAATCCGGAAAGCCTTTTTAGTTGATCTTAAGTTGTCCGCAACAAATCCCCCATTTTAAAGCATATTTTTTTGGAAACGGTGTCGGAAAGTGTTAACTTATTAGCATGAAAACCATTATGACACTGAATTTGAAGGTGAGGTATACGGCTATGTCTGTTTTTTTATCCGTAGCTCCAGTGATTTCTTTTGCACAGAAATTCTACAATACCCAACAAAATTGGGCCATGAATAAGAAAGAACTTGCAATAGGGATTGGTGCAACCAGCTTTTTGGGAGACCTGGGAGGCGCGGATCGGATCGGTACCAATTACAGCCTGAGAGACATTAATTTCAAATCAACTCAAATCGGCGGTTCCCTTTCTTTCCGGTATCGATTTCGTCCTCATTTTGCAACTTCTACCATGGTTAATGCAGGAATGCTAAGCGGAAGTGATGCATGGACAGCTGAACCCATTCGCAATATGCGGAACCTGAGTTTTCGTTCGTTTTTCGTGATGGTAAGCCAGCGGTTCGAGATTATTTTATTAATGAATGAGCGTTTGGGGCGTAGTGGTTCTGCAAGATTCCTCGAACACAACGAACAGTTATACTTAATCGGCGGGATCGGTGCCATGTATTTCAACCCGAAAGCAATGTACGAAGGCAGCTGGACCACTTTGCATGACAAACATACAGAAGGGCAGGGGCTTTCCGGCGGACCCTCGGAATACAAACGAATCACCGCTACCGTTCCGGCCGGAGTAGGTTTCCGGATGGGAATCGGTCATTTTTGGAGAATCGGATTGGAAGCGATGTATGTGAAAACGTTTTCTGATTACATCGATGACGTTTCCGGAGTTTATTACGATCCGGCAATTATCGGTGCAACTTATGGACCACAGGCAGCGTATTTGTCAAACCCTTCAGGCACACCGGAAGCGTTTAACCCGGGAAGTCAGAGAGGCAGCAGTCAGAAAGATGCCTTCTTTTATGTGAATATCATGCTGACACGGAACATTACCTACAAATCTGCTTTCGGAATTAAGCGTTCACACAAGTATCATTGGGGAAGAGCAAAATTCTGAGCAAAAGAAGTTTAGTTGAATTTACTGGCTGGTAGCCTTTTAGGAAGTTTCGTGCCTGAAATAGAAAAAGTTTCCTGTTTTTAGAATCGGTTTTTTTACAATTTTTACCGGGTTTGTGAAAAAATCATTCGTTAAAAATGGCTACTTGCTCATCAACACCATTTGTTTAAAAAAAAGCAACATAATTTTTAGGTGGCTGTAACATAAAAATAGTACTTTAGCCCAGTGGAAATCTACTACAACATAATTTTTTAGAATGAAGCATTTAACTCTAACTATTTTATCAATAGTTTCAACGCTTTCCTTTGCGCAGAGTTCCAATTTCAATACACAGCGAAATTGGGCAATGAATAAAAAGGAGATTTCAATCGGGCTTGGCGCAACTAGTTTCTTAGGAGACCTGGGAGGAGCAAATCAAATTGGTACCGATTACAGTTTGAAAGACATCGACTTTAATTCAACGCATTTTGGTGGATCTGCTTCGTTCAGATACCGCTTTCATCCTTATTATGCAACATCCACTATGGTAAACGTAGGGATGCTTCGTGGTAATGATGCATTGACCGCTGAGCCGATCCGGAATATGCGTAACCTTTCTTTCCGTTCGTTTTTTGTGATGCTGAGCCAGCGTTTCGAAATCATTGTCTTGGCAAATGAAAAGATCGGTCGCAGATACAACATTCCGGGATTGAAAGGATTCACGGATCACAATGAGCAATTGTACTTAATCGCAGGAATCGGGGCAATGTATTACAATCCGAAAGCTTTGTACCAGGGCGGATGGGTTAATTTGTACGATATGCATACCGAAGGTCAGGGACTTCCTGGCGGACCGGCACAATATTCCCGCATCACAGCAACAGTTCCTTTGGGAGTTGGATTCCGGATGGGAATCAACCGCATGTGGAGAATCGGTTTGGAAGCAACTTATGTGAAAACATTCTCGGATTACATCGACGATGTTTCAGGGGTCTATTACGATCCGGCAATTATCGGTGCAACTTACGGACCTGCAGCAGCTTATTTGTCAAATCCTTCCAATAATCCTTCGGCATTCAACCCGGGAAGTCAAAGAGGAGACAAGCAGAAAGATGCTTTCCTTTACGTGAACATCATGGTGACGCGAAACATTACTTACAAATCGTCATCCGGTGGTGGACCGATGAAATTCGGAAAACGCCGTTACAGAGCTAAATTCTAAGAAGAGTTTTAAAAATATTTTAACAAAACGAGCTTGTCTATTGATAAGCTCGTTTTGTGTTTCTACCTTTGGTGTAAATTGATAGAATGTACCCTTTACTGAGATGGTTTCTCTTTAAGTTTGACCCCGAAAAAGTTCATTATTTTACCTTTCGCTTACTTGGTTTTTGGCTGAAAGTTCCTTTGGTAAAGCCGATATGGAAATCCATTTACTGTATAAAGAATCCTTTACTTGAAACAACCGTTGCAGGAGTGAAATTCCCTAATCCGGTGGGATTGGCTGCCGGTTTCGATAAAAATGCCTTGCGGATCAATGAATTGGCGGCGTGCGGGTTTGGGTTCGTGGAAATCGGGACGGTAACTCCGGTTGGACAGGAAGGAAATCCAAAACCGCGTTTGTTTCGTTTGATAGAAGACCAGGCGATCATTAACCGGATGGGATTCAACAACGACGGAGCGGAAGTCATTGTGGAGCGGTTGAAAAAGCTCAATCCTGCATGTATTATCGGTGGGAATATCGGGAAGAATAAAGTAACTCCGAACGAAGAAGCAACTTCCGATTACATGAAGTGTTATCATGCTTTGGAACCGTATGTAGACTATTTTGTGGTCAATGTTTCTTCACCGAATACACCTAATTTACGTGAACTCCAGGACAAAGCGCCATTGACAGAATTGCTTCAGACCTTAATGGACGAACGAAGCAGTATCAATTCTTCGAAGCCTATCTTTTTAAAGATTGCACCGGATTTGACGGATTCGCAGCTGGACGATATTGTTGACATTGTTAATGAAACCAAAATCGCCGGAGTTATCGCTACAAATACCACCATTGAACGTGGAAATTTAGTAACTTCAACTACCCGGGTCGAAGAGATCGGTGCGGGCGGAGTTTCCGGAAAGCCACTGACCAAAAGATCTACGGAAGTGATCAGTTATTTGTACCAAAGATCCGCCGGTTCTTTCCCGATAATCGGTGTAGGTGGGATTTATTCGGCTGAAGATGCGATCGAGAAATTACTTGCCGGCGCCAGTTTGATCCAGGTTTACTCCGGGTTTATTTACGAAGGTCCCGCGTTGGTCAAACGGATCAATAAAGCGGTTTTGAAAAAGAGAAAGGAAATTGCACATGGATAATCGTGTTTTTTTGACGGAATGTCCCAGAGATGCCATGCAGGGCATCAAAGACTGGATTGAAACTTCCGATAAGATCAATTATTTGAATGATTTGCTGAAATGTGGGTTTGACACCCTTGATTTCGGGAGTTTTGTTTCTCCGAAAGCCATTCCGCAGATGCAGGATACAGCTAAAGTGCTGGAAGGATTGAATGCAAGTGACACCAAATTACTGGCAATCATTGCCAATGAACGCGGAGCAGAAGAAGCTTCCCGCTTTGAACGCATCGAATTCTTAGGATATCCATTCAGTATTTCGGAGACTTTCCAGCTCAGAAATACCAATGCAACCATCGAAGAATCATTGAAAAGAGTGGAAGCAATTGCCAACATTTGTCACAAGGAAAACAAACAGCTGGTTCTTTACCTTTCCATGGGATTTGGAAATCCGTATGGTGATGCGTGGTCTCCGGACCTGATCGCTACCTGGTCTGAGCGACTGACTCAATTGTTTGAAGTTTCCCGCTTGTCTTTGTCCGATACGATCGGAAGTGCAACACCGGAGTTGGTAAACCAGGTTTTCTCAACCATTTCATCTGAATTCTCGAATATCCAGATCAGCGCACATTTGCACACACTCCCTGAAAACGCCACGAAATTGACAGAAGCTGCTTATGCAGGCGGTTGCCGTTATTTTGAAGGTGCGATTAAAGGCTTTGGTGGTTGCCCGATGGCAAAAGATGATCTTACTGGCAATATGCCAACTGAGCGAATGTTGGATTGGTTCAAAGAGCAGGGAATTGAAACCGGAGTGGACGAAACCCGTTTTACGGAAGCATTTGTAACTTCTTCCAAAATATTTCATTAATCAGTAAAAAAACCGATGAAGATTAAGCTGGTATACCTGGTTCCTGTTTTTGCCTTACTCACGGCGTGTGGTGGTGATTCAGACGATGACATTTCAATTGAGCGAAGAGGCGATGGTAAAGAAGAAGTTGACAATTCGATCAGCACTGATTTCAACGAGAACGTTTTTACATCAAAAGTGGAGGCTGAATTGCTGAAAGAATTGCACCTCTGTGATCCGAAGGCAACAAGTGACGACGATCCGAAACATCCGACCTGCAGCCCGAAATTTTTCCGGTTCTTTAAGTTAAATTCACACACGCCACTGAAAGACGGATTCAAATTACTAATTAAAGCAGGAGTAAATGGTTTTCCGCTAAGAAGATTACTGATCTTTGAACGGGAGGAAGATGCATTGGTAAAACTCAACGGTTTTAACGGGAACCTGATCGAAGAGCGTAAATCGGCAAGTGGTTACAATGACCTGCTGATCCGTTTCCCGGACAATATCAATGACAACATTACTTACTACAATTGCCTTTTCAGATGGAAAGACGGGAAATACAACTATGTAAATTGTGAAGTGATCGATGAAGACGTTCCGCGGAAAATAAAAGCGGAGTTTATTGACTCAATGGGAGTGGAGATCAAGAAGATTTTGGATAAGAATGAAATGATCTTTTAAGTAAATCCTGATAGAAATCGGGATGAAAAAGTATAATTGAAAAGAAAAGAACCATTTTTCAATGAGAAATATAATTGTAGCCTTAACTGAAATACAACTTTTCAATTCTTCATTTTAAGTTTTCAATTAGTTACCGGATGAAATTAACCTACGCATTTTTTAGTCTGCTTTTATTTCTGAGTGCTTGTGGTGATACCACCCTGGAGCCAATTGATAATTACATTCTCGTTCACGATAATTCTTCGAAGGTTTGGCTTGTCGACAAGCAGCTGGACGGAGATAAGGATTACACTCCGCTTCAGATTGAGTACAAGGAAGTGATTGTTTTTCATGAGTCCCGTAATGCTTATTTTCATATTCTGAAAAACCTCGGAACCAAGCCGGGAGTAAAATTCACCTTCTGGATGGACCGGTCGAAAAATGAATTCGGATTTAAAGGAATGAACAAAGACCTGGTCTTCGAAATTGTCAGCATGTCGCGTACAAAAATGGTTTTGAAACCTAAAAACAATACCTATAAATACACGATTGTTTTAATCCCTTTTCCTGAATATTAGATTTGAACGCTTGATGTGTCAATTTGGGTAAATAGTTTAATCTTGCCCTTTTGGACATTATTTCTATATTTGCCTGTAACTCAACCTTATGAAGAAGAGCGTATATTTTCAATTTTTATTTCTAACATTCCTGCTGTTTTCCTGTGGTTCTAATGAAGAATGCACCGATTGCCAGATGAAGGTTCAAGCTGATACACTTGAAAAAAAAGATGATTTAACGATTGCTCTTAAAGACACGGCTACCGAAAAAAAATCCGTTGCAGTTGAAATGAAAGAGAACCATGCTAAAATCGTTCAGAAGTATGGGGAACAATGGGATTTTTGTACATGCGTCATAGCTAATGATTCCATCAATACTGCTTTTGAGAAAGGTGGAATGACTCCGAAACAGGAAGAGAAACTGATGGCCAGATGGGAACATGTGGACATGAAGTGCAAGGAGTTACTGACTAATCCGAATACCACACCTGACGAACGTGCACGACACGAGAAAAAAGTCAGAAAATGCCTGAAGCAAAACAAAAACAAGCGTTAAAATCCCGTTTCATTCGAAATGATGAGTTTCCGGGTTTTGGAAAATCCGCTTCCGGTAATTTTCAGGTGATAAATTCCTGTACTTAAGTTATCTACATTAACCGACTGAATATCTTTTCCTGAAAAAAAACGGACCGTTTTTCCCTGGTTATCATTGATCTGAATTCCGGTAATTACATGGTTTTCGTACCGGATATTCACCAGTTCACTCGAAGGATTTGGCCAGAAAGAGATTTGATCAGTTTCATTTTCCGTCACAGCAAGTGTTTGATCCCGTTCATACTGGCTGAAAAAACGCCACAATTCTTTCGTTGCATCGAAATCCATACAGGTATTACCGGATGATCCCGGCATAACGCTTCCCGGCCAGGTGTGACCTCCGCCTGTAACTTTAAATAATTCGATGGTGTGTCCGCCAATTCCGTTGTTGTACAAGTAACGGGTGGCAGTTGCATTATCGGAAGTGTTGGTATTCGGTACGTTCGTAACGGCAGCAGTGGGATTGCAATTGTTTTCCGTAACCCAGAATGTGGTCACATCCTCGATTCCCTTCATGGTCGAATTTCCTGCATACGGATTGGTTCCGTCGTCTGTTCCGTGAATGTGGATGCGCGGCATCGGGTAGGAAGGAGTGCAGGAATTGTACATACTCACTGACATGGATCCGGTTACACAGCCAATTGCTGCAAAACGATTGGATTCGCAGGCCATACGGTAAGCCATAAAACTTCCGTTCGACATTCCGGCGCAGTAAATGCGCTGCTGATTGATCGAATAATGTGCTGAAATGGTGTCGATCAGTGCTTCGAGGAATCCAGCGTCATCAACCGTAGAGCCGAAAACGTTCCCGTAATTCCAGAAAGAAATTCCAAGCATCGTGGTTCCGTTTGGATTGACAATGATGAAATTTGCAGTGTCGGCAAAAGGACGGAAATCGCGGTATTGGAAAAAATCATCGCCGCTGGAACTGGTACCATGTAATCCCATTACGAGCGGAACAGCTTGTCCGGGAACGTACGAAGCGGGAACGTAATACGAATAACTGCGGGTGATACCGTCGTAGACGAATGATCCTGTCTGGACCGTTTGAGCATGAATATGCCCGAATGCAACAACGAAAAATGAGAGTAGAAGTAGTCGATTCATTCCGAAGTTTTTTCTAAAGATAATCCTTTTTTCTTTCCACAAAAGAACGCGGCTGGTCGATGAATCGGAAAAAGATCGTACGCTGATTGCTTTGGTCAGCGTACGATCCGGTTATTTTTTAATGTTCGTGGCAATGAACATCATAGGTTTTTGTACCGTCGGAATGCCCGTTTTTCTCCAGGTTCTCCAAATCTTTTCCACAGTGATTTCCAAGTTCTACCTCTGCACCGTTTGCATCTTCGTAATGACAATCGTGGCAGTCTTTCTTTTTACAGGCACCGAAAGTCAGAGATACTGCACAGATCGCGAATAGAATTGTTCTTTTCATACTAGTTAAATTTATATGTAATTGATAAATAAGCATTGATTCCCGGAGACGGGATGTTGAATGTTTTCAAGCGGGAGATATGAGGAACGTACCGGGCGTTCAGCATATTTTTCACACCTGCCTGGAAACTCCAGAGTGATTTGTTTTGAGTAAGTGAGAATTTCAGACCTGCATCGAGGACATGGTAATCCACTGTAGGAGTTTCATAATTAAATACTTTGTCCTGTGGAAAATAATACCCGTGTTGCAAAATGATTTCATCCAGTTTGAACCGTTTTCCGGAATTGAATGCAAAACGCAGGTTTGTCTGGATGCGTCCCGGCGGAATCAAAGGCATGGAATAAGCGTTGTTGATCACTCCATAGACTAATGAATACGTAGATTCCCAGTGAAGCCAGTGAGCAAAATGGGGGTGAAGGTGGAAACCTGCATCAACGCCATAAATTTGAGCAGATTCAGCACTTTTGTAATAAAATACCGGAAGACCTGCCGCTATGCTGTCTGATGGTTCGATGTAAATGAAGTTCTGGATGTAACTGTAAAACGGATTGATAATGAAACTGATGTGTTCATTGTCGTATTCGTAAGTCAGGTCGATTTGATTCGCCTGTTCGGTTTTCAGGTCGCGGTTCCCGATCTCGAAACGCATGGTTCCGTGGTGTACACCGTTAGCAAGAATTTCGGAGCTATTAGGTGCACGGAACCCGGACGAAAGATTGATCCGCAATTTACTGCTTTTGAAACGTTGAACCATTCCCGCCGAATAAGTAAATCCGGGATACCATTGATCGAATTGAATACTGTCATCCAATACTTTTAGTTGCCGCACATCCATACGAAGACCTGCCTGGAAAGTGGTGTTCTTTACCGTTCCGTTCAATACGGTATAGATTCCGTTGTCGATGGTATTGGCGTTCGGAATCAGGATTTCTTCCGCATTCGGGTGATTTCTGTTTAACTGGACCATTCCCTGGAGTCCGCTGATCAGTTCCAGTTGTTTTCCCAGGGAAACTTTGTGTCTTACCTGGTAAGTACTCGAATTCAGTTGTAGGAACATGCCCGGAATGGTTACTTTTTCTTCGTATTCCTGGAGTTGGTTGTGGGTATTTCCCAGGATTAGCTGCAATTCGTGCTTTTTGAAGAAGAACTTATTCTCCCAGGATACGATCTGGTTGAAAATGTGTTGGTAGGGAAGGCCCTTTTCACGAACAGCTTTTGATCCGTAAAAATCTGCAGGATCGGGAACAGAATCATGAGAATGCCCCGGAATTCCTACATCCATCAGTAAAAGTGAATACCGAACGTTGGAAGTGTAATTTTTCTTTCCGAAACCAGCAGAAATGCGCGCCATTTTTTGATTGTAACGCGTATTTTTTACAAAGGATCCGTCGGGAGTTTGATAATCTGCCGCGGAATTGTAACCGCCGTAAACAGCTAGTCTGAGTTTTTTACTGCTTGTTTTGAAGCTGGCCGTATTGGAAGTTAAGAGCGAGTTGGATTCGAAACGGCTTTGCAGCATCACATTGCTTTTGTTCAGGTGTGCATATTTCTCATCTGAAAAATACAGGATACCGCCAAGCGCATCTGCTCCGTAAAGCAAACTGGATGGTCCTTTGATGACTTCCACCTGGTCAATTCCAACCTCTGTAATTCCCAATCCGTGATCGCCGCCCCATTGTTGGTTTTCCAAACGGATTCCATTCAGATAAGTAATCACACGACTTCCGCTCAATCCGCGGATAATGGGTTTGTAAATTCCGGTTCCGGTAGAAGAGTTGTAGACTCCCGGAATAGTTGCAAGCGCGTCTCCCAGAGAATTGGACGGAATACCATTCAGAGCAGAAAGCTTTCTGACTTCCACATGAGAAACAACCTGGTTTGCTGTTTGTCCCTGGCTGGATTTAATTTCGACCTCTTCCAGTTCGAAGTGCTGCTCGTGCAGTAAAATCACAAAAGAAGTGTCTGATTTGCTTTTAGTCAGTTTTAGGCGAAATACATCGTAATTAGAAGCGCGAACTGTCAGGTGAAAGACTTGTGGCATGTTTTTCTGATCCAGCTGGAATTTTCCTTCCGAATCCGAGTTTACATGAATCTCTTGTTCTTCAATACTGATTGATGCTCGCGGAACCACATGTTTGGAATGTTCATCGACCACTTTTCCATGCAATACCTGCGAAAAAAGTGTATGAGAGAAGATGCTGAAACAAGCTAGTGCCAGAATGCGTGACATTGAACTGATTTTTTAATGCAATTATGTTGCAAATATAATTAAATGCAATTATGTTGCAATAGAAATACAGAAAGTTTCAAAAAAATAATTCAACGGAGAAGTTTGCTTACCAACCTGGTTGATTCTGGAAGTTGGAAACTTTAAAACCTTCAATATGTAGATGATTTGATAATCAAGTGATTGTATCAAAAAAAAAGGATTCCGAAGAATCCTTTTCTGAATGTGTTTCAGTATTGATTAATAATAAATCAAACGCTGAACTTTTGTAATGTGTTTTGCCAAACGGATTACTTGTTTCGTGTATCCGAACTCATTGTCATACCAAGTGTAAAGAACCACGTTTTTTCCGTCAGGAGAAACGATAGTAGCATGCGAGTCATATACCGAACAGCAAGTATTTCCGATGATATCGCTGGATACCAATTCCGGATCGTAAGAATAGAAGATCTGGTTTACCAAATCACCTTCCAAAGAAGCTTTACGTACTACGTTGTTCACATCTTCGATTGTTGTTCCGTTTTTCAATTCCAAAGAAAGAATTGCCAATGAACCGTTCGGAGTAGGTACACGAACCGCGTTTGCAGTCAGTTTATCCTTCAGATCCGGAATCACTTTCGTTACAGCAGCACCAGCACCTGTTGACGTAATTACCATGTTGATAGCAGCAGAACGTCCACGGCGGGAAGATTTGTGCATGTTATCCAATAAGTTCTGGTCATTGGTGTAAGCGTGAACTGTTTCGATATGTCCTTTCACGATTCCATACTCGTCGTTGATTACTTTCAGGATCGGTGAGATTGCATTTGTTGTACAAGATGCAGCCGAGTAAATTTTCTCGTTCTCTACATCCAATGTTCCCTGGTTGATACCGTAAACTACGTTCGGGATTTCTTTCCCGGGAGCCGTTAACAATACGCGGGAAACACCGTTGGATTTCATGTGACGTTGCAATGCTTCACGGTTAGTGAATACACCTGTATTGTCGATTACCAATGCGTTTTTAATTCCGTGAGCTGTGTAATCCACATCTTCCGGGTTGGATGCGTCGATCATTTTTACGGTGTGACCGTTGATGATCAATGCTTTATTTTCTAAATCCTCCACAACACTTCCTTTGAAAGCACCGTGAACAGAGTCGGAGCGAAGCAAAGCGGCACGCTTGATGATGTCTTTATCGCTTGCACCACGTGTAACGATTGCGCGCAAACGCAACTGTTGTCCTTTACCAGCTTGTTTGATCAACTCACGGGCAGCCAAACGACCGATACGACCAAAACCGTACAATACGACATCTCTTGGTACGAATGATTCTGCAACGCTGGAGAACTGACCCAATTTGGCAGAAAGGAAAGATGCTTTTGAATCGAATGAAGTTCCTTCAGCAATCCATTCACTGGATAGCTTACCGATATCGATTTTAGCCGGAGCCAGGTCCATTTTCAACAATTCTTCCGCCAAAGCAGCAGTTGTTTCAATATCGATCGGTTTCTTTACTACATTTTTTGCATACTCATGCAAGTTCAGGATTTCTGAAATGGTGATGTCTGTAAGGTGATTACGGAACAAAACCAATTCAACTCCTTTGTCGTAAAGCAATTCACCAACGTGACTTGACAATTTAACAGCAGCGCGTTCTTTTTGAACGTGCATGTTTAACTCTTTTTCATAGCCTAATGCAGCTTCCATTCTGAGGATATATTTATTTGTGTTTAATTTATATTCAATCCGCTACCGTGGATCATTTATCAGAAGCAGTACTTCTTCTTATTTTCAATTTAACTTTAGCAGGTGTATAAAGCAAAAAAGGCCGCCCGCGTTAGCAGACAGCCTTTTTTATTATCCTAAATATGCTTTCAATAACTTATTTCGAGATGTGTGTCGAAGACGTCTGATCGCCTTCTCTTTGATTTGTCTCACACGCTCACGTGTCAGATTGAATTTTGCACCGATCTCTTCCAGTGTTAATCCGTGGTTCATCCCGATTCCGAAGAACAGGCGGATGATTTCACGTTCTTTATCTGTCAAAGTACTCAGTGAGCGCTCAATCTCTCTTTGAAGAGATTCTGCCATCAATGCATGGTCAGCTTTCGGTGAATCCGTGTTTGCCATAACATCCATCAATGTACCGCCGTCTTCCGAAGAAGAAAGAGGAGCATCCATAGATACGTGACGACCGGATACGTTTAAGCTTTCTTTAATTTTGTCTTCCGGAACTTCCAAAGCCTCTGCTAATTCTTCTGCTGAAGGAGGTCTTTCGAATTCTTGTTCCAGTCTGGAAAATGCTTTGTTGATCTTGTTCAAAGAACCAACCTGGTTTAAAGGCAAACGAACAATACGCGCCTGTTCTGCCAATGCCTGTAAGATAGATTGACGAATCCACCATACAGCATACGAGATGAATTTAAATCCACGCGTCTCATCAAATTTCTGTGCAGCTTTGATCAAACCTAAATTCCCTTCGTTAATAAGATCGGGTAATGTCAATCCTTGATTTTGATACTGTTTTGCTACAGATACGACGAAACGTAAGTTTGCACGGGTTAATTTCTCTAATGCTCGTTGATCGCCTTGTTTGATTTTTCGCGCCAATTCTACTTCTTCCTCAGCGGTGATTAGCTCTTCTTTACCAATGTCCTGAAGATACTTGTCTAACGACTGGCTCTCACGATTGGTAATCGATTTTGTAATCTTAAGTTGTCTCATGTAATGAACTTCGTTTTTTTAACCGATTAATGAAAATCAGGGTGCAAAGTTACGACGAAATGGAAGTGATTTCCAAATAAAAAAGGCAGATTTTTGAGAGATTTGCCCCTCTCAAAAACCATGCCTTAACAATTTTTTTATATTAAGCCCTTATTTCATAAGGATGTTCAAATAGTTCAATGAGTTAAAATGTTCAAAATGAAAATACTATTTAAACTTTTGAACCTTTTCAACATTTGAACAGATTTGGTTATAATCCAAATCCAACATATTCTTTCTTCCCGCTTTCAGAAAGGATCTCCAGGAGAATTCCGCCTTTGGTTCCGTTCAGAATACGGGTAAGCTGCTCAACCGATTCGATCTGAGTCTGGTTTATCTTAGTAATGATATCGCCTTCGGAAAGTCCGCTTGATTTCAATTTACCCGGCTCCAGCGTTTTAACACGTACTCCGAAGCTGACATTCAATTCCTTCTTTTCTTTGGAGGTTAATTCGGCAAAAGTACCGCCCAATGCAGTGGTTTTGCTCATTTCTTCTTTTGATTTCAAAGCAGTTTCTCCGTCAGCTGATCTCAAGAGAATCTCTTTGATCACTTCCGCTCCGTCTTCCGTGCGGAATGTTAAGTTCACTTTGTCACCAGGTCTGCGTTTCCCGATTTCTTCCTGTAATGAAGCCACTGAATTTACTTCTCTTGTCCCGACTTTCAGGATCACCCAGTTTTTCTTTACACCGGCTTTATCCGCTCCGCCATCTTCTGTAACTGCCGAAACAAATACTCCACGTGTGGAAGGAAGCTTGTTCTTTTCTTTGATTTCCTGGTTGATGTCGGCGATCTGAACTCCCAAATAAGCTCTTTGAACAATCCCGAAGTCGATGATATCGCGCATCACTTTATTTACCAGGTTTACCGGAACGGCGAAACTATAACCGGTGTAAGATCCCGTTTGAGAAGCGATTGCGGTATTGATTCCTACCAATTCACCTTTAGTATTTACCAAAGCGCCACCGGAGTTCCCCGGGTTTACCGCAGCATCTGTTTGAATAAACGATTCAATCGGTACGTTGGTGTTTCGGGTGCGGTCGGAAAGCAGGTTGATGTTTCGTGCTTTTGCACTGACAATCCCTGCGGTAACTGTTGAAGTTAAGTTGAACGGGTTTCCAACAGCCAATACCCATTCTCCGACTCTCAAATCGTCACTGTTGCCGATGCTGATCGGACGGATGCCTTTTGCATCGATCTTTAATACGGCGATATCCGTAGACGGATCTGTTCCGATCACGGTTGCAGTGTATTTCGAATTGTCGTTCAGAATCACTTCAATTTCCGAAGCATCCTGGATCACGTGATTGTTTGTTACGATGTAACCTTCGCTTGAAACGATCACACCGGAACCGGATCCGCTACCGTATTGCTTGTATTCGCGTCCGCCTGTTCCCGGACCGTAAAAGAATTCATAAAAAGGGTCACGCTGCACCTGGGTGCGAACCACTTTGGTTGTAACGTGTACTACTGAGTTGATCGTGTTCTCCGATGCTTCAACGAACGAAGCGCCTTCTACAGGTGGCATTCCATTATAAGAAACGGTTTTCGCCAAACGATTTCCATCAATCACTTGTTCTGAAAGAGGAGCATCATAGTTTCGGGATAAAAGGAAGCCAAAAGCGAAAGGAACCATACCACCGGCGATTCCCAGTCCAAGGTATTTCAATGAGTTGTTCATGCTATTCAATTAGTTTATGCTAAATTTCTACACAATTATAACAGTAATCGCCTGATGATTGTTACTTTTGTGCTGTTAAAGATTGTTAAGCATAATTCGCTTGTAACTCAATCATACCAAGGAATCTATGGATTTGTTATTTGCAAAATATCAGGGTACGGGGAACGATTTTATCATGGTAGATAATCGTTTGGGAGAATGGGATAATTTGTCAATTTCCGAGATCAGTAAGCTGTGTGACCGCCGGTTCGGGATCGGGGCAGATGGACTGATCAAGATCAATGCTATTCCCGGCTACGACTTTGAAGTAGATTACTACAATTCGGATGGTTCCAAAAGTTTCTGTGGAAACGGTGCCCGCTGTTCGGTGAGTTTCGCCCATGAACTGGGAATTACCAGCGATTCGGTGAGTTTTATGGCAATAGACGGAGCGCATGAAGCGGTAAAGAAAGACGGTCTGGTGCATTTGAAAATGAACGATGTTTCCCAAATCGATACTTCTGCCGAAGAGTTTGTTTTGAATACGGGGTCACCTCATTTTATCCATTTCACGAAGAACGTGGCTGATTTTGATATCGTTTCCTACGGAAAACAGATCCGTTATTCGGATAAATACAAACAGGAAGGGATCAATGTAAACGCAATCCACCAGCTGGATGAACATGCGTTTGAGATCAAAACTTACGAAAGAGGAGTGGAGGACGAAACGTTGAGCTGTGGTACAGGAATTACGGCTGCTGCTTTGGCTTTAGGTGAAAAGAACCAAATTGAAGGAGCATACGAGTACCAGGTGAAAGCACAGGGCGGAAATCTTTCCGTGAAGTTTAACCGCACAGTTTCCGGGTTCACGGAGATCTGGCTGATCGGTCCGGCTACATTTGTTTTTAAAGGAGAGGTGAATGTCTGCATTTGATTTTACACAAATCCACCGGGAATTTCCTGAGAATCTTCTTCAAAAAACGTACATCTGGATTTGGAATGCAGATAAGATTCCACCGCATATTGGAATTTCCGCAGGTAAAGAGTATTACAGCCTGACTTACCGGAAATCAGAACAGTTGTTGACTGCTTCCATGCTGAAAAAAGCCAAACGATCCGCCGTGCCATTGGTTTTGGTAGAAATTCCTTCGGAAATCATTAAACAAGATTTGAATACTGTTTTCAAAAGCTATCAGCGCGCAATGAACGGAATTACCTGTCTGTACCCTATCCGGGAAGCTTTATCACTGGGAAGTGAAATTAATCAGCTGACAGATTTATTGAAGCATCTTCAGTCGGAGAAATTGATCCGGAACGTAAGCGGGGCGAATTTACCGGAAGCTTACAAAGGAATCCCGGGATACTCGATGGAAGATATTTTGAAGCGGATTGAATATTTGAACGGAGAACCGAAAAAGTAATGATGGGGTATGAATTATCAAGGTCTTAATTCTCTTCTTGATAATTTATCCATGCATAAGTGATAATTAACTCTTAGTAACTTGTTAATATTATTCTGCCGCTCCTGAGTCTACAAATCCCTTTTTACTCTACATTTGAACGCTTTTGTAAGAACTAAATGGGTAAGTCATGAGTTTAACCGGTAAATCTGTTTTCCTGCGTGCCGTTGAGAAAGAAGACGCGACGAAACTGATGCTTTGGGAAAATAACCCGAAACACTGGAAGATTACCGGAACAGAAGTCCCGTTCTCATTTTCTTCGATCCTGGAGTACATTGATCAGGCACAGCACATCCGCACACACGGGCAGCTGCGTTTGATGATTTGTGTAAACGGGACCAAAGAGCCGGTTGGGGCAATTGACTTATACCAGGTGGATTTTAAGCACCTTCGTGCGGCAGTCGGGATTTTGATTGCAGATGAAGATCACAAAAATCACGGTTATGCTTACGAAGCATTGACACTTCTTGAAAAATACGCTACTCAAATTTTAGCTCTGCACAACCTGCATTGCTCTATTCACAGTGATAACCTGGCGAGTGTCGGGTTGTTTGAGAAAGCGGGTTTTACAAGAGTCGGAGTGAGAAAAGAATGGTATCTCGAAAGAGGTGTTTGGTTGGACGAAATTTTATATCAGAAATGTCTGGAAAGAAAAGAAACAAGAGAGGAATAGTTGCAGCGGTTACTGTAGTATTGATCGGGGTTGCATTGGTTTTCGGGTGGACACCCGGGATGATTTACCTGAAGAAAACGTCGAATAACAAGGAAGTGCGTGTGGTGGTCGATAACCGCCAATCGCTGAAGGAAATTGCCAACGATCTGAAAAAGGCGGGCGTGATCAGCGATGCGGATGCATTTCTGTCCATGGCGGATTACAAGAAACTGACAGTCGAGAACATCGAACCGGGAATGTATGCCTTTCCTGCTAAAACTTCTTACCGGGATTTATTGAATTCCCTGAAAAGCGGAAGTTTTGAAGTAGAGGTAGTGGTAACTTTCAATAACTGCAAAACAATCCACGATCTGTGCGAGAAAGTTTCCAAATGTATTGCTGTTGAAAGTTCGGAGTTGGAAAGCTATATTACGAATCCCGAAACATTGAATAAATACGGATTTACCATCGAACAGGTTCCGGCTTTGTTTATGCCGAATTCTTACCGGATGTACTACGATACAAGCAAAGAAGCTTTCCTGGAAAGAATGGCAAAGGAATTCAAGAACTTCTGGACTCCGGCAAGGATGGAAAAATTAAAGGAAGTGGGATTGAAATCTCCTTCACAGGCAGTAACACTGGCTTCAATCGTTTATGGAGAACAATCCAAAAATGAATCCGAATGGCCTATCATTGCACGTTTGTACCTGAACCGTCTGAATACCGGGATGAAATTACAGTCTGACCCGACGTTTAAATTCTGTTGGGGAGATCAGTTGGAAGGCGTGCAGCGTCTGACTTACGAACACCGCAGCAAAGATTGTCCGTACAACACCTATTTGTATGCAGGATTGCCTCCGGGACCAATTTCTATGCCTCCGACAGGAGTGGTTGATGCCGTTTTGAACCCGGATAACAACAATTATTTATACATGTGTGCTCAACCGAATTACGATGGACTGCACAATTTTGCGAAGGATTATGCCGATCATGCAAGATATGCGAAAGAGTTCCAGACCTGGTTGGCTTCAGAAATTGCTAATAACTAATTTATGGAACGCAGGTCTTTTGTGAAATTAGGTGCAGTGGGATTAGCTGCATCCATTGTGAAACCAGCTTTTGCAAGTGAAGATACCATTTCAGAACCTTCTTTTTCCGATTATACCGGAGAACCGAAAATGATCTCCACCTGGAGCCACGGACAGGAAGCAAACCGCGCGGGCTGGAAAAAACTCGAATCCGGTGGAACTTCACTCGATGCAGTAGAAGCAGGTGCAAGACAAACCGAAAGCGATGTCACGAACAGAAGTGTAGGAATCGGCGGAATGCCGGACCGTGAAGGACATGTAACTTTGGATGCATGTATCATGGATTGGGAATCAAATTGCGGTTCTGTAGGCTGCCTGGAAGGAATTGCACATCCTATTTCGGTGGCAAAACACATCATGCAAAACACGCCGCATGTGATGCTTGTTGGAGCAGGAGCGAAGAAATATGCATTGAAACACAGCTTCGAAACAATCAAAACTCCGCTTCCCGAAGTGAAAAAAGAGTGGGAAAAGTGGAAGAAGGAACAAGCTGCGGCCGATAAAGTAAAAAAACCGGAAATCAACCACGAAAACCACGATACGATCGGGCTTTTGGCCATAGATGCGCAAGGGCAGATCAGCGGTGCCTGTACTACTTCGGGTTGGGCCTATAAATTGCCGGGACGTTTGGGAGATTCCCCGATCATCGGTTCCGGTTTGTTCATTGACCAGGAAGTCGGAGGAGCTGTAGCAACCGGTTTGGGTGAATCCATTATCCGGATTTCGGGCTCTCATGCCGTAGTGGAACTGATGCGCCAGGGAAAATCTCCGGAGCAGGCATGTAAAGAGATTGTGGAGCGTTTGATCCGTAAACACAAGGACATGACCGGTTTGCAATGTGCGTTTATTGCCATCAATACAAAAGGTGAAGTGGGCGGATATTCTGTTTACAACGGATTTAACTATGCGTTGAAGACCAAAGACCGCGATGAATTAATTGATACTCCTTTCGATAGAAAATGGTAAAAACCGGATTTTTTGCTGTTCTGTTTTTTTTAGCAGCGAATGCAATGGCACAAACAAATTTAACGTGGAAAGTACAGCATCCGAAAACGAAAGCCTGGTTTCCTGTAGGAGAAAAAGGATCTGTCCAGGAAGCATTGATTCATGCAAATATCCTCCCGGATCCGTATGTAGGAATGAACGAAGAGCGTTTTTCCTGGATAGAGGATTACCAATGGATAATGGAGTCTGAATTTCTCCTGACAGAAGCAAATCTCAGCCAATTTGTTGAATTGGATTTTCCGAGTGTGGATACCTATGCATCGATTTTCCTGAATGGAAAATTTGTAGGTGAAACCGATAATGCATTTTTACGCTACCGTTTTGACGTGAAAGATAAAGTTGTTGCTGGAAAAAATAAACTGAAAGTAGTTTTCACTCCCCCGATCATGTACCAGAAACCGCGTATGGCGAAAGTAGGAGTGACGCTTCCCGCACCGAATGACGTTGGTAAGACGCAGGTAGCGCCACATTGTCGCAAGCCTCAGTACCAGTTTGGGTGGGATTGGTCCCTGAGAATGCTAACGATGGGATTCTGGGAGCCGGCAAAAGTGGATGTTTACTCTTCGAACAAAGTACTGAATACGTATTTCAATACCCTGGAAGTCTCTAATGAAACAGCTGTTTCGGAGTTCAGGCTGGTTTTGGCGCAGGCAAGTTCCGAGCGATTTACCTGGAAGAGTGAGCTCTTTGGGGAGCAGGTTCTGACAGCCGATCTAACTAATCAGCTAAAGCGCACCGAAACGATTTCAAATCCGAAATTGTGGTGGCCCAGAGGGCAGGGAGAGGCCTTCCTGTATACCGATCACTGGGTTTTGCAAAATGAAAAAGGGGATGTCATTTTGGAAAAAGATGTCAAATTCGGGGTCAAAAAAGTGGAATTGCTCCAGGAAAAAGACCAATGGGGAACATCTTTCCAGATCAAAGTCAACAACCGGGCGATTTTCTGTAAAGGAGCGGATTACATCCCGGACGATATATTTCCGGCGCGGATTACTGATGAAAAGCTGAAAAAATCCGTTCAGACGATGTTGGATTGTAATTTCAATATGGTGCGCATCTGGGGTGGAGGATTTTACCCGAGAGAATCATTCCTGGAAGCCTGCGATGAAGGTGGATTGATGGTTTGGCAGGACTTTATGTTTGCCTGTGCGATGTATCCCGGCACGAATGAATTCCTGGCGAATGTACAGAATGAATTGGAGCAACAGATCCCAAGACTGGCTTCACATGCTTCATTAACCTTGTTCAACGGAAACAATGAAGTGGATGTGGCCTGGAAAAACTGGGGATTCCAAACGACTTATAAATTGTCTAAGAAAGACGAATCGATCATCAGTGCATTTTACCAGAAGTTATTTAAGGAAATGATTCCTTTGACACTCAAGACTTTTACAAAGATTCCTTACGAACATACTTCTCCGCTGAGCAATTGGGGGAACGACAAATTCTACAACGATGGGACGCAGCATTACTGGGGAGTATGGCACGGAACCGACCCGATAGAGGATTTCGGAAGGAAATCGGGGCGTTTTAATGCAGAATACGGCTTTCAGTCTTTTCCTGAATTGGCAACCTTGTCATCATTCAGTAAACCCGCTGACTGGCAGCTGGACAGCCCTCTGATGAAATTGCGTCAGAAAAGTTACGTAGGAAACAGCATGATCGCAAAACATGCAGACTTACTTTACGGGAAAACAGCGGATTTCCAACGTTTTGTTTATTTCTCGCAGCTCACACAGGCAAAAGCGGTAGGAATTGCGATCGTAGCACATCGATCTACTTATCCACGCTGCGCAGGAACACTTTACTGGCAGTTCAACGACTGCTGGCCGGCGCCAACCTGGAGCAGTATAGATTATTACGGAAGATGGAAAGCGTTGCAGTACCAGGTGAAGCACGATTTCAAAGATGTCACTATTGCTGAACGAATCGATACGCTCGGGAAAGAGAAATACGTCCTGATCTCCGATATTCCCACAGGCTTTTTATGTGAAATAGAAGCAAAAGTGTACGATTTCCAGGGAAATGTACTCAATACGCTGAAATGTGATCAATCCGTTGCTTACCCGCATGCGGTAGAATTGTTCCCACAAGAGTTGAAAGCGTATGCTAAACAAGATTTTGCTATTCGTTTTAACTGGAGGGACGAGACCGGGAAAGGTTGTGAACGCTTGTTTATTCACGAAGCCATTCCGGGAAAACCAATCATCGGTGTAGAACCGAAAGTAACAGTAGAATCATTGGATGCGGCTACAGGAAAGGGAGTGGTCGTAATAGAAAATGAAACGATTCTGCAGGATTTCTGGTTTACCGCTAAAGATGGAAAAGTATTCATGGATGACAATTTCATTCACCTGCTTCCCGGCAAGCATCGGTTGGAGTTCCGTTTTGAAGGGAATGTGACAAAAGACACCGTTTTTTGGTTCTGTCATTAATTAATAAGAAAATTTAACGAGATAAATTTTGTAAATAATACCACGGTAATTAATTTTGTGACATGGAAATAGGACAAGTCATCCAATCGAAATTTAGAAATTCTAAGCACAAAGCTGTGGTAAATCTTCGTTATACATCGAATTACCTGGGAAATATTCAAAATTCCTACATGGCAAAATTCGATCTGTCAATGCCTCAATTTAATATTTTGAGAATCCTTCGCGGGGCAACTGATGCGATCAGTGTGAACTCTGTGAAAGATAGAATGGTCGAAAAATCGCCGAATACAACCCGGTTGATGGACAAATTGATCGATAAAGGCCTTATGGAGCGCGTTCGCTGTGAATCGGATCGCCGGGTAGTGTATGTTTCAATTACAGAAGCCGGATTGGCTATTTTGAAGCAGATCGATGACGACAAGCAGTCGGAACTGGATTTCACCGGGAATTTAACGGAAGAGGAAGCAGAGGTTCTGAGTAACCTGCTTGATAAACTGAGAGGATAATTAGAATTACGTCCCGGTAACTATCGGGATACGAATTACGAATTCTGGTTTTAACTCCCTGATTGAAAGGTGGCTGAGGCGTTAACTGAGTGTAGTCGAAGTTGAGTCGAAGTAACCTTTCGGATGAACGGCTTTCCAAACTGAGCTTATTCCCGTACTTTTGCCCTTTATTTCTACAGATTTTATGCGATTTACGCTTTTTACATTCTTTCTATCAACTGCATTTTTTACTTACTCACAAACTACTGATGGCACGGGTTCGATTGACGGACGTGTGCTGGATTCGATTTCTAAAACTCCATTGGAATACACGATGGTCCGCATTTTCAATGTAGCGGATTCATTGGTCGTTACGGGAATTTACACCGATGAAACCGGAACTTTCATTTTGGAAGATGTCAAATTCGGTAAATATTACCTCGTTATCTCCAACCCGGACTACAAAAGCAAGACCATTTCGGGAATTTCCCTTACAGCAAACAAAAACCTGCGTAAACTCGGGAACATTGCACTGGTGAATTCATCCAAAGAATTGGATGAAGTGGTAATCCAGCAGGACAAAACGCCTTTGCAGCTTGGGCTGGACAAAAAAGTCTACAATGTGGGGGACGATATCTCCACTTCGGGAGGAAGTGTGACAGACGTTTTGAACAATGTTCCTTCGGTTGAAATAGACCAGGATGGAGGGATTTCCCTGCGCGGTGACGGAAATGTAACGGTGTTGATCGACGGGAAACCGAGTAACATGACAGGAGGAAATGGGAAAAGTGTGCTGGAAGGAATTCCGGCAAGCAGTATTGAGCGCATTGAGATCGTAACCAATCCTTCTGCAAAGTATGATCCGGACGGAACTTCCGGGATTATCAATATCGTTCTGAAGAAAAACATCAAGCGCGGAATTAACGGAAATGTTGCTGCCACTGCAGGTTCGGGTAATTTATATACAGGATCTTTGGGACTGAACCTGAGAAATACCCGTTTCAACCTGTATGGAAATTATGCTTATTCTTACCGGGACGGCTACCGGAATCATTTTTCAGATCTGAGCCAATCCCGCGGAGATACAACAGTTAGCCTGAACCAGAGCAGACAAGGCGGTGACCTGAATATTACGCATACAGCTAAAGTTGGAATGGATGTTTACCTGAAGGACCGGAATACACTTTCATGGAGCATTGCGGGAAATACGGGAAATCGTACACGTCTTGGAAACCAGTTGAATACCCGTTACACGAATTTCGGGGATACTACCGAACAATGGACCCGGCAAACGAGAGATCCGGGTTTAAGCAAGAATATTGATTTTTCCCTGGGATATAAATGGGATTTCAAAGACGATAAAGGATCATTGGATGTGAATGCATACCAATCCATGTCGCAGGGAACAGAAGACGGGTATTATTCCCAGTTTTTTTATTTTCCGTCAGATTCACTGGTTCCCGAGCAGCGGTTATTCAGCAGGGAAGCCAATGATTTTACAACGGTTTCGTTAGACTTCGTTCGTTTGCTGAAAAACAAGATCCGGACGGAAAGCGGGTTGAAGATGATCCAGCGAAACATGGGTTTGCGTTCCAGTTCTGAAACAGAAGCTGCTTCCGGGAATTACGTTCCGGATACGATCTCCAATTACAACTACAAATACCTGGAAAGCATTTATTCTGCTTACGGGATCATTGGCGGATCATTGAAAAAATTCCGTTACCAGGCAGGACTTCGTTTGGAATACAGTATCCAGAATCCGAACCTGATCTCGACGAACCAAAATTTCAAGAACGAATACTTCAATTTGTTCCCTTCCGCAACCATTCGCTACGAAGTGAAAAAGGGAACGGAACTTTCACTGGGGTACAGTAAGCGAATCAATCGCCCGAATTCCGGGAACCTGAATCCGTTTACGTCTTATGCAGATCCGTACAACCTGCGAAGCGGAAACCCGGCTTTGCGCCCGGAATACATTCATTCCATCGATCTGGGAATCGATTACAGCGTGAAGAAATTCACCCTGGCTTTTGCTTTATACCAACGCTATACAAGCGAAGTAATCCAGCGCGTGAAGCTTTTTTACGACAACGGAACATCGCTCGGGACCTTTGCAAACATTGATAATTCGGTGAGTTCAGGAGGAGAGATCGTGATGCAGTTGCGTCCGGTTCCGATCTGGAAAAACATGCTTTCTCTCAACGGGAATTACATCACGTATAAAGATGCTAACCCGAGCGCAAACTGGAACCGGGAAGGGTTTGTATTCGGAATGAAATTCAGTTCCACAGTGGAATTGATGAAGAAAACCTTGACACTTCAGGTGAACGGAAGATACAGTGCTCCGTCTGTTACAGCACAGGGACGAATGAATCCGAGAGGTTCCATCGATTTTTCTGCCGATAAGTCATTATGGGATGGTAAATGGGGAATTGGGCTGAGAGTAACCGATATCTTCAATACGCAGGGGTTTAGCTTTGAAGTGGATCAGCCAGGAATATTTCAGTCTACCGAGTTCAAGTGGGAGACCAGACGGATCATTGTCAGCATTCGCTATCGATTCGGGAAGACTGACCTGAAAGAGGACAAACGCTCCAATGAGAACAATGGAGGCGGAGGTTTTGATTTTTAAGCTTTTTTAATCACAACAGGTTGAACCGGATAATGGATTCCCAAATGCATCAAAGCTTTGTCAAAACTCTTTGTACTGCTTTGTTTTCGTTCTTTTACTATTTTCGTTTTCATGACGTTCGTTTTGCTAAACATACTCAATTAATATGCCAGTAATCGGCTCCATTTATTAAAATGTCTTAATAAGCGATTTTAATGTAGTGGATAATAATTAACTAAAAAACGTGTTAGAATACGGATTGGATTTCCCTTCGCCGGACAAAAATCGACCGTTTAAATAAAAATATGAGAATATTTACCCCGTCAGTTGGGAAATCCTTAAAAGAACCGTACTTTTGTAACCCCTTTTTTTAACAAATGATCGACGAACAGCTGTTTCAAGCAAAAAAATTATATCCGTTCCAGGAAAAGACCGTAAATGCCATTATTGACGAACTCGATAAAAACGGTGCCGACTACAATTTACTATTCCAGCTTCCTACGGGAGGTGGAAAAACCGTGATCTTTTCTGAAGTAGCGAAGAGTTATATCGAACGTTACCAAAAAAAGGTATTGATCCTGACTCACCGTATTGAATTATCTGTTCAGACATCCAAGCAGCTGAATGCGATCGGGATTTCCAATAAGGTTATTTCCAGTGATGTGAAGAACCTGATTGATGAAGAGCATCATCCGTGCTACATTGCAATGGTTGAGACGCTGAATAACCGCTTGCAGGAAAATGAGAATTTCGTAGACGGTGTTGGCTTGGTGATCGTGGATGAAGCGCACTACAACAGTTTCCGGAAGATCTTCCAATACTATTCCGGGGCGAATATCCTGGGCGTTACGGCTACACCTTTGAGCTCCAATAAAGCTTTGCCTTTAAATGATCACTACAACAAACTGTTGGTAGGAGAGAGCATTTCCTCTTTGATCCAGGGCGGATATTTGTCGGATGCAGAAACATTCACATACGATGTCAACCTTCATGGACTGAAAATCGGGACAAACGGTGATTTCACTGTCAGTTCTTCCGAGACCGTTTACGGGAACTACTTCATGCAGGAGAAATTGTTGTTTGCATACGAAGAAGTAGCTGTAGGAGACAAAACGCTGATCTTTAATTCCGGGATCGAAACTTCACTTCGCGTGGAGGAAACTTTCAAGAAAAGAGGGTATAAGATCCGTCATTTGGATTCTACTTTTTCAGATAAAGACAGAAAGGATGTCTTGTCATGGTTTAAGACTACGAAGGATGCGATCCTGACTTCAGTTGGAATTTTGACAACCGGTTTTGACGAACCGACCGTTGAAACGATTATCCTGAACCGTGCTACGCGTTCCTTGACTTTATACCACCAGATGATTGGTCGTGGTTCGCGCCGTTTGCCGGATAAAGCGAATTTCAAGCTGATTGATTTGGGGAACAATGTTCGCCGCTTTGGTCTTTGGCAGGATTATATCAACTGGCAGGATGCGTTTAAATTTCCGGACCGGTTCCTTGAATCGCGTTTGAGTGAAGATGATGACCTGGAATTCGAAGTGGAATTTGAATTTCCACGCCATATGGAACAGTTGGTGGACACCAATTTCCTGGAAGAGTTCAGTATTCGGGATATTTATTATGAATGCCTGGATAAAGGAGAAAAGGGTAAACTGGCTGTTGATCTGTCTTTGACGAACCACTGTGAAGGAATTGTCAGAAAAACCAAAGACCTCGACGATGCGATCCAGATTGTGGATGCATTGCAGGACCATATTGAGCACCGTTTAAAAATGTACACCAAGTGCATTGCGAAAAGTACTCCGAATTACTTCAAATACCTGATGGAAACATATAACCGTCAGTTACGCCAGGAAATCCGGATGAAATTTGACGAGATTGAGGCGGAAGCAGAAAGCAATAATTGAGCATTCGATTCCGCTCGGTCTCCTTTGTTTAAGGATACCGGGATGAGAAGAGAGTCAAGATAAATTTTAGATGAAAGAAATATAAAAGGTTACTGAGCGGAGTCGAAGTAACCTTTTTTTGTTCTAGTAATTAATCGTGATATCTGTTGTATCAAATGGCACGGTAGTGACACTCAACGTTCCGTTATTGGACGTTCCCTGTACATCATAGAAGATTTGATAGAGTGTGTTCCCGTTATTGATACAGTAAATGGAATAATCAGTTACGTTGCTTAATTCCATTTCTCCTCCGGGGCAACATTCTGTACATCCACTCTTGCCTGCCATTTTGAGATACTTGATGGTTTTCGTTCCGTTGCTTACAAAATGAAGTCTTGCCCAGGATTTTGCATATACCGAGAAGTTAAAGGTATTGTCGTCTTCAAGTGAAAGGTTGTCCAATATGGTGGTAGTTTCATCACCGAAGTAATTTGTTTTACTCATGGTTATCACAACACCTTTTAGTTTTTCACGAGACAGTTCAAACGAATAATTACCGTTTGCATCCGTTGTAAGTGTTGCTTTTTGGGTGAGGGTGGTATTGGTTGTTGTTGTGGTTGATATAATTACCGTTGCGCCCTGAAGTGGTGCATTGAAAGAAGCATCGTACACCGTTCCTTTGATCACGTATTTCAAATTTTTCTTTTTGCACGCCGAACCCGTAATTAAAAAAAGAATCCCCAGAAAAAGTGCTAATTGCTTCATATAATTAAAATTTTTAACAAGAAAAGAGCTGATTTTTTAAGAAACCAACGTCTGATCACTCGCATGATTGTTAACAACCCGTATAAATCAAGATTATTTTAATCCGGTTTTAATCTGTTGTTTCCTTCTGATATCCTTGTAAATAGAGCGTTTTAAAAGGTTATCAACTAAAAATATTGAATAAAAAAATATTCACTTTTTTTAACAATCATGCTGAATCTAAAAATAAAGATATTATTTTCGCCGAGTAACTCAAAATTTATAATTATGTCAGAAACATTAGACGCAACAACAACAGGTACAAAAAGACCTGGATTTTTAACAGTACTTTGTATCTTAACTTTCATCGGTTCAGGATTAGGAATTCTAAGCGGTGTTTTAGGATTGATCGGTACTTCATTTTTACCATTCTTTACTACTGAAGGAACAATGATCGTTCAGGTGATTGCATTAGTAGCATCTTTATTGTGCTTGTTCGGTGCAGTAAAAATGTGGGGTCTTTACAAGCAAGGATTCACTTTCTACTTATTGGGAGCACTTTTATCAATTGCTGGATCTGTTGTAGCAGCTGTTACTATTGGTTCTTATGTTCAGGAAACAATGGCTAGCATGTCTGGAATGGAAGGTATGGATGCAAGCCTTAGCGCTGCAATGAACGCATCAGCTACTGCAGCGGTAACTGCTGCTGCTTGGATGGGTGTTGTTTGGGCTGTTGTAGTTAATGGTTTGTTTATCATTCTTTACGCGGTTAACCGTAAGCATTTAACAAGATAATTAAAGAAAACATTCTTTATTATGAGGGCAGATTGAAAAATCTGCCCTTTTTTTGTACTATGGAAAATTGGCAAACAGAAGAATCGGTAGACAGCCTGGGCGTACAGCTGCAAAATAAGCGGTCGACCTTATTAATTGTAGCTTGTATCCTGACCTGGGTGGGATGCATCTTCCAGTTAGTATATCTGGGGATGTCTTTCTTTGTATCCGCAGTTGCGAAAGCATTTGACGGAACGGATGACCAAACGGATTTGTGGTTTCTTTTACGGTGGCTGGTTCCGCCTATTCTTTGTGCACTTGGAGCAATTTTCATGTTTTTGCTCAGGCGTTGGGGATTTTGGATCTATTGCCTGGGTGAAATTCCACCGGTTTTGTATTCCATTTACCTAATGATAGGCCTTACAAAAAATCCGGGATCCGGTGTGTTTTTTGGTTTACTGCTCAATGTTTTTTCAATAGCCTTTGTTATTATTTATGCTTTGGAAATGAATAAGTTGGGTAGAAAACAGGTTTCAACTGATTTTTAGTTACCGGTAACTTAACGAAGCCCGGATTCATTTAAAATATTTTGTGCACTTTTGCACTCTTAAAAATTTAATTATTACTATATGACTGATTTAGATGTTTTGGATTCAAGGTCCGGAAAAGATGGTTTTCCTTCAAGTTTGCCTTATGCAACAGCATGTTTGGTTTTAGGAATTATTTCAATTGCAACTTGTTGGATATATGGAGTTCCGGGAGTAGTTTGCGGTATCATTGCTATAGTATTGCATATGAAAGACAGACGCATCTACCTTTCTGACAAGGAAAAATACGAGCATTCATTTAAGACTTCAAAAGCAGGGCTTATCTGTGGAATTATTGGTCTTTCAATTTCTGCATTTATGTTGATTTACTTCATCTTCGTGTTTTTCGTTATGGCAAGTGTGCTTGGAGCAGCCAGGTTTTAAACTGACTTTATTGGATGTTAGCTTGCTCCTGGAAAAAGAGTACAGGCCTGGATTGTCCGGCATGTGGGTTTCAAAGATCCTTTGACGAATTAGTCCACGGGCATTTCGTAGAGAGTCTGCAATTGTTCCCGGCTTTACTTCCGTTTATTTTTCTGGTTATTTATTCCGGTTTGCACCTGTGGAATCCCAAAAAGTTTCCTGCCAGGATCATTGTTGTCAATGTATGCGTTGTAGGTGCGTTGATGATCGGTAACTGGGTTTACAAGATGTTTTGATTAAAAATAACTTAACTGGTTTTTAATCTTTATTTTAGGAACTGAAATTTAAAGTACTATTAGTTATGTATAGAGAAATGTTACTGATAACGGTTCTCATAGCCGTTCTGTTTTTAGCAGTGGTGATTGTTGTTGCTGTATTCTTCTTTAAGAATCTACAGGATTTATTGAAAGAATGTGATCCCGTTAACCGTCAGATCCCACCGGCAAATGTGTGGCTGATGTTCATCCCGCTTTTCAACATTGTTTACCGTTTCATTATGTATCCCAAGATCTCAGAAACGCTGCAAAGAGAATTCGAATCGAGAGGAGCTCCGCAATCGGGAGATTACCTGAAAGGATTGGGACTGGGATTGTCTATCGGGAATGCAGTAGGAATCATTCCTTATCAGCCGATCCGGATGGTAACAGGTTTGGGTTGCCTGGTTTTAATGATCATATACTGGGTAAAAGCTGCTGAAATGAAAAGCCAGTTGCGTTCTTTGCCAAAAATGGATGGTGGAGTAAGATTGTCTGCGAACACGGATTTATTAGACTAAAGAAATAAAATGGATACATTGGATCAGAACATTGAATTGAACAGTGATAAACTGAAGATTAACAATTCAATCAAAGAAAATTTAATCACAGCTGCAAAATGGGCCCGCTTCCTGGCGATCATTGGTTTCATTTTTTCCGGAATTATGGGGATCGTATCCCTATTCCTGTTGGTTACGTCATTGGCAAGTGGTTTCGCTCCGATGATTTTAGCGACTGTGATTTATATTGTGCTGACGATTGTGATGCTTTTTCCTGCATTGTACCTGATCCGCTTTGCCGGGTCAACTGAAAAAGGACTGAACTCGAATAAACAAGGGGAGTTTGATTATGGAATTCAGAACCTGAAATCGTTGTTCAAGTTTTCCGGAATTTATACCATTGTTTTTATTGCACTTTACATCATATATGTTTTTGTTTTAGCGCGAATCGGGTTTAACCGAGTATTCTGATCCAATAGAAAGAGATTCAAAAAGAAGAGTCCCGGCAGCAATGCCAGGACTCTTTTTTGGTTTTATACCACTCCGTTTTAGTTGAATTTTGAACGGGAATGTTATCTTTGTTTTTCCTAAAAATTCAATATGTCAGACGATAAAAAAATCATATTTTCCATGGTGGGAGTTTCCAAAGTGACTCCACAAGGGAAACAGATCATTAAAAACATTTACCTCTCATTTTTCTACGGTGCAAAGATCGGGATCATCGGTTTGAATGGTTCCGGAAAATCTACTGTAATGAAGATCATTGCCGGCTTGGACAAATCCTTCCAGGGAGATGTCGTTTTTTCCCCGGGATATTCTGTTGGGTATTTGCCGCAGGAGCCGGAACTGGACTTGAAAAAGACCGTGAAAGAAGTGGTGATGGAAGGTGTTCAGGATGTCGTGGATATTTTAAAGGAATACGAAGAGATCAACGCTGCTTTTATGGATGAAGAAGTGTTGAACGATCCGGATAAAATGGATAAACTAATTGCTCGTCAGGGAGTTGTTCAGGATAAAATTGATGCAGTAGATGCATGGGAACTGGACAATAAATTGGATCGTGCGATGGATGCATTGCGTTGTCCGCCGGATGATCAGCTGATCGAAACACTTTCCGGAGGAGAAAAACGCCGTGTTGCTTTATGCCGCCTGTTATTGCAAAACCCGGATATTTTGTTGCTGGATGAGCCTACCAACCACTTGGATGCAGAATCAATCGACTGGTTGGAGCAGCATTTGCAGCAGTACAAGGGAACAGTGATCGCTGTAACTCACGACCGTTACTTCCTGGACAATGTGGCTGGTTGGATCCTTGAATTAGACCGTGGAGAAGGTATTCCATGGAAAGGAAATTATTCTTCGTGGCTGGAGCAAAAAGGAAACCGATTGAAAGAAGAAGAAAAAACGGAATCCAAACGCCAGAAAATGCTTGCCCGCGAGTTGGAGTGGGTGCGTATGAACCCGAAAGGCCGCCATGCAAAAAACAAAGCGCGTATTCAGAACTACGACAAAATGATGTCGGAAGAAATGAAGGACAAGGAAGTGAAATTGGAAATTCCGATTCCGAACGGTCCGCGCCTTGGAAATAACGTGATCGATGCAGAGCATGTCATGAAAGCATTCGGAGATAAATTGTTGTATGATGATTTGAACTTCAAATTGCCTCCTGCAGGAATTGTTGGAATTATCGGGCCGAATGGTGCCGGTAAAACGACGATCTTCAAAATGATCATGGATGAATTGCAGCCTGACAAAGGAACTTTTGCGATCGGGGAAACGGTGAAGATCGGTTATGTAGACCAGACACACAAAGATATTTCACCGGAGAAAACAGTTTTTGAAGTGATCGGTGGTGGAAATGAATTCATTGAGATCGGAAACCAGAAATTCAACGCAAGAGCATACTTATCGAAATTCAATTTTGCCGGATCAGACCAGAGTAAGAAAGTAGGAGTACTTTCCGGAGGAGAGCGAAACCGATTGCATTTGGCAATGACCTTGATGACAGAAGCAAACGTTTTATTGCTTGATGAGCCTACGAATGATATCGACGTAAATACATTGCGTGCATTGGAAGAAGGAATTGAAAGCTTTGCAGGTTGTGCGGTAGTTATTTCCCACGACCGTTGGTTCCTGGACCGGATTTGTACACACATCCTGGCATTCGAAGGTGATTCACAAGTTGTTTGGTTTGAAGGATCGTATTCGGAGTACGAAGAAAACAAACGCAAACGCCTTGGAGATGCTGCGCCGAAGCGAATTAAATACCGTAAACTGGCTTAATGAATGAATTATCAATTGTGAATGGTTCTTTGATAATTCATGATTGATAGTTTTTTCAAATTGAAAATTTGAAAAATGGATCCTCTGCACGGAATAACATTAGAGCGAATAGTAACCGAACTGGTAGAAGAGTTTGGTTTTGACCGGTTGGGACAAATGATCCCGATCAACTGCTTCATGCATGAACCGAGTATCAAATCCAGCCTGAAATTTTTGCGCAAAACCCCATGGGCCCGCGCCAAAGTGGAAGATTTATACATCAACAGAATAGTAAACATTAGAAACAGCTAAGCTGTAATTATCAATGATGAATGCTTGAATTATCAAGCCTGATAATTGTAAAATTGATAATTCATAATTAAAAAAATATGGTAAGAGATTTAGAACCTAAAGCATTGTGGAATCATTTTGCTGACTTGAACGAAGTACCGCGTCCTTCAAAAAAAGAAGAGCGTGTAATCGAATTCATGATGAATTTTGGAAAATCATTGGGTTTTGAAACGATTAAGGATCATATTGGAAACGTAATCATCAAGAAACCGGCTACTTCCGGAATGGAGAGCAGGCAGACAATCGTTATGCAGTCGCACCTGGACATGGTACACCAGAAAAATTCCGACACGATCTTTGATTTTGATACGCAGGGAATTGAAATGCTGGTAGATGGTGATTGGGTACGTGCAAACGGAACAACGCTTGGTGCCGACAACGGTTTGGGAGTTGCTGCAATTATGGCTGTCCTGAAATCTACAGATATTGCTCATCCGGCGATCGAAGCGCTTTTTACGATTGATGAAGAAACCGGTATGACAGGAGCTTTACAGGTAGATGCGTCGAATATTTCCGGAACTATTTTACTGAATCTAGACACGGAAGATGATGACGAACTGTCGATCGGCTGTGCAGGTGGAATTGATACCAATACTTCCGCAGCAATTACTTATGAAGATCTTCCAAGCAATTATGTTTGTTTCGAGATCAGGCTGAGAGGGCTTCTTGGAGGACATTCCGGGATGGATATTCACACAGGAAGAGGGAATGCCAATAAATGGATGAACCGCTTGTTGAAACATGTGAGATCAGCTATTGACCTGAAGTTGTGTAGTTTGGATGGTGGAAGTTTGAGAAATGCGATCCCGAGAGAAAGTACTGCTATGGTAGCGGTTTCAAGCGACGAAAAAACAAAATTCCACGAAGCTGTTGAGCAGATTATTTCCGATATCAAAGCAGAATACCAGGCAATAGAGCAAGACGCAAACTGGACTGTTTCTGAAAGTGGAGATTTAAGTAGGATAGTTAAAGATTCTGATTTTGAAAGAATTATAAATTCAATTTATGCGGTTCATAACGGGGTTTACCGGATGAGTCCTGCTATCGAGGGGTTGGTGGAAGCGTCTTCCAGCTTGGCGAAAGTGACTGTAGGAGATGATTTGTTTACGACACAGTCCTTGCAGCGAAGCTCCGTTGAATCCTCCAAAACAGATGTTGCGAATATGATTCGTGCGGCATTTGAAAGTGTTGGAGTAGAAGTGGTTCAGGGTGGAGAATACCCCGGATGGGAACCCAATGCAGATTCGGCAATCCTGAAAGTAATGGCAGATCTGTACCGTGAGAAATTCAATGCTGAACCGAATATCAAAGCATGTCATGCAGGCCTGGAATGTGGAATTCTGGGGAAACATTTCCCGGGAATGGATATGATCTCTTTCGGACCGAATATTCGTGGAGCACATTCACCGGACGAATGTGTGCAGATCTCTTCTGTTCAGAAATTTTGGGATTACTTGCTGGAAGTTCTGAAGCGTATCCCGGAATAATCGGCTTCAAAATTACTTAACACCGCATTTTTTTATTCTTTTCCCGACAAAAAAGCTTAAAATCAAGAATTTGATGTTTATTTGTTAAGGAAATCTGGATAATGGATAAACTGAATACAAATTGGTTAGAGTTTCATGAAAAAATGAAATTCCGCCTGGTATTGCATTTACTTTACTTTTTTGCGGGATTGATGTCCATTGTGACGGTTGTGAACCTGTCGAATGAACATTTCAGTGCAACTCCCAATTTCTTTGCTGTGGGAATGTGTATTGTCGGGTTGATCGTTATGTATCTTACGAAAAATTACCGTCTGGTAGGAGCAATTTGTTCCATTTTGACATTGTTTATTGTTTCCGGTGCATTTTTGTGGCTTCACGCAACACATTACCTGACTCCGATGTGGATGATCGTGAATATCATGTTTACCTTCTTCGTTCTCGGGAAAAAATGGGGGATTCCCATCCTGTTTGCGCATTTCCTGGTTTTATTCTACTATTTGATCAATCTCCACGAACGGAATATTGTTGCTGTGGAATCGTTTTCAGGAAATGATATCGCTACATTTATAGTAGAGTATTCCGTTGTGGGATTTGCGATTGCCTACATTCTGAATTTATACGTTTTAACCATGAATTATTCCCGGCTGGAATTGATCGAGAATAATGTGAAGCTTTCCAATCAGAATAAAGTGATTTCCAAGCAGAATTCGGAAATGGAAGTCATGCTGCGAGAAATTCATCACCGGGTTAAGAACAATTTGCAGATCATTACCAGCTTATTGCGTCTTCAGGCAAATAATATGGATGAAGAGCACAGCGGATCTTACCAGGAAGCAATCGATCGTGTAACGGCGATGGCGATTATTCATGAGAAAATGTACCAATCCGGTTCCCTGTCCAAATTTGACCTGGAAAGGTATTTGAAATCCCTGGTGAAAAGCCTGTTGGCGAGTTATTCCATTATTAAAACGCCCCAGTTTGTAATTGCTGTTGAAGTGGAGGACATGAAGTCGAAAAGTATTGTTCCCCTGGCATTGCTGGTGAATGAACTCTTACTCAATTCCCTGAAACATGCTTTTAAAGACCAGGATCAGCCAATGATTTTCATTGGTTTGACTGAGGATGTGAACGGGGAAATAAACCGGTTTGTACTGACATACAGCGATAACGGTTCCTGGGCTGAAAACTCCGTGCCTTCGTTCGGAACGGAGATCATTCAGGCAATGGCTGAGCAGCTGGAAGGATCATTTACGCTTGAAACAGGTGATTCCGGAACAAAATATGTCTTCGATCTGGCGAATTTGAGCTAAATTCACCGCGGATTTTAGACTATCACCTATTAATGCTGAAACTTATTTACATAAATTGGTCTTTATTGCTGAGTGTTTCAACGAATCACTTACCGAAACTTTCGCAAAGCGATAAAGAACTGGAGGAACTGGAGCGGCAAAAACTGATTGAAGCGATTGTCGGTTTTTCAATTACTGCCCTGATTATGGCTTACCCAACCTATCTCTTTATCCGGTATGCTTATTTTAAGCTGAGAAAGGAATTTCGCTTCAAAACAAAGTTTAACGAGTATAACCACATTGATGCATTGGTTTTACTGAGTATGAATGTGTTGCGAACGAGCCCGGAATACTTCCGTGAGAAGTGCGGTTACCTCAAAGAGTATATCGTTTATCTGTATCCTGAAAGCACTTCGTTTCATGAATCTCTGAGAATGGCTTACAAGGATGTATACCGTTCGGAATCAATTGTGAATTGGCTGAATCGTTTTCATACAGTGGATGAGCGAAAGAATGTTGTCCGTTTTCTGATTCACATGGCTGCCCAGGATGGGATTGTCGCACCTCGTGAAAAAGAAGAGCTTTTCCGGATCATTGATGCGTTTGAATTGGAGCGCCGGGAATGGTCAGATCTGATCAATGAGATCAATATGGAATTTGCAAACCGGCAGAATCGCTGGAAAAAGGAATACCATGCTCCCAATGAAAGTTACCGGGATGACCTGGTTGAAAAAGCATTGAATTATTTCGAAATGGAGCGTGACGGGGTCGATGAGAGATTGTTAAGAGAGAAATACCGCAAGCTGGTGAAAGAATATCATCCTGATCGCTATCCGGACGCAACAGCAGAAGAGCACAGTGAGTTGGAGGTCAAATTCCAGGAACTACAGTTGTATTATGAGGAAATATTGAAGCTGTTGTGATGGCAGTTTTTGCCTGTTTTGCAGGTTTAATTGACGAATTTGAGCTAAATTCACAACATGGACGAACATCAGTTAGTAACATTAGCGAGAACTAAAATGCCATTTGGTAAGTACAAGGATCGTTATTTGATTCATTTACCTGAACACTACCTGGTTTGGTTCAAACAAAATGGCTTTCCTGCCGGAAAACTCGGTCAGCAGCTGGAATTGGTTTACGAGATCAAAATGAACGGGCTGGAACATTTAATCTATCCGTTAATGCCTAAATCAAACCAGTAATGCTGCAATTCAGTTTTTTTCTTTTGCGTATAGGAGGAGGCTACAATGGCAATTGGAGTATGTCGTCGCAGGAACATTTCGGGATTACTCTGTACGTAATGGTATTATTTGCTGTTACGTTTGGGTTTTTGATCTACAGAAGCATCGTAAACCGGAAGCTGGGCGGTGATACGGACTCGGAATGGGATCAGGGAATAATTCCATTGAACTTCCGGCCGACTACAGAAAATATTTTTGAGATTTTCATAGCTTCAGCTTGTGCAATTGTAGTGCGAGATTTGGATAACTATTACATGAAATTCTCCTACATCGACAAATACCTTCAAAAAAATTTCGGAACTACTTATTACCATGCGAAGGGTTCGTATGACTATTCGATGCGGCACGTGGTGCGGATTGATTCTCTTGCTGATTGGTCGAACAGGAACATGGCAAAGGATTGGAAGGTTAAAATGATCAATTTCCTGGCTGGAGTCGCTGCATATGACGGAGGGATCAATGATGAAGAGCAGCGTTATTTGTTGGTATTGATGGCTAAATTGAACCTGGAAATAACAGATTTTGAAGCGGTCTACCAGGAAAAACTGACCCGTAAAAATCAACAGAGATACCAGTCTGCTTCAGTTGTCTCAGGCAAAGAGTTTTTCTATACAGTTCTGGGACTGGAAACAACTGCATCTATTGAAGAAGTGAAGGTTGCTTACCGGAAATTGGTTAAATTGACACATCCGGACCGTTTTGCGAATGAAACTCCGGAAGTTCAAAAGGAGATGAGTGAGAAATTTCGCAAGGTTCAGGAGGCTTATGAATCCATCGTAAATTAGCGGTATGTTTATAATTTGGATCGTTTTTTTGTCTTTGTTAGTGCTTTTGGTTATTATTTTGGCCAAAAGACAGATTCGTGATTCCAAAGAACGGAAAGTAAGTTCCGAATTGATCCTGAAGCGCAGTTTTCAACCTCCTTCAGGTAAGAAAACGGAAAAAATGGTCTTCCAAATATATATCCTGTTGGCTGCCTGGATAATGCGTAAAAACGCATTGAAATCTTTTGAAAAACAGTCTTTTATAGTTGTTGAAATAAACAAAAAGTTTAATATTGAATCCTTAGTAATTGCAAACGAACTGGAGTTGGTAGGTGAAACTTCAATTCATGTTCGGAGTGTGGCGAACTGGGTGGTTCAAAAGATGAACGGATCGCAGGAACGGGCTGATTTGATTGATTTTCTGATTGATTTGGTATTTGTGGATGAAGATATGATTGATCGCGAATTCACAGCCCTGGTTCGCCTGGGAGAATTGATCGGGATTCAGTCGGTGTATCTTGAAAAAAGAGTGATTGAGCACCGCAAACGCATTTTTGGAGCTTCTGTGGGCAATGAAAGGTTGCATACTATCGCGAATGCGGGAACAAGAAGAAGAACTGCGCTCGCAATCCTGGATTTGGGGCCGGGAGCTTCAGAGGAGGAGATCAAAAAGAGTTACCGCAGGCTTGCGAAAAAGTATCATCCGGATGGGAATTTGGAGTTGAGCGAAGCTGAAAGAGAGGAGTTTGCGCATCGGTTTTTAGAGATCCAGGATGCCTATGAAGAGCTTGTGTCGAATTAATTTTAAAAAAATCGTGACAAATGTATTATGATGTTAATGAATTGATTTTGAGTGAATTGATTTTTGTTGTACAAACTGTTTATTAAATCAATTTTTACTTTTTTTTAATTTTTTTGATTGGATTTGTAACCTAAAATAGAACTGTGGCGTAAATGGGTCAGAACGGAATCGCATTTAAGTTTTATATAATATGGAAATTACAATGATCAATAACGCAATCAGCCTGGCAAAAAACAAATTAGCACGCCACAAAGCATTGGGAAAAAGCAGTAACTTAAGTATTGTTGAAGTTGCTCAATTAATGGACTTGGTTACATTTGGACCAAACATTCCGCAAGTTGAAAGTAGCATGCTTTTTTTTAATTATAGCTCGAATTAATTAGGATAGAATAGGGAAGAGGGAAGTGTTTGCTTCCCTTTTTTTGTTTTATAATGTTACAAATGTGAATAAATGATTTTTTTACTATTGTAGCAATAAAATGGTACATTTGTATCATGGAAATCAAAGACCGTTTACGAATGATCATGGAGTCGCACAAGTTGAATGCGGGTTCATTTGCCGACAGGATCGGTGTGCAACGGTCCAATGTTAGTCACGTGTTGAGCGGACGTAACAAGCCTAGTTTTGATTTTGTTGAGAAATTACTGCTTGCTTTTCCACGGGTTTCAGCTGAATGGCTTTTTACCGGTAAGCAGGTGGATAAAAAGAATGCGGATGCGGAATACATTGTTTTACCTGAGCTTCCTCTTGAAAAAACAGATGAGCCTGTTGTTAATACGGTGAATGCCTTGCCGCAGAAGAAAATTGTGAAAACCCTGGTGTTTTACGCCGATTTTACCTTTGATGTGTTTCTTCCTAATGAGAAATAATCCCGGAACCGATCAATTCGTCCTCCAGGTAAAGTGCTGCAAACTGTCCTGGAGCAATTCCACGCTGTTTTTTGTCGAATAGAATATAGAAACCATCTTCCAGGCGGGTTAAAGTGCCTTTTTGAAGCGGCTGGCGGTATCGGATCCGGATGTCGAATGCTTTCACATCTCCGACATTCATTTCGTATTGAGGATTGATCCAGTGCATTTCTGCTGTTTCGATCTTTAATGCCCACTTGTTTAGTCCCGGGTGCTCGTCTTTTTGACCGGAATAGACGGTGTTTGTGATGGTGTCAATTCCTATTACAAACGAAGGGTTTGGTCTTCCGCCGATGTGAAGTCCTTTTCGTTGTCCGATTGTGTAATAATGAGCGCCGATGTGTTTTTCAACTTCTTCTCCCATGGTTGGGGAGTAGATAAATTCTTTGCTGAGATCTACTACGTTTTCCAGGCTTACAGGGATAGAAGAGTAGGCTTCAAATTGACTGTCATTGTCTTTGATTTCTATTATTTTACCGTGTTTAACTTCAAGTTTTTGTTGAAGAAATTCCGGTAAAGAGATCTTTCCTACAAAACACAAACCTTGTGAGTCTTTCTTTTCTGCGGTCACCAGCCCGATTTCTTTGGCGATGGCTCTCACTTCTGATTTTTGCAGGTTCCCGATAGGGAAGAGTGCTTTGGAAAGCTGCTCCTGTGATAATTGGCACAAGAAGTAAGATTGATCTTTGTTTGGGTCTAATCCGGACAGTAGATGGTGGGTCCCGTCTTCTGTAGTTGTTTTTCTGCAATAATGACCGGTGGCAACGTAATCAGCTCCCAGTTCCATTGCTGCTTTTAAAAACACATCAAATTTGATTTCGCGGTTGCATAAAACATCCGGATTCGGTGTTCTTCCGGCTTCATATTCCGCAAACATGTAGTCCACGATGCGTTCTTTGTATTCTTTGCTTAAATCCAGTACCTGGAATGGAATTCCGAGGTGTTCTGCAACCAAAAGCGCGTCGTTGCTGTCGTCGATCCATGGGCAGTCATTGGAAAGCGTTACGGTTTCATCATGCCAGTTGCGCATAAATAAGCCAATAACCTCATATCCTTCCTGTTGAAGTAAATGTGCTGTAACACTTGAATCGACACCTCCGGATAAACCAACAACTACTCTTTTCATGGTGCAAATTTACGAACTTTTGAAAAGTCTTTTTGAAAAATGAAGTTCTTTCGAAAAATTAACAGTTACAAAAGTTAATTATTGTATGTTACATTTGTGTATTGGTTTAGTGGCTGAGTTGAGTCAAAGTCATCTATCGGGTCCTTTTGTTTGGAATTAAAAGCAGATTTCAACTCTACTCAGTATCCTTTTAAGAATGTAAATATTAGTTAACGGAAAGGAAAGCGCCAAAAAAAATCATATTTTCGTTTCATGAAACTAATTGTGCCCATCATATTGATTCTGCTGTCTTCAACTGCTTATGCACAACCTTGTACCCGTGTCTGGTTAAAAGGAAAAGTACAGGATACGCTGAATAAACATACATTCCTGAACCTGATGGTGGTAAATACTTCTACCGGAAAAGGCGTGTTCGGTCAGCCTGACGGAACTTTCGGTGTATATGTAAGTAACAATGATTCCATTATTTTATCGATAAAAGGATACGAGCGTTACGGATTTCGTGTGAAAGGTGATTCTTCTTGTCATTTTGAAGTATACGCAGTGGTGGAAAAGAAAGCGCGGCAAATTGACGAAGTGGTGATCAGGCCTTTGAAATCCATTCAGCAGATTAAGGAAGAGCGTGCAGACCTGGCTTTGAGAGAAACCCGTACCATTACCGGGATAGAAGCTTTTCAGAGTCCGATTACGGCGCTTTATCAGCGCTTCTCGAAGAAGGAACAGTCCAAAGCTTTGGTGGCTCAAAAACAATTTGAGGACTCGAAGGAAGAAATTGTCCAGGAGCTCTTAAGATTGTATGTATCATATGATATTATCAAATTAAACAGCGATGATTTTATTGATTTTATCCGCTTTATGTCGATGGATGAGAATTTCCTCAAAACAGCATCTGACCTGGAATTGATAACGTATATCAAAGATAAATTGGAGCATTATTTGCTGCTGCATCCTGAAAAGGAATGATCAATGGCTGAAAGATCAATTATCAAGAAGATTCAGATTTCTTGATAATTATGGAATTGATCAGTGCTAATTAGCGATCAATCCTCGAAAATCTTCGGTTCTTCCATCAATTGTTTGTCGTACAACTCACGGTATTGGCTGTTGGTCTGTAACAGATCTACCGGTTTTCCTTCTTCAATGATTTTTCCGTCTTCAAGCACCAGGATATAATCTGCGTTTCTCAAACTGGAGATCCGGTGACTTACAATGACGGTTGCTGTATTATTCTCAACGTTCAGACGCTTTAGATTACCCAGGATAATTTCCTCGGTTTCTGTATCTACGGCAGATAAACAATCGTCTAAAAGCAGGATTTGTGGTTTCCGGATCAATGCCCGTGCAATACTTACGCGCTGTTTTTGTCCGCCGGAAAGGTTGACACCGCGTTCACCAAGGATCGTTTCGAATTTTTCCGGAAAAGCTTCAATGTTGTGAAGTACGTGTGCGTTCTTAGCTGCGTTTGTAACCTGCTCTTGCGTGGTAGATTCAAAATTCAGTGCTCCGAATGCAATGTTGTTGTAGATGGTATCGGAAAACAGGAATACGTCCTGTGGTACAACTGCCAGCTGTTTTCTGTATTCAACCAGGTTAACCGAAGAAAGTTTTTCGGAATTGTAGCGGATCTCACCGGAGCTTGGGTCTAATTGCCTTACGATTGTTTGAAGGAGTGTCGATTTCCCGGAACCGGTTTTCCCGATAATTCCTAATGTTTCTCCACGTTTTAAGGTGAAACTGATATCGGAAAGCACGTCCGGAAGGTCTGGCCGGTAACGGAAAGACATCTTCTCGAACCGGATTTCTTTAAATGCTTCTACCGGTGCATCGGATTCGTTCTTAATAGCAGGTTTGGTGTTCAAAAATTCGTTGATGCGCTCCTGGGAAGCTGCTGCACGTTGATTAATACTTGTTACCCATCCGATACTTGCAAACGGCCAGGTCAGGTTGTAGATCAAGAGGATGATTGTTAGGATATCACCTGTTTTAATCGCACCGTTGTAAGTGAGAAGTCCACCCATGTAAATACTTAATAAAGTACTTGTTCCGATCAAAAGTGAGATAGTCGGCATGAACAAAGCGTTGGTTCTCACCAGGCGCATGGTTTTCTTTAAATAAGAAGCGGAACTTGCCTCGAAGTTTTCACGTGCGTGTTTTTCCTGGATGTAGGCCTTGATCACACGGATTCCTGAAAAAGTTTCCTGTCCCAGAGTGCTCAGGCGTGATTGTTCCTGTTGTACGTCGCGACTCAGTTTATTCATTCGTGTGGAAACCAAATAGATCAGTGTTGCCATGATCGGGAGCGGAGCCAGGGCATAAAGCGCTAACTCCGAATTGATTTTAAGCATTTGGTATAAGCTGAACGGGAAAAGTGCAATGAGGTTGATCGTATACATGATCCCGGGACCTAAATACTGACGTACCTGCGAGACATCTTCCGAAATCCGGTTCATTAAATCTCCCGTAGACTGACTTTTATAGAAGCTGTAATCCAGCTGCTGGTACTTCTCGAAGATCTCATTTTTCAGGTCGAACTCAATGTAGCGCGACATTACAATGAGTGTTTGACGCGTCAGGAAAAGGAAAAATCCCTTAATAATGTTAAAAAGTATGATCAGTCCCGCCAGGCTGATTGCTGTCCAAAAGAGTGTTTTTCCCAATGGCAACGGTTCGTCTCCTTTGAGAATGTTCATGGATTCACCGATAATAACAGGGATCCGGGCGTTGAAGTAATTGCCGATAACAATGAAGAGAATACCAAGAAGCAGGCGCCAGCGGTATTTGTATAAATATTTGTTTAAATAGCTTAGAGACTTCATCCGATAAATTTCCTATTTTTGCGAGCGCTAATGCGATTTTGTTCGAATTACAAAATTAGCCATTCGCATTGAAATAAAAGATTAAAAGTCGCGTATGTTTGAAGTAAAAGAAGTCAAAGATTTAAATCTGGCTGAAAACCCCGTTATTTCTCAAATGAGTATGTATAACCACGAACAGTTATTGTTTTGTAACGATACTGCAACCGGTTTGAAAGCAATTATTGCTGTACATAACACCGTTTTGGGCCCTGCTTTGGGAGGAACCCGTATGTGGATGTACAACAATGAAATGGAGGCTTTGAATGATGTATTGCGTCTTTCAAGAGGAATGACATATAAGAATTCAATTTCCGGATTGAATTTGGGTGGTGGAAAAGCGGTGATCATCGGCGACTCACGTTCCATGAAATCAGAAGCTTTGTTCCGTCGTTTCGGAAAGTTTGTAAACTCATTGGCTGGTAAGTACATTACTGCAGAAGATGTGGGTATTTCTCCGGTTGATATGGTTTGGGTTTCTATGGAAACAAATCACGTAGTTGGTTTACCGGGAAAAAGCGGTGATCCGTCTCCTGTAACGGCTTATGGAGTTTACATGGGAATGAAAGCATGCGCGAGCCAGCAATTTGGTTCCGATTCACTGGCAGGAAAGAAAGTTGCTGTTCAGGGAGTTGGTCACGTTGGAGAATATTTGGTAAAACATTTGGTTTCCGAAGGTGCTGAAGTAACAATCACAGACATTCACCAGGAAACATTGAAACGTGTTGCTAACGAATACGGAGTAAAAGTGGTTGGATTGGACGAGATCTACGATGTGCCGATGGATATTTACGCACCATGTGCATTGGGAGCAACAATCAATGACGATACAATTAACCGTTTGAAGTGTTCGATCATTGCAGGAGCTGCAAACAACCAGTTGGCGGATGAGAAAATCCACGGACAGTTGGTAAAAGACAAAGGAATCATTTATGCTCCTGACTTTACATTGAACGCAGGTGGTGTGATCAATTGTTATTCGGAAGTGGCAGGATTGTCTGCACAATGGTCTATGGCTAAAGCAGAAGAAATCTACACAACAATCGGAAACATCGTTTCCCGTTCAAGTGCAGAAGGTGTGCCGACATACCAGATCGCAAATAAAATTGCCGAAGAACGTATTGAGTCGATCGGAAAAGTAAAATTACCACTATAATAAAGTTAGGAGAGTAGTTTAAAATGCTAAATAGAAGACATTTACGTATTAAAGTTTTGCAGGCGCTTTATGCTTATTTTCAGGCAGATGAAGAAAGCATCAAGAAAACGGAGGGTGAGCTGATGCAGGCTGTTGATCGCATTTACGATCTGTACCTGTATTTATTGCTGAGCTTCGGTGAATTGAAAGAGATTGCAGAACACCGTATTGAAGAAAATAAAAAGAAGATCCGTCCGACGGAAGAGGATTTGAATCCCAACAGAAAATTTGTGGATTCTTTGGTGATCCAGACTTTACAGGACAGTTACTCATTGCGTGAAGCTTCCGAAGACCGTTCGGTGAATTGGATCGGTGACGAGCACCACGAAATGTTCCGCAAGATCTTCATCCAAATGAGAGAAGGAGAAACATACTTCACTCATATGAATAATGAGCAAACCGATTTTGAGGCAGATAAGAACTTCATGATCGAGCTGTTCAAAACGGAAATCGCCAATTCTCCGTTGGTTTACCATTATTTTGAGGAAAAAAGCATTCATTGGCTCGATGATATTGATTTGGCTTGTCAAATGGCTATCAAATCAATTAAGTCGATGGAAGAAGGAGCTAAGTTTGTTGCCATGCCTTTGTACAAAGACAAGGAAGACGAGCAGGAATTCATCCGTACCTTGCTTCGCAAGACCATTTCAATGGATTCCGATAACCTGAAGCTGATCGATGAATTGACAGATAACTGGGAATTAGAGCGGATTGCTAAAATGGATATTCTCTTGCTGAAAATGGCGATAACAGAACTTCAGGTTTTCAATAATATTCCGAAGAAAGTAACTCTGAATGAATACATTGAGATCTCGAAATTCTATTCGACACCGAAAAGTCACGGATTTATCAACGGAATCCTCGACAAAGCCGTTGATAGATTAGTAAAAGATGGAAAAATTTCTAAACTCGGAAGAGGTTTAATGGATTAATGTTATGAAAAAGATTGTATTTCTAAGTGTGGCCTTAGCGTTTTTGACAGCTTGCGGGTCTGATTCTCCTTCGGAAATCGTTGGTTATAAAACAACCATGAAGGTTTCCAGTGTGTTTAATGCCGGAAAAATTGCAAGAGGTGAAGTGATTCACGCGAAATTTGTGGTAGAGAACACAGGCGAGTATCCCTTGGTGTTATCGGATGTGGAAGGATCTTGTTCCTGTACGGTTGCGGATTGGAGCAAAGAGCCGATTCCTCCTGGACAAAAAGGATTTGTAAAGGCAGATGTTAAAACGGAATCTTTTTCTGAAGGACCGGTTACCAGAAGTGTTACCGTTCTTTCAAATACAACGCCTCCAAGCAGTAAATTAGTGGTTGAGGCAACAATTATCAAGTAAGGAAAGTGTTTAAAAAACGTTCAAACGTTCAAAAATGTTTAAAGGTTCAAAATAATTGAACTTTACACTATTTGAACTTTTGAACCATTAGTAAGTAATAATCGTAAATTAAAAATAGAGTTATGCAAATTATAATACTCGTATTAATGTTGGTGGTGTTTTATTTCTTTTTAATTCGCCCGCAGCAAAAAAAGCAAAAAGAGCTTAAATCATTCCGTGAGAATTTAAAGCAAGGAGATAAAGTGGTTACTATCGGTGGAATTCACGGGAAAATCCTTGAAATTACAGATACTACAGTTTTGATCACTTCTGAAGGGACTAAATTGCGTTTTGAGAAATCTGCAATTTCCACTGCAGTTGCTGACAACTTAGGTGTACAGGCTTAATTCTTCAACCGAAGAATCGTGGAAGGTCGTCCGGATGGGCGACCTTTTTTTATTTCTTACATCTGAAAATGGGATAGCAGAAAAGTGGGCATGGGTATAGAATAAAAGTTGGCACGCGACGCATCGCGTGCCAACTTTGTAAATTTTACTCTTTTGATTGTTCTCCTCCTGGATTTAATCTTAAATTTGCAACTTTGTTGCATTAATAGAGTTCAAATGAAAATCATCTCCGTATTAAAGCCAATTGTATTAACCACACTATTCCTGTTTCCATTATTTTCTAATGCTCAGAACCTGCAAAAGTGGATCGAACAAAAAGCATGGGGGAAACACGATACCATCATTCATCTTCAATCCGATGATCAGAAAACGTATATTCCGCTTACGGTTTTAAAAGGGAAGAAGTCCGGACCTGTCTTTACTATCATTGCCGGAATTCATGGGTACGAATATCCTCCGATCATGGCGGTCCAGGAGATCATGGGTGAGCTGAAGCCGGAAAGTGTGTCCGGAACCATTTTGATTATCCCGATTGCCAGTGTGGAGGCTTTTTACAAACGGTCAGTTTTCGTTCATCCTTTCGACGGAAAGAATCTGAATACGGTTTTCCCCGGAACTGAAAACGGAACGATGTCCGAACGGATAGCGCATTTTATCAGTCGTGAAATTATTCCCGCTTCAGATGTATTGCTCGATATTCATGGGGGAGATGCCAGTGAAGAATTACTCCCGTTTGTTTGTTATTACGACCGGGTGGATGCAAAAGAACAAACTTTGCTGGCGAAGAAATTATGCGAAGTCTCAGGTTTTAAATACGTGGTATCTTATCCCTACAATTTGTCGGCTTCCGAACCCGCGAAATATGCATTCAAGCAGGCTGTTCAGCATGGAATTACGGCTTTGAGCATCGAAGCAGGAGAATTGGGAAATATTCAAGTTGAAAATGTAAGTAATATTAAATCAGCTATTTATAACATGTTGTCTCAATTAAAAGTTTATACAAATTATCCTGATAGGATTACATCTGCGCAACACGTTTCTTTAAACAGGCAGGAATATATCCGGGTTCCCGAAAAGGGAATTTTTTACTCGGATTATCGTGCAGGAGATACTGTGAAGAAAGGAGCTGTTTTGGGGTGGATCACAGATGAATTCGGTAAGAAACTAACTGAGATCCTTTCTCCAAAGGAAGGGATTATTCTTTATAAAGTTGGAACTCCACCTGTGAATCCCGGAGAAACACTTTTCTGTATTGGGTTTTCAGAATAAGTTATAGGGAGATAATAAAAGAGGGTACGCGATGCATCGCGTACCCTCTGATAATATAAATATTGAATTTTTTAGATATTCTCAATAATCATAGCAGAAGCTCCACCGCCTCCGTTACAGATTCCTGCACCACCGATCTTTCCTCCGTTTTGTTTCAATACGTGGATCAATGTTACAATGATACGTGATCCGGAGTTTCCTAGCGGGTGACCCAAAGCAACAGCTCCACCGTTTACGTCTACTTTCTCAGGGTTTAAACCTAAGATTTTGGTGTTTGCCAATCCGACAACGGAGAATGCCTGGTTCAATTCCCAGAAATCTACCTGGTCTGTGTTCAATCCTGCTTTTGACAATGCTTTCGGAATTGCTTTGGAAGGTGCTGTTGTGAAGAACTCAGGTTCTTGAGCTGCATCTGCATAACTAACGATTTTTGCGATTGCTTTCAATCCGTGTTTTTCAACAGCTTCTTTGGATGCTAGGATCAAAGCAGAAGCTCCGTCGTTCAATGTAGAAGCATTTGCAGCAGTGATTGTTCCGTCTTTATCGAAAGCAGGTCTCAATGAAGGGATTTTATCCAGGAAAACATTCTTGTATTCTTCATCTTCAACAACTAAGATCGGATCACCTTTACGTTGTGGAACAGAAACTCCAACGATTTCGTCCTTGAATTTACCTGCTTCCCAAGCCGCTGCAGCGCGTTTGTAAGAAGTAATGGCGAAATTATCCTGATCTTCACGGGTGAATTCGTATTTCTGAGCTGTTTTTTCAGCACATGTACCCATCGGAACTTTGCTGTAAACATCTAACAAACCGTCTTTTGTGATTCCGTCCAGCATTTGGATGTTACCGAACTTAGTACCGTTTCTTCCGTCAAGGTAATGTGGGGTCTGGCTCATGTTTTCCATTCCACCTGCAACAACGATCTCATTGTCTCCGGCCAAAATGGTTTGAGCACCCAACATGATTGCTTTCATTCCTGAAGCACACACCTTGTTAACTGTCGTACATGGAACAGAGATAGGCAATCCTGCACCTAATGCAGCCTGACGTGCAGGAGCCTGACCTACACCGGCCTGGAGCACATTCCCCATGAAAACTTCATCAACTAAATCAGCATTCAAGCCTGATTTATCTAATGCTCCTTTGATAGCAGCTGATCCTAACTGGGTTGCGGGGATAGATGACAGACCTCCCATGAATGCTCCCATCGGGGTGCGGACAGCGGCAATAATGTATACTTCTTTCGACATAGCAAATTTAAATTTCGAACCCAAATTTACTCATTTTTCTTCTTTTATTCACTGTCTTTGGTTGGAATCTATATTAAGCTTTATTAATTTAATTGACGATTTGACTAAATTTGCAGCATTAAAAAATGATTTATTTATGAAGATTTTTATACTTATTCTGACATTATTCACCGCTTCCATTGCTTTTTCCCAGACTGAAGCCGAAAAATTGCGCGATGATCTGAAAAAATTGGATGCGCTTCATGATTCACTGATGCCGAAGTATTGGACAGTTACCAGTTTATTTGGATTATCGGGTTCACAAACATCTTTTGTGAACTGGGCAGCAGGTGGTCGGAATAACATCGCAGTGCTGGGATTTATTGATTTCTCGGCGATCTATCAAAAACGTCGGGTAAAGTGGTCGAATGACATCAAAATGGCGCTTGGTGGAATGTATTATACCGATTCATTAGGGAAAGTACAGGGACTTCAGAAAACAGATGACCGGATTGACCTGGCAACTTCCATCGGTTATGAATTCAAACCGCATTGGTTTGCAACGGCGATCGGCGGATTCCGTACACAGTTCCTGGACGGTTTCAGTTTTCCGAACGATTCTATTCCGATCTCACGCTTCATGGCCCCGGGATATGCGAATTTCTCGCTGGGTATCGAATATGCCCCGGTAGATTATTTCAACGTCTTCTTATCGCCGGTTGCTTCCAAAATGACCTTTGTGAATGATCAGCGTCTGGCTGATGCAGGAGCGTTTGGCGTAAAAGCTGCAGAATTAGATACTGCCGGAAATGTATTGAAAAGAGGTTTGCGTTTCAGAAATGAGATCGGAGCCTATTTCAGGTTGCGTTTCCAAAAGGAGATCTTCAAAAACATCGAAATGAAAACGCGTTTGGAGTTGTTTAGCAACTACGCTGAAAATCCGCAGAACATAGATGTTAATCTGGAGAATATCTTCACATTCAAAGTGAATAAGTGGTTCCAGGCATCGTTGCAATGGAATCTGATCTATGACGATGACATCGATATCCGTGACTCAAAAGGAAATACAGGTCCGAGAACTCAATTTAAATCGGTGTTGGGCTTAGGAATTTCATACACTTTAACGAATACGAAAAAGTAAAAAGCGTATTTTCGTTCCATGAATTACTTTTCCGATCATTCTTTATGGTGGTTACTTCCTATATCAATCCTTGCTGTAGGTTTTTCGTATTACTATTATTTTAGAACCGAACAACGTTCCGTTTGGGAAAAGAAACAACTGCGCGTTTTATTTTCATTCAGGACCTTGAGCCTTTTCCTGATCGGATTCCTGTTATTAGGGCTGGTTTGGGAAACGGTTACTTACCGTCCGGAAAAACCGCTGATCGTTACTTTGGTGGATTCTTCGTCTTCTATGATGAATTACAAAGACAGTGGCAGTGTCAAACAGAATATCGGGAATTTCCGGGACGAATTACCCAAAGCACTGGGAGAAGACTACGAATACCTGGAATTGGCTGTCGGGACGAATGTAAGAACCCTCGACAAGTTGTCATTAAAAGATAAATCCAGTGATTTGGCTGCCGGATTCAAACAGGTAAAAGACCGTTTTTTCAACCGGAATATCGGGGCAATCATCCTGATCTCCGACGGGAATTACAACCAGGGCGTTCACCCGATGTATGAAGCCGAGCGCATTGAACTGACCCCGGTTTTTTCACTGGCGGTAGGAGATACGAGTCTGAAACGTGACATTGTTGTACGCTCGGTTAATTCCAATGAAATTGCTTTTCTCAACAATGAATTCCCAATCCAGGCATTGGTCGATTTTCAGCGCGTTCCATTAGGTTCGTACCAGGTAAACCTGCTTCAGAATGGAAAAGTAGTGCAATCCCAAAAGGCAGCCGTAACGAATTCAAACCTGGACCAGAAGGAGTTTTTGTTCACTATATTGGCTAAAAATAAAGGTTATCAGCGTTTCACAGTCGCTGTGGAACAGATAGGAGGTGAGTTTACAAAAGACAACAACCAGCAAACGTGTTTTGTAGAGGTAATCGACTCGAAGAGCAATGTATTGTTGCTGGCAAGTGCGCCACATCCGGATATTTCTGCTTTGCGATCGGTGTTTGAACTGGATCAGGAAGCGGTTATTTCTTCGGAACTGACAACGAATTATTCCCTGGGGAACAAACTCCCGGATTTTGTGGTGTGGTATGAAAATGGCCTGCGTCCGAATGCAAATTTGTTCAAACAGATCCAGGAAAAAGGAATCCCGGTTTTGATGATCCTCGGACCGAATGTGACAACGAGTTTACTTCAAAACTACGGTTTGTCGGTCAAATCGCCTAATGGAAACCAGTACGAAGATGTTTATCCGTCGGTAGCGAAAGGCTTTAGCTCTTTTGGTTTGTCTGCAGATTTCACTTCGCTTGTTCCTGTTCTGACTCCACTAAGAACCCGTTTCGGAGCATACAAACTTCCGGCGAATAGTGTGGTTGTTTTGAATCAGCGTGTGGGAAATATTACGAAAGAGAACCCATTGATCGCTGTTTCCCAGACTACGCGATCAAAGGTAGGATTCATACTGGGAGAAGGCATTTGGCGCTGGAAAATGAAGGAATTCATGCAAAAGAAGACAACCGTTGGCTTTGAGGAATTCATTCAGAAACTCACGCAGTATATTTCGATCAAGCAAAACAGGGAACCGCTTCGTGTAACTTTGCCCAAGCGATTCAATACCATCGAGGATATCATTTTCAAAGCCGAATTTTACAACGAAGCAATGGAGCTCATCACAACGCCTTCCGTTGAAATGACGATCACCAAGCGCGGAGCGAAAGGTTTTAAACAATTGTTCTCACCGACTGCTAATTTCTATCAGCTGAATGTGGGGCAATTGGCTTCCGGAACTTATGACTGGAAAGTGATTGCAGACAATAATGGCAAGAAATACACCAAAATTGGTTCGTTTGCAGTGGATGAGATTTCCCTGGAAGACCAGGACAATCGTGCGAATTTCTCTACGCTAAATCAATTAGCAGTTCAGTCCAACGGGACATACAAGCAGTTGGATGATTACCAGGCTTTGATTAAGGAAATTAAAACACGCGGTGATATTACCACGATCCGTTACGAAGACACGGGATACCAGGAATTGATTGATTGGAAATGGATTTTTGCGCTGATCATTGCGCTACTTTCAGCTGAGTGGTTCTTAAGACGCTGGTGGGGTTCTTATTGATTCAATATGTAGTGACGCGATGTATCACGTCACTACATGTTCAGATTATTTTTTCAACAAATCATTTCCCATCATTTGTTTAACGGTTTTTTCCATTCCGTCAACAGATCCGTCTAAGAAGATGACATTTCCTTTTCCTTTTTCTGCGAATTCTTTTACTGCTTCTGTCCACATAGAGAACAGGATCAATGAAGTATCCAGGTCTGCCGCTTTCATTTTTTCAGCCGCTTCCGTCATACCTTGTGCAACTTCCTCGCGGAACAATGCAATACCCTGACCTTTTAACTGGGCAGCTTCTTTTTCTGCCTGTGCAGCAATTTTGATCGCGTTTCCGTCCGCTTCAGCGGCTTTGGTTTTTGTAATCAACAAAGCCTGACCTTCATTTTCGGCAGCCGCTTTTAAGTTGTTTGAAGCAACTACTTTGGCCATGGAAGTTGTAATTTCAGCATCGAATGTAATGTCGTTCAACTGTAAATCGATCAAATGGAATCCCCATGTTTCCAGGGTGTGATCCAGGCTATCTTTTACATCCGCTACGATCTCACCACGCAAAAGCAGGATTTCCGCTTGTTTTTTTGTGGCAACGAATCCACGAACAGAGCCTTCAATCGTACGGATCAATGCCTGGATGAAACTTCTTTGATCAACAAATTTAAAGGCAACATTTTTGATCGTTTCTTCCTGGGAATCCAAAACAGAGTATACCAACATCGCTTTGAAGTATACATTTGCCTGATCTTGTGTAATTGCCTGGAATTCCATCTCAATTGCACGGTTCTGGATCGACACACGGTTATTTAAACGCTCCAGGAAAGGAATACGGAAATTCAGTCCGGGCATCATGATTCTGCGGTATTTACCAAACATGGTTACAACTGCAATGGTTCCCTGTTGAACAGTTACAAAGCTGAAAACAAGCAGGAGCACAACAACCCCGATTAAAATGTATTTAATTTCTACTACCATAATACTATTATAAGTGATTTGAAACAAACTTACTCAAAATTGAAACCGGAAAAATCAAAAGGACGAAAAGTTTTCAAAAGGTTTATATACGGTTCAAAGTCTTGATAACTATCAGGGTAACTGCTTCAAAAGGTCAAATTCCCGATGACTACCGGGATCAAAAAGGTTAAAATTAGACTCCAGAACTGCTGAATAGTTCTAGTTGTTTAGGATTTTTCGAAAAAAGTTTTTCTCTGTTATAAAATAAACTTAAAAGAATTACGTTAAGAAAGAAAACGCCCTTAATAAGCCTATGGTAAACAAATACTTGACACACATGCAAACACAGGAAGTTACTGAGATTGCGAATCCATCCGCAGCTGTTATCAGTCAGATTCTGAACTACAGCAAGTCATTGGAGGTAAAGAAATTAAAGCGCAAAAAAGTGCTTTTGAATTTAAACTAATAGCGAAAGCCCCTTAAGTGGGGCTTTTTTATTTTACACTACGAGGAACACGAAGCTCACGAAGTTGTTTTTATAACACATGAGTATAGTAAACTTTTCTTAGTGTTCCTTGTGCGCCTCCTGGTAAACAAAAAAAGCACCGCCAAACTCTGACGATGCTTTCCAATTATTTGGTGTTGTAATTACCAGATCTTCGCAACCTTCTCATCCGGGTTACGCATTTTGTCGCCTGGTTTTACATTGAATGCGGCAAAGAACTCCGGACAATTCATCAAAGGTCCGTTTACGCGGTACATCCCCGGTGAATGCGGATCTGTTGCAATTCTTTTCTTCAATTCTGCTTCCGTGTAATTGATTTTCCACAATTGTGCATAGGAAATAAAGAAACGCTGAGCCGGAGTGTATCCGTCAATGATCACGTTCTTTTTGAAATCGTCTGTCATGGCATAAGCGTAATATGCCATCGTTAGTCCGCCCAAATCGGCAATGTTTTCACCCATCGTCAATTCCGGGTTGACACAATTGTCTGAAATAGGGCAGAACGAACCGAATGTTTTTCCTAAGATCTCTGTTTTGGAAACGAATTTTGCTTTGTCCGTATCCTGCCACCAGTCGTTGTAGCTTCCGTCAGCAGCGAATTTGGAACCGTTATCGTCGAAACCATGTGTGAACTCGTGCCCGATTACCATCCCGATTCTTCCGTAGTTGACAGCATCTTCAGCATTCTCATCAAAGAATGGCGGCTGCATGATTCCGGCAGGGAATGCGATCTCGTTCAAAAGCGGGTGGTAGTATGCATTCACCAAATGTGCAGGCATTTCCCATTCTTTCCGGTTTACAGGCTTGTGCAGTTTTTCCAGGTTTTCTTTGAAAGAGAAATAACGGCAATTATCTACATTGGCAACGTAATCAACCGGACTGATCACCAATCCTTTGTAGCTTTTCCATTCGTCCGGGAAACCTAATTTTCTCCCGATTGCGTTCAATTTTGCCAAAGCTTCTTTCTTGGTTTCTGCAGACATCCAATCCAATCCTTCGATGCGCATTCTGAAACTCACTAGCAGGTTGTCGACCATTGAATTCACTTTGTTTTTGGCGTTTACGGAGAAGTTTTTCTCTACAAATGCTTTTCCAAGTAATTCAGAGAGGGTAGAACCGGTGATTTCTTCGATGCAGCGCTCGTTGATCGGTTTCATGGTACTTGTTCCGCTCAAAACCCCGCTGTAAAAATCAAAATTGTGTTTCACCCATTTATCGTCCAGTCTTCCTGCATAAGTATTGATCGTACACCAGGAAAGGTAATTTGTCCACGATTGGAAGGATACTTTGTCAACCATTGTGTTCACTTTTTTTATGAACTCAGGTTGGCTAACGATCAATGAATCAAAGCTTTCGCATCCGATTTTAGCTAAATATCCTTCGAAATCGAACTTCGGCATTATTTTCACCACTTCATTCAATGACATTTTATTGTAAGTCTTTTCAGGCAAGCGGGATTCAGCAGGAGTCATCATTGCTCCGGCAAGTTCTTTTTCAAAATTGAAAATATCGCTTGCTTTCTTTTTTGCAGATTCTTCCGATTCTCCTAATAACTGAAACGATTTCTGGATGTGAAGGATATATGCGTCGCGAATAGCCTGTTTGTTTTCCTGGAAATAATAATCGCGGTTCGGCAAACCGATTCCCGCCTGACCTAAATAGGCCACGTTCTTATCTACATTTTTCAGATCCTGTCCGATCCCGAAACCAAAAACGGATTCCACTCCCAATTGGTGCTGTTTTGCGATCAGGTCCACGAATTCTGTTTTCGACTTCATTTCCGAGATCGTATTCAAACGCTCCGTAAGCGGTTTTACACCGGTTGCATTGCGAACGCTCATATCCGTATAAGAAGTGTAATAATCTCCCAATAGCTGATCCTGGTTTCCGGAAGCTTTCTCTTTGGAAGCAGCCGCAGTTTCAAGGATTTTCTTCAATGTTTCCTTATTTCGCTGATCCAGTTCATTGAAGCTTCCCCAGCGGGATTCTGTATTAGGAACAGGATTGTTCTTACACCAGGTACCATTGGCAAACTGGAAGAAATCATCCTGTGGTTTTACCGACTGATCCATGTACGAAACATCGATGCTTGTTGGTTTGCCTGAAATCTCCGGACTGGAAGAAGCAACCGCTTCAGTAGTGGGAGGAGGCAAGACAGCTTTTGGTTGGCATGCAGCCAGTGAAGATGCAATAACTGCCAGTGGTAGGACTTTATTAATCATTGTTTTCAATATTTAAAAGCATTTCAACATGAGGGATCTCGTCTTCGAAATATTCTTTTCCGGTTGAAACGAACCCCGATTTATTGTAGAATTTTTCCAAATGTTTTTGTGCGGAAATCCGGATCGGAACTTTTCCGAATTCTTCGTGAACGAATTGAATACACTTTTCCATCAATTCGATTCCCACACCATTTCCGCGGCATTCGGTAGTGAGTACCACACGGCCAATCGCTACTTCCGGGTAAGAAATTCCTGGATGTAGGATGCGTGCAGTTGCAATGACATCTCCTTTTCCGTCGCGCAGAAGCAGGTGATAGGCTTTTTTATCTTTCCCGTCAAGGTCCAGGTAAGTGCAGTTTTGTTCTACCACAAAAGCTTTCAGTCTCAATGCAATAATGTCATGAAACTCATTAAGCGTTAGTTCTTTGTAAGGTTTGAATTGCCAGTCTAAATGCATCTTTTCTTAATTACTAATTATTAATTCCAAATTCCGAATTAGAATGACTGATTTTTGAATTATGGTATTTCTTTAATTCGTAATTAGGCATTCGTAATTCGTAATTATTTACGTTTGGATTACTCCAACGTTATAAGGTTTTTCAGCTTTCTTGTGGTTTGCCATTTCAATTCCGATTGAAAGGAATTCGCGGGTTTTAGCAGGATCAATGATTGCATCCAGCCAAATACGTGATGCGGCATAATACGGGGAAATCTGTTCGTCGTAACGGGATTTGATCGTGTTGAATAATTCTGCTTCTCTTTCCGGCGTAATTTCTTCTCCACGTGATTTCAATGAAGCCACTTCGATCTGTAACAGGGTTTTAGCTGCTGCTGCACCACTCATTACCGCTACTTCGGCAGTTGGCCAGCCAACAATCAATCTTGGGTCGTAAGCTTTTCCACACATGGCGTAGTTTCCTGCACCGTATGAATTCCCTACGATAACAGTAAATTTCGGAACTACTGAATTTGCCATGGCATTCACCATTTTTGCTCCGTCCTTGATAATCCCGGCATGCTCTGATTTTGAACCGACCATGAACCCGGAAACATCCTGGAAGAAGATCAACGGAATGTTTTTCTGGTTGCAGTTCATGATGAAACGTGCAGCTTTGTCGGCAGAATCGTTGTAAATAACTCCTCCGAACTGCATTTCGCCTTTGGCGTTTTTCGACAATTCACGCTGGTTCGCCACGATTCCCACGCTCCATCCATCCAAACGTGCATAAGCACAAACGATGGTTTTCCCGTAATCGCTTTTGTATTCCGTCAAACTGCCTTCGTCAAAAATACAGTCTAAAATATCGTGTACATTGTAAGGTTTTGCTCTTTCTGATGGCAAAATTCCGTAGACTTTCTTCGCTTCTTCTTTTGGGGCAATTGATTCAATGCGGTCAAAGCCTGCAGATTCCGGCGCACCGATCTGGCTCATCATTTTACGGATAGTTTTCAGGCACTCTTCGTCGTTGGCTACTTTGTAATCGCAAACACCTGAAATTTCGGTATGAGTTGTAGCTCCACCCAATGTTTCGTTATCGATGTTTTCCCCGATTGCAGCTTTCACCAGGTAAGATCCTGCAAGGAAAATCGTTCCGGTTTTATCAACGATCAATGACTCATCCGACATGATCGGAAGGTAAGCACCACCGGCAACGCAGCTTCCCATCACGGCAGCAATCTGTGTAATTCCCATGGAACTCATCACGGCATTGTTTCTGAAAATACGACCGAAATGTTCTTTGTCCGGGAAAATTTCATCCTGCATCGGCAAGTAAACTCCGGCAGAATCGACCAAATAAATGATCGGTAATTTGTTTTCCATGGCAATTTCCTGCGCACGTAAATTTTTCTTCCCGGTGATCGGGAACCAGGCTCCGGCTTTTACCGTAGCATCATTTGCAACAACAATACATTGTTTTCCGGATACTTTTCCAATGACTATCACCACACCGGCGGAGGGGCAGCCACCGTGTTCCTGGTACATTCCCATTCCTGCGAAAGCACCAACTTCGAAGCGTGGGGTATTCGCATCCAGAAGCATGTCAATTCGCTCGCGAGCGGTCATTTTTCCTTTTTCATGAAGTGCAGCAATACGTTTTTCGCCGCCGCCTTTCATTATTTTGGCTAATTCAGATTCCATACGGGAGATCTTCAGCCTCATTTCATCGTCGTTCTTATTGAATTCCAATTCTTTTGAATCAATTGCCATGTTTTTTCGTTTATTAGCGTCCCAAATATACACAATTCACTGTAGAAACTTTCTTGCTCAAACCGAAAGAATGAGCGATATCTAAATTACTTTTGTTGAATGCAAGATACTTACAAGCACAAAGGAATGAGAAAGCAGCTGATCGATCAGTTGCGCCAAAAAGGAATAACGGATGAGCGCGTACTGACTGCTTTTGATGCAATTCCACGGCATTTCTTCCTGGATTTGGTGTTCGAACAGCAGGCTTATTCCAATGTTGCGTTCCAGATCGGTGCAGGGCAAACGATTTCTCATCCGTATACGGTTGCTTTCCAGACTTCTATCCTGGAATTGAAAAAAGGGGAGAAGGTGTTGGAAATCGGTACCGGTTCCGGGTTCCAGACGTGTATTTTGTGTTCCATGGGAATGAAAGTGTTTTCGATCGAGCGCCAAAAAGAGCTTCACATGAAGGCAAAGAAGATCATCGATCATTTTCGTTTTACGCCCAAATTGTTTTTTGGGGACGGATACGAAGGAAAGGAAACATTTGCTCCTTTTGATAAGATCCTGGTGACCTGTGGTGCGCCTTTTATCCCTGAAAAGCTTGTTCAGCAGCTGAAAGTAGGAGGAATAATGGTGATCCCTGTTGGTGATCTGGATTCCCAGGAAATGCACCGGATTACGAAAATTTCGGATACAGAATACAAAGAAGAGGTGTTCGGGAACTTTAGTTTCGTGCCGATGCTGGAGAAAACGGTCAGATAAGTGAAAATGTAAAATTGAGAATTGAAAAGATGGATCATTGAAGACTTTTCAAGTACAATAAGCGTTTAATTCATTCGTTTTGAATGGTATGAGTAAACTACTTTTTGCCACTTTTGTTTCACTTTCATCTATTGGTTTTTCCCAGCAGCGCATCGGTTTGGAATTGTTCAGTCATTTGGATGATTTATCCGTCGGAACTCACTATCAAAAAGTGATTTATTCCAAATTCATCATAGGTACCGGGTTGATCTGGATCAATAAAAGAAGGGGAATGAACTTTCAGGATGCCCCGGGAGCAGCAATTTATACTGCTCTCAGAGATGTGCCGACTTCATTCGATAGAAATGGGGAAGAGTACCTCGTTAAAAGTTACCGCACGACTTCAAAAGCTCTCATGCTGACATTGAACACCGGGTTCTTCCACGAATTTGGAGTTGTTCATGGACTTCGGGTCAACTTAAACGGCAGAATTGGAATAGCGGGTAACAGTGGAACTTATTCTTATGCAGGACAGGTAAATGACACGATAATTCCAGTTAGATACAGTAAAAATCACCTGGTTACTGCGGTGAGTCCTGAGATTTACCATACGCTGCGCCAGCGAAAAAGATGGACATTCTATTACGGGCTACGCTTTCCGGTTTATTTTTCACTGGATAAACAGCGATTCAATCCGCAATACAGGAAAGAGGGTTTTTTCGGGCTGGAAATGGAAGTAGCTTTGGGAATTACTTATTTTATCGGGAATAAAGGATTGATAGCTAATTGAAAATGTAAAAAGGATGATTGAAAAGACCAAGATCTTCAAAAACTTTTCAATTTTTACCTTCTCAATTTTCAATTAATAAGGCTTTCATAAGCATTTTGAATCTCAATAAAACGTTCGGCGGCCATTTTTTGCTGTGATTCGGTTCCGGAAGCAAAATTGTCGGGATGATGGATCTTTACCAGTTTCCGGTATGCTTTCTTTATTTCTTCTGCGGTAGCGTCTTTTTTCACGCCAAGTATGTCGTAAGCATAACTCTTTGGCTGCTTGTCTTTGGAGGATTTCTTCTGGTTGCTTTCTTCTTTGTGCTTGTTGTAAGCGGCATATATCGCGATGATCTTGGCCAGGTTTTCGGGATCCAGTTCCAAATCCTGGTTGATCTGTTTTAAAAAAGCCAATTCGGATGAAGTAACTTTTCCGTTGATCAGAGCCAATCCTGTGAGGAAATAAATGATCTGGGAGCGCGAACCTTCTTCCCGTAAATACAGTTTCATCCAATCGGTGATTGTTTTGGTTCGGATCGGGTATTTCAGGGAAAACAACAACGAATCGCCGAAATTATAGTTGGCTTTCGAAAAATAACGGTTGAAGTATTGGTTGATGAATTGGATTTTCTCCTTTGATTCCTGGTAATTGATCAGCATCAGCTTGGCTCCCAAAGCCAGGTATGCCTCCAGGTAATTGTCTTCGGTAGGTTTGAGTGTTTGCGGAAAAATGCCTTTTCGCCACGAACGTGCATGCCGGGTTTTATAGATGTACAAGGCGAGTCCACCTACAAATGGAACGCCGAATAGCAGGATCACCAACCAATTTGGCAGTTCAGCTACAGGTTCGAAAGAGAGTAGGACAAATTGCATGTGATCGAATTTAGAAATTATAATTCAATCCGATCAATAAAGTAACGAATTGCTCGTAAAGTGAAGGGAAATTCTATTTTTGCAACTCATGGAAAAGACGGGCAACCTGAAGTATTTAAGAGGAATCACAACGTTGTTTCTTGTCTTATATGTGGTGTTCATCCTGATGAATTTGCTGGAATCTTTTTGGTATAGCCTCGATGTAACACATCCTCTCAAGTCACTTCTGCATACATTCATCAAACAGGAAAAAAAGGTTCATGGTTGGTTGGATGTGCTTGATTTTGGAGCACGGATTGTTTTCTCCTTGCTTTGCAATCAGTATGTGAAGCGCAACAGCTTAGGTAAAAGTTACCATTTCCTGGTTGTTTTGCTGGGTTTTCTTCCGGTATTTTATTACTTTCTTTATTTTATGATCTGGAGAAAACTGAACAGGTCAATAGTCACACATTCCGGTGCGAATTTTACAGGATCCGACAGGATGATCATCTTTATGTGGATTTTAATTCTGCTTCATACCATCATTCCAATTGTCTACATTACACTAATCTATTCTGTTGATTCACCGGAGATTGTTTCGCGATTAATCTATTGGAAGCGTTTCGAATTATCCGGGAGAGCCGTTTTTGCTTTGATTTTTTCAATAGTATACCTGTCATATTTTTGGAAATTCAGGAAGGCGATAACCAATCGGGAACCGGATTTGATAGTGAAAGATAATCAGTTGATAGATAGTTGATTAAATGCTTTTTTTACAATTCTAATAAATTATTTTACACTTCTTTTAAAAAAAGTTTCATTTCCGTGTCACTTTTCTGAAACTCGTTACACTAACTTTATCAAGAGACCAATTTAGCAGGATGGCGGCCGCAAAAAAGAAACGTTTTATGGAACTTTATGAACCTGTACATGTAAGGTTTGAAAAATTTTGTAAAGCAAGAGCATACGGGAATTTCAATTTCAAGGATTTGATGCATGATGCATTGGTCGTTGCTTACGAACGATTCGACTCACTGAAGAGCGAAGGAGCATTCTTACATTTTTTATTCGGGATCGTCATCCGATTGTTAGCGAATGAAAATCGTAAGATCAGTTCGGAGCGTTTATCAGATCACATGCAGGCTTACAATTATTCGGTGGAAAGTGACCGGACGGATAAATTACTGGAAATAAACCTGCTGTATGAAGCGATCTCGCAGCTGCCGGATTTGCAGAAAGAAAGTCTTATTCTCTTTGAAATATCGGGATTTTCGATCCGCGAAGTAGCAGAGCTGCAACAATCTTCAGAAGATGCAGTGAAGCAGCGATTGGTCAGAGGAAGAAAAAAACTCCTGGAATTAATGACTGAGAAAAAGGATGTTGAATTAAAAAGTATGAGTTATGACAGAAGATAAACTAGACGGTTTGTTTGATGAGATTCGGAAAGAGTCGGCTCAGACTTCAATTTCCGAAGTAGATCAGTGGATTGAAACTGCTGTAGCGGGCGCTGCTGCCGTTGGACTCTTAGCGACTTTAAAATTATTTCTCATTAAAAAACCATTGATTATGTGGACTACATTATTAACTGTAACCGGCGGGGCTTCACTGGGTGTTGCACTGATCCTCAATAAACCGGCAGAAAAGAAAGAACCGAAGAAAGAAGTTGTTTCTCATTATGTACCGGCAAGCGCTCCCCAGGTTTACCGGGAAAAAGAAGAAGTGAAACAGGACGAGCCGGAGACTCCCATGTCTGAAGAACCTGTCAAAACCGAAAACCCAAATATACCTGAAGATCTGGGAGCTCCTGTTCCTTTAAAATACCCCGAGTTTGAAAGCAATTGGAAAATTCCGGCTTACAGAATCCCGCAAACAACCGAATCGTTTACGAAAGTACATGTTTCAGGAGCCTTGTCTGTGGAATTAAGCCAGGGAAATGCATGCAGTATCCTGGTAGAGCCTGAAACAGCGAAAGACCTGGTTCGGGTGGAGATCCAGAAGGGAACACTTTATTTGAAGAATGAGCCGAATAAAAAGGATCGAAAGGAAAAAGTAGTGATAAAAGTAACGGTGCAGGATTTAACTGAACTGCGTATGAGCGGTGCAACGAATTTAATCACTCACCAGCAATTGGAATTGGGAGTATTGTCTTTGGAACTGGACGGGGCAAGCGATGCAACTCTGAATGTAAAAGCAACCAAAATAAAAGGAAACTTTTCCGGTGCGAGTGATATTGATATAACCGGAACTTGTGAATCAATAGACCTGGATGTTTCAGGAGCTTCCGAAGCGAAACTCGGTGGTGTGAAGGCTAAAAGTGCAAAAGTGGACAATAGCGGGGCCGCACATGTGGAAATTTCGGTTTCCGAAGAGGTAAAAATTGACGGATCAGGTGCAAGTTCTACGTACTACACTATCCATGGAGATTCTAAAAACATCCGTACAAGCGTCTCCACCAGCGGAGCTGCCACGGCAAAAAAGAAATAAATATAAGTGAAAAGTGAAAAGTGAAAAGTGAAAAGTGAAAAGTGAAAAGTTCCTTTTTCTACCTTCTACATTTTTCCTTTTAACTTAAAAAAGAGGCTGTAACAAAGCAAAGTATAGGTTAGGTAACTTAAGTAAAGTAAAGAAACAGAAACAAAACGATGTTTCGAAAAAGCCCGCGATGGAGATCGCGGGCTTTCTTATTTTTGACTTCGAATTCGATCCGGCTAGCCTGAAAGCCAACTGAACGCAGTCGAGATTAATGCTCTAAACTTGCCAGGTAACGTTCAGCATCCAAAGCTGCCATACAACCTGTTCCTGCTGCAGTAATTGCCTGACGGTAAGTTCTGTCAGCTGCATCACCTGCAACAAATACTCCCGGAACGTTTGTTAATGAAGTTCCCGGTTTTTCGTATTTGATATACCCGGTTTCATCCAGGTTGATGTAATCTTTGAAAACATCGGTGTTTGGTTTGTGACCAATCGCCACGAAGAATCCGGTAGCCGGAATTTCTTTCTCTTCACCTGTTACGTTGTTTTTCACTTTTACAGCTGAAACACCGTGTCCGTCACCTAAAACCTCTATGGTTTCCGTATTGTGAAGGATTTCAATATTCGGTGTATTGCGAACACGATCTGCCATAATTTTGGAAGCACGGAATTTATCCGTACGAACCAGCATGGTTACTTTCTTACACAATTTGGAAAGGTAATGAGCCTCTTCACATGCGGAATCTCCTGCACCAACGATCACGGTTTCCTGTCCGCGGTAGAAGAACCCGTCACAAACTGCACATGCAGAAACACCACCACCGATTGAAAGGTAATGCTGTTCGGAAGGAAGACCTAAGTATTTTGCAGCAGCTCCGGTAGAAATGATCACCGTTTCCGCGTGAATTTCGTGCCCGTCTTCTGTCCAGCACTTATGAAGCGGACCTGAAAAGTCTACTTTGGTGATAAATCCGGAACGGATATCTGTCTCAAAACGTTTTGCCTGAGCTTCCAGCTGAATCATCATTTCCGGTCCTGAAATTCCGTCAGGATATCCCGGGAAGTTTTCTACTTCGTTGGTTGTAGTTAACTGACCTCCTGGTTGCATTCCCTGGTACATTACAGGTTTCATTTCGGCTCTTGCAGCATAGATCGCCGCCGTGTATCCTGCGGGTCCTGAACCAATGATCAGGCATTTTATTTTTTCAGCACTCATGTTTGTGTTGTTTAATTCATTGTGCGACCCACTTCCGTGGATCAGTTATCAGAAGCAGTGCTTCTTCTTAAGTTTGATATACAAAATTAGGGTTTTCCTGCTTTGAAAGTAGTTCCGGAAACAGGAACGGATTTCAATAGGAATCCAAGTTTATTTTCTACAGTAATAAATAAAAGCAGGGGGGAAGTTGGCAGGAGTAAATGCAATTTCCATGTGTCTGAAAAATTGTTTGATGGTCTTCTTCGCATTCAGGGAATACTGGAACTGCACATACAACGAGTTGGAATGCATCACACGGTGGCTTTCCTTCAGAATACGGTTTTTCAAGTCGCTTGGGAAATTGGCCAACGGAAGGGATGAAACAACTGCATCTGCCTGGGAATATCCGTGTTTTTCAAGGTATTCACCGATCTTTTCAGCCGAATCGTGGATCAGGATGACTCGCGGATCACTGAACTCTTTTTTCAATTGGTTCATAAAGCTGTCATTCAGCTCAAAAACGAATAAAACTCCGTCGGAACTCAGTTCCTTCAGAATTTTACGGGTAAAAACTCCTGTACCGGGACCTAATTCCACGATCACTTTAGCTGTTGAGAAATCAATCTTCTCCAACATTTTCTTTGCTAAATACTTTGAGCTGGGAGCCATTGCCCCGACCATTTTACGTTCTTTCCAAAAATTACGTAAAAATGAGTGCTTATCAGACATTTTCTCTTGTTTCTTTCAGTGCGAATTTACCATTATTGATAATTCCATAAACAAAACCGTTTAATTCTTTATTCAATGCCGGTGTATTGCTGCACGGTATAACTAAATCTTCTCTGGTGAAAACCCAGGTTTTTCCTGGAATAAATAGCGAAAGATCTGCTATTATTTGGTTTTCAATTGGGTTGGTATCTAAAGACAACAGGGTTCTTCCTTTTTCGGTCAGGGCACTGATTACCAGCTCCAGGTCGAAGTCCGTGGAAGCTCCCAGTTCTCCAAATAGTGTTTGAAGTGTGATGTTCCCGTAATTGGCATGATCGAATTCCAGGTCGGTTTCTTCCGAATCATTGGGTCTGTGATCGGAAACAATGCAATCGATTGTGCCGTCTTTCAATCCCTGCCAAAGTGCTTTCCGGTCGTTTTCCGTACGAAGCGGCGGCATCAATTTGAAATTCACATCGAAATCCAATACCGCTGTTTCGTTGTAGATCAAATGCTGTGCGTGAACATCAGCGGTAACATTCAGTCCTTTTGCTTTTGCTTTGCGGATCAGTTCAACCGACTCGGCGCATGCAACTCCGGTTGTGTGGAGATTTCCGCCGGTATATTCCAGTAAACGTAAATTTCGCTCCAGTTCAATGATCTCACTGATTGCCGGATCTGCTTTTAAACCTGTTTTCGTGGAAGCTTCGCCTTCGTTAACCATTCCACCGCCTGAAATGGATTTATCGTGGGCAAAACCAACAACAATTCCGTCAAAGTTTTTGGAGTAGAGCAGTGCCCGGTACATAATTCCACCGTTGACAGGAACCAGGTCATCTGAAAATAAACGCACTCCCGACTGGAACATGTCGTACATTTCTGCCAAAGCTTCTCCCTGGTTCTTTTTCGTGATACAGCCCATGGGGTGAAGAGTTGTTACTGCGTTCTCACTTCTTCTTAACACGTATTCCACGCTGGTTTTATTGTCTAGCACCGGCTTGGTGGAAGGAAGTGCGGCAACATGTGTGAATCCGCCGTAAGCAGCTGCATCCAAACCACTTTGAATAGTTGATTTGTGTTCTTCTCCCGGATCGGCAAAATGTGCTTTGAGGTCTACCCATCCTTTGGAAACATGCAAATTCTCTTCCATGATCTCCAATTCGCAGGAGCGGTCGATTTTAGTAGCAATTTCCTGAATTTTTCCGTCTTCCAGGTAAATATCCACTTTTTTACCATTCCACTCGGAACCCTTGTCTATCACCGTCACTTGCCGGATAAGTAATTTCATATCGTTATTTCTTGTAGAAAATTAGTAAAGCCATTTCGCACAGGACGAATATTCCTGCAAAGAAAACAAACCATTTCCATGTATCATAATTCTCCCCGATCTCCAACAGGGAAGCGCTGTTCCAATTGGAGCCGTCCTGGATCGAATTGACGCGGATTCCGGCCTGTTCAAAGGAGGTTTTAATTTCTTCGGGAGTAGATTCTGATATGTGAGATTCCAGGCGATTGTAGTTTACCGAAAGTGTCCCTTTTGATTTTCCGTCCTGGGAAATAGCGTAATTTCCAGCTTCCAGGATACGGATAGCTTCCAGGCCCTGGATGGAAAGGTAAGAGCGTTTGTTTTTCGTAAACACAACAGGAATGTAATCGACCTGGTTTTGTTTCAGGTGAACCGGATTTTCGCTGGAAGTATTGATGTTTAAAGGATAACTTCCGTCTGATCCGATAATGAGGTAATACGGGTTTTGGCGCTGACTCAGGTTTCCGGTATGCAGCAGTAAGGTGGAAAACAGTTGATTACTGGTGAAGGTGCTGAATTCAGGTTTTAACGAAGTTGAGAACAAATAGGTATTGCTTTTCCCAGTACTTTTGACAAAGAAAGGTGTTCCGTTCTGGTAATTGATCAAGCTGCTTGAAAGAGTCTTGGAGTTATTCATCAAACGGTAAGCCTTTGCAACTGCAGGAAGCGAGATGTTTTCAGGTCTTCCCTCGAAAATTCCATGGAAGAACGGATCTTTGATGTTCAACTTTTGAATTCCCAGTCCCACAGTTTGCGTTCCGTTGATCACAGGCAGGTGCATTTTTTCAAGCAAAGCATTCCACCCGGAAGGTGAAACATTGGTACCCGGAATCAGGAGCACAGAACCTTGTTCTTCGTAATATGCAGCCAGTTCTTTGCTGAGATTGCTCGGAATCTGGTTCAAACCGTTCAATACAATGAGGTCAACTACATCCAGGTTTTCCTGTGATGCCTGGTTGGTGGAAACTTCCTTTATTTTGTAGAAATCATCCAATCCGAAAACGATTCCTACGTTATTCACGGCATCTTCGCCATTGATGATCAAAACAGAACTGCTTTTCTTCACTTCGTAATTGAAAAAGAAGGAATCATCCTGTGTCATCTGCTTGTCGTTGATCGCGATCTTTCCTTTAGCTATTCCGGCTTCCTGGTTGAAGTAATTCAGCTGAATGGTATCCGAACCATTTGCCGGCAATTCTGCGAAGAGATCACGTTTCAGTTTTCCTATCTGCACATTCACCACTGCCGATTCCACGCGTTCTTTTCCGCTGTTTACGACCCGAATAGAAAGTGTTTGAGCGGAACCCAGTTTCTGGATCGGAGTTTCAAACCAGATGGTGTCAATGTACAGGTTTCCGGTGTTTTGAGGAGCTAAAACGAGCGGTGAAACGGATGGAATATGCTTGAATTTTTTATTTAAACTAGTTTGTTTATCTTTTTGAAAATCAGAAATATAAATAAGGTTTGGTTTGGATTTGATATTTCCTTCTTTCTGAGCATCTTCCACCCATTGGTTCCAGTAAGATAGTACTTCGTCTTTAGAACGGTAAATAGGTGAGTAGTTGATTTTTGCAACCTGGTCAGTGAATTTGACTTTCGTTAGTGTCTGCTTTTCGTTCCCGCTCAATTCGTTGGTGAACAAGACGTATTGCGTATTTCTGGGTGCTTTATCGACAATGGAACCCGCAAGTTCTTTCGCCTGTGCTAATAATTCTCCCTGTCCGCCAATGCGCGACATGGAAAAGGAATTATCGATATAAACCCCGATTAGCTGAACATCCTGTTTGTTTTTATCTGAATGGGGAAAGTAGGGTTGTGCAAAAGCGATTACCAGGCAGGTGAAAGCCAATACACGTGAGATCAGGATCAGTAAATGCTTGATTTTTCGCGGGTTTTTCTGCTGCTGTTCAACTGATTTTACGAAAGCAATACTGGAAAAATAGATCGTTTTGTATTTGCGGAAATGGAAAAGGTGAATGAGGATTGGTATGACCAAAACCAAAAGGGCAAATAAAAATTCAGGATAGACCCATTTCATAACGCTAAAATAATTCCTAATTCCGAATTACGAATTGCGAATTCCAAGAGTTTTCTACGATTTTTGAACAATTTAGCCTTGTTTAACGAGTTGACTGAGCTTAGTGGAAGGCAACTTATGTTTTATGGCCTTGGGAAAAGTAAGGTTTATGTGCCAATCAATCTGAAAGAAAGAAGGTTGTGCTTTCAACTCAAATCCACTAATTCGGCATTTGCAATTCATAATTATCATTTAACTCCCTCAAAAACCCCCAATCCGAACAACGCAAAATCGTATTTACACGGATCAGCTGCATCAAACTGGATGAGTTGTTCCTGGATTTCGGCTACGCTTTTCCAGTCGTTTTGTGTTCGGGTCAAGATTCCGAGTTTCCGGGCTACGTTCCCGGTGTGTACATCCAGCGGAAGGTGCAGTTCTGACATCGGGATATTATTCCAGATCCCGAAATCCACACCTGATTCGTCTTTCCGGACCATCCAGCGCAGGAACATGTTGATGCGTTTGGCCGAAGAACCTTTTTCCGGGTTTGCCAGGTGTTTGTGCGTTCTGTCGGGAAAAGGCTCTTGCGTAAATGCATTGCGGAATGAAATGATGCGTCCTTTGATACCCGGGATATCGGGATGAGCCTGAAATGCCTGTTCCAATCCTCCCTGTTCGTATATGCGTCTCAATGCCACGAAGAAAGCATTCAGGTCATCGCTGTTGAATGTCCGGTGGACGAAGGAGTGTTTCTGTTCTTCGTAGTTCAAAACGTATTCATAGGGCTTAAAATCCATGATCTCAAGCAAACGCTGACCACTTTTAATGATTGCCGTGCGGTTTCCCCAGGCAAGTGTGGAAATAATGAAAGCACTGATCTCGATGTCTTCTTTCCTGGTAAATTGTTTCGGAATCTGAATCGGATCCGACTGGATGAAGTCCGGCCGGTTGTATTCCATTACTTTTTTATCCAGATAATCAGCGAGTTGCAATTGGTTCATGATTTCTTAAAAAATATAAAAATATGTTTTTGAGTTGTTTTCATCCCTAAATTACTAGTTATAAAAAAGTAGCTTATGAAAACAACAGTGTATTTATTGGTGATCTTCATCAGCGTGTCGGTGGGATTGTTTTCAACGACATCGTGCAGGAAAAAACGGGGAAACTGTTATTGTAAATTCTACAGCGGCGACCGTACGCATTACGATCTGACTTCTTTACCACGGAATGAACAAGAGGATTCATGCAAGGTAATCGACAACAATGCAGAGGCTTTTGCCGGAGATTGTAAACTGAAATAGCTTATTTCAGCGATCCGTCTGCCATCACAATGGTCCTGTCTGCCATTTCCGCAAGCAGGTTGTTGTGCGTAACAATCACAAATGTTTGCCCGAATTCCTTGCGCAGTTCGAAAAACAGCCGGTGCAATTCTTCTGCGTTCCGGGAATCTAAATTTCCGGAAGGTTCATCTGCAAAAATGATATCGGGTTCATTCATCAATGCCCTTGCAACTGCCACTCGCTGCTGTTCTCCTCCGGAGAGGGCGGCAGGCTGGTGGTTTTCCCGGTTGCTGAGTCCTAATTTATCCAGTAAATGCTTTGCACGGTCTTTGGATTCCTTCATTCCTTTCCCGCCGATCAGTGCCGGCATCACCACGTTTTCCAAAGCCGTAAACTCCGGAAGCAGTTGGTGAAACTGGAAAATGAAACCGATTTTCTGGTTCCGGAATCCGGCAAGGCCTTTGGAACTTAGTTCGAATGGGTTGACGCCGTTCAATGTGACAGTTCCTGCATCGGGTTTGTCTAAAGTTCCCAGGATCTGGAGCAGGGTAGTTTTTCCTGCCCCGGAAGAACCCACAATGGAGACCACTTCCCCGGATTGAATCTCCAGGTCAATTCCTTTCAGAACGTCCAGTTGTCCGTAAGTTTTGCAAATCCCCTTGGCGGTCAGCATTTTTTGAGTTTTTAAATAATAATTAATCTGCGCTACCGCTTGATCTTTATCAAAAGCTACGCTTTTTCTTATTTATCGAGTTTTAAAGAATGTCCCAGCTTGGTAACCTTTGTTTGAAGGTAATTCTCGTTGTGGGAATTACGGCCTACTTCGATCGCAACGTTTTCAATGATTTCCAGTCCGTAACCTACCAATCCGGTACGTTTTTTCGGGTTGTTGGACATCAGGCGGATCTTGGAAATTCCCAGGTCATGCAGGATCTGAGCACCAATTCCGTACTCACGTTCATCTGACTTGAATCCCAATTTTAAATTCGCTTCAACGGTATCGTATCCTTCTTCCTGGAGCTTGTATGCTTTCAATTTGTTCAAAAGCCCGATTCCACGCCCTTCCTGGTTCAAATAAACGATTGCTCCTTTTCCTTCTGCTTCGATCATTTTCATGGAATGATGCAGTTGCGGACCGCAATCACAGCGGCATGAACCAAAAATATCACCTGTTAAACAAGAAGAGTGCATGCGAACCAATACCGGTTCATTTGGCTCCCAGGTTCCTTTGATCAATGCTAAATGTTCCTGTCCGTTTGATTTTACGGAGAAAGCAACTAATTTGAAATCACCGTATTCCGTAGGCATTTCCACTTCAACCTCACGTGAGATCAGGGATTCGTTCTTCATGCGGTATGCAATCAGGTCTGCAATGGAGATCAGTTTCAGGTCGAATTTTTTAGCGATCTCAAACAATTGCGGCAAACGCGACATGGATCCGTCTTCGTTCAGGATCTCAACGAGAATTCCTGCCGGTTTGAATCCTGCCAAACGCGCTAGATCTACTGCGGCTTCCGTGTGGCCTGTACGCTGTAAAACACCACCTTTTTTCGCACGTAGCGGGAAAATGTGTCCCGGGCGACCTAAATCTTCCGGTCTTGTTTCATCGGAAACCAATGCTTTGATCGTTTTTGCACGGTCAAATACGGAAATTCCGGTTGTACATCCATGACCGATCAGGTCAACGGAAACTGTGAATTGCGTTTCGTGTAAAACCGTATTGTTTGTAACCATGAGGTTTAATTCCAATTCGTTACACCGGGATTCGGTCAAAGGAGTACAGATCAGTCCTCTACCGTGAGTTGCCATGAAATTGATCATTTCAGGAGTTACCATTTCAGCTGCTGCTATGAAGTCTCCTTCATTTTCGCGGTCTTCGTCGTCAACAACAATAATAACTTTTCCGGCTTTTATATCTTCAATCGCTTCTTCGATTGTATTTAACTTTCCTGACATAAGGGTATAATAAAGTACCACAAATTTACTCCGAATTCTGCAAAAGCGGTAAACTATTTAACTTTTTTAAAAGTAAAGAAGATCCCGTTGGGATCATTTTTCATGTTTTCGATCCAGACATACATTTTATTGTCTTTCGGTTTCACATAACTGATGCGTTTCGGAAAGGGATTCTGGTTGTTTACAAATGTCAGGGTGTCAGTATTCAGGTAGTTTTTACATTTGAAAACAAGGGTGTCTTTTTTGATAATGATCTGGTAGTAAAGGACGTCGTTTTCTTCAAAAATCCGCAGTTTTTCCTTCTGGAATTTGTTTTCGTAGTGCATGTAGTTTTCTCCCGAGATACATTTGTTATGAAGTTCCCAGTTTTCATGGATGGTTTCGTTATCGAGGGAAGTGATCCAGTTGCCGCGAATCCAATAGGGGAGATTGTTCCCATCCGAACAGGAGGAAAGTATAAGTAGAGTCAGTAGGAGTGGGTGTGCAATAGTTTTAAAAGTTTTACTGTTTGTTTTTCCCATGAATAGAGTAGTTCAATGTAGCTTTTGCCATTCTGAGCAATCGAACTAAAATTACCTTCAATAACTAAAACTTCGGTTATTTTTTCGACAAAAGTGTGTATATCTTCTGCCAACAGGATATTTTCTCCGTTAACGCCACCCAAGGCATTGTTAGACAATGGAGTAGTAATGCAGGGAAGTCCGCTTGCCATGGCTTCCAGTAATTTGTTTTGCAGTCCGGTGCCGATGAAAAGCGGTGCAGCAAAGAGTCGCGAACGTTGATAGCTTACGCGGATATCATCTACCCAACCTGTTACGGTAATGTTTTCTGATTGCAACTCCAGTACGCGTTTTGCAGGATTTGCGCCCGAAAGCAGGAGTTTACAGCGCAAGCCATTCTGATGGATTCGTGGCAAGATTTCTTCTGCCAGGCAAACTGCTGCTTCGATATTTGGGGCATAGGAGAAATTTCCCGTAAAAACAATGTCGTAATCCTTTTCGATGTTCAGGGTTTCGAAGAAAGAGGCATCAATTCCATTCGGTACAATGGTGATTTTCTGATTATCGGGGTGATAGATCAGTTTCCGGTCCTGTTCCGAAATGATCGTTTTGTGTTCGAAGTAATCAAAAATGCGGCGTTCATATTGTTTCAGTCGTTTGCTTTCCAACCGGTAAAACCATTTCTTGTACCAGGCTTCGGTTTGGATCCGGCGTTCCATTCCCTTGGAAAGCGCATCCATGTAATCGAGTGTTTTCGGAACCAGGTGTTCATTTTTGACGTATTCTGAAACACGGATCAACTGGCAGTAAATGTGTTTGGGCCTGATCTCTGAAATCAAAGCACTGATCTTCCTGTGAATGGATTTGCGGTAGAAATAATGTACCTGCATTGGTTTGGAACCGAGGATCGTTTTCAGCAGTTGGAAGATCAACCCTAATTTGGTGAGCTGAAAAATGTGAATCCGGGTACAAAACTGACTTACGATCTTGCGGTGTTCTTCCGAAACGGGGAGGTCGGAGGTGCAAACCAGGGTGACATTGAATTCTTTGGAAAGTTCTTTTAGCTGGTAAAAAGCCCTCAGTTTATCTCCTTTTTCCAAAGGATAGGGAAAACGGGAAACGATAAACAGGATGTCTTCTTTAGCCTCCAAATGTGTTTTTCATTAGTGCGATACAGGTTTCAAAGCTATGAACTTTTGAAATATAATCGCGTGATTTCGTCCCAACTTCTTTTCTCAGTACTTCATTTTCGTGGAATTCTGAAAGGATTTTCACGAATTCAGCTTCTGTATCAGCGATTTGGATTCCCGAACGGGAAACATCAATTCCTGCGGCCCCCAATTTGGTGGTGATGCATGGAATTCCGAGTGCCATTGCTTCCAACAGTTTGATGCGGATTCCGCTTCCGGATTGGATCGGTGTAACCAAAGTTCCTGATTTCAACATGAATTCGGTGCTGTTTTCCACCCAACCGATCACTTCAATGGAACCGGTGTTTAAAAAACGGTAATGTTCACTTTTGGAACCGGCAATTTTCAGGTTGAAGTTTGTGATTACAGGATTGCTCCAGATCTTTTTGACCAAATAATCCACTGCTTCCTGGTTGGGTTTCCAATCCATTGATCCCAGATGAAAGAACCCATTGTTCTGGTAATCCGTTTCCACGGCCGGATCTACTGTTACTGATACCGGAAGTAACTCCACCGTGGTCTGAGTGGTATGTTGTTCGGTCCATTGTTTGTCTTCTTCCGAAATGACCCAAATTGTATGTGCTTTGTTGAGGATTTGCACTTCTTCTTTGCGCAGGGTAAGCTCCAGGTTTCGCAGGTAAAACCGCTTCAAAACGGATGTTTCAAGGTCTGCATGCAGTTTCCAGATCTCCGATTCGATGTTGTGGGAGCGAATAATGACCGGGGGAATTTCCCTGAAATCAAACTGGCTTAATTGAGCCGCTGCAAACAAGCTGTCGCAGACAATGTAGTCGTATTTTTGGGTTAGCTTTTTTGCGATCGCGTGATACAGTTTCTCGGATTTGAACCGCGAAAGATTGTAGTTTTTCCGCCGGATAAAATTGATCAAAGCACCTGCCGCTTTAACTTCCGTATCAATTGGAATAACTGTTTGGGTGTTAAAGTAATGCTTTAAGATCTGTTCGGATTCTTTGGTATACGGATGTTTATGCGTTGCTAAGATTATTCCGTCAACTTCTGCCACCTGGCTCAATCCTTTCAGGCATTCCATCATCGCAAAGCAGCCTCCGTCAATGATAGGAGCAGGAGATTTTGGAGCGATGTACAGAATTTTCATCGTCTTCTGCCGAAAGTTAGAATGTAACGCCACAATTTCTTGTCGAAAACACCCAAATCATTGGCTGCGGCAACCATGAGGATACAGGCAATCGGTATGAGAACAGCCGTTGGGAGCCACATTCCCCAAAAAGGAGAAACAACCGCTGATAATGCCAGGTTCTGACCAACACTGAATAAAACGAAGTAAACCATGAACAAGAGCGCTGCAATTACAACCGGGGCACCAAATCCGCCTTTACGGATAATGGCACCGAGCGGCGCGCCTACGAAGAACAAGACGATAATTGCGCCTGAAAGAGCGAATTTGCGGTGAAATTCAACCTGGTATTGCTCGTAATTGGTTTTAAATGTACCGATCACTTGTGATTGCTCTTCATTGGTGCTTATCATGCTCCTGGTACTGATAATGGCAGCATTTACGGCATCTGTGCGTTGTTTTTTCGTCAGATCGGAGAGTTTGATGACTTTTGACGGAATAGCCTGCAAAGTTTGTATTTCCTGGGCTTCTTTCAGTTTGTTTTCCTGTTCCGGTTTCGGAAGTTTTTCAAAACTCACCGATTGATTGAAAGGCCGGGTGTTCAGGTTACTTTTCCCGAAATTTGTCATGAATTGGTTCTTTTTCAGCTGCAGGGAATCTTTCGCGTCGTTGATCTGGAAGACATTCAGCATTTCATAATCATTCTTGAACAGTTCCTCATCCGATTTATTGAGGTCAAACCCGACCAATTCCATTTTATAGGTAGCAGCTTTGAACTGCGTGGTTCTGCTCGGCCTGAATTCTCCTGTGTGGAAAGGTTTTCCCTGGTTGGTAAAGACCGGTGCCTGGGCTTGCAGTTCTTCGTGGATGATCCCGTTAGAAAGGTGGAAAAGCAGGTATTTTCCGTTCGCACCTTTGTAAACCGTTCCGGAATCTGCTTTTACTGTTTTCAGAATGTTCGGATTGGTATAATCGTGGATCGTCATTTTGTAGAACGTGTTGTCTTTCCCGGATTTCACCTTGATCGCATAGCCCTCAATTTCCTTGGAGTAGGAGCCGGGAGTAAGCAACATTCCCACTTTTGTTTCCTGGATATCAAAGATAATGGCGTGCCATTTCAAATTGGCTACCGGGATCACGTAATTCGAGAAGAAAAAAGTTGCAGCTGCTATGAGAACCACCGTTTGGGTAAGCGGTCTCAGGATCCGGAACAGTGAGAGTCCGGATGATTTGAGTGCGGTTAATTCATTGTTTTCGGCCAGGTTTCCCAATGTCATAATGGAGCTGAGCAGGATTGCCAAAGGCAGCGCCAGCGGAATCAGTCCGGCGGAAACATAAAACATCAATTCGATGATCACTGCCACGCTCAATCCTTTTCCCATTAAATCGTCAATATACACCCATGTGAACTGCATAATGAGCATGATCATGGAGATAAAGAAAGTGACCACAAATGGTCCTGCAAAGGATTTTATGCTAAAAACAGTGAGTCTTTTCAAAGTGTATACAGTTTGTTAGCGAATCGTTATTCGTTTCAAGCCGATTTAAAGCTTTTGAACGCGTTTGGTAATGATTTGTCCGTTCTTAGTTGTCATTTGTACCAGGTAAATTCCCTGCTCAAAGCTTGCCAATGAGACCGGAGTACTTTGTTCCTGCTTGTAAATCAGTGTTCCTGCAGTGTTGTAAATGTGGACCTGTTTCAAATCCGATTTGGAAAACTGGATTACATCTGTAGCCGGGTTGGGATAAATAGTTACATCCGTGTGTGAAAACGGTTCATTCACTGCCAACGGATCATCTTTTCGCACATTGATACTGTCTAGGAATAATTTGAATCCACCGATTGATTCCAGTACAAATGCAATGTGAACTGTTTCATTATTGGAGTACCCTTTTTCACTCAGGTTCACTTCACGTTCAGTCCATTCTTCCAATTCGTAATCCACGCGTAAAAGCAGACTGTCAAAACTAGCGAGTTGTGTATCCGTTTTAGAAAGCAAAACCCGGTAAGAGTCCGGGTAACTCGGATCGTAGGATTTTACCTTCCATTTCAGGAAATTCCCGTAAGTTCCGAGTGTAATAGGAGGGGAGATCAACCAGCGACTGGCTTTCCCGTTCGTTGTAAAATAAGAAGTTGCAGCAGCAATGGTATCTGACGTGTTATCCGGATCAGCGATGGAGATCCATCCCGGAGCAAATTCAATCACCGTGGAATCTTCTATAAATGCATCATTCTTGACGATGGTCCAGTTGGCAGGAATTCCCTGTTGAAAATTCTCCTCCAAAATGGTGGTTTGAGCAGTTGCTGAAAGCGCTGAAATTAAAACGCTTGAAAATAGGGCAATTTGTTTTAACATAAGACAAAAATACAAAGACTTTGGCTACATTGCCAGATTTATCAAGATATCCTTAAATTCCTGGTAAAAGGCATCAAAATGAACCAGGCGATCCGCCAAAAAAGTAATGATTTCCGGGTGATCTTCCGGTTTGTAAAAATTCAGGTCCGGGCGTTCCCAAACAATGCGGTTGAAGTCTGAAATAATAGAAGTACTGGCATTTTCAATCCATACACCATCCATTCCCATTTCCTGTTCCATCACGATTTTCAATTCGTACAATTGTTCCCAAAGAATCGCTCGTACACCTTCGTCTTTTCCCTGGATATCAAAAGTTAAGCGCGCTCCTTTATTGTCGGCATCCACGCGGATGTATACATCTTTTACTTCGGAAGGGTAGGCAAGCCAATTGATCCTGCGGCCATTGGAAGAACGTTTTTTCTGCATGTAAACCTTAAATTGGTTCCAGAAATCGGTTTTTAGCTGTTTTAATTCTTCTTTGGAATACATGTATTGCGGATTGTGCTGCAAAGATACATTTGTATTTGAGGAAAGGAAATTTGACGTTTTGATTTAACAATTGGTAACGTTTCTCCTTGTATACCAGTAATGACAGGGAGATTCGTGATATTGCGAATGAGCAAATTCATGTAAAAGCAATAACCCCAATAGTAAAAAGGCCTATTTAACATAATTTATTTAGTTCTGAATAATTTGTAGTGTATTTGTTGTAATTTCTGCTTTTGTTTTCTTTATCAAGTTCTACAATATGAATCAGTTACCTAAATAAAGGTCATAAGAAAATTTATTCTCACAATCATTCAAATAGGTATTCGCCAGAATCGATTATTCCGAACGAATTTCCAGAAAAGAATTCTACGTGATTCTCGTGAAGCACATTTTTAGTGATCCCGAGGTTCCAGGATTCAATTAATTGTGAGGCATCCGGTCGAAACGGAAATTTGATGCGATTCTAGCGAAGAAAAATTTTTGAATATTCCGAACCATTCTACAGATGAAATTTTTTAGACGATTCTCAGCGAGTTTATTTTCAGCGAAATTTTGATCAGTACAGTAAATCTTTCAGCAAAAAATTTTGAGCGATTCCTGGTAAAATGATTTAGCGGATTATTTGAAGGATTCTGTAGAATGGAATATTCCGGATAAAAAATACTGGAACATTCTCAGGAAAAAGAGAAGATGCTATTGGAACAGGGGTGTGGTTGTTGAAAAGATTGAGAAGAAAATGAGAGGATAAACAATAAATGTCAAATGGTGATCGTTAAGCTATTTAACATAATATTAATTATACGACAAATTGGTTTTTCCTATAATGTCACATTATGTCTCCGTAAACTGCGCTTGACAGTAAATAGCACGATTCTGGGCTTCGAAGGATTTGCCCTATAATTAGACGTTATATTAAATAGCCGCACGGCC
>RCUH01000147.1_pt1 | contig 104891 bp, 100 predicted proteins | sample 2166191 | NCBI WGS metagenome assembly RCUH01 (sample SAMN09932848, study PRJNA488358) | compost metagenome | feature: garden; material: soil; isolation source: compost soil in an enriched community after 214 h of incubation | place: Germany: Experimental Botanical Garden Goettingen | collected...
GCATAAAAGGCCTAAAATACTTGTCTTAAGACAAGTATTTTAGGCCTTTTATGCTTTTTGATCAAAATGGGAATATCATAAAGATAGATGTTCCAAGACCATCGGATCCTGGTTAAGCACATCAGATTTTCTGTCTGCACCTTGTCGAATCTGATTGATACAGCTTTTGCGAATTCATCTATATTATTCAATATGGGTTTAAGCTGCAAATCGACGTCGAGTTTATACAGTCTCCCTTTAGCGGTATCCGGTAGCGCTTTGTGCCCTTTTACCTCAAAACGATTTGCCCCATAATCTTACTTATTCAGTGATAAGCCCATAGCGAATAGTAACGGATCCTCTACGAATTCTAAGTGACCATTTACAGATATGTAATCACCATTTTAATAATTAAATCTGTCTTTATTTTTACTGCCATATACAAGGGTATGCCGACAAAAGATACCATGGTTTAACAAGCAAAATTTAAAGACAATGAAAAGATTAATGATGAGTTTGATAGCAGTGGTTATGCTATCATCTGTTGCCTCGGCCAAGACAGCAACAACAATGGCCAAGGTAAATACAGCTTTGAAAACAACTTCCCAGCGCCTAGTCAACAATAGGGTTGGGATAACCGAGGAAACGACGGAAACGAATGCAGCATTTGTACGCTGTAATTTTAAAGTAAGTATATATAGCAGCGATGGCGTTTTATTAGGTAGCGCAGTCTACACGGATTATGCTTCTTCAGCTGGCGGTTGTGCGGGTTTCTTTGCTGCAATGCATGACTGGGTTGCAAACAACTAACTTTTTATTCATTATCACAAAAAACAAAAGTGGGGCTTTAAGCCCGTCTTTCTAAACTAAATTATCATGCGTAAATATTATATATTCTTCTTATTTCTATTCCTTTCCAGATTATCTTCTGCACAGCGGCTTCATGCGGTATATGAATACATTCCATCAGCCATGGCTACTTTCAAAGAAGATGTCTACTATGATGGAACAGTGAAGATTGCTGTTCGCGATTCGATGCCTATTCGTAAGCAAGTCCTCAACAAAGATGGCGACGATGAAGTAGCATCCTCATTTTCGATAACAATCGGTTCTGGCAAGAGGTATAACAGGGTCGTGATCCATCAAAATAAGGCTGACCAACAGTTAGAAACCCGTTCCATTCAAGGGGTTAACTATTTGGTGAATGACAAATTCCCAGCACTGGTCTGGAATACCGATTACGCCGATGTGGATACATTGGGCAAACATGTATGCCATAAGGCTACGGCCTCTTATCGTGGGACTACTTTGGTAGCTTATTATACGAATGATATTCCCGTACCGGTGGGACCATCGAAATTTGGCGGCTTGCCAGGCCTTATCGTAATGCTGTATAACGAAAGTGCTAATCCGAACTATTGGTACTTGAAGGAGGTAAATTATCCCTTTGCAGGCGATATTCCCGTAAATGATAAATATATCCAGTCTTTACCCAAATTGAGTTTGGAAGAGTTTGTCAAGAAAGACGACCAAATCAATGAAGAGCAAATGCGTATTATGTATAGCAAAATGCCAATGATGGAAGGTGTGAGCGTTGAGAAACAAAAGGTTAGAGGTAGTGTAGAGCAAGTGTATGAATGGGAACATCAATAAGCGGATAGCGGCCTTACTCAGCTTTTTTCTGTTGTGTATGGCCGTCCATGGGCAGGTTGCCATCCATGGAAGCGTCAGTACTGAAGGAAAAGCTTTAGGAGGGGTGCGTATTGATTTACGACGTGTTGGCGATAACAAAATGCTGGCTTATACATTTAGTGACGGCCAAGGGAAATATCATGTGCAAACGGCCCAAAGTGGATCATTTAAGCTCCTATTCAAGGCGCTGAGCTTTAAGCCTGTTTCCCTTTCCATCACACCTACACAGGCCGATACGCTGATTGATGTGCAGTTATCAGCTGGAGGAGTGGAACAATTGCAGGAAGTAATTGTCCACTCCAAAGGGCCCTACCGTCGCGGCAGAGATACCATTGAGCTTGCTGTGAAATCCTTTTTGCAGGGTGATGAGCGTACGGTAGAGGATCTGCTTCGAAAAATCCCAGGTATTCAGGTGGGGACCGACGGCAGCATCAAAATAGGTAATAAAGAAGTGGAAAAAGTGATGGTAGAAGGGGACGATTTTTTTGAAAAGGGCTACCGCCTGCTGACGCAAAGCATGTCTGTTCGCCCCTTGGAAAAAATTCAGATATTGCAGCGGTATTCCAATAATAAGCAACTGAAAGGTATCGAAAATTCGGACAAGATTGCATTAAATCTGCAACTTAAGGAGGAAAGCAGGGCACAGTGGCTTGGCTCTGTAGATGCACAGGTGGTTCCCATTGGTCCAAAATATTATCAGGCGGGTGCTAACCTGATGAATTTTGGCAAGAAAAACAAATATTATCTATTAGGTGCTGCTAACAATAATGGAGTGGATGCTGTAAGCAGCATCAACCACCTTATTCAGTCTGGCTCTCCGGATGAACCAGGTCAGATTGGTGTGGGGGTAACAACACCTAATTTGATAGATAATACGCCAAATCTGCCCGGTTTTGATTACAAAAGAACGAATTTCAATAACGACAAGTTGTTGTCATTGAATACCATTTTAAATCCGACCCCACAGTTAAAAATCAAATGGCTGGGTTTTGCAAACCCTACTAAAAAGTCATTTTACCGAAATACGGTGCAGAACTATCATCTGGAGGACATCCAGTTTACAAATACCGAAGATTATCAGTTTACTAGAAACATCGATAATTACTTCACGAAACTGGAGCTGCAGTTGGAGCCCAATAAGCGTACGTTGTTGAGCTATTCAGGTACACTAGGTTCTTTGAGAAAAAATGATTTGGGCGCATTATTGTTCAATGGTGTAGAAAGTGAGGAATTGACTAAAAGTAAGGGGTATTTGACCAACCACAATCTGAGTTATAGCTACAAATTTTCGGAGCGGGATGTACTGGTCAGCTCACTACGTTGGATAAACCAGCAATCGCCCGTAGATTACAGTATCAATCAATATTATTATGAAGACTTGTTTGGAGCTGAAGATATTCATGCGGTAGAACAACATATTGAAAATAATCTACAGTATCTGGGTGCTACTACGCACTATGTAAGCCGGAAAAAAAATGGTGATTTTTTTGAGTTAGCCTTTAATATGGCCTACCAGCAGCAGCAGCTTAACTCCGAGTTGAAGCTGCAGTCAAATCCAGATGATTTAGGGGGGGCAGCAGTCTTTCCCTCAGGATTTTCCAATGCGATGGACTTAAATGTGTTCCAAACGAACTTTATGTCCAAGTATACTTTTAAGGGAAATAACTGGGAATTGACACCCCGCTTGCAGGCAGGTCTCGTACAGAACAGGTTGATAGATTTTGGGAAAGCTAAACATAAAAACAACCTATTGCTTTCACCAGGATTATCGGGGAAATGGGTTATTCACCCAAAAGGGCGCCTAGAAACAGACCTCTATTTTCAGCAACAGAATACCTCACTTACCGAGCTCGTTCCTCATTATTATACGACAGGGGTTCGAAACTTTATTCGAGGAATGGATAAGCTAGCGACGCTAAGCAGTTCTGGTGGCACGTTGATGTATACCTATGGCAGTATGACAGATCGTTTTTTTGCGAACCTCTCGGTCGGGCATCAGATGTTGTTTGATTATGTGGGTACAGAAAGCAGTTTAGATCCCAATTTTAGCCTTGTGCAACAGGTATTGCTCAAAAACAAAAAGAGCAGCAATTATAAGGCCGATCTTAATTATTACCTGAAAGCTGTAGGAGGAAATTTTCGTTTGGACTTAGGCGCAAATACAGCAGATTACGAAACATTGGTGGTGGGCGTGGGCAATCGTCATATCCATACAGAGACATACGATTATGGACTATCGTTTAGAAGTGCATGGAAATCCAGGTTGAATGTTTACACAGGTTATGCCCTGCAGTCGGTTACTTACCGCTCAGATAGCAAAACTACACTTAATAATAGCCGCGGGTTTCTGAATGTATTTTTGAATATGGGAAAAAACTTACAGTGTAATCTAAAGAATGAATCCTATCGTTTTGGCAGTTTCCTTGGTCAGGATTCCAAGACCTATTATTTCTCGGATTTCTCCTTAGCTTATGAACTGCGGCAGCATAGGACAAGATTTACCATGACAGCAAAAAATATTTTCAATACTCGCTTTTTCAGAAATGCTGAATTGACAGACCTTTATAATACCAGCACCGAATATAAGCTGTTGCCGGGCTATATCAGTTTTGGGGTAGATTATAGCTTTTAAGTTTTTATCTTAATACTACTAAGACAAGAGATATCCCCGAAGCAGAGAAATCCTACGGGGATAGCCAACACAATCGTTGCTGGTTGATTACAAATTTATTTCGTCCGGAATTAGATTGTCAATATCGGTAAGCAGCATTCAAGATATTCACAGAAAAACCGAGTAGGGTAAGATCCTACGCTTCGGTACAAAATTTGTCAATAGTTCACAACTTTTAGCTAAGTAAAAACTCTTTGATCAATGCAGCGGTTTCAATAGGTTTTTCAGCAAGAATAAAATGGCCACAGTTTTCAATTTTTTTAAGGGACAGATTAGTGGTGATTGCCGATAAAGCATGTTGCAATAAGTCGTAACCACTTGCACCAATCGCTAGGACTGGCATTTCTAATTTATTGTAGGTCCCGTAATCTTTAATATCCTGTGGAAAGGACTGATACCATGCATTGGAACAACGAATGGCATCCTTATTGTCATAAGCTTCACTATAAACAGATTTATCAAATTGGCTTATGCTACCTTTATTAATCAGCAGGTTGTCGAATAACCAGGAGATGACGATTGACATGCGTCCCTCAAGTAATTTTTCTGGCAATTCTTTGACTTGGTTGAAAGCTAGCCACCATGGATATAAATAACTGCTCCCTAAAATAGGTAACATCGGAAGCTGATACATGCTTGGGTCTGGATGCGGTGTATCAAGTAGTATCAATTTGCTTGTTGCTTGCGGATAATTACAAGCAAAACTAAAAGCGACATGTGCACCGATATCATGACCTGCAATACAAACGCTGTCGAATTCTAAATGCTTGACTAATTCGTAGATATCCTTGGCCATGTTCTTTTTATCGTAACCATTTTCTGGTTTATCCGAGCTCCCCATCCCTCTAATTTCAACTACAAATACTTGATTGTTTTCTGCTAATATGGGCATGACATGATGGTACGCCCACCATGTTTCTGGATAGCCTGGAATAAGAAAAATGGGGTCTCCTTTGCCGCCTTGAACATAGTGAATTGATAGGCCATTTATTACAATAAAATTGTTTGTGAAGCCGGGTACAAGTTTGATAAGTTCTTTGTCGGAATATGCTGTTTTCATGATAAAAAGATAATTGATAGCTACCATTGATTTTCTTGAGACAAATTTAAACTGTATTTTTACAACCTACAAGTATGAAGTATACTACATACTTGTATTATTTTTTTAAACTATTGATTATCAGATGAAATTAATTAGTCAACTAGCGAGGGAAGCGAATATACCTATTGGTACTATACGTTTTTATGAAAAGAGCGGACTCATTTCTGGCATGACAAAAAAGGATATAACATCCAATAAGTACGTTTATTACGATGATGAAGTAACCGAAAAACTAAGGTTCATAAAAATGGCGAAAGCTGTAGGTTTTACATTAGCTGAAATTAAGCAGGTTATTGATGCATGGTATCAAAAAGAGCTAACTCAGACAAGTAAAATGGAAGTGCTCGATCTTAAATTGGAACAGATAGACACTAAGATAAGGGAACTTAAGCTAATGAAAAAACAAATCGAACAATGTAAAAGTAATATCGAAAATGGTTTAAGTCGATAACCTATTAAAAAACGCTGCTATAAAGAAAATGATGAAGGAATACAGAATTGCTATTGGATTGTCAACCGTATTGTGTCTAATTGCTTTTTTTATTAGAGATCGGTTTTTGATATTTTTTACCACCGAAATAATAGGTGAAAGCCCTTTGTTTAAAGATAGTTGGCGTCTACCTGGTCAGGTTTTGCCAACACTGATTTTTATTTTCTCTTTTGGGATTCTCCCTTTTCTGTATCTGTCAGTCAAAAATTATTGTAAAATATCTTCAGTAAGAAACCAACTGTTTACTATACTACTGATCGGTACTTCAGGACTTATATTATGTGGTATGCGCGTGATTTATTTAAAATTTAAAGTTGCTCAGCTACATGACATGTTAAGAAGGGCCGAGTTTGCTTCGGATAGTGATATACCCAGCGTTCGTTTTCAGGATATGCACCTGGAGTCTTATCTCTTGGTAGGTTTACTTGCTGGCTGGCTATTGTGTATGATTATTTTTAGAAAATCTACAAATCCTAAACTTTAGCTTTTAAACCCACCCTGAATGTTTAACGAACGGGGGATTTGGTATTATGAACTGCATGAAAGTGTAGAACATCCTGCGGTGTTGTCATAGCTGGAAGGACGTTTGACGGAAAATTCCGGAAATAATTCTTGGTATGGATTTTCTAATGCTTGCGTTAGTTTCATTAACATTACTGTTTTTCCAGCATTAATTTCTTCAATACATTGGTAAAGCAGATAGTTCCGCAGTATAAATTTGGGGTTTGCTTTTTTCATTAAATTCAGGGATTCAGCTTTTGAAATTGAATTTGAATGCAAGCGAGATTGATACTGTTCCATGAAGTCTTTAAGTCTGCTAAGCTTTTCTTCATTTAAAACAGCGTAAGCTACTGAGCTAAAATGTTCATGTAAATCAGTTTCTGGAGTTATTTTTTCCAATTGATTGAAGAATAGGGTATGATCCAATGCGAGTTCTTGCATTAAACCCTGCCAGTTGTTAAAAAACACCTCATCTTCTTTTTTTAGCCGATCAAATCCGAATTTTTTGCAAAGCATTTTGTCATGAGCTTCCCAAAAATAAACGCCAAAATTATTTAGGGTGTTTTCAAGGAATTTTTCATCGTTGATGATAGGTTGGAGGGCATTCGCAAGTTTCCATAAATTCCAGTTTGCAATCTGTGCCTGCTTTCCAAATGCATATCTTCTTCCTGGTAGATCGGTGGTATTGGGCGTGAAATTTAAATTATATTCATCCATCATTGAATAGGGACCATAATCGATCGTTAGGCCTAAGATCGACATATTGTCTGTATTCATTACCCCATGTACAAAACCTACTCTAAACCATTCTACCATTAAGTCTGCCGTGCGGTTACATACATTTTCAAAAAAATCTTTATATTTCTGCTGATCGGATGAAACAATTTCAGGGAAGTAATTTTCAATCGTAAAATCAAGTAGATCCTTTAACAATGTGTGTTCACCCTGAGCAAACATCAGTTCAAAATGTCCAAATCGAAGGAAGCTTTCGGCCGTTCTGATCACTACGGCTCCTTTTTCGTATTGCGGATTGCCGTTGTACATGATATCCCGAAGAACATCTTCTCCTGTAAATGCCAAGCTCAAAGCCCTGGTAGTAGGTATGCCCAAGTGATGCATGGCTTCACTCATGAGGTATTCACGCACAGAAGACCGCAATACGGCTCTTCCGTCTGCACGTCTTGAATAGGGGGTTGCACCGGCTCCTTTCCATTGAATTTCGGTCTTTTTACCAGCAGTATTGGTAATTTCTCCCGCCAGAATAGCTCTGCCGTCACCCAATTGCCCGGCCCAGTTACCAAATTGATGTCCGGCATACGCTGTAGCGTAGGTCTGAATATTGTCGGGTAGGTGAGATCCTACCAGAAAGTTAAGATCCTTTTCCTCAAATTTACCCAGCCCTATTTCCTCAGCAAGAGCCTCGTTAAAAGCAATCAGTTGAGGCTGTTCAAACCCAGCAGGTTCAATCGTAGCAAATAGCACTTTTGGCGTGCCTCGCTGTGTAGGATTATTGGAAAAATCTCCAGGGAATTTTTTGAGGAAAGGTTGTTTGATCTGTTCAATATTCATAGGGCAAAGATATTAATTATAAAAGATAAAGACCTTCCTTTTTTATACCCCCAGATCGTGCCTTAATAATGATTACATAGATCGCCAAAATAATGAGCCTATAGGTAATTATTGCCATGAATGAATCATTCATGAAGATCAAAGCCTGTTTAACAGAATATAGAATTCTGTTTTTCTCTAGCACGGTCGTAAGCCTTTTTCAAAAGGTAACAGGCATAGGCAACATCTTGCTTATTATGAAGGTAAAAACTGATCCAGCCTGAATTTTTAAAGACATGGTGATCCTTAATTTTTCCCTCCATCATTAATGATTTTTTTAGCTCTTTATTTAATAAAATGTCCACTAAACCATTGCTATGGACATGTGCAAATTCCTTTCCCAAATAATTGAACGCAGTCCCACCATATTTATGTATCCCAATCGTCGTCCCGGGCATTCCTTCCACATTTTCTTCCAGGTCATCGATCCAATGTAGCAGTTCGGGCTTGGCAATGAACATCCAAAATCTCATGAGGCTATCAAATAGAATTGCTAATAAGGGGATATCCTTTAAAAAGCCTACTCTTTTTACCACAAAAGAAAACATAGGTTATCGTTCGCTTAATAGTTTAATATGCTCCATGACTCGGAAATGGACATTCCGAGTGATACTTTCTGCCCAAAGATCATAGTACCAGGTTGGGAAAACATGGAGATTATACCAACTGTTCCCAATAAGAGTAGTGGTACCATTTCCATTGTCTTTCAATACAAATTGACCTCTTTTGATATCTATATGTCCCATGATTTCAGGGTCTTTGGGTTGATCAATGATATCAAAAATTAAGTTTTCATTGACGTCAAATTTTACAATCTTCTCATCGAAAATATACCCGTTGCTGAAAATACATTTTCGGTTTGCGCCCAGTTTATGTTCACTTACCGTTGTAGCCATGGGACTTGGCATTCCTATATTAAAAAGCCAATAGTTTTCCTTCTGAGATATGGGATCGAAAGCGACCACGTGTTGCCATACTTGTGCTGGACTCGCATGAATTAAGATCTCATCGGAGACCATATTTTCGTGATGATGATCACTCAGGGAGTCAACAATAAAAATTCCAAGTAAGAGGCTAACAATGCTTATATTCAACTTTTGATTGCTCTTTTTAAACATTGATCTTCCAATAAAGGCACCTGCGATAACAAAACCAAAGATAAGAGGTGAAACAATTAGGAGGCAAATAAAGCCCTCACCTAAGAATATAAAACTTAGTAAGATAGCCATCAGACTACCCAAGGTAGAACATGCGGTTATTTGTGTTCCTTTCATGTCGGTATCTTTCCAACACCAAGCCATGATAATACCCATCAACAGCGGAATAATTACAAACTCAGAAAAAACAAGTACCCCCACATCTTTGGGCAGCAATGAAGATTGCATACCAATAATTAGAAATGCAAAAATGTTAGCTATTAGAATTCCCTGAATTATTTTAGAACTTCGTACTTTATAAAACGTTTGTTTCAAACTCATGATATTTGATGGTTAAGCTTCTTCGGTTTGTGCTGATACTTGAGTAATAGAGAGTATCAACAAAAGAAGAAGTACATAGCAATTAAGCTTTGAATTATTCAGGAGGGGCATATTACCATTCATAAACCGGTTGTGCTTTGTATAACAAAGATATTAAATAATTCGCTATTTAATAAATTGTGGAATGCTGATAAATATAATGCTATTCAATTGAAGCTGATCAAAATGTTACAAATACGAAAATGCCCTTGCGTTGGATGTCTCCTACAGCTGAATTCGATACAAATCGCGAAAAAGTTGATGAATCAAGTCAACGACAATGTGTTGGAATTGATAATGTGGATAAAATTATTTGGTTATTACAGAAATAAGTAAGAAACTAGCTTATAAGATAATGGTAGAAACCGCATTCGATAAGAAGGTTGCGGCAATACTTTCCAGTAGAAATAGACAACTCCAATGAAATTAAGAAAGATGATATTGCTTTTAGTGATAGCCCTTTTGGGGCCTACACTCGTCGCTCAGGCAAAAAATGAAATAAATGTACTTCAGATCAACATTTGGCAGGAGGGGACTGTTGTGCCCAATGGGTTTCCTGCGATTGCAGACGAAATTATTGCGAAGCATGCAGATGTCGTTCTCTTTAGTGAAGTCCGCAATTACGAGGGAACAGATTTTATTCAGCGTATACTAGCGGAACTCAAAGCTAAGGGGGCTATATATTTTGGCCAGTCCAGTGATGCAAAACTGGATGTCGGTTTTATTTCCAAATATCCGATTGAATCACAGCATGCACTTTATGAAAAAGACAGTACCATGGGCGGTGTTTTAAAAAGTAAGATCAAGATTGGGAAGCGTTCTTTTGTATGCTATTCTTTACACTTGGACTACACGAATTATGCCTGCTACTTGCCACGTGGTTATGATGGTGTGACCTGGAAGAAGTTAGATCGTCCTGTTTCAGAGGTAGGTACCATTATTGAGGCTAATCGGAAAAGCAAACGTGATGAGGCTGTCCAGGATATCCTGAGCGATGTAGAAAAAGAGGATCAATCGCAATCGTTTATTATTGCAGGTGATTTTAATGAGCCTTCGCATTTGGATTGGACATTGGCAACAAAAGATCTTTTTGACCATCGTGGGGCAGTGGTTCCCTGGGACTGTTCGGTTTTATTAGAAAAAGCTGGATTTATAGATAGCTTCCGTCAATTATATCCCAACCCGGTCAGTCATCCTGGTTTTACTTACCCTGCTTTTAACAAAGATGTTCCCATTGAGAAATTGGCATGGGCACCCACAGCGGATGATAGGGATCGGATCGATTACGTTTATTACCGCAGCAAAAAGCCGTTGAAGCCGGTAGAAGCCAATATTGTCGGTCCTGTGGAAACCGTAAAGCATGGGCAGAAGCAGGGAAAAGATAGTGAAGATAACTTCCTGCTGCCCGAAGGAGTGTGGCCAACTGATCATAAAGCGATGTTGGTTATGTTCAAATTCTAGTGCATTAATAGTCATATGCAATGTATCGCAAATACCGTAAGTGCCTACGATTGATAATTTATCTGCAGCGAATTATAATTGGTTCGATTTTCAATAGGTTGTACTGTTAAATTTGTGTTTAAAATGATAAGTTTATCGTAAACAAATCAAGCTAATGAAAAAGATTAAAAGGTTCGTTTTAGTGGTCGTCGTTCTATGTGTAGTAGCCCTGGTTGTTGTGGTGATAACCAATAGCAATGTAACGGCTAAAACAGATTCGGTGATTTTCACTGAACTTAAAGATGTGCCAAGAGCCAAGGTCGCCATAATTTTTGGCGCTGGGATCAATGGTGATCAGCCAAGTAGATATTTGAAAGATAGACTCGATGCTGGGATTTCGTTGTACAAAAACCACAAGGTGGATAAAATATTGTTGTCGGGAGACAACGGAAGAGACGAGTACGATGAGCTTAGCGTAATGAAGTTGTACTGTCAGAAAAATGGCATCGATACCGCAAAAATTTACATTGACTATGCTGGGTTTGATAGCTATTCGACCATGTACCGGGCAAAATATATATTTAATGTTGATACGGCAATCTTGGTATCTCAGAAATATCATCTAAATAGATGTGTTTATCTGGGCGATAAATTGGGCCTAAAATCATTCGGTTATAGTGCAGATCGAGGAGTTTACCCGGGATATAAATATTATGCATTTAGAGAAAAACTATCGGTTACGAAAGCCGTTTTGGATATAATGAGAAATAGAAAGCCAAAGTATTTAGGTAAGCAGGTTGATGTAAACGGAAAATCGAATTACACTAAAGAATAAGTTATTAGATTTTGTAGACCGATAGACCATTTATTATCGTATAATTGTTTGAGAAACCAGGTATTAATTTAATATTAGATAACAGACAAATGAAAGTTATTCTAAAAATACTTTTAGTTATATGTGGGATAGGGATCGCAATTTTCATGGGTTTTATCGTTATGATTCAGGCCGCTTTTGGCGGTTTTGACAAAGATTATTCCGTAACGGAACTTAAAGAAAACTTTGAGGAAAAAAGAGCTGAGATTTATGAAGTCAAAAACTATATAAACACAATAATTCCATCTGACAAGTTAGTTCATATAGAATTTGAGAACAACAATATGGTAGGTGTTTTCCATTTGAAAGTGGATGGCGAGTTTGAAAGTAACTGGGATGTGAAAATTGGTTCGAAAAAAGCGGACACTTTATTACAAAAACTTGGTTGGACGGCGGAGACTTTAAAAACACTGAAAGAGAAGTTAGATAAAGCAAATTGTATTGGCATTACAAGCGGAGAACCTTGTAATATAAGTTTTCAACGAAGCGGAATGGGAATGTATTCCTTTAATGTTTTTGATAGACCAATTGCCGATAGCTTAAAAACGCGTTACAATGACGGCTGCACTTACATTATGGTAAATGACAGGCTTGTGTTGGAATATGGTGGTGGCGCGATAGGAAGTCAATGTTTTTATAATTTATAATAGGTAGAAAGCTTAGTTGCTAAAAAGAACATGCGGTATGAAATTGACCATTAAAATCTTACTATTTGTCATGCTTTCTCATTTTTCTTTTGGGCAAGCTAAAATGAGACAATTAAACGAACTTATTAATAAAGATGAAGACGCCATAAAGTTAATCATGGTTTGGAGAAATGCTGCAAAAAATAAGATTCAAATTTTAGAGAATGACTCATTAAGGTCCAATGAAGCATTATTTAATACACAAATATCAACACGTTCACCAATGGGTGCAATAGTTTTTCATACTGGAGGGATTTTGATTGATGATGGATGGATCAGGATTTACGGTTCTGGAAGTGAAAAATTAAATCGAAATCTACCAAATTGGAATAAAGGGAAAACGTTCGAGAATTTTGGGAACAAACCCGGTTATTTAATTATTGCAGATGATGCTGTAGGCGGATTTTTCTTATTAAATGGAGGTGATTTGGGAAATGACTTGGGCAAAATATACTATCTGTCTCCGGATCATAATGAATATGAACAACTCGATCTAACTTATACAGAATTTATTAATTTTTGCTTTAGTGGGAATATTGATGTGTTTTATAGGGATTTACGTTGGAAAAATTGGGAAGATGACTTCAAGAAACTAAATGCCAATGAAGCTTTTATGTTTTATCCCTATTTATGGACAAAAGAAGGAAGGGATATCAATAAAGTGAAAAAAAATAAAGCAAGTATGGAAGAAATCTATATATGGAGAATACAAAAATAAACGTTGTCTCAAGGTAAACCTGTCTTATGCCTTATAGTAGGTGAATCATTCTTAACATCCGTAATTAAAACCAGAAGACTCTTAGGAGCATCCGAGGATAATATAGCTAAATGCAATGTTTTCAGGAGTTTGTGGGAGTCAAGTTGAATAAGTATTTTCGTATAAATTCTAACTTGATATGAAATTCCTTTTAACCTTTATTTTTTGTTCCTGGTTTTCTCTTTCTCTATTTTCTCAGGTTGGGAAAGTAGGCGGGCAGAAAGATCAATTTGAAGCAATTGATTCTGTTCTCGGCCAAGTTTTAAAAGATCATCATGTGGCGGGTTTTGCCGTTGCGGTTGTAAAAGGTGATAAAATAATTTATAATAAGGGGTTTGGTTATCGTGATTTCGCGAATAAAAAACCCGTCACACCGAATACGCTTTTTGCAATTGGTTCGAGTTCAAAAGCTTTTACCGCTTCATTGCTGGGTTTGCTGAGAGCGGATGGCAAACTGACATTCGAGGATAGGGCGGTATCTTTACTTCCAACGTTACGGTTTTACAATGATGAGATGGATAATCAAATTGTTGTTAAAGACCTAATGGCGCATAGGACAGGTTTGTCCCGCTATGATTTATCCTGGTTTCTGTTCAACAGCAAAAATAGAGATAGTCTGATTACGCGGGTCAGATTTATGAAACCCAGTTCAGGCCTGCGCATGAAATGGTTCTATAATAACTTTATGTACCTTGCTCAAGGAATGATTGTGGAGCGACTGAGTGGTAAGACATGGGAACAAAATATACAAGAAAAGTTTTTTACCCCCCTACAAATGACCCGTTCCAATACCGATCTCTCAGCATTTCAGCGGGATAGTGATGTTTCTTTGCCTTATACACTTTCCAAAGATAACACGATCAAACTGATTGATTATTATAATATTAACGGTATGGGGCCAGCAGGAAGCATAAATAGCAGTGCTAGTGACATGTCTAATTGGCTCAAGGTTTGGCTTAACCGAGGTTATTTCAATGGGAAAGAAATACTTCCTGCAAATTATATTGATGAGGCTGCGAGCTCCCAAATGGTGATGGATGCCGCTTTACCGGATAGACACAAAGATGTTTTCCTATCCAATTATGGATTAGGCTGGATGATTGGCTCCTATAGAGGACATTATCAAGTAGAACATGGTGGAAATATTAACGGATTTTCTGCGAATGTGGCATTTTTTCCAACAGATACACTCGGAATTGTCGTATTAACCAATCAAAACGTGTCAAAGGTCCCTACAGTGGTCAGAAATTCTATAGCAGATATCCTTTTTGGCTTGAAACCTATCGATTGGAATGGTGAAAAAAAGGCTGAAATCGATTCGCTGCGTCATGTTAAAGAAGAAGAAAAGTTGCCCGTTCCAGCGACGAAACCTTCCCATCCCTTAAAACAGTACACTGGTTCTTTTGAAAATCCTGCATATGGAATTATTGAGGTTAGGCTTAAGGATAACAAGTTATACAGTGAACTCGGTTATGAGAAGGTTGTCCTTATACACCGACATTATGATGTTTTTAACCCACGCTCTGTCGATAAAAATGGCGTAGCGGATCCTGAACCAAGTAATCTTCTCTTTAACTTCTTTAGCGATGTGGAGGGGCAGATTCAAGGTATAGGAATTCTTTTGGACGGTAGTGAAAAACCGGTTATGTTTGATCGTAAACCCAGTCCTGGTGCCGCATCGGAGTAATCGACCAATCGTATGGAGCAATAAGACGAAATGGGAGGTGCCGACGGTACTCTTAAGCCAGTTGCCATAGAAAAGATTAGTATTAAATTGTAATTGAACATATGAAAGGGAAATTGACCGTCTTGGTACTGACAGATTACTATTGAAAAAAAGTAATGCTGAAAAAGCCTATCATCAGAATGACACTATCATAGGTTTTTTAAAATACATTAAACAAAAAAACATTGATCCAAAACTACGGGATAGTATATCTAAACCAGACCGTGAGCGCGTAAAGAACGCTTTGGCCCAGTTGTAAAATCACTTGGCCCTGCAATATATTGATGAATCTTCTAAATTTAATAGCTATAAATTAACAAAGACAAGACATGAAGTTTACTATCTTCTTTTTAACATTAACATTCTTTTGCTTTAACTGCGAAGCCCAAAAGCAACCTGAAATCTTCAAGGTGATGGCATGGAATATATTGCACGGAGCAAATGATAGCGAGAATGGCAAAGCCCATGTGGTACAGATTATAAGAGAAATAAATCCAGACGTTATATTGATGGTGGAAACTTACGGTTCCGGTAAAGAAATAGCCGATTCCTTAGGGTACAATTTTCATTTAATTGCTCCCGAAGGAACAGTTTTAAATGATAAGAGTGTTAATTTGTCCATCATATCTAGGTACCCTTTTGGTGAACGGATTGACACTGAATTTCCATTTTATCTAGGTGGAAGAGAAGTTATCATCCACAAGCAGAAAATCAGATTATTCTCGAATTGGTTTCATTATTTACCATGGGAAAACGAGCCCGAAAATTTGGGTAAAACAGCTGCCGAGCTTCTTATTTGGGAAAGATCGGGAGCTAAATATGAAATGATACAAAAAGTATTGCCCTATCTAAAAAAATATGCTGCACAAGCGGATTCAATTCCAATGATTCTTGGTGGAGACCTCAATACGCCGTCTCATTTGGATTGGGGCAAGGATACTAAGAAAATACATAATAATCTGGTGGTTCCCTGGTATTCAACAAAAGTATTGGCCGATATCGGACTGGTGGATACTTATAGAACCTTGAACCCCAATCCCATCACACATCCTGGCATCACATGGCATACGAAAGGGGAACATGATGACCATCGGATCGATTACATCTTTTACAAAAGCCCGAAGTTAAAAGCTATAAAATCTGAGTCTTATAAGGTGTTTTTTAATGAACCAATAAAACTGAATGGCAAAGAAATTTTATACCCTTCTGATCATGGTTTTGTAGTGACAACATTTAAAATAAAGTAAAAATAATCATAAAGCTAAGCCCATACCAATTGATGAATAAAAGTACCTGGATTATTATTATCATTTTCTGTCTCGTTAAATTAACACTTCATGTTATTGCCGATTTCCATTCAGGTTTTCAAGGCGACGAACTGCTGCATATAGAGACCGGAAATCATCTGGCCTTTGGCTATATGGAATTTCCGCCCGTAATAGGCGTTTTGGCATTTATCCAAAACTTGTTCCACGCTCAATCGGTTTTTATTCATCATCTTTTTTCACATGTTGCGACAATACTCGTTGTAATCTATCTTGGTAAGACCGTATTCGAACTTGGTGGAGGGAGTATAGCTACGGCTATCGCATTATCTTGCCTATTGATAGCACCAGGCTTCGGCGGATCACAGCAGTCGTTTCAGCCGGTTGTATTTAGCCAATGTTTTTGGTTGATCTCATTTTATCAGTTGGTGAGATTTGTAAAATATGAAGAGAGAAAATACCTTTGGTATTTAACGATCTTTATCTCCCTTGCTTTTCTTACAAAATATGATGCACTGTTTTTTTTAGTTGGCCTTTCTGCGCTGCTGTTCTTTAGGAGAATTCGGAAGGCTTTAGTTGCTGGCAAGTGCTGGCAATGTATGGTCGTTGCTCTTCTTATTCTATTGCCTAATATTGTATGGCAATATGCGAACAATTTTCCAGCGTTGCAGATGTTTGCTAGGCTTTATGAGACGCAATTAGATGAGCTAACTTTCGGTAAAGTCGCTTTTGGACTTTTTTTAGATATCAATCCTATTGCAGCTATTATGCTTATCCCTACATTGATTTTTATTTGGGGTGGTCAAAAAACGAAGCACTATTATAGGCCTATCGCGAGTTCAATTCTATTGTCCATTGCATTTTTGGCCTATTCAAAGGGTAAAGCTTATTACTTTTTCCCGATTGTTCTTACCTTATTGCCTTTTTGTGGTATTTTGTTTGAACGTATCATTCTGCCAAAGAGGAAATGGTTGTTAATTCCACTGAGTGTCATTTTATTACTTGGAGCTGTTTTGATTCCATTCGGTCTACCTATTTATTCCTATGCACATTATATGGACCGAATTCATAAATATTTCCCTAAAAGTGTAAAAAATGGTCGTGAGGTCCTTCCTATGCAAGAATATATTACAAAGCAAAAATGGAAAACTAGTATGCATGAATTACGCTCGGTATACGACAGTTTACCCCCGAACGAAAAAGCAAGTTGTCTTATTTGGGGCAAACATTACTCGCAGGCTGGTGCAGTTGAACTGATGAAGAGTACATATGGACTCCCAAATGCCTTTTGCTATCACGGCAGTTTCTATAGCTGGGCACCGACGGGTCGCATGCCCCAAACGGTGATTGCCATTTGTTATAACGATACCAGTGACGACTTCTTTTATCCTTTTTTCGAAGAAGTTGTTCCTGTACGGAAGTTGTATAGTCCCTATGCAAGTAGCGAGGGTTGGGTGCTACAGACCATTTATATCTGTAAAAAACCTAAACAGGACTTTAATAAAATGAAATATTTGTTTAAAAGCAGAATATTTGAATAGCATGTAGCTTACTTTATTTGACTTGGCCGCATTCCAAATTGTTTTTGAAAGGCCGTTGAAAAAGCTTGCGTGCTACCGTATCCATATTTTAATGCAATATTGCTTATCGAATCGATATCATTCTGCTGCAGTTCTTCAAAGGCTTTGGTCAGAACCGATTGATGGTAAAATTTAATAACAGAAATATTATAAATCGCTTGAAAGCCGGTCGTTAGTTTAAAGCGGTTCAAACCAATAGTTTTGCATAGATCGTTAATAGACAGTTGTAATATCTGATCTAGATTTTGTAACAGCTTTTTGACTTCTTGTAATTTTTGAATATCTAATGCGCTAAATTTCAATTCTTGATGCTTGACTGATGAAATGGCATTTAAATAATGTGCCATGATCTCATACAACTTACATTCCATAAATACCCGCCTAAAATTGCCCTTGAGTCTACATTCCAATATTTGCTTAATGATGACAGTAATGACTTTAGAAATATCGAAGACCACTCCCTCGACTGTTTTTGAAAAGACGGCATGGATACATTTCCTTTTCTCGGTCTTCTGATTGACATCGAAAAATTTGTCAACCACATTAAGAAAGTCTTCTTTGTTAAATATGATAGTTACCTGTTCGAATTTTTTTCCTTTCTCAGCCACAAAAAAGGAATCTTCCCCTTGCGGATTATACATAAAGCTTTGCTGGGTACTTATTTTGGAAGTCGTCGTGTGATCCCATTCATGAACGATATCTCCCTTTAGACTGATCGTCAGTAAAATATTATTGTTATAATATTGATTGTACTGCATCTTATAGGTCTCAAGCGGAATACCGGATAAATAGGCTAACGTAATATTGGGTACAAGGGGAATAAGAGCCGTTTGTCCCCTGCCAAGTATAGGGGCTTTAAACTTTAATATTTCGTCTTCGCAATTTTGACGCACAATCTCTTCAAATGGCTGCTCTCTCAATTCCTTGATGACAATAGGAGCTTTCATATCAATAATTTATGCAATGAATATACAAAAAATTAATGCGTTTCGATGCAAAAATAATGCGTTTTGATGAACAGCTTCCCGGTCATCCTGGTCTAAATTTGCTATGAATAACGATAGTTTCCAATTGTGAATTAAATATTACACGATATTTATTACCGTGTCTTTCTTAAGATAAATTTTACTAATAAAATAAAATTATGAAACATGTCACTTTGCAACCAAATCAGGAATCTGGACTGTTCGGCCCTGGTATTTTTAGGATTGATTTTGATCCCCTGGGGGCCGGGCAGACCGGTTATTATGAAATCCATTATTATGGAGATAATAACAAACCCACTGGACATTGGATAAAGGGTAAGGTCAATGGGACGTTAGGTTCTGAGTATACATTAAATTATAAATTAAAGTTTAAGGTTAAAAATACCGGACAAAAAATTACCATTGGTTTTGAATAAGTACCAGGAACGGCTGAATAGCTCAATGCAAAAAAAAGAACCACCTATTAAAAAAAGGGATGCCGAAAACGATATAGAGTAGGCTTAAAGATAAATAACTATGTTATGCCAACAAATTTAATTAAAGCTGGTGCAGTCAACAAAACCATTAATATCAGCGCAAGGAAAAAGGATCAAATGACTGTGGCACTGGTCGATTCAGTCACTCAGGTAACAACCAAAGTAAGTCTTAAATTTTTAGGTCAGAATGGTAAAAGTACCTATAAGAATTTTGATCTCTCAGCGAACCCGGCCCATTCGGTTGTTAATATTCCTGCTGGAGCGGTAGAGTATAGCGCAACTGTTACCGGTGAAGCCATCAATATAGCCTGGGCATAAGGCACGCTGCTGAGCAATTGGAATTTTATATAAAACATATTTACAAATTAAAACAAGAGCATCATGGCTAGAAAAGTAAAAATGACGGTAAATAATAACACTGGTAAGGTGTTGACGTTAAAACCTAGCACACCAAAACATGGAAAATTCACGACAGACCCTCCGGGTACGATTGAATCTTCCGGAAGTTGGGTCTGTACCACAAGAACAGGCGGAACATTTGGCCCCGAAGGTACAGTTATTTATCAGACCGACGGCGGAAAAATCACCATTGAGTTCTATTACAATCATCCGATGAACCATAGCAAGAGCTCCTATAGAGTGACGGTCAGCCCGCGCGATTCGATTGGGTACGATATCCTAGGAAGTTTTGAAGGGCATGAGCAGGACATCACCTTTGAATTATATCTGATCTAAACAAATAATTGATAAGGTTATGGGCAGTTTAATCAACGAGGAGTCGGATATGGGTTCGGTAACTACAGCTACCTGGATGGGAAGACTAGATCCGAAGTTGCTATTGAATGGGATCATTATTCCGGGGAGTCACGATGCAGGGATGTCTCAAACGGATCATTGTGGTGCTGGTGCAGATTTAAATAAAGGAATCGTGCAAACACAAGCCTTGGATATGCTGGGGCAACTAGCGGCAGGAGCGCGCTACTTCGATATCCGTGTTGATTATGATCACGGTAGACTGGTAAGCTATCATCGGACAGGGAATGCCGGATGTAATGGGCAGCCGTTAGTCGATATGCTCGAACAAGCCATTGCATTTATTGCTACCCACCGGTCGGAAATCTGTATTTTAAAATTTTCTCATATCCGTACAAATCGTAATAATGATCGGGAAATAAAAGATCGAATAGATCAGTTTTTGGCCAACATGCGATACCGGAAATATTTTTATAACAATACACATTATGATGTCAATTTAGCAGAGATAAGTCTTGAAGCATGTCGCGGTAAGATTATCCTGGTCTTTGACTATCCCGAACATATCAGTGCGCGAAGTGGGCGATTTCGCTATTATGATCAGGACAAGAGCATGGAACCTGCCCATGAGCAAATCAGTTCTTGTGATCCCAATATGAGCGTATATGATTCTTATGCAAATACAGCATCGCTCGAAAAAATGAAACAGGATCAGCTTGCTAAATTGATTGCTTATGGTGGCCTAAATAGGAATTATTTCTTTTTATTGTCCTGGACACTGACGCCTGATAGCAGCACATTCCTGACCAGTTCTATTAAAAATCTGGCTAGGGAGGCCAATCGTGCGTTGGAGGAACTATCGGAAGGATATTTTAGAGAGTCTCACAATCCCAAACCCAATATCGTCTACATGGACTATGTGAATGAACAAACAGCAAGGAGCATCATTGCTCTTAATTTTCTTTAAATCGCTATTCTTTAACTTTTTAATTGTAAAGTCTTATGGAGAAATCTGAAAAAAGTAACCCCTTGTACGGGGTGACAATTGGCTCAATAATTTATTCTCAAAGTGGGAAATTTGCGCCAAGTGTAATTCGGGCTCCTATCAGCCGGATGATTGCACAGCAGCGGTCCGAAAAATATATGTCAGGTGAAAGCAGCTATTTGTATTCTGAAAGGATGAATCAAGGTGCATTTGGCATATCCGGTGCATATGGTGCCTCTGGAATGAGCCTGCTCCGCTCATCTCTGTCTGCTTATGTGGGGGAATCAAAAATGACTGCCGATAGGTCGGTTGTCGTTAATTATAGTGCGGTAGCTATTGGTGGTATCGAATATGTTAATTTTGAAGATCTAACAGCAAGCAGCTTTATTGCCGGTCTGAATGGCGCATGTCAGGACGGTGCGCAAGCAGTATTGACCGCCTATAATAATGTAGTCAAGTATGCCGCTGAATCAAAACGTGATATACAAACGGCACTAAAGCAGACCGATGCGGAATCCTTACAATTGAAAGAACTGGTCAATATATGGGTTGAAGCTTCAGAAGATTTTGCACATGATTTTGGCGATGGTGTAGTTGTTGGCGTTATCTGGGGCGGGCTAGGAGGAGTAACCCTGAAAATGACAGCTCAAAGTGAATCGGAGTCTTGGCAGTACGGTGGTTCTGCTGATTTTTCCTACGCAAATGCATTTGCCTCTGTCGCGGTCCAGGCGGCTTATGATGGCAACCAGTCACACGGTAATGCGAAGGTTAATGTAGCTTGCAAAAGTTTTTCCTGGGGCACTGTCCTCGACGCACAAGTACAGGAATGGCTGGATAAAGTGGACAATAAATCATTCAATGAGCTAGCTGATGTGAATGTCATCGAGAAAGCTCCTCGAATGGAAATTAGCCGCGGAGCCCCCACTATACCCGAATTTCACAGACCCGAGGTCAACGAGGAAATTGAAAAAGAGGTCGAGAAGATTGAAAATCTTGATAATCTCGAAGAAATGGCGGAAGCATCGGCTTATAAAAAAACGTTAAAAACAAATCCAAAGATCTCTTTTGATGAGTTTATTACTAATGCGAAGGAACCTGCAAATACTGACAAATTGAAAATTCTTCAAGAGAAAATACAGAACAATGATATTGATACGCTGAATTTTCCAAATAAAAACAAAACGAAGCAAGCACATTTCATGGCTTCTGATCTCTTGGAATCTGGGGATATCTTACATGTTGGCCAGGAAGTGAACACAGAAGGATACGTTCCTTTAGGTGCTTGGATTAGTCATTGGTCTGAGCTCTTTCCCTGGATGGCACAGGGATATTACAATAGTATCGATGGTATTGAGGGTGAAGAGATCATCCGGTTACGTGTTATGCTTCAGGATTATCTGACGCTCAGTCGGACTTACTATATCGCTCACAATGCCGGTATTATTGAGTTTAAGCGAAAAGACCCCTCTCATGTCACTATATCGACTTTAAGTCTTGGAGATGCGTTTGCTCACGCTGCTACGGAAGTCCAGAAGGCCATTGAAATTTCTGATTTTGGCAAGGTACAGAAGGTTTATATGGATTTAAACGAGGCAACAAAAAACATTTATAAACTTTGGAACGAGGTCTCATTTCTGAGAAGTTGTGAGTTGGGGCTGGGCTTACTCAAAGATAATAAAACGATAGGTCCAGCGCTGAAAAATACAGATCAGAAAAGCATGGGCACCCGTCAGGCTTATTCGTTGACTGCTTGTGATTTTGAAGGAAAAAACTATACCGCTTTTAGCCGCGCTTATAAGGTACTGCCTTTATTGACCCCAGACGGTGATATTTTGGCTTTTGGCCCCGAACAGGGTGCATTAAGTTCAATATACGACAATGAAATCGTTTTTTCCAAACCGGGGAGAACAAAATATCTTGTATTTAGTTACGATAAAAATGCACGGGAATTATTCCATAAGGATTACCACATTAGGCTCTATCCAATACCATTCTCGGCCGCGGAGAATGTTTCAGCATGGAAAGGGATGTCTTTAAGCACAAACATAGGCTCTATGAAAGGGTTAAGCGCAGCGTTAACTTCATTGAATGACCAGTTGGAGAATCTTCGGGCATGGTCTTTCAGTAGTATGAACTGGAGTAAAAAGTGGGATGGTAAAAAATTATACAGACAGCATCGTATAAAAAAACAATACTTAGGGATTATTGATGAAATAGACAACATATTTACATAGAACTTTTTTATAGAGCACAATGAAAGCTCAAACAATGTAAGAATAGGCCATCTGACAAGATACTGTCCGGGTGATAAGTATAAAACGCTATAAAAAAGGGCTATCTAACCTCTAGATAGCCTTTATATGTTCAGCTTTTAGTTGCTAATGCGCTAAATTGATTGAATTTGTCTGACCATTTGGTTTGTAAATCCCCATTCATTGTCATACCAAGCCATCACTTTCACCAGATCGCCATCGACAACTCGAGTCATTTCTAGATCTACTGTCGCTGCAAATGGACTTTTGATAATATCGGTAGATACCAAGGGCTCATCGGTTACCGTAAGTACCTTTTTATAGCGATCAGTTTTTGATTCCTCGATCAAGATTTGATTGATCTCTTCGATTGTGGTGGACCTTTCTGCAATAAACGTAATGTCGGAGATGGATCCTACTGGAACAGGTACCCTAACAGCTATACCGTCAAACTTTCCGGCGTATTGCGGAAGTGCTTTTGTCGTCGCTATTGCAGCACCCGTGGCCGCGGGGGCAAGGTTAATACCTGCAGCCCTTCCCATACGCGGTTCTTTTTTTGATGGAGCATCGACCAATGCCTGTGAAGCCGTATAACCGTGTGTGGTATTTAGTATTGCTTTTTTTATTCCCAGTCTCCTGCCCAATATTTCGATTACTGGACTTATATTGTTTGTCGTACAGCTTGCGCACGAAAAAACAGAAACCCTTCCATCTTCGGTATTTACCCCATGGACCACTGTCGGCGTATCTTTGGTAGGACCCGAGATGACGACAAATTTTGCTCCAGAGGTTAAATGTTTTTCAGCGTCCGCTTTGTTCGTGAAAATACCCGTACTCTCTATAACGATATCCGCTTGAATATCTTTCCAAGGTAACTTTTCAATCTCCTTGATACTTGTATATTTAACTGCCTTTCCATCGACCACAAGTGTATCTCCCTCGATACGCACATCTTTTTCATATTTCCCATAGTTACTATCGTATTTAAGTAGATATGCGGCGTTTTCAATACTCATCAGATCATTAATTCCAACGACCTCAAGATCGGCAGTTTCTGTTACTATTTTTAAGGCAGCACGTCCGATGCGACCAAATCCATTAATTGCTATTTTTTTCATCCTATTCCTTTTAAATCTGTTTATATTATTTCTATTGTTTTTATATATAGACTAATTTCTTTTATTTTTCGAAAAAAAAGATTGACATGGATCAAGAATTTCGCTAAGCTAAAATTACCCAGTTAGTTTTTAAGGATTAGAAGTCGATTGGAGGTAACTATGGGCCTATCGATATCAAACTATGGCAGAGTTCTGACAATAAAGCGCTCTTCAAAACAAGTATAAGCGTACTGTAACGATTTATCCTAATGACAGTGTTACAAAACAAACAACTCATTTTTTAAAGCGAACAGTACCAGTCCGGTTCTTGATTTTATTTCAAATTTTTGAAATAGGTTTTGTCTGTAATTATCAATCGTGTGTGGACTTAAGTTCATTTGATCGGCAATTTCTTTGTAGGTATCTTCCGAACAGCAGAGCTGCAAAAACTTAATTTCGTTTGCGCTCAAATCAGCAAGTATATTTTGGGAGGACTTGTTGTCCTGAATATTTCTTAATAATCTCCCGGAAACAAGATCGTTAAGAAAATAACCATGGTCGTTAATTGTTTTTATCGCCGCTACAACCTCAGTGGTTTTGGACTCTTTAAGCAAATATCCTCCAGCACCATTTTTAAGCATTTTAATAATTGATTTATCCTCATCAAACATGCTTAACGCAAGAACTTTAATTTGAGGATAATTTTCCTTAAGCCAGCTGGTCGATTCGTAACCATCCATGATTGGCATGTTGATATCCATCAAAATAACTTCTGGAATTGGATTACACCCAATTTTATCTTTCATTTCTTTACCGTTGGCGGCATTAAAAACAATCTGGATCTCTTTAAATTCAGAAAGTAGGCTGATCATTCCCTGGCGAAAGAGGTGATGGTCGTCAATAATTGCGATTGATATGTTTTTGTCGGCAGTCATAATAAAATATATAAGATATTAATATGGTATAGTAATTACGATTTTGGTACCAGATCCAGTTTTAGAACTAAATAGGGCATGTCCGCTAATCATTGCTGCTCTTTTTTTGATGTTCTGCAAACCCATGCCTTCATATTGCTGATTTACTTCAAAGCCAATACCGTTGTCTTCTAAGGATAAAGTTAACACGTCGTTCGATAATTCTAGACAAATGATAATTTTTGTGGCTTGGGCGTGTTTGAGGATATTATTTAAAATTTCTTGAAAGAGTCGGAAAATAATGGTTTCTCTTTCGGGGTCCGATTTTAGGTCTTTTGCATTGTTTAGATAGGTAATTGTAAAGCGGCCTGTTTTTTCGAGCCATTCCAACTCAAATGCGATAGCACCGGTTAATCCGCGGCTTAACAATTCTTCGCCATGTAGTAATCGTGAAATTGATCTAATGGCTTTTATTGATCTTTTCGTTAATTCTTCGGCCGTACTAACTTTCTCTGCAGCTTTCTCTCTGTTTTCGAGATCAATGGAACTTAGCGTAATTACTGTTAAACCTAAAATTTGACCAATGTTATCGTGTAAATCGTAAGCTATCGTTTTTAAAGTCTGTTCCTGAACTTCTATTTGAGATTTAAGAAGTTCGTTTTCGAATGCGCTTTTCAAATTTCTTTTTTCTTCCGCATGTTTATTCTTCCGCTCGTTGTAAAGCCTGATGTAAGCAATCAGAAATAACGGGATCGTTAAAAAAATACCCGTTATTATGCTGATTAAGACGAGGATTTCCTTTGATGATATCTGCATATAAAAGCGTATGACCAGCAACAGTATAAAATTATATTAAGTACATTAAAAATAATATAGCGTATAGAATGCTGAAATTGTGATAACTGATCTCTGATTAGGTAGTCAAAAAAAATATTTAGGGCCGTGCTGCCAAAATAAAAAATAAGCGTTCCGTTTACCCACCAAAAAGGTGCGTAGGAGTCTAATTTCTCATACTTTTCATCACGTAGTAATAGATAGTAATAGTATAAACTTGCAAGAACAAATACGAGGGAAATAGCTGCAGCTGTTATAAAGACAAAATTAGAAAATTGATTGCTGAAGAGCTCTGAGCCGTAAATGATCACAAAAAGAAATAACCAGATCATAAGCCATTTACTTCGGTCTCTGTATTTTTTCAATAAGTTGTAAAAGAAGATACTAATACTGAAACACTCTACTATTAAAAAAATGTTGTAGAGCGGTAGATTGGATATCCCCAAAACTTTACGCATATGGATCGCGAAAATCTCAGTAAGACAGATGAGGAGTAGATACAAAATAAAGAACCTCCATACGGGCTCTTTGTCGTTATATAGACAAAAACAACCAATAAGGAGGCATGTTAGTTCCGCAATTGTATTTACTGTCAAATAAATGCTCATCGGTTATTTTTAGTCATTTTTTTTGGCGTCGGTTCTGGTTTGTCCTTTATTAATGTGGCACCTACATCGTTACAATTTGCGGGCGGCGGGCACATTTCTCCACGGTTTTCAGGAACAGTACCAATGATAAAACCGTTTATACCATTGCTTGCACCAAATTTTTTATCGTTATAGTAATCTCTATGGTATCTTTTCAAACTGTCTTTTGTAGAGACCATAATTAACGTGTTGTGATTCCAGTAAGGTCGTGGTGGTTGATGTTCCTGGCTTTTCGTATTGTATGTGCTATCATAAGTTGCAAAGTAAAAACGAATTCCATCACCGCCTTCGGCTTCTATTTTTTTGACTAAAGCTTTTAATCTTGCAACACTAAACCATACGGCGCGGGTATCGGGCAGTTTCTTGGTTTTAGAAATACCTTCTTCAGTAAAGATTGAGTCAACAGTACCTGCACGTTTAGCGTAGTTTCGGACGTAATTTTCAGCGACCTGCAAGCTAAGGGTGTCAATATTATCCTTAAGGTCGTTTTCATTTGAAACATTAACGGTTTTGTTTTGGCATGCCGCTAGACAAAGAGCTGCTAGGGCCAAAGTAATAGATTTAGTTCTGAGTTTCATAAAAGGTTTTTTATGTAAGTAAATATCAAAATAAATTTTTAGTTAATCAAATTATAAATATTTAATTTGATTTCGGAAAATAATTAATTAAAAGGTTTTTTTAGATCAGGAAGTTTCCATGGTTGGCTTAAACCCTATTTATAGCTTTTTAAAACAGTGAAAACCTACAAGTGGCTTTGGCTTCAGGTAAGTAAATTTGATTTCATAAATTTTTTTAAACCATTTTACTTATTCAAATTATGAAATTAATCGTACAAGGCACCTATGCAAAGGAGTTGTTTGACAACAAGGTTGTTGATCCTGGTGTACCTGGGAAAGATAGTCAGGTAATGGCAACAATTTTAAAATCCACAAATTATCTATTTGATGGAGCGACAAATAAACCAAGTGGCCCAGATCTGACTGCTACCTCTACAAAAAACCGGGCCGATACAACGCCGACAACAGTACAAAGATTGTATGCTGCTCAGCAGGCTACATCAACTTCAATTGTTTTACTTGGTGAATCGCACGTTGATCCGGCCGATCGGCAAAGGGCAGAAAACTACTTGGAAGCGATGAATGCCACGCCACCAACGTTCAGTCCAAGCCTTGTTGTTTTTGAAAGAGGATTAACATACAAAGCGCCCAATGATATTCCACTAGTACGTGAATCAAATCTCACAACGGTGAATTCACATGGTAATATGATTGATTTTGGCATGCAATTATCAAGAGCCCAAAGGAGTATGGTTGTCGCTGGCTACTTAGCTCTGTATGTAGGGTCGGGAAACCAGCAAGATATTAATCGAATTATTTTATTTTATGGCGCCAATCACGATGATATCTATAAATATTTTGATTATATCGTCAGCCATACCTCGGTTTCTTTTGTCTTAAAGGAAAAACGTGATTTTTTTAATATACGATCAAACGTCTAAAAGCTTATTCCTAAAACAGAAAGCCCTTTCCTAAAGTAATAAACTTTAAGAAAGGGCTTTTTATTTACTTACAGTGCTTAGTATTGCTTGATATCTGAAATGTTTATGACATCAATTTCCAGGTTATTTAAAACGAGCAAGGGTAAACTATTTGTTGTTCCTGTGAGGTTGGAGTAGAAGAATGCTGAAAAGGTAATAACGCCGCAGTTTAGTAAGGGTTGTCTATCTGCGAACCACTTCAGTATGGTTTGGTTTAATGCATTTACAGCTTCGCCATTACCTTCAACATCTGCTTTGGTGAATAATGTTGGCGGTACCAAAAGAATTGGTAAAGTAATATAAGGCATTTCGCCAAGTTGACCACTTGTTGTAAATTTATATTGTACCAGTATTTTTAAATTGGCCGCTGCGGTACTTTGGTCAGGAGCAAGCAACAATTTACTTAATAGATTGCAGATATATTGTTTTAGTTGCTTTTGATCAGGAGCAGGTGGCTGCAATTTAAAGGTATTGTTCAAATTTAACGATGGCATAATTGGGTTATTAAATCTGTTTAACGGTGTCGAGTAAATAAACTCGGGTGCAGTCGGATATTGGCCGAGTGTGGCGTTTCTTTCAATCCATAAGCCAGCCCATGCATTTTGAATTAATAGTACACTTAGATTTTTAAAGGTTATGTTTCGTGATCTTATTGTAACACCTTCTGTAAAGCTTAAGTATTCCTTTTTACCCTTATTAATTTTATAGTATCTCAAAATGACCAGTTTATATTGAGCGGGATCTTGCCCCTCTGGTATGGGTAAAGGATCATTGCCATCTAGTTGCGTGCTATAATACCATTCTGATGTCCAGTCAAGAATGCTAACTTCTGGAAAATAGACATATGAGATTGCTTTATCAGCCGATACGACAGACCAATTGCTTATAGCGACCTGAAAAAGACCTTTGGCCGGATCACTGTCGGAAGATGATTCCGTAAGCTCAAACACCGCTGTGATGACCTCCAACATGTCTGTAAAGCTGGCTTTTAAATCTTTTGTGTAAAGATTGAGCCAAGCATTTGCCACATCGTTAGCTAAATCGCTGTAGGAAGTGAGGATCTGCGTTAATGTTTTTAGCTCATCGCTGCTCGTATCTTTATTTACAGTGGGCAGGTTTGTTTTAAAATAATCTGTAAAATCGTTTGAAACGGTTTCAAATTGTGCAAGTTGAGCAAATAGGGCCTTTTGTTTGGCACTAAGGTTTTTAGAGTCTTTTAAATTTGTTATTTTTTCAGGATCGGCATTGAAGTATACTTCGAAGTTATAACAGTCTTGTGCAATAAATTGATCTATCGTATAATCAAAGGAGAAGTTGCTAAGTTTGGCATTTTCTATCGTAATGGTTTCTTTTTCAGTGTTTGTTACTTTAGAAGTAATAATCTGGCTTCCAAAAACGGGTAATGCTGGGTATTGCCTTAATGGAACAGGTATATCAGTATTAGCTATTGTGCTGAACGCAGCATCGAAAGGAATAATGAAATTGAGCCATTCCGATAATTCGTAATTGTCCAAATCGTCGGGTAAATTGGTTGCTTGTTCTTTTAATTTTTGAATATTGAACTCTGCATGCGTGATGTTGTACTGAACAGGAACCGATATATGCGATAAAAGCGAAGGCATTTTAGCTTCAAAAGTATAGGTCAGATAAGATTCGGAATATTCTTGATCTGTGGCAAAGTTTTTAAGTGGAATCTTTGCTGTAGAGAATGAATAGTTTTTTGCATCATCAGCCACTTGGTTATTAACAAATGGTTTACCGTAATAATTTGGCGCTATATGTTGTATCTGATTTGGATATGGTGTATCCATATCAACGCGGTACTGCACTATGGTATTAATCATATACCCATTGTAGAGGTTTATGAGCAGTTGCTGTTTTATTTTTTCAGATGCTAATGTTAAGGCGATTTCTTGCTGGTCGGGATCTAAAAGGATGGGAATCGTTTGTAGACCAATAGCGTCTGCAACGATCTTTTTGGCGTTTAATATTTTTGCTAAGATGCCTTGAGTATCGGTACTTCCGTTTAAATGGTCTATCATCGTAATCGGCAAGCTCAGATCGGATCCTAATATGGTTTCTATGCTTTGTAAAAAGTTCTGTGCCCACACTTCCGAATCGATCCCACTAAAATTTCGCGTGCTGATTCCGGTCTGACCTCCTGTGTAGAAATCAAAATTATGTATTTCTATATCTTGCAAGCTGAAAAGGAAATTTGCCAGCGGCTGTGGTGCATAATAGTTTGCTTCAGCGTAATTAACCGAGCAAGCAATACCAGCTGTTTTATCGTTGTTATTTTTTACCCTAACAACCCACAATTCTTCGTTATGCGTATTGGTTAACGTATTGTTTTTCTCACCGACATAGGTTGCCGCCAGTTTAAATTGCTGGTTGCTGAATGCCTCTTCAAAGTTTAAGGCAAAATCTCGAAGTGCTAACGATTTATCATCCGTATCCGTGCGATCACGCGAAGTGAAATCTGATGCTTTTGGTTTTACAGAATTGATCACCTGTTGAACGCCTGGTGCATATACAGCTTTTCCGTTGTCATTGTAAATAAATTGAGGGTCGATTAAATCCGTTGATCTTGAAATGAGAAGATTGACAGCTAATGCAAATATGTCCTGCTGATTTACAGGGTTTATGCAACTGCTAAATACATAATCATAACTGTAAATATTAGGATTAAGATTTCCAGGTGCCTGATATTGGTTATGAAGATCAGGGTTGGAAATAAATGTTTGGATCCAGTCGGTCGTGGTATTGATAAAGATAATCACGCCGTTCTTTAATTCTTGCTGCGCTGGATCGAGCGGATACAGCTCAGCTGGATTTGTCGATATTTTAAGATTAATGCTTACATCGTTTTGTATAACCTGGTCGAGGATACCTGCGTAAATTTTTAAACTTTCTTTTGCCTGCGCAACTACGGCTGCCTTCAGATTTTGGACGTCAGGATCTGTTGGGTTAAAGCTATATTTAGCTCCGGGTGTGAAATGGAATGTTAATTTAAAATTAGCGTCAGAATCTTTGGGCACGGCTCTAAAAAAATAGTAATCAGTAGTTAATGATGGCCATGTGGAAAAAGGTATTAGCTGGTCAAAGTATAGAATTTTATAATTTACCGGTTCTAATGCTGTACCAAAGATGTTTCCATAATTATCCTGCCAATTGAAAGCTATGGATACCGATTCACCTAGCCCTGTATAGGCCGATAGCGCTTGTCCGTTGTAAAATTTGCGCACAGGCATTGCTTTGCTATAACGCCAATCGTTATTGCTGGTATTGGTGTCTGTAGCCGGACTAACTGGTGTGACGGATTGCAAGCTTTTAAAGTGTTTACCATCACCATGAATAGCATAATTTAGTAAATTATATTGGATCTGCAGGTCGTACGCATAGTTCGCTGAATCGACTTTTTCGATATTAAATAAATCATCTGGATTTTCTCTGTTCAGTTCAAAACCTATATTTCCAGGTTTAATTACAGCGTTTCTGATAATCTGATTTTTGATAAGCATCTGATTTAACTCCGCCGGTGTTGCAGCTGTTAGATCAGCCTTCCACTCCCCAAAAAGAAGCGATTGAGAAGTGTCAATAGTTTGATAAAGACCTGCCATATTCATATAAGCCGTAACTTGATTTTTTGGTAAGTTCTTATATTGAATCAACAGATAAATTTCACCATTTCCATTTTTATCAAAAAGCGATTCGGGTAATGTTTCTCCATCTAAATCGTAATAGAGATAGTATCCGCCTGTACGTACCAAAGAGGATTTCCATACGCGTGTTATAAAATCAATTGGCGTTGTATTACTTATTTTATTGTTTTCTGACCTAGCCGCAAATCTTAAGGTATCGGGATTGGTTTCTGTAGACAGATTCGTATTGATGAGCAGCAATAGGAGTTTGCTCAAATCGTCAGAGCGCAGCGCCCGAGCTTCGTCATTATCGGGGTTAGAGGCATATAAAATGCTTACAGAATCCAGGAGGGTATCTATATGATCGGTTCTGAGTAAAGTTGTTAAGGTTTCAATACCACTTGCATCTGTACCAAATACTTCAAAAGTGCGTTCGTTTATTTTTTCTTTGGCCTGCTGGCTTACCTTTTTTATTGTTATCGGAACCATTGTACCGTAAAAATAACTGTCTGGCGTCAATGCATTAACTTCGCGTGCCGCATCTGGTCTTGTTTGCATCGCAAATTTTAAATCAACAAGAGGATCGCTGCTTCCAATTCCGGATAAGGATGATGGGAAATTCCAAATTGAAGGGATAGGACTACGACCAAAGGCGCTCCATGCAATAGGATTAGAGAAAGCAAATACGCGACTTTGATCTTTATACAATTGTATCGGGGATGGTCCTTTCGTTATTTTCGGACTTATTCCGATCGTTTGGAAAGCATATATTCGATCTATTTCTTGCTTTAATAAAGAATATTGAATGCTGTTTACATCAGTGCTTTGTCCGTTGAAAATTATCCAGTTGAGAGCTATTCCCGAATCTGCAGGTTTACTAAGGGTAAGGGTATAGCTAAATTGAGCGGGATCGTCGATCAGGGGCATCGTGAATTGTTGTCCAGTTAGCTCATATAGTCCATTTAATGCCGAACCTGGATTGCCAGCAATGACTTCCGGCAACCTGAGGCCATGTAATGCAAACCTACTTGCACTTCCTCCTGCTTTTGAGAATCCATTGCTTTGATAAACAGCATTTAAAATTGTTTGAACGGTTAATGACTGTACATTGGTAATAAAGAAGCTCGCACCATTTTGCAAAATATTTGCATCAAGATTTGCCTCTGCAATTATATCCAGCTCCAAGCTGTAAGTTGTTGCAAATGACAAGAATGTACTGTCTTTGTCAATCGTACCGGTGAAGTGTGGCAGCGTAACAAGTCTAAAAGTTTCCAGTATCAGCGTTGTTTTATTATTCTCCACAACCTCGGCCAGCTCACTTAGCGTTAAGTTGTGGCTATTTTTAATGGAATCGAACGTGTCGTCCGCTAAAATAATGTATTCATGTCCAGTGATCTCAATACTAGCACCCGCCTTAAACATCATGGTTTTAAGGTTATTCGCAATGAATTCGGTATTCCAGTCTATACCTGTGTTTATGTATGGATATAATTTCTGTAAGCTGGCTATGGTTTCTGCTGCGGATAATGTGTATGCAATACCGGGGATTACAATGTTTTTACCTGGCAGTAAAATTCCCTGTACAGCTTTATTGGCTAAAACAAGCGACTGGGCAGTCACGTTAAATTCTTTGGCGATGGCCTCAAGTGTATTTTCTGCATTGCTCGGTAAGATGTAGTTGTAAACTTCTAAGTTTTCCTGTGCCGATTGAAGAAGTGATTTGACCAATAGTTGGAAATAATCTGTAAACAATAGGGTAGCCATGGATTCGTGCTGTTCGCTTTGAACAGATTTCATGTTTTCAGGATCGTTATCCGTAAATTGCGACACCAATTTTATTACTTCATCCAGGTACAGCTCATTGACCGTATTGAAGGTGTTAAAATTTACAGCAACATTATTTGCTGAATCTGTTATTAGCAGTTCTGGAATCATCGGAAAAACAGTTAATGGTAGCGTTTCGCCCTGATTTTCCTGTGCTTTAATCAGATTAAGCACATACAGTTCTTTTATAAAATTAATAAGCTGTTTATAGTTGAACGAGCCTGTATTGCTGGATGTCGGTATCGTTTGATTAAGCGTATTAATGATCTGATCGATTTGCAACGTAGCAATTTTGTCGCTCAGTAAATCAGAAAAAGATGTGTTTTGTTGTTCAGTCGTTGCGGCATGAAGAGCCCATGACAAGATGCCGATGCACAGTTTGTCAAATGTTTTTAATGTACTATCGGCACGAAGTGAATTTTCGTCAATTACATAATTTTTTAGGTGCGCATTATTATCGTTCTCTGCAAAAAGTGATGCAATACCAACGGTCGTTTGTACCTGTTCTGGTTTGGAAGCACTAAAGAAGGGTATAAAGTAAATATCTAATTGTTGTGGAGTATCTATCGTCACTAAACTGTCCCAGTTTAAGGGAATAGGAGCTGTTTTTTGGAGGTTCAAGCCGTATAAATAATTGTTGGCTTTGAGTGGTTTCCATTGCGCTGGACCCGAAGAGCCAATGGTAAATTGCTCTCTTATGGTTGCACTGAAGGATAAATGTATTTTGATTGAGAAAATACCTAGATTTATTTTTACGGTCAGCTGAATAGAAACTCCGGCCTCAAAAGCAAGTAAAATAGGTTCTGCAGCTTCTATGGTCACAGTGGCCTGCGCATAGACAATAATATCTAGTGTGGCCGATATAATAGCAAAGTTTACAGAACCAAATATATGGCCCACAATACCAAATGTTCCTTTCAGTTTATAGTACAGGTCGGGATCTGATGGACGCACTTTGTCGGGAGAATAAGGTTTGAACCAACCTAATGTGCCTTCTACAATACCATAAAATACCAAGGTTAAACCTGCTGAAAGTATACCTTTATTGAAGGTTTTACCCAAACCAAGATTTAATCCGATACCAAATTCAAGTACAGGGTTAAAAGTACCCAGATCTGTTTTTGGTACTGTTAAAGAAGTAGAACCGTTTAATACAGCAAAGTAAAACCCGCCTGCACCTGTAAAAGGAAATGCCTGAACAGTGAACGAACGGGAAAAATCATTATTATAAGGGAAACCCAGGTCAATTTTGAAATTCCCGTTGGTGTATATCCATATACCAATAACAGGGAGTGTGATCGATACGGCACCAAATTCTAAATTTCGGATACTATCGGGAAGTTTAAGCTCTATTTGAAATACCCCGATATCGTCTGTTATTTTTTTATATAAAATTTCAAATTCAAGTCCAGCAAATACTTTTGCTTTTTCACCTGACAGACTAAGGTAAAGGCCATAAAGTACGGGGTCATTAAAGACAATTTTAAAGGCAACCGTATTCATAATAACCGCGTCAATAGCAAATAACCATTGACTATTGTTGTTGAAATGAAGGGCTTGTGTAAATGGTGGAACTATTGTTCCGGGGGGAGGCTCTTTCATTAATTCCTGCAGACGATCGACAACCTCGTTGACATGATTGTACTTAGCGGCGTCTGTAAGTTCTAAGTGTTGGCCAGCACCTAAAAAGTTGAGCTTAAATAGGGATGGTTTGGGGGCTGGTTGCGGCATGCCCTGTGGGTCGAGTAAATTGACACCATCCTTACCAAATAGATCATCAAGATTGTACTTTAACCCTAAAAAATCCAAACTACCTGTCATGTTAAAATTTAAATCACGGATAGAACGGGCCATGACACGGAGAGAGCTGATCTCAAAGCCTGGTAGCTGAATACTGGTATCGTACTGTATTCCAAATTCAATCGGCTTGCCGGATGATTTGGACGGGACTTTTAGCTTTAGTTTAAAGTTTTTAATTTCGGCATTCAATATATAACTCCATGGCGCATCAAAATTTAAAGTATAGCTGGGCTTTACCATATGGATAATACCATTGATAAGTTCGCCCAGTGTAAATGTTGGCATGTCCACTTCGAAATTTGTTTCATTATCAGAAAGTGTTCCGGTAAGGACAAGTGGCTTGCCTGCAAATGTTAGATAAATGCTGGCGCCATATGCGGTTTGATACGACATAAGTTTTATTGTATGGCCATGGTATTAGCCTGTTTTGGTTACTTTAATTTGAAATCCAACCCCATCAATCGTGATGTTTCCTAAGAGTGATGTCTCCTTATTTAATTTGACCGCAATTAGAAAAGAAATTTGGTCGATAGGGTGGATTTCGATAATCTGCATAAAGGCAATCTGGTTAGATGCCTTTAGTACAGTGAGCGCAGGAATGATCTCTTCGATTGCTTTAGTAATACTGTTTAATGATTCCTGTGCATTAATAAATGTTCCTGCTTTACCTAACTGTTCGGCGACGCTGGTAATGGCTTTGTCCGCTGCCGAAAAAATAACAGGATCGGCAGAGAGTGATGGCACCGTATAGTAGCAAATTAGTTTTTCGGCTGTTTTGGCTACTAATGGAATTTCGCGTCCCTCTAACGTTATGGTGGTGCAGATTTCAGGCATGGTTAAGCAGTTTGAGTTAACGCAATATTGAAGGAAACTCCGTCCAGTGTGATTGGGCCAAGCTTATTTCCGGTGGTTAATTTTAAGCCCATACCAAAACTGTATCTGCCATCTATTGCAGTTTCGGATGACGGTGGCTGAATCACAAATTCTGTAATCACCAATTCTGATGTGAGGATTTGTTTTAAAACAGGTAAATTGCTTAAACTGTCTATCTGCGCTGTAACAGTCTCGACAGAAATACCTGTTCCCTCGCTAAATTTATTTAAGATCAAGTTCAAAGCATCCTTGATTTGTCCCAGGCTAACAGCCGTGTAAAAAGAATCGGACACATAAGAAAATCGTGGGATTTTAAGATTTGCAGCGGTTAACATAATCTGCGAATCGCCAAAAGTTAAGTAAACTGCACCTCCATACGTTGTTGCGTAAGTTGTTGTTCCGGTTGTAGTTAAATTTTTAGAAGCCATTTTTTAAAGTTTTAAAAGTTATTGGAATATGTTATTTAAGTTTTTGATTTCTCGGCTTGATAAGCGCCATACCAGCCCAAATTGCCTTTGCTGGTATCATAAATGCTTCCATCGGGATTACCAAAAAGATAGAAAATCGTGTTTCCTGACCTGGGTAGTTTTAGTCCCATTAGCGAAAGGCCGATCTGCGTAAATACCATGGCGTATTGTGTCTTTTGACCTGCTGTAGCGGCTGTGTTAATAAACATGATTGAACCGACGGCGAACTTTAAAATGCCTTGTAGACTAAAGCCTTTTTCCGTCTTGCTGCCACTGAAGGGCATTTTTATAAAAACCTGTGCACAGTTTCCTGCTAAGCCGGGACTCCAGGCAAGTAAAATTTCGGCATTAAAGCCAATTTTAGCTGTCAATGCACCCATAGATCCTAAATTGATATTAAACCGGAGTGCGTACCAGCTGCTGGACAAGGATAAGGTGGCCAACGGAGCGTCTACAGGAAGATAAGATAAGGAAGCTGGTGTTACTGCAGGCGTACCTTTGGCGGCAGTGGCAGGGCTATTGTAAAGTAGATTCGTTAAATCAAGTGGAAAATGGGCTACAAGGCTATCTGGGCGCGTTAGCGCATTGTTTTTATCGAATACTATACCAGCAGGCTGAAAACTAAATGTCTTTTTTGGGGTATGATCCGATCCCAGCATGTTAAGGTTGAACTTCATATCCAAGATTAAATTGCTGCATGGTAATGCAGAATAGGAAAACATATCAAAGTTTTCGAGCTGCTTGAAAGCTAAATTTCCGCTGATGTAAAATCTGGAGGTCACATCAGCAGCGTCTGTTTCAACTACAGTTGCCAACTGTACAGCAAGCACAGTTACATCGGAGATGGCTACACTACTTAAAGTAAGTGTATTGGTATCGCTTATGGAAAATGAATACCCCGTGTTTCCATTTCTTTTATCGTAAAGGCCTTTCATGACAATACTGTATTGATTGATGGCATCCTTGTTGGGGTTTGATTCCGAAACAACAGGTTCGTTAAAGAGTGTATTTAGCGTAAGCTGAATTTTAGACTTAAAGTCTTTAATGACCGACTTGTCAAAAATTACCTGTAATTCAAGTACTTTAAAGTCAAAGTCTCCAGAGGTAGTTGGCAATGCGACAGGAGGATCAACTTGCTGTTGGATAACTGATTTGTAGGTTTCGTTTACATAATTGATTAAGCCAAACATCGAACTCTTAAAGTTTGCATCCAGTTTGTTGTCTGCAGTTAAACCTATGTGATTAGCTTCTATGCCGAAGTGATGCGCGGTAAATCTTGACGTATCAATACCAGCCATGATGGCTTTGATTTCTTTTGGTAAACTGGTTAAATCGATCGTAACCTGGAGGCAGATAATACCAGTCCATTTTGGATCGGTGACTATATTGAAGAAGTTGTAAAATGGGCTATTTGACCCCTCCTGATTTACAGCCTGTTTTGCGGTATTAATGTAATCTAATATCCATTTGGTAAGTGCTGGTATTTTCTCTTGCTCATTGAAGTTTAAGGGATCTGTCCACAGTTTTTGGTTTTTAATTCGTTCCTCAATGGAATAATTACAAAATTTAAAAATAACGATGTTGTTAAACCCGCTCTTGTCTGTCCATTTATTTTGGCCTGTAATATCCAGTATAAAGGGCCATGCTGCGACATTGATTTTATTTTGAAAATAGGTGTTATAAAAATCCATATGATCAGGAACGGGGTTACTGATCACCAAAAATTGCTCGTTGGTTTGAAAAGCTTCCTGTAAACCCGTTTTGCTGCCATCTGTATCGATGTTTTTAAACATTAAGGGCTGCAGAATTTCATTTTCCCCTGTGGAAACTGTTGGATTTGCCAATGTTAAACTCTGCCAGGCAGATTGATCGTCAGATAAGTTAACCAACAATCCTTGTGGCGTAGTACTTAGACTTGCGGTATTTGTGCTAGTTGATTTTAGTCGTTTTTTTTGGAGACCTTTGACAATCTGGTTGGCAGTCGATATAGATTGTTTACGCGCTGGATTTAAGATCTCTATTTCAAATTGGCGGATCGTTTCCTGATCATAATAGCCTGGATCACCTTTTTTACGGATTCCTAGGTAGGGTTTACTTACGACTGAGCTTGCAAGAGGGAAATATGCGTTTTGATGTTCGCTCAGTTTTGAAGAGGGCACTTCCGCATATCCTAAAATACCGGCTGTGTCACCAGGATTAAATAGTGCAGCGCCTTCGGGCTGCGAATGGTAAAAAATAGGAATGGAGTCATTTGTGTCCGATTTTTTAAACGATATCCAGGCTGTGGTAAATGCATTGCTTAAAAGCGGTGATTTATTTGCTGTATCTTGGTCGCTAAGAATAGGAAAAACCGGAGCATATGCCGGCTGATTGCTATCAAAACTAACGATGTCACCTTTATAAAATTCATTTTTCCCGGTGAAACTGATGGTTTCCGTTCCTGAACTACCGCAAAGTAGCCTGTTTTGAATTGGGCTTTGCTTCATGGTGTTGGCATTATTCAGGACAAAGTCTCCTGCAATGGTCCAGTAGTATCTTGATGTACCAGTATGGGCATCATCGGGTGATTTGCTAAAGACCAGAAGAGAATTTGCGGTGCTTTCTACCTGTAAAAGTTTACCATAATTTGTTGGGATATTCGTATATAAGGGGGCAGAAGGTTCGAACTTAAAATTTGTATAGGCTAGGCCGAAGATAGCGCCAGGATGGAAAATGGCTATGAAATTGAGCCTATTTGTATTGTTGAAAAGTAAATAGGTCATTTCGGTCATACCATTCTTTTGGTAAAAATAATACTTTAAACCAGTAGGCATAATGGTGTATTTATCCTGACCATTATAAGGATACAAATCTTGATCAATTTGATAATATTGTGGATTATCAAATTTCAATGGAAAAGAAATACGATACTGAATTGAACTGCCAGCACTGTTCAATAGAATCGTTAAAGGTGGTTCGGAAGAGGGGTTTGCGTCATTGCGTACCATATTACCTAAGGGTATAGGTTCTATCGTACTCAAAACATCAGTTAGGTATAAACCATAATTATATGAAATGGATATAGGTGTCCTTTGGATATTAAAGCCATCGAGCGACTTATTTAGGCTTACCTGGCTATAAGCGGCAACGGCAAAATAGTTGCTGTTATTAAACCATAATTGTTGCGCTCCAGATACCGTAACCGGATTTTTCTTTATGCTGTAAGAATCGTCAAATATAATGGCTTGGGCAAGCTGATACTGTGCTATGACATCAGGATTCCCGCCCTGATTGAGCCATACAAAACAATGATCGCTTTGTTGTTGATAGAAAGGATAATTGGTCGTTAAAAGGGTGTATAATCGTTGAATAAATTGGCCATTTAAATCTGGTGCTTTTAAGGCAAAAATATACATACTGCCTTGTTGTTTAAAGCTGTCGGCTAGTGTAACTGACGGAGTCGTACTTAATTGGGGTAAAAAACAGGCCCGCCATTCTGTATCAGTAACGTAACTGTACAAACCTGGAATTTGAGTAGCTTTAAATAGAATGCTCATCGGGTCTTTATTTTAGTGATTTATAAAAGTGTAAGAGGCAACAATTTCTGTAAATGCAGGTCCTGTACCATAAGTAATGGTGTACCAGGTTCCGCGGATCAACTGGAGGTTGTTTATAGCAATCACATCTTCGTTTACGGTCGAATTGACAATTTGCTTTTTAATCAGATTACTGCGATCACTTAAAAAAGTCTCCCCATTCCATACGCCGATCCAGTTTTTATTTTTAATCGGAATATTGCCTAGTGGCGTACTGAATTTGATAACCAGGTAATTATCTCCTCTTTCTAAAACTTCCAATGTCGTTGAAAAGGAAAGTCCAGGTTCGAAAAATTTATCAGCTGCTTTAAAATAAAGTGTTGCTGAGACCGTACCGGTATTACTTCCATTTCCAAGACCAATGATATATTCATTTCTCTGTACGGATAAGGAGTCGAAGGCAAAATCGCCACTACTGGTCGTCCCCAATATATAGGCTTTGCGCAAAGGAGGCGAGTCGTATAAAATTTGACTTCCTTGCCATATACCGACCCAGTTTTGATTTTTAAGCGGATTGTTTCCTGACATCGTCTTGTATTTTATGGTGATAATTTTGCCGGTAACCATGTGCCCATTTATCGAAGTTTGTCTTTGTATCGAAGAATCTTGCCATACAGGAATTGATAAACTTTGCCCATCTGCAGTTAGTACCTGTAGGGTAATGAATTGCAGAAACAGGAATATAGCACATAACCCCTTTTTTATCTTCATGGTTCTTCTTAAACGTAGGCCCAAATAAGAATACCTGGGCCTTTGATCATGCGTTATACTGTGAAAGAATAATAGCTAATGATGTCGCTGTAATTTGGTGAACCCGCTTTTGAGCTCATACCATAAACAACTGTGTAGGTTTGGAAACGAATAAGTCCATTCGGAATATCATTCATCGCTATGGAACCTGTATTGGTATCCGATGTCGCGTTAGTGCTTGCAATAACACCGGTACCGTTAAAACAATTTGCTGTAAAAGGGCCTTGAAATAAGCCGATCCAGTTTGCATTTGTTTTAGGCCTGTTATACAGTGGAGTCACATAGGAAGCAATCAATGAATTGGTGCCTATTCCAGCTTCGGGTACCAAAACGCTGCTTAAATTTGGTGTTAAAGGATCAAAAGGTTGCGAATTTAGAGGTACATATAAGGTTGAACAAATGGTCGTACCGACTTCAAAATCCACCCCAAAGCCGATTATGTAATCTTGCTTTTGCAAGGATAGGCCGGTGAAATTTGCTGTGCCTGCTTGATTGTCTACTCCAATTTTTTGTGTTTGAAGTGCTGAACTTAAAGCCTGAATTTGAGATCCTTGCCAGATGGCGACAAAGTAACCCATTGTTTTAGGGTGAGCTCCTGGTAAAGAATTAAAATTGATTTTTACCGTTGTGCCATCGATGATCGATCCGGATAGTTGAATGATCCCCTGTGCGGAATCAGTTGCTTGTAGTGCCATGATTTAGTATTTTAAATGTTAAGTTTATCTACCACTAAATTGACTATTCGAGTTAAATGCTGAGAAGCTGAAAACAGCTTTTTATCTAAGCGCTTTTACCTGAAAATAGGAAGCTGGAATTCGTGATGGCTGACAAAAACGATGTGAAAGATATCTCCATAAAATGCACAGCAAATAACTAAAGGAGTTTTAACCTCCTGATATACTAATTTAGAGTAGGCCAATAGTCAGGAACGATAGCTGTTTTTTGAACACCATTCTGACCTTCATTTCACCTTTAAGCCAGGGATGCAACATATGCTAACATTTATCTTGAAAGGAGTGAAAAATGAAAGAGAATACCTGAGTAATATTCTAGACTATATTAAAGAAACCCCTCGTATTCATAACTGCATAGCTGGGTTTCTTCATTATTTATTGGCTAAACTGAATTCTTCTTCTGTTACGGGATTTAGCCAAGTAACTTGAACATCTTCTTTAAAATTAGTGATGGCAACATGCACCATTTTAGTAGCAGCAGTTGCGCCGTGCCAGTGTTCTATATTCTCAGGAATATTGACAACATCACCTTTTTTGATTGCTTGTGCCGGTTTCCCTTTCTCCTGATAGAGTCCATTTCCTTCGATTACCAGTAAAACCTGGCCTTTAGGATGTGTATGCCAGTTTGTTCTCGCACCAGGTGCAAAAGTTACGCTACCTGCCGAGAAATCATTGTTTTTATCCTTTGCTACCAAAGGGGTTAAAAATGCATTTCCGGTAAACCATTCCTTAGGCAATGGTTCCCCTTTGGGAAATATTTCTGCTGTGTTCATTGTATGATCTGTTTTAGTGTTGCAGGCGAATAAACTTATCGCCATAATTGGGATAACGAATAACCCGTTCATATAGTTTGCAATTTGGTCTTTATAAAGATGATCCGAATTCTTTATTATATGTTTTTAATAATTTTTGCCGGAATTCCACCGACAACTGTATTATCCGGTACGTCCTTGCTGACTACGGAACCAGCTGCTACCACCGCATTTTCTCCAATCGTAACGCCGGGCAGGATTGTTGCATTTGCCCCAATCCAGGCATTGTTTTTTATATGGATCGGAGCCACAGTTAATGATTGTCTGTTTTCAGCCTCAATTGGATGGCCTTCTGTTAGTAAACTCACTTTGGGAGCTATTAACACATCATCTTCTATAATTATACCACCTAAATCCAAAAAAACACAGTCAAAGTTTATGAAGACATTTTTTCCTATCGTTGTATTCTTGCCATAGTTGATATATAATGGTGTAAATACAGTTGTACTTTCATCTATAGCTGAACCGGTAATCTGACTTAATAGATTTCTTATCTCATTGGGATCAGCTGAATTGTTCATAGGCACCAATAATGCTTTTGTAGCAAAAGAAGCTTGCTGCAAACGGTATCCTTGGGGATCATCGGAAGAAATATTTTTATTCTTTTTCAATCGTTCAAAAATATCTTCCTGATAACTATTATCTGATGTTTTCATAAAATAGCTAGTTAAATTTTATATGTAATTTAATGAAATAAGTACGTTATTTTAAATTAGCAATAAAGAATGCTGTCAGTTTATCGAATGGAATTTTGTCGAATTGATCATATAAGTCAACATGAACTGCATTGGGGATAATCATTAGCTCCTTTGGTTCGGAAGCAGCTTTATAAGCGTCTTCACTGAAATATCTTGAATGAGCATTTTCACCTGCAATGATTAGCATGGGGCGAGGTGCAATTTCCTTGATATAAGAGAGAATCGGCATATTCATAAACGACAGGGGGGAAGTTGCCGTCCATGAAGCATTTGAATTGATAGAACGAGGATGAAATCCACGAGCTGTTTTATAATAATCAAAATATTCCCTGACAAACTGAGGCTCACTGCCAGTCAATTTTTCCGGTAAATTGTTTGTTGAAGATGCGTAAGATCCGCTTTCGGCATCTTTCCAGCGCTGCAGGCCTAATTGTTCCAATGTTTGTGTACGTTGCGTAGCAGTTATCACATCGTTATAGCCTTTTGACATGACGCGCGTCATATCGTACATACTGGTTGTTGCTACTGCTTTTATACGTTTGTCTACTGCCGTTGCATTTAATGCAAAGCCAGCAAATCCACAGATGCCAATGATTCCGATTTTGCTCCTGTCAATGTTTTTCTGCAGCCCTAGAAAGTCTACAGCTGCGCTGAAATCTTCGGTGTTGATATCTGGCGATGCTACGTTACGAGGTGAACCGCTGCTTTCACCAGTGTAGGAAGGGTCGAACGCCAAGGCAATAAATCCTCTTTCCGCCATTTGGTTGGCATACAATCCGGAAGATTGCTCTTTCACTGCACCAAAAGGGCCACTGATGGCAAGTGCCGGTAGCACTGTGTTGTCTGTGTTTTTAGGGATGTATAAATCGCCAGAAAGCGTGATGCCATAACGGTTTTTAAAACTTACTTTTTTGCGGGTTACCTTGTTGCTTAATTGAAAAGTATAATGATCTGATGAAGTATTCATTGGTTTTAAATTTTGGTTTGCTTGTACATGCTGTGCGGAAGTCCTATCAGAAAACAGGAAAGACAAGACCAATAATGTTGCTGCTATTTTCATATCTGTATTATGTTAATTATTACAGATACAAAGGTAGATCAGGATAAAGGGGAGATGTTAACGATTATCAAACTAAAACTTAAGAATTTCAAATCTCAGATTCCCGGAGCGATTTCGGGTTTGTTCCCGTCAGTTTTTTAAAGAAGTTATTGAAATAAGTAGGATATTCAAATCCCAGTGCGCTGGCTATCTCTGAAATATTCCAGTCTGTGTGCAACAGCAGGGCTTTTGCTTCTGTTAAGATTCTTTCTGAAATCAGCGTCGTTGTAGATTTGCCCGTAATTTCTTTTACAGCACGATTCAGATAGTTGACATGGATGTTGAGGTTTTGCGCATAATCTTGCGCTGTTCTCATTTTGAGCGGACTTGCAGGTGTTTCGATTGGAAATTGACGTTCTAATAGTTCCAAAAACACTGATGCGATACGTGCTGTACCATTCTTGGTAGGGGTATACACTTCTGACGGTTGAAGTTTAAGGGCTTCGTGAATGATCAGGTTGATATAATTTCGTATGAGTTCATCTTTAAACGTATAGTCACTTTCTTGCTCTTCGATCATCTTCTCGAAAAGTGTGTTAAGGAACAAGCGTTGATCCTCAGTGATTTTTAAAACAGGTGTACCTCCGATTTTAAAGAACGGCGATTGCAGCAAGCTTTCCGCGCGGTCGGCCTGTTTTAAAAAGTCTTCCGAAAACAAGCATGTATAACCTGCATAGGTCGTAGAAATGGTTTCCCAGGAATAGGGGATATGTGGGTTCCCAAAAAATAGTATCGTGCCTTCTTGTTCAAAGCTTTTATCTGCGTAATGAATCTTGCTTTTACCAGTTGTAAGGCATATTTTAAAGAAATCTTTACGACTATAAACACGTGTAGCATTACTGTCATCCTCAATCTGAAATGCTTTAAAACCCTGCAATCTCAGTTCCCTATTGAATTCAGAGACACTTCGGACTATTTTTGTTTCCATCGGACAAAGTTAAGAAATTCAAATATAACATTGGATTTAGTACAAAAATAATCTAAATAAAACGGCTGTATTATCACACTGTTAAATTCGACCTTTTTTTATTTTCATCAAACCAATCACTTCAAGCATCTGTCTATGTATTGACGATCGATTCAATTTAGGAAGTTTAGTTTCGGTTGATTTAATTGTATGGTCAGGTTTAATGCCTGGCCATTTTTAAGCTTAGGTTTAGGGACTGGGCTTTTAGAAAGTATACTCCGATCCATTAAGGATTCGTTTATAATTTAGTTAAGGGGGCTAGTCGAAAGATTAGTCCTTTTTTTTTAAAAAAAAATTAATGAACAATTCTCACTGAATAACGTTCATTGAAGAGCTTCGGATGTTCTGATGTGAAGGAGAAAAATAGGCCTTCTATTCACGCTAGCTTGACGAAAAAGTAAATTTGACGAATTCAGAATAAATGCTTATCATGGCCTCTATGATAGTTTATCATCTAAAAGATATACAATATAAAGCTGAAAGGGCGATCACCCCTTTTCATATTTTTGATTTGGACAGGGAAGCTCTCGCAGCTTATAGAGAACCTCATACAAAAGACCATTTTTGCCTTTTGTTTGTTAAAAAAGGTCGGCTCAATCTGCAGGTGGAAGACCGCCGTTATACCGTCAATGCACCTCATATATGTGTCATCTTTCCCGGTCAGCTCTCCTCCAAAGAGTTGCTAAGCGACGACTTTGAAGGCAAATTGATCCTGTTTGACGAAGTACTATTCTGTTCGGATATCCTGAAAAACGAATTGAGTATTTACAACTACAATATCTCCGTAAAGCTCAATCATATTGAATTGCCCGAGGCAGAAACCTCAGAAATAGAGATGCTGCTGGAGCAGGTCGAAAAATCATATCAGGATTTAACATCGATCAAGAAGGAGCAAGCGCGTTTCTACATCAAAATCATCTTACTCAAATTGGTGGAATTTGTCCATACCAAATGGGGAAATAGCCAGCTAAGCAATGAAAACGCAAAGATCTATGGTAAATTTTTGGAATTGCTGGAAAGACATTATAAAACGGAGCGTACCGTGGGCTGGTATGCAGAAAAATTACAGCTGTCTCCAAAAAAGTTAAATGAAATTACCCGCAAGATTGCAGGACTGACCTCTATAGAAACCATTCATGCGCGGATTATGAATGAAATCAAACAATTGCTGCTGTTATCCAACTACTCGCATAAGGAGATTGCTTTTGAACTCGGATTCAATTCACCTGCGGCGCTGAACAAGTTTGTGCGCGCCAAACTGGATGAAACGCCAACCAGTCTGCAGCAGCAATTGGCGCAAATGTATAAGACTTAAGTCTGTTATGTGATTTGACGCGTTTCTATCCTGTGGTTGTATTGGGTCAAATGTATATCATATCGTAAGTAAAGTATAATATTTAGCTTCCAGGGCACAGTAACTTTGCATCAGAAATTTAATATAAAATATATGAGCAAGTTATTTGTTGCCAGCGAAGTATTCCACGGTGCTGGTACGTTGTCGGAATTGAAAAATCTAACTGGAAAAAAAGTCATCATCGTAACTGGTGGTCAGTCTATGAAAAAAAGCGGAACTTTGGACCGTGCCATAAGTTATTTAACAGAAGCAGGATTGGAAACTGCAGTTTTTGACGGTGTCGAAGAAGATCCATCATCAGCGACAAGCCTTCGTGGAGCTGCAGTGATGACTGATTTTCAACCTGATTGGATTATTGGCTTAGGAGGTTGCTCGGCAATTGATGCGGCAAAGATGATGTGGGTATTTTATGAATATCCAGATGCAAATTTTGAAGCGATGACCCAACCTTTTAACGTACCTACATTGCGTCAAAAGGCTAAATTCATTGCTATCCCATCAACAAGCGGCACAGGTACGGAAACTACGGGATTGGCTGTGATCACTGATCGGGAAAAAGGGGTGAAGTACCCAATCGTATCGTATGAGTTGACACCAGACATTGCTATTGTCGATGGCGAAATTTGTGCCACGATGCCAGCACATATCACCTCCAATACTGGTCTAGATGCTCTTACACACTGTGTGGAAGCCTATGTGTCCAATATCGAAAATAACTATGCCGATGTCTTGTCTAAAGGGGGACTGGAAATTGTTTTCGAAAATCTGGAAGAGGCGGTCAACAACCCGAGAAACATTAAAGCACGCCAAAATATGCACGATGCATCTTTTATGGGCGGACTGGCTTTCAACAATGCCTGGTTGGGTATCGTACACTCCCTCTCACATCAGGTCGGTGCACTGTACGGCGTTCCTCATGGAGCTTCCAATGCGATTTTCCTACCCAATGTCATCCGTTTTAATCAGACAGATACAACAAGATACCCAGATTTGGCCAAACTTGTCGGTAGAGACTCGGCGGAAGGATTGGCACAGGAAATTGAAAAACTGAGAGCCGCGGTCAACAATATTGGCTCCCTCAAGGCATTTGGTATTTCCAAGGAAGACTGGCAAAAAAATCTGGATTATATGGCTCAAAATGCTTTACAAGATCCATGTACTGGCTTTAACCCGCGTAAGCCTAGCCTACAGGACTTAAAAGACCTTTATAGCGCTTGCTACGAAGGTGTTATTTACGAGAATTAATCGAACAGACAACAGAAAGCGGTTGTAGCGAAGGTGCGCAATCGCTTTCTTCTGAATAATAAGCACTGCTCTAGCTGCAACCGCAACCAATGTCTTATAAACCAAACTGAATTTCAATCGTTGAAAATAAAAGATGCTATCGATTGAGGATGATCGTGCTATTGTGTCATAGCGGAAATGGTGTAAAGTTAATTTAGTATTATGGCAGATAATGAGATTATTGTACCAAGAGTAAGGGGGCGCGGAAAACGGTATTAAATAAAAAGTATAGCAGATAGATCAAATAACTTAAAAACTAATGATGCTTTTTGACAGATTCATCTATAAGTTTCATTAGCTGATTGACAGTTTTAGCTACTTCTTCTTTCCGCACAACTAATTTCTTTTTTTCTAGATCTGGAGGAAGGGAAATCTTGCCATTAAATTCAGGAAGAAACATATTGATCATTTCCTGATTCATTTTATTGAAATTAAAAAAAGTCCATTTTTTGGTTTCGTCTTCTTTTAGCGCTAATAAGTTAGCTGAAGTGATCGCCATTTTGTCTTTTTCGGGCGTGGACATGACCAGTACTTGGGGAATAAAGCAATACGCTATTCCATCAATCTTCGAGATATCCATATCGACATAGTTAATCATGGAATCAATTTTAACCCCGTATTTTATAAGAGAAGAATAAAGTTCTTTGGTCACCTTTGTTGCTTGCTCAATGCCGCCCATGCTTTCAATTATACGGGGCGATGTTTGACTTAGAATACCTTCGATATCTCCGGAAATAGACGCTTTTGTCATGGTTGAAAGTGCTTCCCTAAGCTGCGGATCTCTTTGCGCAGAGCTTATATGGTGAAAAATAGTTAATAGTGTAATTAACAAAAAAAATCTTTTTCGCTGGATGTCTTTAAAGATGTTTTTAAACTTGTTGAACCAATTGTTGCTTTGCATAATGGAAAGAGGCTATTTCGTTTTAAATTCCGTAGGTCTCATATTGGTGAGCAGATAAAAGTTATTGCTAAAAGCCGCTATATTTGAATAGCCAATCTCGTAGGCAATCTCAGTCATATTGAAATCTGTATCGTTGATTAATTCCATTGCTTTAATAATTCTTAGCATTTTTAAGTACTGAACAAATGTAATGTGCAATTTATTTTGGAATAATCTGGTGAGACTGCGAACACTCATTCCCGATTGCTGAGAAATCATCGCTAAACTTAGATTTTCATTTAACCGATTTCTAAAACTGTCGATTATGGTATTGAGCCTTTGATCGTCTGTTGTAGGAAGTTGTATGGAGAATTTTTTGAGATTTTCTTTTGATAATACGCCTTTCATCGTAATCAAAAATTCATACTCCCACGAACCTTTGTAATAATCACCTTGCCAATTCTCACTAAATGAGAGCATTTCTGCCAGGAGTTTACTCACTGGATAAATACCCAATTCCTCATAAAAATTACCAGCACTTTCTTCCGGAAAATAGATATTGATAATAAACAGGTCCTGTGTATTGAACATCAGGTTGTGCCGATAATTTTTTGGTATCCAAATATAATGATTTGAGGGAATATAGAAATCCTTTTCGTCAGTCTGCAAGTAAGCGATCCCACCATAAACTAATAACAACTGAGCTTTATTGTGCTGGTGAGCAGGCAAACGCTGCTCCGTTTGCTGTCGCATCACGAGGATTGAATCAGGGTTTTGATCAACAATATGTATTATTTGACTAAGAATTTCCATGTGGCCAAATTTAATAAATATTAGGCTAATTATATGAAACCATACATTGTCATGCTGGATAATTTTGCAGTGTAAATAATAGTAAAGTCATTATGAAACATAAAATTATAACATCTCACAAAGATTTTAAACTTGAAATACAAGCTCAAAAGTCTGATAATAAATCACATCATTCAGATGAAGAAATTGACAGTGCAAATATCTTCTGGTTTGCTTATGGGTATAACTATGCTTTTATGCCAATGGTAGATTTAACTTTTGCCTTTGATGAATTGAAAGAGATCGTAAAACCATGGCTAGTAAAAGGAAAGAAATATATAAAGAAAACCGATGAAACAATATAGAACAGTTCCGATTTTGGGCATATTGTTAGCCCTATTTGTACAATCACTCTATGCCCAGCATATAGAAAATGCGCGGGTATTGAGTTTGGAAGAAATTTGGAAAGTAGCCGAAACAAATAACCGTCAACTGAAACTATCCGACCTAAATCTCCAGCAGAGCATTTTAGAAATATTGGAAGCGAAAGACCGTTTGTTGCCGGAGCTTTCGGTTGGTGGAGATGCAAAACTCAATTCCAAATTCCTGATCTATGACAATGGATTATTTTCTTCTCCACAGGATGTGCCTGTAAAAGGTTATGGTTACGGCGTTGGTTACAATCTGAACGTCAATCTCTACAATGGTGGTAAAGACAAAAGAAACATTGTCATTAAAAAGGAACAAGCGGTACGCATACAATATGAAGTTGATCTGCAAAAGCACAGTATAAAATACAATGTTGCAGCGGCATACTTTGATCTATACAAGTTTCTGCATTTCCATGATTTTCTTGATGCAGAAATTAAAGCAGAAAAAAAACAACTGACACTCGTAGAAAGCCTGCATAAAAACGGCACTGTGCTAAAGAGCGATGTACTGAGAACCTCCGTAAAATTAGCGCAACTGGAGCTCAGCCTTTCTGATGTTACGAAGAAGATTGAAATCGCTAAACAACGGCTCAATATTCTGATGGGGCGTGAAAATGATGCTGAGCTGGCAATAAAATACCAAGATACAATCGAGTTAAGCGCTATCACTGAAGGTGACTATGAGGATTATGTAGACATCGCTTTTAACAAATCGCCGGAATACAAGATAGCCTATAGCGCTGTCAAATTGAGCGAAATGAACATCAAGCAGGTAAAGGCGACGCTGTTACCTAAAGTCTCCTTGTATTCAACTTACAATTACACCTATCCGCAGATTTCATTCTATCCGTATTCCAATGATTTATGGGGATTTGGTCAGACAGGGGTTAAAGTCCAGTTTTCTATAGATAATCTATACAAAAGCAAGCATTCCATCGCTCATGCCCAAGTGGTCAGTATTGAGGCAAGAGAAAAAGCGAACATTAAAAAAGATGAAATCTATCTTCAGGTAAAAGATGCTTATTTGCAGCGGAAACAGGCTTTGGAGAGCATTGAAACAGCGGAGCAAAATATCATTAAAACCGCCGAAACTGTTCGTGTTATCAGAAGTAGCTACATAAACCAGGAATCACTTCTTACCGATCTTCTAGAAGCCGAAAATGCTTTACTGGAAGCTAAGTTTAATCTGACAACGGCACAAACAAACGTCAAACTTATGCAGATCAGGCTATTGGCAATTATCGGAATTCTTTAATACAAATATCATGAACAAAAATAAAACAGATAAAATTGTTGTAAACCTAACCAAATGGTTTGGTATCACATTATTCGTAGGAATAATTATTTGGGCAGCAGCTTATTTCTTCGAGGGATATCACTATGAACAGACCAACGACGCTCAGATTGATGCCTATCTTTCCCCGATAAACGCAAAAGTAGGGGGCTATATCCGTAAAATATATTATAAGGACAATCAGCAGATTAAAAAGGGCGATACCCTTGTGGTGATTGAATTGGATGAGTACGGGCTGAAAAGAGATGCTGCGTCCGCAGAACTCATGAGCTCACAGGCAAAATTACCGATCTTGGCGGCAAGCGAAGGAACGCAGGTTAAAAGCATTGCAGTCATCAAAGCCCAATTGGGAGGTGCTAAAGCGCGATTGAACCAGCAGCAAAAAGAATTTGAACGGTATAAAAATTTACTGGCGGACGAATCGACCACACAACAAAAATTCGACAACATCAGTGCTACTTTATCCATCACCCAATCAGATTATGACCAGACAAAAGCTTCTTTACAGGTCGCCGAATCTAAACTAAACGATTTCAGGGTACAGCGCAATGCCATAGAGGCAGAGATAAAGATCAAAGAAGCACTTCTCGAAAGACAAGAATTGGACATTAGATATACCGTTATCACAGCACCTTTTGATGGACAAATTGGGAAGAAGACCATTCAGGCAGGACAACTGATACAGCCCGGACAGACTTTGGCATTCTTGGTGAACAGGGCCGAGGAAAAGTGGGTAATAGCAAATTTTAAGGAAACACAGATTGGGAAATTCAAAATCGGTCAAGCGGTATCTGTTGAAGTCGATGCTTTTCCAAATGAAAAATTCACCGGTACAATCGAGTCCCTTTCGCCAACCACAGGGTCCCGTTATTCGCTGCTTCCGCCAGATAATGCCACCGGTAATTTTGTTAAAATCATCCAACGTATTCCTGTTCGGATTAAACTGACCGATATGTCCGAAAAATTAACTAAGCTTTCTGCCGGAATGAATGCGAATGTTTACGTTTTAAAAAACTAACGATGCAAGCACATAAAATACCAATTTTTAAATCCTGGGTATCAGAATGGATGGCTAGGTCCGTCATATTTGCTATTCTCATGAGCAGTCTGTTTAGTTTTGCCTTTTACGGAAGTCCGGTTGCTGCGATGGGCTTTTACGGAATACAAGCTACCGATGTACAATATGGTATGGTTGTTATTTATGGTTCTACCGTAGCTTTTCTGGCTCTGGATTTTAGAATCGTAAAATATTTCGCACCAAGGGAATATCTATTGTTGGCACTTGCGATAAATGCACTATGTGCTGTGGTCTGTTTTTATTTAAGAGATTGGACATTATTTGTTTTCTGTCAATTTTTGCAGGGTATTACCTGTGCATTGATGTCGGGAATTGTGTTACAGCTTATTTTTCCGCGGTTACAGTCTGTACGTGCCCGTGTGATTGCTTATAGTCTCCTTTATGGCAGTATTCAAATAGCTGTACCATTTTACTCCATCTATATCAGTGTCATCATTCATTTCTTTGATTTTAACTGGATATTCTACGGATTTATTATTGTAGTCATTATGCTGACAAGTGTTGTTTTACTTACCATGAACAGTAAGGCCCGGTTTACCAGAAAAATACCACTGTATCAAGTGGATTGGATAGGCTATTTGTTTTATGTGTCTTTTATCTTGATCGTTGGATACATCCTTGTGTACGGACGACAATTGGGATGGTTTGATAATTCATTAATCAGCACACTTTGTTTAGTTAATTTAATTATTCTTTCTCTTTTTATTAGCAGGGAATTGAAACTTAAGCGGCCATTAATCGATTTACAGATTTTTAGAACAAAGAATTTCGTTATTGGACTTTTGCTTCTTTTTACCTTTTATATCTTTAAAGGAAGTACTGGGCTTGCCTATGGTTATCTTGAAACGATTTTAGGAAATCATCCACTGAGTACCATTCCGATATGGATTGCTGTAATTGCTGGAACTGTTTTGAGTATGTTTATCATTTCCCGATTTGTCTTGATGGGCTATAGCCTGATCCGGATGATTATTGTTGGTTTTGGGTTGATGGCAGTATATTATGCCTATATGATACTATTTGTTTCTGTACAGGGCGAAACAGCCGATTTCCTTCTGCCTATGTTTATTTATGGTGTGGCAACAGGTATATTGTTTGTTCCAATTGTTTCATTTGCGGCATCGTCAGCGCCTTCCAAAATCGCCGTCAATGCCTCTCTGATTGGTATATTTTCAAGGTTCATAGGCTTTACAGCTAGTCTGGCACTTAATAACGAGCTTCAATTATTTGCAAAATCATCCGTAAGGGAAAAGGTGCGGGAATCGCTCACCGAAACCAGCGCTCAATTGCCTGTTACCTTACTGGATATTCAAAACCAGTACATAAATGCAGGCAGCGATATGTATACGTCAAAAACAGTATCTTCCGGCTATTTTAATCAAATGATCGGTCAGCAAATATTGGCTCGCGCTATCAGGGATTATTATGATCTGATGTTGACAGGTTTGATTTTTGTCATTATTATTTTGCTGCTCTTGCCTCAAATTCAACATGTTGTTTTGAGATTAAGAAAAGGAAATGTTCCTTATTAAGATCTTGTTATTTCAGAAATTATCAAAGCAAAGTATTATCCAATTCCAAGGCCGGGATCGAACACTTGACGCATGAGCCTATGGGCTACAAGATTACGCAACCGATTTCGTTTGAAAGAAATTTTCTGATCCCAAATTTTATAAATAATTTGTTTTAATGACTCGTTTTTAGCAGTCAAACGTGTTAATGCAATTATTCTTAATTTTGTATACTGGATTTGGTATAGGCCCCAAGTTTTTTAAGATCAGCAATAGAGGACAAAATAAGATGATATGACGGATGTGCTTGAAAAATATCTATTCTCGATAGGGATGTTGTCGGCTGACGAAATAAATTTTTCTGTTCAGTTCTTCGAACCACTTGGTTTGAAGAAGGGTGATTTTTTTATTCGTGTGGACGAACCCTGTCGTCATATTGGATTCATATCCTGTGGGGCGGTAAAAGCATATGCTATTGACAAGGAAGGTAAGGAAAATATAACCTGCTTTAAATTTGAAAATGAATTTGTAACCTCATTTCCTGAGTTTGTCGCTCAGGAGAAATCCAGAAGGAGCATGAGGGCTGTGGAAGATAGTATAATCCATAGGATAAGCTATACTGATTATCAATACCTGCTTGGTCAAGTGACTTCTTGGCACAAGGTTATACAAGCTGTGATGGAACGGGAATATAGCCAAAAGGAACAATATCTCCTGAATTACAATAATAAGTCAGCTCTGGATAAATATCACCATGTTCTTTTGAATGAACCCAAGCTCGTTCAGCGCATAGCGACACAGGACCTGGCATCCTATTTGGGTATTACACAGCGATCTCTTACACGGGCGAAGGGACAAATACACAGCCCAAAAGTATTATAGGACAAATGTCCTTATGTATTTCTGTTCAGTGATATAGATTTGCACAAAAAAGCTATGTTACATCAAATTGCCCAAGAAGTGTTCCATGTTCCATTGATGCCACGAAACAGTATCAACTGCTATATAGTTGAGGGTGTATTAGTTGATTGTGGGATACGAAGTTCATACAATGTGCTGAAGGATGCCTTTCAGAAAATACCTGTGCACCAACATGTACTTACGCATGCGCATGCAGACCATCAGGGCTGTAGTGACCAGCTCTGTGATGAGTTTGGAATACCTTTACTTTGCCATGGAAATGAAGTGTCTAGGACGGAAACAGGTATGGTAACCAATGACTATCCAAATCCCAAACATTGGATCGCAAAACTTCAACAAAAATACTGGGCAGGACAGGGCCACAAAGTCGACGGTACACTAGTTGAAAATGATAGCATCGGAAACTTTCGGGTCATAGAAACTCCAGGCCATTCAAGCGGTCATATTTCTTTATTTCGTGAGCGAGATGGTGTATTGATAATCGGGGATGCCGCTACAAATATGAACCTGCTCACAACAGTGACTGGCCTAGGGCTCCCTCCAAAAATATTCACGTCGGATCAACAGCGCAATATTAGATCGCTTCAGAAGTTGGCAGGACTGAATCCCTCCATCATATGTTTCGGTCATGGCCCGGTCATGCGAAATACGGACCGAAAGTTTGAGCAATTTGTAGCGAAATGCGTCTCGTCGTTTAATTCGTGAACCACAGCCCCTGTATGAAAGTAAAAGACAAAATAAGAAGTTCCTTATCTCTTGCGATGCTCTAGTGAATTTCTCACATTCAGGACTTTTATGAAAACTGGAAACATCTTATTGCCTTAGAAGTTTTAAGTAAGTTAATATTATTCCGCTGTGCTCGGCTTCGTGAAAGTTAGCCGCTTGAAGTGCTTGGATGTGATTATTGATGGAGAAGCCAATTGGTAAGCTGAATGGTTGGTATTCAACAATATACCCGATTCTAAATCTTTACTAAGTTGGTTTACTGTATAAAGCAATAGATGTTTTATTTCATCAAGGTCTGGAGTATTTTTCCATGTATGCGGTGCAGTTCCAATTTTGAACGTTTCCATAAAATCCTGTGATATATGCATTGGAAGTCCACTACGCATATACATATGTCGATGTTGGGAAGTGATACAGTGACCAATTTGCCAAACGATATTATTGTTAAAGCTTTCTGGAATCTTAAATAATATGTTATTATCAACTGTTTCTATTAATTGTAATAACCTGGTTCTGCTGGCTTTTAAAATTTCAAATTCAAATAATTCATTCGTCATAGTATTGGTTAATATTTTAAATTAATTTAATAAACTCATTGTGAATTTCATCTGATATACATATATTAACGAGTAAATATTCAAAGTCCAGTTAATAAATATTCTAAACCAAAACCTTGTAATTATGATTCATCTCAAGCTAAATATACACTATAAGATTTTGGTATTTATTTTTTTTCTTTTTAGCTGTACAACTGTAAATAGACCAATAGCTAAATTAAATAAGTTTACTCAAGGGGTAATGAATCAATTGACAAATGATTCATTAGGATTAAAGATTGATTTCTATGGGAACGCAAACCTCGGATCTAAGTATATAGATTTAAAAGATGTCAGGTCTGTTTTTCGAAAGAGAAAAATAAAGTTTCCATCAAATAATATTGTTTTGTGGGGTACATATGATGTGACAAGAAACCCGATGTATTTTGTGGGTAGCTTGGAAACTTTTTTAGATGTCTCAAAGTTCACTGCAGATACTTCTATGTATCATTGTATTTATTATCGAAGTATTCAGAAAAATAGAGATAATATAATAAGTAGTGTAGCGATCCCATATAAAAAAGATTCATTTCTTTTGATTAGAGAGGTTAGGACGGAGATCACCGATATGCAAGAAAGTGTTAAGGATGTTTTAAACAGCATAAAAACTTCCTACAATTCTTTGGCTTATGGAGCAAAATTTGCCGAGCAAAAACCAGATGAAGAACCCGATTATTTTAGTATAGCTGAATCAGCTTTTAAAGATAGGGGATATGTTAACTATGTATATCCAAGAGATACCTTAGAAAAGCTTGTTCTGCAAAACGAAAACAGCCAATTTGCGAACGAGTTATTTAAATCATATAGTTCGTTTCTTGGTGAAAGTGTTCAATATGATAGCGCGAATAAACAAGAACAACAAGCAGTCGAAAAAACGGCTATTACAATCGACGAGATAGTCGAAAAAATTAAGGCACATCGAGTGCTTATGTTTAACGAGAATCATTTACAACCACGCTGCCGTTTGTTAATCAATCTTTTGCTACCAAAACTTTCCAAAGAAGGTTTTAATGTTCTTGCTTTGGAAAGTCTATCTGAAGATGAAGACCGGATTAATAGATTGGGATTCCCAAATGTTGAGAGTGGATTTTACACTAGGGACCCAAATATGGCGAATCTCATTAGAACGGCAAGAATTTATGGCTTAAAAGTGATTGGTTATGAAGATTTTGGCAATGCAAGTCAAAGAGATCTCCAACAAGCTAAGAATCTTATTCAAAAAAGTGAAATTGCTACAAAAAATAAGGTTAAAGTTATTGTATTAGCCGGGGGAGGACATATTGAGGAGGGGGATACTGGAGAAAATAAAAGTATGGCTCAGTATTTTAAGAAACTGACTAAAATTGATCCCTATACGATTAATCAAGTTAGATTTTTAGCTATGCAAGAAATTAACGATTCAATATATGTTATGGATAACAAGGTGTTGAATGGTAATGACTTGTATTTATCAAATAATCTGAATAGCGATAAAATAGTGATTGGATCAAATGATTTAAATCGAAGATATCGTCTATCGAATACTGGTTCGACCAAATCAGGCAAATCTGCCATTTATATCTATCATGAAAAGGAATATCAATTGGATAAAACAGCGATTCCAGTTTACTTGTCACTTTCCAAAAAGGATTCGGTCCAGATAGAGCTTCCAAAGGGAATGTATAGATATCTTAAGAGAGATCACTATGGGGCTATAATTCATCAAGAAATTATTGAAGTGGAATGATAGACTGATATGAGTTTTGGTCAGAAGAACTGGAAGCCGCAACTTATTGGTGTATTTTGGGGGCACTTTAAATTTTTTCTTGATAATATTTCTTTTATGCTACGCAATCTATCTGCGTACTTTTATATTCCTATGCAAGACTCGATTTTTTTTAAGAAAATTATCTGACTGATATAGAGTGATCTCCTGCTATTTTTATGCTCTTTTTTTAATGCGCAAAAAGGCTTCAGTATCGCAATCGATCTTTGTGTTAATGAAAAATTAAAAAATACGAAGAAATGGAAGCACATATCATCAAAAAGCTAATGGAAATAGAAGCGAGCGAAGGGATACGTATACTTTTCGCCTGTGAATCAGGAAGTCGGGGTTGGGGTTTCCCATCAATCGATAGTGATTACGACGTACGTTTTTTTTATATGAGAAACGCGGAGGACTACACCCGCTTGTTTCCGCTGGCTAACGAAATGCGATTTCCAATAATCGATGACCTCGATATGGTAGGTTGGGATCTCTTTAAAGTACTCACATTATTGTATAAGAGTAATGTGAGTCCATTTGAATGGATACAGTCTCCAGTCGTTTATTACGAGTTTAACGGATTCAAAACAAGTTTTAGGACAGTGATCGGAAATTATTTTGACGCACGTAGGCACGCCCATCATTATTTAGGGATTGTCCGTAGCAAAATTGAAGATCTCCAACGAGAAACGATGAAGCTTAAGAGCTTATTTTATATCCTAAGATCTTTACTTGCAGCAGACTGGAATATCACCTATCGCAGTTATGCGCCTATGACATTGGCAGAACTATCCGTATTATTGCCTGATGTTGTAAAAATCGAAGTGTTGGAATTGCAGCTGTTGAAGAGTCAAGTAGATGAGGGGTTTCTATACAACTGTTCAGCGACCATAAGGAATTATATTGAAACAAGGTTAATAGATTTAGAGCATCAAGTAAAACAGGTTCCCGTATCCGTATCGGATAAGGAAGGACTGGAGAATTACTCTAAAACCGTATTAAGATGACTATAGACGAACTTCGAGATAGCGGGCTGATCCTGTTTGAGGCCGTTGTCGGTAGCCGGGCATATGGATTGGCCACTGCATCTTCCGATACCGATATCAGGGGGGTGTTTTATCTGCCCCTGGAATATTATTTGGGCGGTCAATATATTGCGCAGGTTGCAAATGCAAGCAATGATGAAGTTTACTATGAGCTTGGGCGCTTTGTGGAGCTTCTTTCAAAAAGTAATCCTAATGTATTGGAGCTATTGGCTAGTCCTACCGATTGCATACTATACAAAGATCCTCTGTTTGATCAATTTAAAATGCAGGATTTTATCACCCGAGAGGCCGCAATGACCTTTGCGCAATACGCCATGGTACAGGTGCGCAAGGCAAAAGGATTGAACAAGAAAATCAACAATCCGATGGATCGAGAACGTAAAAGTTTGCTGGATTTCTGCTTTATCATAACTGGTAATGGTAGTTTATCGTTAAGAGTCTGGTTAAGCAAGCAGTTGTGGAAACAGGAAAACTGTGGTTTGGCGAAGATCGAACATGCAAAGGGGATGTATGCCCTGTATTATGATGAGACCCAGACTTTGGGTTACAAAGGCATCGTTGCTACACCAGAGAGTACTGAGGTTTCCTGCAGTTCTATCCGTAAGGAAGAAACACTTTGTGCGTACCTATTTGTTAATCACGAAGCTTACTCTTCGTATTGTAAGTCCTATAATGAATATTTTAGTTGGGTTTCAGAACGCAATGAAGCGCGCTTTCGAGGGACAATGAATCACGGGCAGGGCTATGATGCCAAAAATATGATGCATACCATACGTCTATTGCAACAGGCAAAAGAGATTTTGTCTAAAAGTGAACTACAGGTACAACGTTTCAATAGGGAAGAGCTCCTGCGCATCAAAAATGGTGCTTATAGCTATGATGACCTTTTTGTTAGGTCGCAAAAGCTCTTTCAGGAAGTGCAGGAACTCTGCTTGCACAGTTTACTTCCGGTAGCGCCAGATCGGGATAAGCTAAGGCAGCAATTGGTTGACATGCGTAAGCAGGTTTATCAGATCAATCTTTAATTCCTAATGCAAGGATCTAATCTGTTATTCCAAATGATCTTACGAACTTTAAATTAGATCGAAGACCAAAACCGGTTAACTTTTAAGTGGACATATTCGAGCATAAAGCGGACATTTGTATCTTAACGATCTTCCAGCCAACTGAGGAACTGGGCGGTCTTTTCTTTGCCTATAAGCAGCTTATCGTCTGTGGGGACACTCAATTTGATATATAATTTCCTGGCAAAATAGTGTTCAACCTCTTTAACGGCCGAAAAACTGATTAAATACTGTCTGTTCAGCCGAAAAAAATCTTTGCCAGATAATTGGGTGGCTAGTTGATCCAAGGATTGACTGAGATCAAAATGCTCACCCTTAAAAGTCACCATGGTCGGAGAGGTGTAGTTAATATAAATAAAAGCAATATCTTCTGTCTTCACCGTCATGTACTTATTGTTTTTGAAGACGAGAAAGCTCTTCTTTTTATTTTCTTCGCCACTGATCTTCTGGATCAGTTCAACAAGATTATTTTCGGTGGTTTTCTGAAAGAAATTCTTGAAATTATCTACCTTTTCAAAAGCGTTTTTTAGGTCTGTTTCTGAAAAGGGTTTAAGTAGATAATCAATTCCGTTCTCTTTTATAGCCTCCATTGCGTATTCACCAAATGCTGTGCAAAAGATAACAGGACATACAACCTTTACCGATTTGAATATATCAAAACTGATCCCGTCAGAAAGCTGTATATCCATAAAGATAAGATCCGGCGTAGCACTATCAGAAAGGTAATCTATACCTCCTTCAACGCTCTGGATCTTTGCCATGATCTTAGACTCTGGACGAAGTTTCAATATTAGGTTCTCAAGGGAACGGGCAGCTTTAATTTCGTCCTCAATTATTAGTATGTTCATATATAATGGGAAGTTTTATAGTAAATGTTTTAGTGTCCATTATGATACTGATCTCCTTTTCGGATAGATGAAGATAACGCTGGTTGATATTTTCAAGTCCTAAACCGGTAGAAGGTTCCGATATTTTCCTGGGCTGGATATTATTGCTGACAATAAGGTAATCATCTTCCTGCCCAATGGATATATGTAGGGGTTTCTCAAGTGAAACTATATTATGTTTAATGCAGTTCTCTACCAAGAGCTGCAATGTAAAAGGAGGAATAAAACTTCCGTAAATTTCACGTCCTAGATTCAGTGAAACAACTAAACCTTCCTCAAAACGTGCTTTTAATAGGTAAATATAGGAGTCCATGATCTGTAGCTCCTCTCCGAGTGGAAGTAGGTTCAGTTTGAGGCTGCCCAAAGTAAACCTGTAAAAATCAGCAAGCTTGATGATAAATTCCGCTGACTGAGTGTCATTGCTTTCCACCATGTATTTTAACGTGTTGAGACTGTTGAAGAGAAAATGCGGATTTACCTGCTGTTTTAAAAGCTCATACTGCGCTGCGAGGTTAGCGGACATCGAACGCTCAAGTTCCCGTACAACCTGCTGGTTGAGATAAGTCTGGTATAGGAGATGTATAAACATATAGAAAGTCAGGTTGATGAGTACACCTCTGACCTCATACATCAGCATTTTAGGTCCAAAATTGAGATGTGAAAGGATGTAATACTGTATTGAGGAAAGTACGAACATCAATACCAAACCAACTCCTAAACCTCTGAAAAGTTGAGGTGATATCACATTTTTGCTGCCCGTTTTCTTTGTGTAGGCTGGTATCGAATAGATATTGTAGTACCAGATCAAAAGGGCAAAACCCGTGGTTACACCAAAGTCGGCAATACCCTCAGAAAGAATAAAATTATGGTCCACAATCTTTGGGATAGATGTTAGTATACCCAATGATATTGAACTGATCCAGATTAGTTTATGGGATATATAAAAAGGTGTCTTCATACTTTGCTCACCGTTGTTAAGATGATAATGTTTTATATAATTTGCTGGTATTTCGGGCTGTTTGAAATGCCAGCAAATTAGCGAAAAATGTTTTATATCTAAATACCTGATACTTGTAATTTAAGTATTTAGATCTTTTGCTGTATAAATGACATGATTTATCCTATTAAATGAAAAATAGGTAACTGAAAGTATAGTAATGGCAACGCATGTATCGATGACGGAAGAAGGTTCAAGAACAGCAATTTTTGAGAAGAACGCAAAAATAATATCAAAATACATACCTGCGAAAACCCATTCCTTAAGCCTTTTAAATCTATTCGGGATCAGTAATATGGTAACACCTAAAATTTTGAATACACCGAGAATGTATATAAAATGCGCTGGATAGCCTAATTTTTGTGTGATGTCCCATACTGCAGGGTTATGTGTCAGTTCAAAAAAGCCGCTGAGCCCAAACCATATTGATATCAGGATACTTCCTGTAAAATAAATTTTTTTGTATGTTGAATTTTTCATAATATTTTTTGTGATTAATTTCTTTATTATTTAGAAAGCGAGTCGGCCTCAATAATGGCATCCGCAAATTCTTTGGGAGCTTCCTGTGGCAGGTTGTGTCCGATCCCACCCGTCAGGTTATGGTGTTTGTACTTTCCTTGATATTTGGAAGCATATTTTTCAGGGAGTGGAAACGCCGCACCGTTGGCATCACCTTCCAGGGTCACGGTCGGTACGGTGATATCCGGTGATTTGGCGAGCTTTGTTTCAAGTTCGTCGTACTGTTTCTCTCCGGGAGACAGCCCCAACCGCCAGCGATAATTATGGATCACGATAGCAACATGGTCGGGATTTTCAAACGATTTGGCCGAGCGCTGGTAGGTTTCTTCATCAAAAGACCATTTCGGGGAGGCTGTTTTCCAAATCAGTTCGTTAAAAGCCGCTGTATTTGCTTTGTAACCTTTGTAACCCCGCTCCGTTGAGAAATAGTACTGGTACCACCACAAGAATTCAGCAGCCGGTGGAAGTGGGATCTCATTTGTTTTGGGGCTCCCGATCAGATACCCGCTTACGGCTACGAGTGCAGAAACACGTTCCGGCCAGAGGGCAGCCATGATATCGGCAGTCCTGGCGCCCCAGTCAAAGCCCCCAACAACAGCTTTATCTATTTTCAAGGCATCCATGAAGGCGATGATATCGAGCGCCACAGCGGACTGCTGTCCGTTACGTACAGTCTTTGGCGAAATAAAGGTTGTTGTTCCATAACCCCGGAGATAGGGCACAAGTACCCAGTATCCTTTTGCTGCAAGCAATTCAGCGGATTTTTCAAAACTATGGATATCGTATGGCCATCCATGGAGCAGGACAACGGGCTTTCCAGTTTTTGGTCCGACCTCTGCGTAGCCTATATCAAGCAGTCCTGCCCTTATTTTTTTTGTATGCTGGAACGCGGATTCTACGGTGTTGTCAGCCTGTGCATGTTTACCCTGAGAAAGCTGTTGGGCGTGGACTAATGATGCACCTGCTGTGGCAAGCAGGGATAACGAGAGGGTGAAAATTATCTTTTTGCCAAAATTTGCTATAGTATTCATTGGATCTGTTTTTTGTCGATTTTAAATTATTGAGTTGAAGCGATCATTGTGGAAAATTTACGGGATCAGTGTCCATTATGTCGGCAATACGCTGCTCTCTGGATTCCCCGGAGGGTATTTCACCATATTCTGTGGTATAGTCCAGTTTGCCATCGCCGCCGGCTTTTACCGTCTCTACACGCAAGAGTTCACCGTTTACTTTACTCCCAAAATATTGGGGATCTTCCATCATTTTATAGGTAACAAGCTTGAGGGAAACGCGGTCGTGACTATGTCGGGCTCCTTCCAGGATAGACAGGGCTTCCTTATTTCCGTATAATGCCGACATCGTCTGCCTGTCCGTATTAAAAGATGATGAGATAAATTTCAGTTCGCCGGCTTCAAACATGAACCGTATTTTTCCATTCTCTTTATCTGATATGTTCTTGCTGCATGAGCCGAAGATTAAACTATATAGAAATAGTCCGGATAAGATCTTTTTCATTTTTGGACAGTTTTTAAATATTGCTGGATCATTCTTTTGGAGTTCACTTTCGGCGGAACATTGAAGAGGTAACCCGTCGATTCTGCGAGCTGTCTATGACAGCTGATACAGGACTGTTGTGCAAACAGTGCGGTCTTTCCGGTAGGTTTTAAATCTTGACCATTGAATTTCGCAAAACCCCAGCCATCGGTTTCCTTATATGTTTTTCCGTCTTTTACCATGTACTGCATGTTTACGAAATCTCCGGGCACGATATCTCCATTGGATTTTCGGGTCTGTTTAAAAACCGCCTTGGCCACTGCACTGCCATCGGGCCAGGGGTGGAAGTTTTCCGCTTCGATAGCGCGGACAGCGATGTCATTTCCGTAAATCACGCGTATTGTATTGTCGATAAGCGTGCTCATCCCGATCACTTTCCAGTTCTTAAAATCGGCATTGTACGGGATTCCGTTCGGTGATACCGGGGCAAGGGCAGCTGTTGTTTCTAGTACGTTCGCAATACCCTGATGTGCAGGTAGCAAACCATCTTTTGCGGATAGCGAAAGGGTATACTGTTTTATGGTCGCTACTTCAACAGCAGATAGTTTTGAGTCCGGATGTGTGAGCGCATAGGAAGGCAGGGGCATCTTACCCGCGTTTACCATATTGTAAATGGCATAAAATTTACCTTTATGTTCCGCATCGGAGAGCTTATCCCACTCGGAAAAATTCATCACTTCCCGTGCACGGTTAATATCCCTGTTCACGATCCACGATACCGGGGCAATTTTATCAAAGAAGGATAGCCGCTGCTCATTGGAATGGCAGTTGAAACAGGAACGTTCTAGGATAAGCTGGACCTGTTTAGGCACATTTCTGATATGTCCGGTTACGGCTTTTTGTTCAATGGTTCTATTGAAAAATTGAAGGACGATAAGACCGACCACAATGCAGATGAATATGGTGGGTATCAGTTGGATTCGCTTTACGAGTTTCATGATCTTTGCTCTTTTGTTATGTTAAAATTAAGGTAAAGCACTACCCTAGGGAAGCTTAAAACAGTTGGACCGGACATATTGCAGGTTGAATTCTTCTTTTGGATCCCCGAAGTGGACAATCTATTTCCTAAAGGTTTATGCTTGTGGCAGCGAGTATTTCTCCGGATTTCTTGTCCTGCTCGAAAGCGATTATTTCCCATGCATGACCGGTTTCCGGAAGTTTAAAAGAAAAACTGCCCTGGGCTTTAGTGCCCATGCTCTTCAGCTCGCGTACAACCTGCACATGGGAGAGGGCTTTTCCGGCGTTCTCTCCCGAAGATACCTGAGAGGAAGCGTGTTTCTGGACAAGAGCGACCAGGATGTCCGAATTTTCGGAGCTAGAGGATGATACATAACCGATCTGGATATTTTTGCCTTCGGCTTTCAATACTTTTAAAGCAAGGTTTTCAGTATGTTGTTCCAGCATCGCGGACTGGATGCCGCTGATGACTTTGCCTGTTTCCGATCCGACCATTTCCTGTTTGCCATTGATGACCATCTGGGGGGTATATAAGGTACTTAGATTCATCCATGTGGCGTACTGTTTCTGTCTTTCGGTAAAACTGCTTTTGCTGAAACGATCTTTCCATCCCTGATGATCCCAGTAATCGACATGAAAGGCCATGATATAAAGTTTTTTATTCAGGTTATCCTTCTCAAGTTTTGCAATGAGCTCATCTGCGGGAGGGCAACTCCAGCAACCTTCTGAAGTAAAAAGCTCGACCACGGCGAAGCTTTTGTCGGAGTTGCTGCTTTTGATCTTTTGCAGGTTTTTATCATCATTGATACCCTTGAAGGCCATGATCATTGCAATGATCAAAGGCAGGCTCAAAACGTATAGTATTTCTTTTATTGATTTCATGATCTAAATTTTTAAGCTGTTTATAGTTTGTTGTTAGTTGAAGATTTTTAGGGAGAAGCCGAAATCCTGTGGCGGAACACATACCTGATCGCTGCACTGCATAAACTGAATGGTTCCCCGGATTGTTCCATTTTTGCCCTTTAATCTGATCTTCTGACCGAACTCGACCTCATTTTCAAAATAGGTAACTGGCATGCCCAGAAATTTATCAAACTTCATCAGTGGGCTGGGCTGGCTCACATTTCCCACCAGTTGGTAAGATCTGTCAGGCTCGAATTTAAAATTCATCTTGATCGGGCTCTGGAGGCTGTTGCCCAGTGCATACATATGCCATCCGGGGGCGATTCTGGCTTTCATCCGGATTTCTCCTTCTTCGGGGGAATTCCTTTTAAGCGTGCATTCCCATGTCACCTGACCGGATAAGGTTTGTCCTTTTGAATGTGAGCAGAACATCATCAGAACTGTCACTACTAAAATTGCTAATCTGTTCATTTTTATATTTTTAATTGTTAAACCTTAAATTCTTTGTACAAATAGACCGGAATTATGCTCTCGCTGCCACTGTAAACTGCTTGAAATAGACGTTTTAAGCCCTGAAATGGACAGTTTGGATCATAAAGGAAAATCATCACAGTTGATCCCGTAGCGTTTTAAAAGCGTTCCTCATTTCCTGGGTGAAGAGCTCCGGTTGTTCCCATGCCGCAAAGTGCCCACCTTTTGGTGCGATATGATAATAGTATAAAGAAGGATAAGCCGCTCTCGACCAGCTTTCTGGTGCTTGGTAGATTTCATGCGGAAATACTGAAATAGCTAAAGGAATTTTTATGCTCTTTGTTTGCTGATGTTCGGAACTGAAATTGTTGTTATTATTTTCCCAGTAAAAGCGGGACGAGGATGCTCCGGTATTGGTTAGCCAATACAATGTTATATCGTCAAGGATCGCATCGCGGCTAATTACCTTTTCTGGCTGGAGGTTACTTTCTGACCACTCAGCGATCTTTTCGTATAAAAACGCTGCTAGTGCACTTGGAGAATCAGAAAGCAAATAGCCTGTAGTTTGTGGTCTTGTCACCATCATCCCGCCATACGCTGCGTTTCTGCCAAAGAAAGTGCGCATCGAATTATAAGCCTTTGTTTCTTCTGGAGAAAGGCTTGTCGGAGCGGGATCACCGGCGTTGATTGGTTTTACCAGGTCTGCAGGAATTGTGGCCGGCATGGTCAGGTGGATACCCAATAGCCCCGAAGGAGCCTGTCTGGCAAGCGCGTCGGAGATTACAGATCCATGGTCGCCACCTTGAGAAACATATTTTGTGTAGCCTAGACGTTTTACCAAAATATCCCAGGCTTTGGCAACACGGTCAGGGTTCCAGCCAAGTTCTTTAGGGATTTCGGAAAATCCATATCCTGGAATTGCGGGAATGATAACATCAAAGGCATCTTCAGCTTTACCACCGTATTTGACGGGATCTGTAAGTGGGCCTATAGCATCAATAAATTCCAAGGGTGATCCTGGCCATCCATGTGTAAGGATGAGGGGTAAGGCACCTTTTTCCTTTGAACGCACGTGGATAAACTGTATGTCAAGTCCATCAATCTTGGTGACAAACTGTGGCAGCGCGTTCAGTTTGTTTTCAAGCTTACGCCAGTCATAGCCATTTCCCCAATAATTGATCAGTTTTTTTAACTGGGCTAGTTGTATGCCCTGTGATTCATCGTTTACCGTTTCGCTATCTGGAAACCGGGTCTCCGAAATACGTCTTTTCAGTTCATCAAGTTTAACCTGTGGAATATTGATCTTATAAGGTCTGATACTAGTTTCTGAGTTTACGCTTTCCGTTTTTGCTATGGTGCGCTGTGCGCTTGTAATTGTAGGAATACATAGTGCGCATGTCGCTACCATAAGGATTGTTGTTATTTTTGTCTTCATTTCTTTTTTGTTTTAGATTTTACGATCTGATTTCTTTTGTTGCAACAAATGTATGTTGGTCGGCGTGGGTGTTAAACGGAGAATAGGTTCAAGTGGACATATTCACAGGTGAGCTGGGAATTTTAAACCTCGAATAGGAAGTTCCATTTTTATAAATCGGATTGAAAGTAAGATATCGGCAGATTAAAGAACCGGCTATGAAGGGTTTTGATAGAAAGCATTGTCCTGTAATCAACTTAGAGGTACTTTTCTATGAAACTATATGAGCCGCGGAATTGACTAATTCACTTACAAAATTGTCCGGTTCAACTGTTTTGGGTATGTAGTGCTTTGAGGATCGTTTTAAGTTTGCTTCATAATCATTAAAACAATAAATAAAATGAAGACAATCAGAAAATTTACTATCGCAGGCGCACTATGTTTAAGCCTTTTTTCCGCAGTATCAATTTCGTGTAGCGACGATAATGGTTTACCAATAGGGCAGGAGGCAACCATTGTAAATCACAAAAATGTTAAGACCAGCTTTATCAATGTGAAAGGAACAGATTTCGCTTACCGAAGTTGGGGTAAAGATGGAGGAATTCCACTAGTATTACTACCTGGAACAGGTGGCTCTATGGATGATTGGGATCCTGCCGTGACCGACGGTCTCGCGAAAGAATACAAATTGATCATATTTGATAATAAAGGAGTGGCATCTTCCAAAGGAGCTACCCCCAATACTATTCAGGCAATGGCTAACGATGCCATTGATTTTATCAGAGCAATGAATTTAGGGAAGGTCAATATTATGGGATTTTCAATGGGCGGATTTGTGGCTCAAAGAATTGTTTTGACAGAGCCCGAACTAATTAATAAAATTATTTTAGCAGATAGTGGGCCCAAGGGAGCTATTGGACTTTCTAATCTTCCAAATATAATTGCTGGAAGTGCCGGACTTAGCCCCGAAGATTCCTACTTAAAATTCGGATTTACCGATTCACAGTCAAGTATTGCGTCTGGAAAATCATCTTATGCTAGAGTTCATCAACGAATAATTGATAGAGATCCAGTGCTTAGCGATGCCAGTTCGTCTGCTCAGTTTACAGCTGTACTAATCTGGGCACAGCCAGAACCTGGCGCACTGGATGAAATTAAGGCTATCAAAAAACCTGTTTTAATCGTACATGGTGATCAGGACCTTCCAATTTCCATTCAAAATGCCTACAATATGAAACAAAATTTAGAAAACGCTATTCTTTTGGAATTTTCAGATTCGGGGCACGCCGCATTTTATCAAAATTATGAGACTTTTTTAGCGAAGGCTATTGCATTTCTTGCTCAATAGGTTATTTGAAACAAAAAAATGATAAATAGCTAACAGGTTTTTCGTTTGAAACGATTATTAAACAGTAAACTACAAAAGCACGTTATTTATTAATGGTTTTAAATTATAATAAAAATACTAAAAGTGAAGCCCCTTTCCTTAGGCTGCTTTACTTTTAGTATTATATAGCGCTTTCATTTTTAATATTTTCAAAGAAGGATAATAAGGAGAGAAGTAATTTCAGGTCCCATCTTAAAAGAGTATTATTTTTTTTGTAATTGCAAGGGGGGATCATTAATAAATTACAATGCTAACAACCAACAATTGCTTGGACTTTCTGCCAATATAATTTTGAACTTCTCACGAATTAATTTCATCGCTAATTAGCCCAACTTTGCTGTATAACTTTTAAATACAGAAAATATGAGCAAGAGAATTTTAATCACAGGAGCTGCAAGTGGATTTGGAAAAATTGCCGCTTTTGATTTAGCAAAAAAAGGTCATAAGGTGATTGCAACAGCGCAAGTTTATCCGCAAATGAGCGATTTGATAAGAGAAGCCAAAGAGCAAGGCGTAGAAATGACTGTGGATAAATTGGATGTAACCAATGCGACAGATATTGCTTATATCACTAAAAAATACGATATCGATATTTTGATCAGTAATGCCGGAATTATGGAAGGTGGTCCGATTGCGGAGCAGCCTATAGATCTAATCCGTTCGATGTTTGATGTTAATGTTTTTGGTGGATTGCAACTGGCGCAAGGCTTTATCAAAAAATTTATTGACGAAAAAAGACCTGGTAAAATTGTTTTCACAACTTCTATGGGAGAATTATGGACTGTTCCTTATGTGGCCGCTTATTGTGCATCCAAGCACGCAATGGGATCAATCGCTGAGGGGTTGAAAACAGAATTGGCACCATTCAATATCAAGATTGCAACCTGTAATCCGGGTATTTTTGGAACCGGCTTTAATGATCGAGGTGTTGATACAATTTCCCGTTGGTACAATCCCGAAACCAATTTTACACCTCCATCTGCATTCGATGGTACTACCGAAGCTTTGGCCAACCAGTTAGATCCTCAATCGATGGCGGAGTGCATCGTTGATGTGGCGTTGGATGAAAATTCGAACTTCAGAAATGTACATCCAAAAGAAACAGAAGATTTTGTAAAACAATTGCAGGCAGAAGCTTGGACGGCTAAAAGCTAAATAGACATCCATAAAGCATGGATCATAAAATATTGAAAAATGAACATAACTTATAACGAAGCAACGAAAGCCTTAAATGCTTCCATAGAAAAAGCGAAAGCTTTAAACATTCCCGTAAGCATTGCAGTAGTTGATGCTGGGGGACATCTGCTTGCTTTTGCAAGATTAGACAGTGTCTTTGGTGTAATAGAATTTGCCGTAAAAAAAGCCAGAACTGCCGTAATGTTCGGTGTAGATAGTGACATAATGGGCACAATCGTTTCCGGAGCAGATATTCACGGATATGGAATGCTGAATTCAAATGACGGATTATTGACCATTGCTGGAGGTGTTGTGCTGAAAGATAAAAACGGGAATATCATTGGTGCTATCGCTTCTTCGGGAGGCTCTCCGGAACAGGATAAAGAAATCGCGTGTGCAGGAGCTGTCTGGTTGGATTAAAATTTAAGATATTTGTGGTATGGAAGCAAAGCGTGAAATTATTTTTGATAAGTTGGTCTATTCCTGTGTATTTGATAAACATAGAGGAAATGAAGAGTTTATTCCCGAGCATTTTTTAGGGTTTCAATTATCGGGAGAAACACACGCTTTTCACGCTGACGGAAATAGCATAATTCCTGAAAACGTCGTCGTATTGGTTCGTAAAAATCAATTAATAAGAACAATAAAATATCCTGCAAAATCGGGGAAATACCAATTTGTATCCATTACGTTGGACAAGGAAACATTGCAACAGTATGCTTTTGAAAATAAAATTGTGATGGACAAAAAATACACCGGCAAACAGAAATTGTTTTTTGAACCGGATGATTTTCTGCAAAATTATTTCGTTTCATTGGCTCCATATATCAATAAGAAAAAAGAAGCAACGCCACGATTGGCAGATTTAAAAATCAGGGAAGCCATCGAGTTATTATTGCAGTGCAACCCTGATTTTAAACAAATTCTGTTCGATTTTTCCGAACCCTACAAAATAGATTTGGAAGAATTTATGAACCAAAATTTTATGTTCAATGTATCAGTAACATCTTTTGCAAAACTGACGGGAAGAAGTCTTTCCGGCTTTAAGCGAGATTTTGCTAGAGCATTTGGTACAACGCCAAAAAAATGGTTATTGGCAAAGCGTTTGGACGAAGCCCATTATTTAATCAGGCACAAAAAACAAAAGCCATCCGATTTTTATCTGGATTTAGGGTTTGAGAACTTGTCCCATTTTTATGCTTCGTTTAAAGAAAAATTTGGAATAACCACAACTGGGCTCTAATAGAACAATGAAATTTTTGCAACAACGGGGCGTATTGCTCAAGCTATATTGCGGCAACAATGATTAAGTCGTCTGGTAACACGATCGAAAGAGCGAAGCGGGCAACAGATATAAACGCTATCTTTAGCGCTATGCAGTACGATCACTTTGAACAAGTCTCTGTTACGAACCTTTCGACTGGGAAGGATTGCTATCATTGGGGAGTGATACCGTGCAGACTTCGTTGTTTTTATTTTGATAGTTTATAAGTAATTATTTGAATTTCAGTTTTTTTGTGTAGCTTTTTGTAATTTCAAATAACTTAAATTATTACAATGAAAAATGTTCCGACCTATTTTAAGGTAATGCTATTTTATCTTTGCAGCATGGTGCTGTTTGCAATTTCAAATGCGATTTGCAAAACCGGTAAACTTCCGGAACTATTTTCGTTAATGCTTGCAACTGTGTTAACAGTAGGATTAGTGTATATTTTCAAGCGTTGGGATAAAATTTCTTTTAGTAAAATAGGTCTGGGATTTAAGAAAACCGATATTTCAAAATTTTTTATCGGGCTTTGTGTCGGATTGTTAATGGTAGGGACTATGACCTTGCTGATTGTAAATTTATCGCAAATAGAATTTAAACGTTCAGCTACATTTCAGCTATCTCAATTTGCTTTATATATACCATTATTCCTATTTGTTGGTCTTCGGGAAGAACTTGTCTTTAGAACTTATATGTTGTGGCGATTGAAAGATAAAATTGGGCCAGTGTTAGGTTTACTTTGTGTTATTGTCATATTTATTATAGAACATATAGTCGCTGGTTCAACGTTAAAAAACTCGTTGATTGGATCAGGCTTTGGGGCATTGCTTTTTGGAATTGCAACATTAAAAACTGGTAATATCGCCTTGTCTACCGGATTGCATTTTGCATGGAATTCTCTGCATTGGATGCTGGGTTATAAAGATAACACTGGGCTATTTAATGAAATAGTGCCTAAAGGTTTTGAAGGACAAGGTGAACTAGTAGCCTATACAGCTTACGCTGTCGTGATGCTTTTAGGAATTTTTATGGTTTCGCTATTATTCAAATCTCAGAAAGCTTTTACACAATGATTTCAATCACATATGAGATATAGTCGTTGGAGTTTGGTTATTTCAATTTATTACGATGCTGTGCGCTCCTAAGTTTTCTGTTTAGTTTTACTGCTAATGCTCAAAAACCTAAGACTTCCGCCTCAAAACAACCCCCAAATAATGCTAAGACCAGCCAAAAACAGGCAAATATCTATGTAGCCGGAGCACGTTACAATGAAAACACTAGACGCCACACAGCCGTGTACTGGAAAAACGGACAGCCTGTTGCGCTTACTGATGGCCGAAGTGATGCGGAAGCGACATCAATGGCTATTGTAGGCAATGATATATATGTGGCTGGAAATGTTGGTGGAGAGGCTGTATATTGGAAATTATAAAGTAACTGTAGATTATTTTATTTAGATTCTCTTTTATTTATTTTTCACTAAAGATGGACCTTTGGCGCAGAAGATGGCAGATTGTCAGGATTAAACCTTAATTTCATTGATCAAATATGTTGAATATGACATTTCTATACCGATATCTCCATTTTTATGTGCTGCTAGCGGCATTCATATTTTCCTTCAATGTTTCTGCACAAAAGCAATCAGGGGTCGATAGTAATGCGTTGGCAATTCAGTTCGTTGATGGGCAACTTCCTGAAGGCAACTATACGGCAGCAGTCTTGGGAATTCCCCGACCGAATGCATCGCAGCTTGCAATTGTTGGGAAGATGAAACAAGCCATGAAAGCCAATGAAGATTGGTTTTTCAAAATCATGAAGGAGTTAGAACCCGGAGAACCTATACCATATCACAAAAATCTAGGTATTAGCGAAGAGGAGTATGCTACTTTTATGATATTTTCCCAATCTATCAAAATAGACAAAATAGGGACTATGGAGCTCAAGATTATTCGCAAGGACAATAGTATCCATTTCGAGCCTAAAGACTTCGGCGATTATTTAAAATATCTAGTCATCGATTTGAAAGACCAGAGAGTTAGGGTTGATAGCCTGGGTTTGGAATATAAAGGGCAGATCACTTTGGATGCGAAACAGACAACATTGGTTGCAGGACCTTGGGCAGGTTACTCCTGGCAACTCGAAGAATTTAAGAAAGACGGACAATTAATTTCAGATCCGAATAAAGTCGTTCCTGCAGAAATGGGAGAACTGGATATAAAGTCTATAAAAGTGTCAGTAGGCCGACTCGATCATAGCAATCAATGTTTCCTTTATCTCAAGAGTAATATTGTCCATAAAGGCCATGTGCTTGCAAAACAGGATATAGCCCTTTTATTAACGAAAGAATAGGCTAAAATCCAACAATATACCTAACTTTAAACTAGATCAAAACCCAAAGCCGGTTAACATTTGACTCAAGCGGACATCTGGCCAAAAAAGTGTCCCTTATCGGTTAAGAAGGGAGCCTTTTATTTGGGAAAAGTAGCCTAAAATGTTGTGACGGTACGATTGAATTCAAAGAATATATCGAAAGCTTAGCCTCAACACTCCTAAACCATGTTCTCTAAATCGGCGGAAAATAAAGTTTTATTAACGAAAATGCCTAACGGGGACCCAAAGGAAATGGAAGAAGTAAGAGTTGTAAACTCTGATTTCCTAATACTAATTAAAGATTTTTGGGACTGTCCCACCAAGTGTGTAAATAAAAAATGCGAAGTCCTTTCAAACTCCGCATTTCTATAACTTACACACTCATATCTTTACGTTAAATACTAAATAAAGAAACAGAGCTTTATGAGACAGTATTATGTTCAATATCTATGGCAATTTTGCCATAAAAGTCTTTATCTGTAGATCTTGTTTCGAGTAGATCATGTGCTTTACCCATATCTTCTAAAGAAAATACTTTAGTTACAATCGGTTTTAGTTTTCCTTGTTCTACAAGCTTGGTAAGTTCATCTAACTTGTTTCGGTTTTGTCTGGTAAACACAAAGTGATAGGTTGCATTTTTACTCCAAGCTTCAATAAGATTTTGAGGCTGGGTAATATCAACAAGTGTAACTACTTGACCAAGTTGACTTAGAACTTTTCCACTATCGGTAAGTGTGGTTCCACCAATGGTATCAATAATTATATCTACTCCGTGATTGTTCGTTAATTCATTGATACGATCAATATAATTTTCCTTGGTATAATCAATCACATAATCAGCTCCTAGTTCACATAAAAAGTCATGATGCACCTCTCTAGCTGTTGTAAAGACCGTTGCTCCCATGGCTTTAGCTATTTGAATAGTAGGTATTCCAACTCCACCAGCACCACCGTGAACTAAGATAGTTTGATTGATTTTAAGCTGTGCTCTAGTTACTAACATTTCCCAAGCCGTACCAGCAGCTAAAGGAAGCGTAGCAGCCTCTAAATGACTGATGTTTGTGGGTTTTAACGCGATAATAGATTCAGAAGCACAGTGATATTGTGCATAACTACCTGGACCATTAAAAATTTCAGGAGAGTAGTATACTTCATCTCCAACTTTAAAATTTTCAACTCCCTGACCAAGTTCTACTATTATCCCTGAAACATCATGTCCAGTGATAACAGGTAGAGATAATTCATTTTTATAATCGCCACGACGGATCTGATAATCTAATGGATTAATTGATGTTGCCAATACTTTTACAAGTACTTCTTTAAATTTAGGTTTTGCAATTGGGACTTCTTTTACTATAAAGTTAGTCACCGGTCCAAATTCTTTTAATAGGACTGCTTTCATTGTATGTTATTTTTGTGATTATAAATTAATTTGATCGGGTATTTAAAAACTCAAGGATTTCTGCTGCAATTTCATTTACGTGAGTCTCTAAAGCGAAGTGACCTGTATCATAAAATTTTAAACTAGCATTTGGTAAATCCTTTTTGTAAGCTTTAGCTCCTTCAGGTAGGAAATAGGGATCCTTATTTCCCCAGACAAGTAAAGTCTTTGGTTGATAGGTTCTAAAATACTCTTGGAATTTAGGATAAAGCGCTACGTTTGTTCTATAGTCTTTAACAAGGTCTAATTGAATTTCGATATTCCCGGGTCGATCTAAGAACTTTTGATCTAGAGTGTAGGCTTCCGGTGCAATTAAAGAAGTATCTTTAACACCTTGGTAATACTGAAACCAAACAGCTTCTTTGGCAACGAAACCATGTAATGCTTTTCGATTTGCATCTGAAGAATCTCGCCAATAACGTTGTATTGGATCCCACTCTGTACTTAACCCTTCCTGGTAAGCATTTCCATTTTGAGAAATAAGTGCCGTTATTTTCTCTGGATTATTTACAGCTAATCGAAACCCAACAGGTGCTCCGTAATCAAATACATATAAAGCAAATTGTTTTAGTTGTACTTGCTCAATAAAATATTGCATGATTTGAGCTAAGTGATCAAAAGTGTAGTTAAACGCTTTGTGATCTGGCGCATCAGAAAATCCAAAACCAGGTAAGTCGGGTGCTATAATGTGATACTGTTTACTTAGAATAGGAATCAGATTTCTAAACATGTGTGAAGATGTAGGGTATCCATGTAAGAGTAGAAGGGTAGGTTTGCTTGGGTTTCCTGCTTCTCTATAGAAGATATTTAATCCCTGAACTTTAATGTTACGATAGTGAATTGAATGGTTTTCCATGACTTGATTTTTTGAAATTAAATTTGATTGTGCATAAGTACTTGAAATACTGGTCAGACTAAAGGTTAATAGATTAGCTACTAATAGCTTTGTTATTGATTTTTTCATTTTGTTATTTTGTTTGCCAAAAATATATCGGATATTTGATTACTTAAAACGATTAATTATGATTTGATAAATCATAAAAAGTGATATTAAAATGAATACAAATGATTTAAAAATATTCGAGGCAGTAGCAGAGAGTGGTAGCTTTACTAAAGCTGCTGATCTAATGTTTACTGTTCAATCTAACGTTACAGCCAGAATTAAAAGCTTGGAAGAGGAGTTTGATACCAAACTATTTTCAAGAACTTCTCGAAAGGTTGATCTAACAGAAGAAGGAAAGATATTAATGCGTTATGCCCAACAAATTCAGCACTTGGTTCAAGAGGCTAAAAATGAGATAAAAAGCAGTGATATTGTAACTGGGCATTTAACTATTGGGTGTATGGAGACCACTATGGCTTTAAAAGCTCCTGAGATACTACTGGCTTTTGGACAAAAATACCCCAATATTGAATTAGAGTTTAAATCAGAAGACAGAGATGTACTTATTTTAGATGTTTTAAACTATAAACTCGATGCAGCCTTTGTTTCTGCTCCCCTTAATACAAATGGATTAAAGCAAATAAAAATTAAAGAGGAACAGCTTGTTATTTTAGCTTCTTCAAAACAACCAAGCTTAAATAAATTAGTTACCCAAGAGCCATTAAAGAGTATTGTATTTGACAATGGTTGTATTTTCAGAGAGCGTTTAGAGTCCTGGTTTACCCACAAAGGTGTTCATAATTATAAGAGTATTGAACTCAATTCTATAGAGGGAATTATAAACTTTGTAGAGGCAGGTTTAGGTATTAGTTTACTACCTGAAGAGATTTTATCGCAGTATTATCAAAATAGAAAAATATGCACCTATCCCCTTAGTAAGCAATTGGGAACAATGACCACTTTACTTGTCTATAGAAAAGACAAGACTCCTTCAAAAGCGCTTCAAAGCTTTATTGATATGTATAAACAAGATTTAACACTAGAAAAACAGATGCTATAATTTTATAGCATCTGTTTTATTATAACTATTTTACTACTGTAGCTAGGTATATTTTTTGATGTTAGAGCCTTAAAGATGTTTGCACAAATTTATTAGATGAAAATATATAAAAATAAAATACTGTTCGGTATTTTATTTTTATATATTTGTGCAATGAAAATTTTTGTCAATATTAATGATGTCAAAAGCAGAAAAACGGGAGAATTTATCATTCAGAAATTCGCATAATGTTATTTGTAAGTCACTAAAATATTTAAAATAAATAAGTATACTATTGGTGATCAATAACAATTAAAAAAATATAGTGGAAGAGGACAACAATAAAAGACAACCTTAACTAGCTTAAGGATTTTTTTTTGACATATAATATACCGATCAGTATATTATGTATTGTAAAATTAAAATTAAAAAAATGAATCGAATACTCCTGATCATTACCGTTATATCAGCGGCTATCATGGAATTGATTGATACGTCTATTGTCAATGTGGCAATCAATCATATGAGCGGAAGCTTGGGCGCAACATTGGAAGATACTTCATGGGTTGTGACTTCTTATGGCATCGCAAATGTTATCATTATTCCGATGACGGGTTTTCTTGTGAATAACCTGGGGCGTAGAAATTACTATATAGGATCCCTTGTACTGTTTACATTATGTTCTTTTATGTGTGGCAACGCTTCCGGTATATGGGAACTGGTGGCTTTTCGCTTTTTTCAGGGTATTGGCGGAGGAGCATTACTCTCTGTCTCTGCGACGGTGGTCTACGAATGCTTTCCAAAAGAAAAACAAAATATTGCGAGCGCCCTGTTTGGTATCGGTGTTTTTATTGGACCGACGATTGGGCCAACACTTGGCGGACACATCATTGATAACTTTTCCTGGGAATGGATTTTTTATATTAATATTCCTATTGGTATCATTACTGCTATCATCTGTTATCGGATACTTCCGGAATCTCCAACCAGAAAAAAGGTCAAAGAAATAGACTGGGCAGGAATCTTATTATTGATCGGAGGGATTGGTTCTTTACAGACCATTCTTGAACGTGGGGAAACAGAAGATTGGTTTGAAACCCGGTATATTACCATACTTGCAGTTGTTGCATTTCTTGCACTTCTTCTTTTTGTTCATAGGGAACTTACGACAGCACACCCTGTAGTGAAATTATCTATTTTAAGATCCCCTTCATTAAGTATTTCTGCATTGCTCACTTTTATTACCGGTATGGGGATGTTTACTTCTATTTATCTGACTCCTGTATTTGCTCAGAGGCTTTTACAATTTACCCCATCAATGGCTGGTTTAATGCTCCTCCCTGGTTCTATTATAGCCGTATTTGCTCTTATAATTACAGGACGTGTGCTACAGAAAGGTATACCACCTGCATTGGTTGTATTCATCGGCTTCTGTTGCTTCATCTATTTCAATTGGTCGATGTCCAGGGTGACTCTAGAAGTCCCGTTCACAACAATATCAGTTAATTTGATTTTCAGGGCACTGGGAATGGCATTGCTGACAGTTCCCCTTTCTACGCTTGCTATTTCGTCATTAAGATCCGAAGATATACCACAGGGAACAGCCATAAATAATATGATGAGACAGCTGGGTGGATCTTTTGGTATTTCTATCATCAATACGTTTATTGTCAGAAGAATGGCCCAACATAGGTCGGATTTGGTTTCAAACATCACCTACACAAATAATTCAGTGGTAGAAAGGCTGAATAAGTATACAGCTCTCTTTCAAACGAAAGGTTTTGGGACTGATGATGCGCAGCATCGGGCTATCGGCCTAATGGATATGATTGTGCAAAAACAGGTTTTCATGTTAAGTTATATCGACGCTTATCTTTTCATCGGGGCGGCATTTGCATTATCACTACCGCTGCTGTTATTTTTCTCCATGCGAAAAAGCAATAAAAAAATTGTAGTCGCAGCAGCTGATCATTAATACAATTAATCTCAAAAAATAAGAATATGAACACAAAAAACAACACGGTTATTATTTCTGGCGGCACAGTCGGAATAGGTTTGGAACTTACCAAGCTATTCGCAGCATACGGAAATAAATTGATTGTCACAGGCCATACAAAAGAACGGTTAGATAAAGCTTTACAACTTATGCCGGCGCCATAGGAATTCAGTGTGATATTTCAAAACCGGAAGATACCGATGCCCTGATTAGAGAAATTGAAAGCAAACACACGATGAACATATTGATCAATAATGCAGGCGCAATCCACGTTTATAGTCTGTTAACAGAAAATATCAACGCAGAGGAAAAGGCGCGCGAATAAAAGGTTTTATGCGATTAGTTGTTTTATTTCCGTCCTAGATCTATGCCAAAAAAACTTCACTTTCAGTTTTTGTTCTAATGCTTATGACAGATGAATAATCAGTTATTTTCTCTTTTTGTAGCATTATTGTAATACCATTTTTAGCTATATTTGCCGGATTATTAATGGATTTAAATATGAGTATTTCAATGATAAATATTTTAAAAAGGTTACCTGTTGTTTTTCTATTATTGTTTTCAAGTGTTTTCTTTTCGTATTCTCAGGCAAAGGTTGATATTATATTGATTGGTACTTATCATTTTGACAACCCGGGCAATGACGCGGCAAAAACTATCGCTAGAAATATCCTAAGTGAAAAAGATCAGATGGGGCTGGAGGAGTTAACCAATGCGATTAATAGGAAGCGCAGTCCTGATCAAATTTTTGTGGAAAGTCCACATGCTGAGGCAAAAAAGTTAAATGAGATCTACAAGCTATACTTATCAAATGATTTTAACAAGTTTACAGATACAATAGGAAATAAGAGACTTCAAAAACTTTATATTGAAGGCGAAACTTTTCAACTAGCCTTTCGGCTTGGCAAAAAATCCAATAATAAGGAGGTGTTCCCTATAGACACGATGATACAAATGAGATTCGACCTATTGAGCAAAGAACTAAAGGCCAATCCAGTGCTCAAAGCAGCGTATGATAATAAGTTAGGGGAACTGAGTAAAGGATTTAATGAAGGGATCGGTAAAGAAACTATGCGCGATGTATTTTTAAGGCTCAATGAAGAGGATATTTACTTTCAAAATAAAAGTTTTTATATCTCTTTAGCAAATAAAGTAGGTGTATCAAATGGTTATTTCGGAAGTATAATAGTTTCAGACTGGTACAAACGTAATTTATTAATGTACGCAAACATTCAAAGCCAACTGAAAAAATCTACTAAGACAGCAGTGGTTTTAGTGGGTGTAGGGCATGCTGCAATGTTCAGAGAATTTTTTAAAAATGATCCGAATTTTAATTTAGTTGAATTGAAGGATATTCTTTAAAAACATAGAGGTTGGTTATACCCCTAATTTATTTGAAAAACAGGGGTATAACCAAAATCAAAAATTCTCCTACAAAATCTCTGCTTCACCTATAAATCTAGGTCCTTCATGTAGCCACCATTTACGGTGTATTTGTTGGTTTCCGTTGACAAATCAGAACAAAATTATTTTTGAATATAATCCTGCAAAAAACTGTGATAAGAGCCATTGTTATTGAGATTTTATAATCGTTATACTAATCATTTAGCGCTACTATTAGAAATTATGGTTATTTTCGTGACTCAGAAAGCTGAACTACGGTTATTAAAATAAAACTAATCCCCAATGAAAAAACTAACAATCTTATGCCTTACATTATTCATCACCGAATTTAGCTTTGCTCAAAACAGAGTCCTTGATAGCCTGGTTCAAAAAAATGGTTTTCCTTTCCAAATTGATAAAAATATCTCATTTCAGGGAAAAGGCTGGGATGTTTTGCTCAACGAAATTAAACAATCTAATTCTGTCTTATTGGGAGAAACTCATTTCACCAACGAAGTTCCTTATTTTACCAATGCTGTGATCAATGAGGTTAAGTTTGACAACTATTTTATTGAGGTTGACCCTTATTCCGTAGGCATCATTGAAAACAAAATTAAATCTCTACCTGCTGAAAAGCTCAATTCGTTTGTTAAAGAATATAGTAGCAACTTTTCTTTTTTGGAGCATGAACCGGAATTTGATTTGGTTAAGGATTTAGCTAAACGCAATACCAAAATATATGGTGTAGAACAAATCAGCGTTTCTGCAGACCAAATGATCATTTCCAGTTTAAAGGAAGCTTCGAAAAATCATAAAGCAATCGAGGTCTATGACCAAATGCTTCATAACTCCAAACTGGCAGCGTCTAAAGAGGGGCTTGAAAAATATTACCTGTTATCTGAAGATTGCCTTCAAAAGATAGAGTTGTTGCTGAAGTTAAAATTGTCTGACAAAGAGCGAAAGGAAATTGAGGACCTTAAGCTAAGCAGAGAGATTTATACTAAAAGAAATCATCTCTTAAGGATTCAGCTGCTTAAAAACATCTTGTTAACACAACTTCCCGATTGGAAAAATAAAAAGAATCTGTTCAAATTCGGTGCGAACCATCTTCCAAAAGGCGAAACGATATTAACAAAAACTGACATCTATGATATTGGCAACCTCATCTCTAATATTGAAGAGGCTAATTTTAGGAAATCTTTACATCTCATGATCGTTGGAAAGGGAGACGAAGATGATGACAGTAGTTTTAAATCTTTTCTGAATGTGGCAAAAGACGATCAATGGTACTGTTTTGACCTAAGACCTCTAAAGCAATCTATTTTGCAAAACAAACTGAAAATAGATGATGTTTACTTATCGAGAGTTATCAAAGGCTATGACTGTCTTATCTATATCCCGAAAGTCACTAAAAGTAAAGAATTTTCGAAGTAAAGACACAATCGATGATTTTCAACCTCATTCTGATTATTTGACTGAAATGGGGAGAATTCTAAAAATTGCAAATAGAGACAATCAAATTGACCTCTTACCCTAATATCTTAATTAAATGGGCTTTTTCCACAAATGTGACGGTCCAGTACAAGAATATAGGTGTCGGCATCTTTAGTACCCTTCCGTCTAGAATCCCATCGCTCAAGACGAAAAGTCAATTGACTGGTGGGGAGCAGATATTTGTGGTGATAGCGTATAAAAGGCGTAAATATTTGATTATTTCGCCAGTACATCATTAATCTTGAATTATTTATCGATCGATTTCAATTGATTCTGGAATTCACTTAGCGAGATTTTTCCAGATGCAAAGCTGACATCTAGAATAAATTTCTTTTCGTTGTAGGACAGTTCACGTCTATAAATCTTCGCTAGTAATTCATCTTCGTCAGTTAAAGCTTCGGTCACATCTGCTGCATTTAAAAATGCCTGGTAGTATCTCAGCCCGAATTTTCTAAGCGACGACGCGTTGAAATGAATTTGGTCTTCGTTTGCAGTTAATCCTTTTGCCGAAACGAAGTTACAATTGTTGTGCGACGCTGCATATTTTTGTAAGGCGCTATTGACCAAATGGTAATCATTGAAATACGCTCCAAATAGACCATAAGGCAAAAAATCGCCTATCGCGCCGATAATCAGGGGAACTTCAGGAACCCCTAATTGCTTACGTAGCTCATTGACTATAATATCAAACTTTTCACTGTATTTTTCGGCCAGTTCGGCGGAAGAGTCATTTTCTCCCTGATGCCACAATATCCCTGTCAATTGGCTACTACGTTGAGCAAGTTTAGCCTGAAAAATGGCGTGGTCAAAGAGTGCACCACCAACCTGCCAGTCATTTAAGCTGGTGCCGCCATCAGCACAGGGAATAAGGCCGATCTCCTCGCCAATGTGATCCGCTAGCCAAGAGGCCGCAAATGATGATGCGAGCCCCACACCAGCCATAGGCCTGTCATTGTGTATCGGTTCAGCCATTATCTGCCAGCGTCCATTGCGAAGCATCTTTATTGATTCGTTGATGATAGGCGGCACTGAATCCGGAATTCCGCGGCCGGCCATATTTGATTGCCCTATTAGCAAAAAAGATTGTATCATAGTTGATTATGTATTTAAGACTGTACGATTCCTATACTGCGACTAAATGATAGCCAGGCAAATTTTTTAAGATCATTTGGAGCGACGTCACCAGAATTTAATGCCTTCACACTTGCTCTTGCCACACTTGCAAAGAGATGTCTGATCCAGGCTGAGGACAAGTGATTGTCTATAATATGTTTCTCCTGCAGCTGGGGAACTATAGCAAACCACTTTTCTTTTGCTTGTTCATAGGCAATAACTTTTTCTTTGTCCATCGCTGCCACATCAACCTGCCTCTCCTCAAGGGCGTGTAGGAAAATATATTTTACACCGCTGTCGATAGCTGCGTATAGCATTGCTTCCAGTTGTTTGACCGGATCAGTATCGCTGTTAAATGCAGAAACCATAGCGATATACCAGGTTTCAAGCATATCGACATAGCAGGCAGTTATAAGTGCATCTCTATCCTTAAAATATCGATACAAAGTTCGCTTACTGATTTGTGCAACCTCGGCTACTCGCTCTAAAGGAGCGTGAAAGTCCTCATTTAAAACTTTTACTGCACTATAAATTAGCTTTTCTCTATTCATTTGGCACAAATGTATGACAAATGTCTTATATGTGTGTTAGTTTATAGGTGAAATTATAGTTTATAGGCCCAATTGTCATTAAGTATCGTTAAAATTCCAAAGGGAACTATCGCTTTTTAACAACCCTTTGTCAACTTTTGAACAATATTTCAAAGGAAATGAACAGATGTAATTCCAACTGATCTTACGACTTTGGGTTAGATCGAAGCCTAGAGCCGGTTAACATTGTAGTAGGCGAATTAATCATACCTTCTCAATCTTAAATAATATCCCAGTAATTATTGCAGCGATCGAATAATATATCGCCCACTCCATTGATCCCATTGTTAGTGCCATTGTCATTGCAATTCCAGCCAATGTAATCAGTATTAAAGTCATTTTGATCCAATTGACATTGAGTGTATTGCCCTTAAACCAGTAGAATGCCAGTGTACAGCATATCAACGTAGGAATAGAATATATTGTGCTATAGCAAAGCCAAAGTAGCGAAAAGAGGATTGTTTGACCAATACCCGAAAAATTTAATGGGTTAAATCCTGGGGATATAATCACAAGTGTAGTACCCAATAGTAAGGTACCTATCCAGTGCTTAAAAATATAAGACCATCTTAGACTGTGTAACATAATCGGTGTCATTAGATCGAAAACTCAAAAACCACGTCAAGTTTGTGGTAGTTATTAAAACTGGTAAAGTTCATTCTAAAATTATCTAAATATCCTGTTAAAACTATTTTATAGGCCAGCGAAATTTTCTATTTTTGCTTTTCTTTCATTGGGTTTAATTCAGTAGTATGCTGAAGCTGGTAATTTTCCATCCACGATTCAATATGAAGTAGCAATTGCTCTAGACTTTTACCCGTTTCAGATAACCCATAATACACTTCTGGAGGAAAGGTGTTCACTTGCTTTCGAACCACAATTCCATCGTTTTCCATTTCTTTTAGTTGTTCTAATAATACTTTTTTGGAAACCTTAGGCATTTTACGCCACAATTCAATGAAGCGTTCATCACCCGTATAAAAAAAATGATGGAGAATCAAGGGCTTCCATTTCCCGGAAAATATTCTGAAAAAAAGATTTACGGAACAGTTTTCAAATTCCTTATAATTCATTAGGTAACAATTTTGTAACCGGGAAACCTCTGGGTAAATATCTTTCGTTAACCGAAGGTTGTACCGAAATTTACCAGCTAAGTTAGGAATTTAAATACGTTATCACTATGACAATACATCAAATACGTAATGCCACTATTATTATCGAATTGGAAGACAACTTTATATTGGTTGATCCTTTATTGGGAAAGTCAAAGACATTTGTTCCGCTAACCCTTTTCCGTTTCAAACCCCGTCGGAACCCTTTGGTTGATTTACCCATTGAAAGCGAAGAACTGTTGCAGAAAGTCGATTATTGCCTGATTACACACCTGCATCCCGACCATATCGATGCGGTAGGAATCGAGTTTTTGCGTAGCGGTAAAATTCCCGTCCTGTGCGGTGAAAACCACGCCCATCAATTAAAAAAATGGGGATTAAATGTCCTTCAAGCGATTGATTATTGGGAGGCAATTTCGTTTCTGAAAGGCAAACTTACTGCGACACCTGCAGTTCATGGTTATGGCTGGGTAAGAAAGCCAATGGGGCATGTTTATGGATTCGTATGGCAGTCATCCGATGATGAATCGGTATATATAAGTGCAGATACTATTTATACAGATGACGTAAAAAAGGTGTTGGCTACCTACAAGCCCCACGTATCTGTGCTAGCTTGCGGTTCGGCACAATTCGATTTTGGCAGACCACTATTGATGACAATGGATGATATTGTAAAGTTTATCCGTGATGCGCCAGGCAAAGTATTGGCAAATCATATGGAAGCCATCAATCATTGTCCTACCACGCGCCTTGAGTTAAAACAAAGATTGGAGAAGGAGGGATTGCTGCACAAGACATTTATTCCAGCCGATGGAGAGCGTATTGAAGTTGTAAAACCATTACATGAATCCAATATATAATTTTAAGCATAGTTTTTCCATGGAACACAATTGCCTGTTTTAGTGTTTAAAATAGGATAAGATCTTTATCAGGGCTGGATCCTTCCGGCCTTTTTTCTGATATAAACGTTATCTTAGCGCTATGCTGTATAATCACTTTGAACAAGTCACCGTTATGAAGCTTTCGATAGGGAGGGATTGCCTCCACTGGGGAGTGACACGGCACAGACTTCGTTGTTTTATATTAGATATTCTATGGGAAGTTTAACAAAATATGTATCAAACGATCGTCCAGAATTCGCCGTACTTATCGAAGATGACGATAAGGTTTGTTATGCATACTTATTGAATGAGGAAAGAGAGGAAAGAATAGTTGGAGATGTATGGTTATACAATAGCGTTCCTACTCCGGGGGAATCTGAATGGCATAAAAAGGAGAATCTACCGTTTTTAAATCCTGCGGAGTTTGTTAAAGAAAATCTTGAACCATTTCATGCGAGTTCGCCTGTTGTAGTGACCTGGGATTTTGGAGAAACAACGGTGGCGAATATATTTCTAGCGTCCAGATTGATCGCAAAGCTAACCGTAGGGTCTTTTCCCGGTTGGTCTAGTCTGGTCATTAAAGATGGGCCTTTGGCACTGAAGATGTAACGTTTTCACAAAACGAATTGGAAGCAGATAGAAGAAATATACAAACACATAGACGAATAATGATGAAATACTTTTTAAGTCTTATCTTTTTGACAGCAGTGATTTTTACAAAAGCACAAATAAAGCTTGATCAAAAAGACCTCAATAATTTAATAGCTATAGGTGAACTCTATTCCTATAATACTGATGCAAGAGGAGCCCAGTTTGCCAAATCTATTGACTCATTACGGACACCTAAGCTGAATCATATTGTTGATGCATTAATTGCAGTTGGTAAAGGCGATCATACAATTTTGGAGACTCACTTTCTTGCAAGACCAAATGACGAAGAGTTGGTATTATGGTATGTCGTTCGCGAAATCCATTACAATAGGGTGAACGAAAAAGTCACGGCAAGGCCAGTTGCATCTGTAGCCAATGAAGTTCTTTCCAAGCAGATTGACAGTCGATTGTTGCTTGATAACTACTACTATCGTATCCATGGTGGTATAGCTTCATTGTTTAACGAAGCTGATTTGAGCAAGTACAATTTCAATATGGATAGTTTAGGACTTAAGAACGAAACAGAAAAGGCAATCCTCTTTTTGAATATGATGGATGCTTTGGTTGGATCACGCTTCAAAGTTCTACAGATGATGAAGAACAATAAAAAGATACTTGAGTTTTGCGACAAACTTCCAAAGTTTAATGGAAAAGAATATTTCTACTTTCAAAACTTTGATTACGCAGACTTTGATTGGATTGGATACGATAAAACAGTAGCATACAATGAATGGCATATTGGTGGTTTTTACAGTACATTGATTGCACAATTCAGTGTATTTGCTGAATTACAGGACAAGAAAAGGATGCAGGAAATTTATTTCAATTCTATTTTACACGAACCAAAATATTTTAAGTTCACGCAATCAAAAGATGAGTTACAATCATTCTATAACAAATCCAAATAACTGAGTGCCTGATCCCTTCTTTTGAGATTATCCCTTACGTCAATGTGCCGTTAAATACAGGGTCGCAAGGTGAATAGAAAAGGAATGGATAATTAATTTGCACTAATTAACACTCAGTGATCGTTTTAACGCCTAGTTATCGTTGAAAAGTAAATGAAGAGCTAATTGTAAGTGTCATATCCCCAAATTTTAATTTTCTTTCTTCCTGAAGGGCGGATTTATCCGCTGTCAAATAGCCTGTTTTATAATACTTGAAAATTGAGCCAAAGTGATTATCGAGTATCCTGAATTTTTTGCCATGCTGCATGTAGGTTAATTGTAGGTAAAAATCATCCTTTTCTGGAAAATCAAATGTTGGGATAAAAATAGGATCGGCATTGGTGAATGCTATTTGAGATGCGCCCAATTTCAACGCTTTATTTACCTCTGTTTCTGCGATTGGTTTTTTGCTATTCTCAGCGTCTTCCAAAGAGTTGTATAATGATAGAACGGCATCAAAGACTTCGTCTTCCTTAAAAGAAGAAGTCAGATATGGACTATGCGATGAGAGCTTATCAATCATAATTGAGTCAATGGATTTTATGGCTGTGATCTCCACGATCTTGGACGCCGAATCCACTGCCATATCTAGTGTTTCACTTTCTATTTCATTTTTGAAAATATATTGCGTTAGTCGGTATTTACCCACACTCGCAATATCAAGATTAATATCCGACGCCGATTCCGTTTTTACAACCCTCTTATTATCCAAATCATATAATACCCATTTTACAACAGGAGTTCCCGAGTAATCCTGTTCTATTTTATTTCTTACCACTTTTATATTACTTTTGAAAGTAGCTCCTTCATAAGGGATATAATCTATGTTGGCAGGCATAGCAGACAGCTTGGGCGGAACAATAATAGTTGGGTCTTTTAGCTGTTGGCCTTCTGGGTTTACATATACAAACCCCGCTTTCAATACCTCCTTACCTTGGGTAGGATCGATCTCTTTCTTACAACCTGTTAGCAATAGGGCGGAAATTAAAATAAGGTAATAGCGCATACTATAAATTAATTGGTTCAACAATCTAATGTACTAAATATATTTGTTAATTTACGTTTGGAGAAATATTGAGACCTGTGTTTTTTATTAAAGAGAAAAATAGATTCAATCAAATATACGAGGAAACAGTAGCTATAAATGAACGATGCGATGCTGTTTAATAAATAACCTCATAACCAACGATATATTAAATGAAATTCTAACTGATAAAAATGAAAAAAATACTTTTATGCTCTCTTTTGTCATTTTTCGGCTTAAGTTTAACGCATGGACAGCAATTGAAGCCTTTGTATAGTAAAACGGATACTTTGCCTAAGGTTGTTTACAAAGATCTTGATGAAAGACCTTTGCCTAAGATAGAGATGCAAGGTAGAACCTACTTAGGCGATTCTATGCGATCATTAAAACCTGAAAAGGTTCAATCAATAGATGTTGACAAGACCAGGCAGGTAATGATCGTTGAATTAAAGCCTGGATACCAACCTGTTTTAATTAGCTTGTCGGATATTATAAAAAAATATACAAATTTAAAATCTGAACATGTAATATTCCGTATTGAAGATCACTTTGTACAGCACGATCCAAATGAAGTTCTTGTCGATGAAAGCAATATTATGCTAATTTCTATTTCTCCCATTAAGTTTATTGGTGACTTAGAAGACTTATATATGGTGACATTAGTGCCGCGGACGGATAAGAATCTTAAAAAACTAAATGAAATCCGTATTCGCTAAGCATTATTACACCTAGCCAAAGCGGATATCTAGCTAACATAGCCTCCCTTGACGGTGAATAACGGCGGCTGTTTTAATTAGTTTGTCGAAGATGCGTAGGTTTTATATTTTGCCAAATCTTACAGAAGAAAGATATGGATAACTGTTTGGTTAAGTTAGCATACGCTGGTACTTTTCCTTTTAGGATCGAGCTTATTATATAAATGGACTTTTATATCAGATACTTCATTTAGATTGCAAATTGTTCCATCATTATTCCAGAGATATTCTCGATCGCGAAAGTAAATTCTAAAACAGACGAAGCTATACAGATGAAACTTCCTTCGTCATTCGCAAGCTCCAATTCGGTCTCAGTTTATGCAGACGTTTTCAAATAATTATAAGTGGTTAATTCTTTAAGTAGTTTTTTAATACATCCTCCAATTCGGCGGTATTTAGATAGTTCTTTACAATCTCACCATTTGGATTTATTAAATAAATAGTGGGATAGCTTTGTACCGCATAGAATTGTCGTATTTGGCTGTCTTTAGGAGATTCAATATTAGGCCATGTCACCTTATTCTCTTTTAGAATTTTTATAAAATTTTCTTTTTCCCAAAAGATATCTACAATACCGATTATTTCGAGTTGTTTTGAGTAGTTTGTGCTGATTTTATTTAAAGTAGGGAGGCTTTGAATACAGGGACCGCAATTATCACTCCAAAAATATAGTAGCCGCCATTTATTGAATTTATCCAGGGATTCACTTTCATCATTTAATAGATTGTTGCCCTGAATATTTTTATATGGGACATTGGTGTTGACAACATCAGCTTTATAAGCTGAAATAGTGTTTTCTATTTCCATTTCAGCGAGTTCCCCATGCTTATCGGTTAAAATTACAGTATTGTTATATTTATTATACGAAACATTTAGTGTATCCCTTAAAAGTACAATTTTTCCTGTGTCAGAAATGCGACGGGACCTTGGAATCTGTGAAAAATAAGGCATGTCTGGTATGATATAAATCGACGGTCGATCTAAAAAGTCAGAGCATATAATGAAACGGTGGCCTTTGTATTTTATTCTACTTAAATAAAAGGAAAAGAATGAAATACCAAGATTACCCTGATACCCGAAAGACGGTAATATGTCGATCGTATTTCGGCGAACGGAACCATTTATGTAAAAATCTACTTCAACGTTTATAGGAGAGATATTTTCCTCCAAAACGGATCTTATTTTTGGAATGTATCTAATTACATCATCTTCGTAAGTTCCATTTTAATTCGCATCAACTAGACAAAGGTAATTTTCATTATCCCCACTTTTCTTACCTGTTAGAATCCTGATAACATTTTTTAAAGGCGTTTTAGACAGGTAAATAGAATCTTCTAGGTTCCATTCATATTTATTAGCTTGATCATAAAAATATTCTTTGGAGATATCACCGCTCTTAAATGCCTGATAATAGAATTGAAATTTATTGATAATATAAGCAAATTCCTGTTTGTCTTCAAGTCCCTGAATATTATCTGCATTGTAATTTTTTAGCAGTTTTTGAGTTGTCTGATCTTCCTTATCCAGGCTTGAAATCACCATATTTGTAACTCCTCTAGGACCTAAACCTTCAACTAAAGAAAGTTCTATTTCGTGATTTTTCAATGTCTGACAATACGCCGTTTGAGAAACTAACGATAAAATAGCAATATTGAAAAATCTGATTAATCTATTTCGTAACATATAGTTATACTTCCCTGAGTTTATATGGGTTAAATTGCCTTTATTGTAATTGCTCCTGCAATGAGACCAAAGCCAAAAAGGGTAGCGAAAGGTAAATCAATTGAAATATTTATTACAGGAATGAGCATGCTGAGGAAAAATAGGATAATAGTTATAAGTCCCGGTGCGATCATGATAAGCCCAATGGTGATTTTTGATTTGCGATTAATTAGTATATTCATGGTTTTTTATAATAGGTTGTCTTTAATCTAGCTCTTTCTATAAAAAAGAGGGAACATGTCTTTTTGTTAAAACCTAATTTCTCCTCTAAGTTATTATTGGTTTATAAATCAATATAAATAGAATAGACTAGAATAGCAAATTATTCTTAAAATTAGGATGAGATAAATCTCCGATCTGGGGGGGGGCGAGGATCTATTTGGTTGAAAGCAAAGTCGCTATTGAATGCGGTGACCTTTCAATTGAGACGATCGCTGTGCTAAGGTGACCCTAAAGTCCGATCCGAGGAGTGAATAACATTCCTCTTTTTTAATGAAATGGCAAACGCTCAGAAGATACGAAAGTCTAGAAATGGAAGATCCTTACGTTTCAATCGTCGAGAACAATAGATGTTGTATCGATGGCGGATATTCACCATCAGCTTCGAAAATATCAACTTTTGTCTGTAGAAGCGCTTTATCCCTTATAATCCGATGTTTTGGGAAGACCTTTTTTACTTTATTTTCTAGTTTCTCAAATACCCGAGATTCGATAGCACTTATAGGATCAAAAGATTTATCAAAATTGGATATATTCATAATCCTGATTGCATAATATGGTAAAATTACACTAACAAACAAAGAGAACAAAATCTCTTTATTTTGTTCTTGGCTAAAGGAAAAGTGATAACAGGGGCTTCCGCCCATAAAGGAGTAGTCCCAAATTTCAGTTGATATATCAGATAAAGAAGCCTTCAACAGATTCCATTCATTGCGCTCGGACCATGCGCTATCAATATAGCTCTTCTTTTTCTTATAAGGTTCCGCATTAGCATAGGCGGCAATATCATCCAGTGAAATATTAGTCGGATAAAATTCCTTCAGTTGCTTTATTATTTGGTGTTTTTCCATCAAAACTAATTTAGGATTCTCAGAAGTTGATGAAAATGTGGGCTTTAATACGATACCTGATAAAATAATTTTGAATTCTGATATGTTAAGACTTGTATTGACTAGCCTTGTTTAAGGCACTCTTCTTTTATATTGGAAGCTCGTAACCAAATGACGAATGACATTTTCCAGTTGGTGATAACTAAGTCAGAATTGAAAGAAAATCTTAGATAATTTTTTTAGTGGCATGCATTTCAGTAATTTTGATTTATAACATAAACATTAAGTAAGAATGGAAAAGTATAATTACGGGGTCATTGGTCTGGGTGTAATGGGAAGAAATCTGCTTTACAATATTGCCGATAACGGTTTTTCTACCGTAGGATTCGATTTAGATGAAGAAAAGGTAATAGAACTTCGTAAAGGAGTGGCTTCAGGTACAAAGGTTGTTGGAGCTGTTTCTCTAGAGGAATTTGTGTCAAGTTTAGACAGTCCGCGAAAAATTATTTTGATGGTTCCTGCAGGCAAGCCGGTTGATGCTGTTCTTGAAAGTATAACACCGCTTCTGAGTCCAAAAGATGTTGTAATTGATGCGGGAAATTCCTATTTCAAAGATACCGAGAGACGTAGAGCTGATTTAGCTTCTAAAAACCTTCATTTTATGGGAATGGGAGTTTCTGGAGGAGAGCAGGGCGCAAGAAGAGGGCCGAGTATTATGCCGGGTGGAGATTTGGAAGTTTTCAATTTGGTGAAGCCTATGCTGGAAGTTATTTCGGCAAAAGTAAACGGGGAGCCTTGTACCGCTTATATGGGGAAAGGAGCTGCAGGGAATTATGTTAAAATGGTTCACAACGGAATTGAATATGCCATCATGCAATTAATCAGTGAAGCGTACGATTTACTGAGAAAAGGAGTTAATCTTACCAATGAACAACTGTATGACGTTTTCAAAAGATGGAATGAAGGCGAGATGAATTCTTTCCTTATTGAAATAACAAGAGATATTTTCCAGCAAAAAGATGATGTAACAGACGGTTTTCTTGTCGACAAGATTTTAGATAAAGCAGGAGCAAAAGGAACCGGAAAGTGGACTTCCGAGGAGGCTATGGAAATCGGTGTGTCTATTCCAACCATCGATATTGCAGTAACATCAAGAATTTTATCCGCTTACAAAGATGAGCGAGTGAAAGCTTCTCAATTATATGCTAAAGAAGAAGTAAAAACTCCTGAAAATATAGAATTGTTCATCAAAGAGGTCGGGGATGCTTTGTATTTATCTACTTTAATCAGTTATGCTCAAGGTTTGGCATTACTAATCAAAGCTTCTGAAGAATATCAGTTTGAAATTCCGTTAAAAGATGTTGTTAAAATCTGGAGGGGTGGATGTATCATCCGTTCTGGTTTATTGGAAAAATTTTATCAGGCTTATTCAAAATACGAGAACTTATCTAATATTTTATTAGATCAGGAAATTTCAGAAATTGTAAAAGATAAAATTTCGTCATTAAGAAAAACAGCTGCTTTTGCTGTATCAAATGGAATTCCAAGCTTAGGAATTCAGGCGGCTCTAGGTTATTTCGAAGCTTACACCACAGCATCTTTGCCTGTAAACCTGCTTCAGGCTCAGCGTGATTATTTTGGTGCGCACACTTACCAAAGAACGGACAGAGAAGGAGTCTTTCATACTTCGTGGCAAACACCAAATAACTAAATCCTAACAATGAGTGACAATACAATCCTGCATCCAACAACGATCGTTATTTTTGGTGCAACAGGGGATTTGGCAAAGAGAAAGCTTTTTCCAGCCTTTTACAATTTATACATCGATGGCAGAATGCCAAAAGGTTTTAATATTTTAGCTTTGGGAAGAGCCGAAAATACGGATGAAAAATTCAGAGCTTATATTAAAGAAAATCTGGAGAGTTTTTCCAGGAAGACTGTAATCAAGGAAGATTGGGCTGGTTTTCAGGCCCACATTAGCTATTTTCAGCATCAGCTTGATGAAGAAAGCTCTTATCAGAATTTATATCAGAAACTAGAAAATTTCGATAAAGTGTACGGAATGAGAGGAAACAGGCTTTTCTATTTGTCCATTGCACCAAACTTTGTATCGGTAATTTCAAACCATCTTAAAAATACGTCAATAGCATCTGATCCTGCAACAGATCGAATTATTATCGAAAAACCTTTTGGTCACAATAAAGAATCTGCCATTGAGCTGAATAATCTTCTTTCACAAACTTTTCAGGAAGAACAGATTTATCGTATCGATCATTATTTAGGTAAAGAAACAGTTCAGAATATTTTGGCGTTCAGGTTCGGAAATTCAATTTTTGAACCTCTTTGGAACCATAGACATATAGAATCGGTGCAGATTACCGTTGCCGAAGAAGTAGGAGTGGAAACAAGAGCCAGTTTTTATGAGCAGACAGGAGCTTTGCGCGATATGATTCAGAACCATCTTTTGCAAATTCTTTGCATGGTTGCTATGGAACCTCCAGCCTCACTCGAATCAGGTGAGATAAGGGATCGTAAAGTTGACGTTTTAAAATCCATCCGTAGGATTTCTCCCGAAAAAGTAGATCATTATGCGGTAAGAGGACAGTACGGGCGAGGCAAAGTAAATGGGCTAAAAGTAAATGGCTATCGCCAGGAAGAGGGAATTGCTCATGATTCCAATACGGAAACATTTGTCGCTATTAAGTTTTATCTGGATAATGAAAGATGGGAGGATGTTCCTTTTTATGTTCGTACAGGTAAGAAGATGAAAGAAAAGCATTCTTATATAACGATTCAGTTTAAGCCACTTCCAAATTCTATGTTTTCAGAAAGCACTTCGCTACTGTCGGCAAACCGATTGGTTATTAATATTCAGCCACAAATGGACATCAGATTGCAGTTTATGTCTAAAAAGCCGGGCTTGTCTTTAGATCTTAAACCTGTGGAAATGATTTTCGATAATTTTGCCTGTCAGACAGATACTCCCGAAGCTTATGAAACTCTTTTATTGGAAGCACTTGTAGGAGACCTAACGCTGTTTATGCGCTCTGATCAGGTAGAAGAAGCTTGGGATGTGATAAAAACGATTCAGGAAACCTGGGAAAAAACCAAAGACCCGTCTTTCCCAAATTATGCTTCAGGCAACTGGGGACCTGATGACAGTGATGCACTGGTAGAGCGGCAGGGACATCAGTGGGTTTAAAATCTAATTAAAAGAAAATGAATATTACGATATTTGATAATCTGGATGCTTTATATAAAGAATCAGCAGATACATTTGTTGAGCTTTCGAAACAAGCAATCCAGAAGCATGATAAATTTGTGGTTGCGTTGAGTGGAGGCTCTTCACCGAAAGCCATCTTTAGTTTATTAGCTACTCCCGAATATGCAGATAAAATAATTTGGAACAAAATCCATTTTTTTTGGGTAGATGAAAGATGGGTTTCTCTTGAAGATGAGAAAAGTAATTTTAAGATGACTTTGGAAGTACTTTTGAATAAAGTTCCAGTCAATGAAAATCAGATTTTCCCCATGTATAAAGACGGAATTGAGCCTGAAAATTATGCTAAAGAATACGAAGCTCAAATAAGAAATGTTTTGGGAGCTGACGGTATTTTTGATTTTATCCTTTTAGGAATGGGTGATGATGGCCACACAGCTTCTCTGTTTCCAGGTGAAAAGATTTTACAAGAAAAAGAAAAATGGGTTGATGCCTACTATCTAAAGTCACAGGAAATGTTTAGAATTACGTTGACTGAACCTATTATCAATAAAGCTGAAAATATTCTGATTGTTACATTTGGTAAATCTAAGAAAAACGCTTTGAATGAAGTTCTTCATGGTGTATATAACCCTGAACTTTATCCGCTACAGTTAATTGAAAAGAGAGCAGGAGTCCAGATTTTTACTGATAAAGAAGCTGGAATTTAATTCAATTGTCTTTTCATCCGAATGCCCTTTTGCCGAGACAATGCTGTTGTTACTACCCTTTCCAGCTTATTAGGTATTCTTGATGGTTCAACTTTTCTTAGTTCTGAAAATGAGAATTTTATTTTGAAAACTGAAGGTAGTGATACCATAATCAATGGAGATTTACAGGATATTTTCTTAGGATTAGAAGAAAATTATTAATAGTGGGAAATAGAATATATAAAATTCAATATTTCTTGTCTTAAGGTAGCCGTGCACCTTAGTAGCCATTTCTAAGTTATAGAAATGGTTACTAAGGATAGTACAACTAGGATCACTAAATTATTTATGCAATAAGACGTTATTTAAATGTTATTCAAACGACCGATCCTGATTTATTGATCTCAGTTTAAAATTTTTGTCAGGTCTACTAATTCAAAACTTTTATCCATTTCTAAAAATGTTCTAAATATCGCTGCGTGTCCAGTACCAACCAGGATGAATATGGTTTTTGTGTCCGGCTTTAATTGATTCTGAATATTTGAGTACATTACCAAATTTCTTTTGTACCAATCGGTAACCAGTCTAGCCCACTTCTCGATCACTTTCAGCTAAATAGACCCATTTATATCGATAAAGAAGCTATCTATCATCGCTAAGATATTTCTGAAAGGGAATTAATGGTTTTGGAACTGATCTCGCGTGGTTTTACAAATGCTGAAATGGCAGATCAGATATTTCTGAGCAAACGAATAGTTGAGGGGCACCGGCAGCAGCTGATTGATAAAACAAAAGCAAAAAATACAGCTGATCTAGTGCGGTTCGCCTTTCAGAATAAACTGCTACAATAAATGCTTACGGTCAATAACTGATTTAAGATTTAATATTCCGTGTAGATAAAAGGTCCGCTAAGGCACTACTTTGACGCAATCGTCTTTTGCTGAAGGCTGGCGAGTACATTTCAATTACAACTCTTGGCTCACCAGAGATCAAGCTGATATTTTTATGGAGATGATCAAGTCCGGGGAGATACCTACCTTATAAAAAAGCTGGAACGATCCAGCCGATATATATTGATCCCTTGTTGAGAAAGAATTTTCAAAAATGCAGGCCTGATAAATGCAATACTATCAAGCCTGCAATCTATTAATTAAATATCCAAAGTAAGTACAACTAAACTCCATAATAGTTTACAAAAAATAAAAAAGGCCGGTGACATGAATCCCCGACCTTTATAACTACTAAAACAAACTAACTTAACCTGGTGAAGAACATAATTCTGATAGAATGGTTCATTATTTTTCAAAAAAAGGACTAATCTTCCGATTAGCCCCTTAACTAAATTATAGACAGATCCATATAGGACCGGAAAATACGTTTAAAATGGCCAGGCCTAAAAACCTGACCATACAATTAAATCAATCAATCTAAACTGATACGTAACGATCGACAATAGATGGACAATTCTTTTAAGAGCTTGGTTTGATAAAAACGAAAAAAGGCTGATCATAAGACCAGCCTCTAAAATCAACCATAAAAAATAAAACCTATTAATCGTGTCCTTCAGTCTTAACGATCTTATTGTAAATTCCCAATAATAAAAACGGTGCCGCCCATTGACCGACGAACAAAGCTGTATTATCATCTTTTGTTTTGCAGCATTTTAATGCAGCTGAAATTCCCATCGCCGCAAGTGATGCCGCCAAGAATAAAATCGAGGGAATTTTAGAAGTTTGCTGTTCTACTTCTTTCGTTACTTTGTCTTCATTTCCTGTTGTAAGTGCCATAATATACATAGTTTGGTTTATTTGTGAACTACTTTCGGAAATAAATAGTTTATATTTATGCGAAAAATATAGGCGATCCTCAAAATATCGATGTTAAATATAATTTACTCCCCATAATGCACTAATTGGGGGAATAGTAAACCGCACCAATGGAAAGCATCGTTACGAGCAATTTGACCGGGACGGATTGTCACCATTGGGGAGTGATACAGCGCAGACTTCGTTGTTTTAATTGGATTCCTAATGTTTATTCTATTTCAAATATTGCTTGTATTTCTACAGAAGAATTTCCAGGAATAGATGATGCTCCAAGTGTGGCTCTTGCATGTTTTCCCAGATCTCCAAATATTTCAACTGTTAAATCAGAAGCTGCATTCATTAACTTTGCGTGGTCTGAAAACTGTTCTGAGGCATTGAAAATTCCCACTAATTGCACGCATTTTTTGACTTTATTTAAATCACCATCTACTGCGTCACTCAATACAGCTATTATATTGAGCATTGTTATTCTTGTTGCTTCCTTTACCTGTTCCTCTGTCACTTCTACGCCAATTTTTCCAGGATTAATCAATTTTCCGTCTTTTAATGCATATTGATTAATAAAAACCAGATTACCGCTTCTTACGTAAGGTTGGTAATTTCCAGCAGGAGCCGGTACTTTGGGTAAAGTTATATGTTTTTCTTTTAAAATCTGGTTAATGTCCTTTGTCGCCACTTCAGGAGTCTTGACAGAATTTTTTCCAAATGTACCTTTTAAAGCAATTGCTACTTTGCTAAAATATTTTCCTTGTTCGGAAGCTAAGAGCCGCTCGCCGTCCGAAGGACGAGCTACATTTTTTAATGAAGCAAGGCTCGTCGTACCGAGAACAGTATTACCTTGCGGAATACTTTTGTCAAGCTTTTCATTTCCCCTTATACCATTTGGAACCAGGACCATTCCATGGACCGCAAGCATATTCATAAAGGATTGCATGGCTAACTCTCGTCCTGCACCACTTCCTGCAGACATAAAGACCATGGCTGGCATCCCTTCTAATTCATGCTTGGACCATAGTGTTGTTGTCTGAGAAAAAAACTCACTCATTGCCGTACTTATGTTCCCAAAATATACAGGAGAACCAAATGCAATTCCATCATATGAAGAAAGTTCCGAAACGTTTGCGACCGGGATATGGTTGAGTTTTGGATTATCAATAAATTTGACTCTTTTGATAATTGCTTTTGTGTTACCATTGTTTTCAATTCCTTTCGCAACCTCTTTTGCAATTTCGTAGGTACCACCTTCATCTGAATGAATTAGTATAAGGATGTTTGCTTGTTTTTGCATTGCCAAAGATCTGTCTGTTAATACAAGTATTAACAAAAATGTGAATGCAAGAAATATTCTATTCATATTTACTGTAATTTTAAATGAGCATACAAAATTATCTATTGTTTTTTTATGGAATATGCCAATAAGTATATGCAAAGCGACAACATCAAATGTGGCCTGACGGAAAGTAAAATGGGGACATTTTTAGATCCCATTCCATCGGACGCTTATGTGTGGTATGAAAAGAATTATCAACATGATGAGTATGGACATGAACACCAGCGCGGCCAGATTAGTTTTGTGGCAAAAGGCTACCAATATTTCCATATTGAAAATAAAATATACCTTGTTCCGCAAAATCATGTTATATGGATTCCTTCTGGTAGCAAACATAAATCACATTCTGAAGCAGAAAACATCGATCTAATGGTGATTCTCTATAAGATTATCCCAGAATTCGAATTTTTTAAATCAGTACGTGTTTTTGCGGCACCCGTGGTATTGAAGGAAATGCTCTTGTATGCTGCCAAGTGGAGTAAAAATCTTCAAGATAATATAGAGCAATACCATTTTTTGCAGGCCATATTAAACAGTTTGCCAAATTTTTGTTCTGAAAACACGAATCTTCAAATACCTATTCCATCCAATGAAAAATTGATCCCAATATGTGAGGAGATTAATTGTAATTTTAAATACGGTATAGATATCGAATTATTAGCAAATAAGGTTGCTATGTCGGCCAGGACACTTCAACGTATATTTAAATCGGAGACAGGTATCACCGTTCAAAAATATCATCAGCTTATAAGAATTTTAAAAAGTATTGAGTTGATCGATCAGAAAAAATATACACTTACCGAAGTAGCCTATCTGGTCGGGTATAAGAGTTTATCTGCATTTACATCTTCTTATCAATCTATTATGAAGAGCACACCTAATGTGGCAAAGAAAGGAGTCCTAATGGGCAGGTGATGATTAATCAATGTATATATTTGAGTAATAAAAAGATTTAAAGATGATAAAATCAATGCGAACACCAATTATTACTATTGGAATTATAATAATGATTTTAAAATTGTTTGGCTGTTCTGACCGTACGAAGCAAAATAATAATAAGCCATCAATGCAGGCTCCATTAACAGAGCAAATTATTGATACGACATCGGATAACATGTTATTGGAAATCGTCTATGATAACCTCTTTCGTAAGTTATCGGCGGCATATGATAAAGAATATGAAATCGTATTGTCTTGGAACAAATCTAGACAAGCAATTTATATGATCAGCCGATTAGAAGCAGAAGTAAATAATGGTGGTTATAACCAGTTTTATTTTAATTCAAGCGGCCAATTTGCTGCTGCGCTGCCAGAAGCGTTGAAATTAGTTGGCGCTACTAAATTTGCTGATCTGACCGAGCGGGCAAACAGCACATTTGAAAAGGAGAAATCGAAAATAACCGAAGATCAGGATGGTACGGTAGAAGGTTTTAGTAAATCGTATGAGAACAATCCGTTAAACAAATTTGACGAGGAATTTTACAAACTTAATGACGTTGAAAACTTGCGAAATATTCAGGTTGACTACATCCGAAAGAACAAGAAAGAGTTTACTGATTAAATCCTATCTTAGTCCTATGCTGTAAAATCCAAGAAGATAAAAATGAACTTCCTCCGATAGAAAAAGGTTACAGCGATGGAATAATCACTGTAACCAGGGTATTTCTATTATCCTTCAGACATTGCTAAAGTGAGGTTAGCCGTAAATTCAAGCCCTGTGGTCGTCAGTGCCTTTATGGTTACCTTATAGCTGCCAGCTTTCAAACTATCACTTTTTTTCACGGAAACTGTACCTGTTTGGGCATTTACGCTAAACAGCTTTTCGCTATCTGTAAATGGCTGCCCATCTTTTTGTATTGAAACCAGTTCAAATGCAGATTTATATTTTTCGGGATATAGTGTTGGTGCGGCAGATACATAACCATTTGAAAGACCGATGTGTATCAGACTAAAGTCGATTGTCAGGTTTAGATCGGGATAATATTGTCCAAATAAGAACTTTATTTGTGGAATCAGAATGACCCTAAAAGTTGTGGAAGCCACAGGAAAACCATCTTTCCTAAGTTCGGGAGTCAGTTCGAACGACCTTTCAGCTTTTTTTTCCGGATCGCCGGCATCTTTTGATAACTTGATATGTGTATCTGCTATTGAAGCGATATTTTCCTGACCATCCTTTTTTGCCAAGTGAAAACTAGCGCCAGTAATCGGTAGGCCAAGAGGATCTATTTCAAAATCAGTAGATTGGTCGCCATACAATACATACGAATAAGGTAACTCGCCGCCGTTTTTTAGACCTTTGATAGCAATTGTTCCAGCCGTTATCTTGATTGAAAAATTTTCTTTCCCGACCACTGTGCCATGAGATTCTTTGGCTATCACGGTGACTTTATAATCATCGGGAATGCGTGCGCTGCTCGATTGGGCTCCGTTGGGATAGAGTAGGGCGCTGTTAATCTGTATGCTTTGTTTTTCGCTATCATATTTGATGGCTTGGTTCAGTTTGTCACTGAGTTTACTCCCGTTGCCTAAATTGATGTCTGCAGTCTGGGAAAAGTCAAAACTGAATGTAAGTCCTGTACTTGCAGATAGGTCTTTCGGCAGATTAATTTCCTGTGTTTCGCCGTAGCGCAGACTGACCTGCGATGGTAACGAAAGTGAGATTTCAGTTGGAATACCTGCTGTTTCCTTTTTACAGGATGATGCCGATCCGAGCATCAGAATCAGCGCTCCCGCTAGAGCGATTTGTGTGTTGATGTACTTCATATGGTGTAAAATTTTGACGAAGGTAGTAATTGTAAATTATTAATGCAACATGATTGCATTTACTATTATCTTTTTTATTTTTGCAACTCAAACAGGAATAGGCTACACTATGTTACGGTATCAGAATAAAGTTTTTTTAGCATCTCTAGTGATGTTAACTAGCGCAAAAACGGCGCAAGCACAGCGCAAACCATCAGTGGATACGTTGCGAAGCTATACGCTTCCCACCGTAGAGACAACAGGCTTCGTGCCGAGGCATGGGCAAAAGAAGAGGCTCGATCGAAATCAGCTAGATCGTATTCAGGCGCAAACGCTCGGTGAAACATTGAGTCATATTTCCGGGATACAAAACGCTTCTTTCGGTCCCAATTCTGGCATGCCCATGATACGCAGTCTAAGTGGTAGCAGGGTAGGTGTTCTTTCAAATGGTCTTTCGGTCAATGATTTGTCGGGAATCAGTCCCAACCTAAATCCCAATTTCGATATGGAAAATCTACACGAAATAGAACTTTACAAGGGTGCTGCTACTGTGTTATTCGGAGGAAAGGCGATCGGTGGAGCGGTCAATCTCAAGGATAACACCATTCCTATGACCCTTCTGCCAAATAAGATTGCAGGCCGGGCCAGTGCGGAGTTAGGAACCAATAGTGGCAATAGCCAGTCGCTGGCCTTCAATGCAAACCTTGGAAAATACTGGGTGGGACATATTGGCGCAATGAGGCTCACGCACGGAAACCTCAGGATTCCGGGCAATACAAAGGCGGCTATTGCTTATGATCCTAAGATCGATCATTTGACAGCCGCAATGGCACAGGTAAATGTCGATCGCGAGACGATTCGAAATCTGACGCTATATCCCTATTTAAGCCAGTTTGTGCTCAATAATATGGGCGATCCAAAGTGGGGTTTATCGGAGGCCGACCTGTATACCTTTGAAGATTATTCATTTATCAATGGAGCAAAAGTCCTAAACCCTCAAAATGATAAATATATCGCTGGGCAGGATCCCAACACACCGTTGTACACCGAAGTCGTTCATGGGATTACAGATTACGTGCCTGTCAAACGAGGAGTGATGCCCAATAGTCATGCTGAAAGAAGCGCTGTCAATGCAGGAGCCAGCTATATCAGAGACAACTTTCGAGTAGGTCTAGGGCTTTACGCTCTTGAAAGCTATTATGGTATTCCCGGTTTTGCACAGCGCAACAAGCCTGTCCATAGCCACAGCACCGTTTGGACCCCCATATATGAACCGATCAATACGCGCACCTATTCCTATGCCTGGCAGTTAGAATCTGCTTTTAAGCCAAGAACACAGTTGATCTCGGAGATTAAATTTAATTACCGCGGTGAGCTGTCGGACGACCGGGAGCTCTTGGGCAGGTATCGTGTCAATAAGTTCGATAGTGAGCGTCATGCGTTTCGATCGGAGGTATCGCAGCAGTTTACCCGTTTTTGGTCTGGGACGAGTGGATTTGATTTTTCATTTGTAGCCTTAAAGGGCGAGGGGGATCGGCGGTATGTACCCCATAATCTGAGTCGGGAAGGAGGGATCTTTACCTTGCAGACAATAGAACTTAATCCAGTTGCCCTTCATATGGGCTACAGGCATGACTGGGTTGCCCGACGTACTTTGAGCGATCCTACCTACCAGCGGAGCCGGGGGATGGCCGGGGGACAGCTTTCGGCTCGGGATTTTAGCTTAAACCACTTTTCGGGAGATATCAACTATTCGATTTTTGACATTGCCTATTTACAGGCTACATTTTCACACGCAGAACGTGCACCCGGGGTCAATGAACTTTATGCAGGGAATGACCATTTCGCTATCCTGGTAGAAGAAAATGGAGATGATCGACTTAACAAGGAAAGCTCAAATTCCTATGAGTTATCCGGAGGGATAAAATATGGTGGATTAAAGCTGTCAGCGACTCATTACCGCAGCTTCTTTAAAAATTATCTCTATTTGGCCCATACAGGCATTTCCCGTTCTGGTGGTTTTTTGGTCAAGGAATGGCGTGCTTCAGACACCGAAATTCAGGGTTGGGAGTTGGAAGGAGGTTATACTTATGCATTGGCAGCTGATTGTCATCTCACATTAAATGCGTTCGCCGATCTCGTCAAAAATATAAATACATCAGATGATAGTATGCGCAAATGGGCCGAAGGAGACTATATGCCCAATTTACCTACCAGTAGATATGGAATATCCGCGTTACTTCAATATAAAAAGTTTTTTGGGAACGCCAATTTCGACCGGTATCTGAAGCAGCGTTATTTAGGTAAAAATATCAATATTGAACCACCTATGCCAGCCTATTCCTTGCTATCTGGTCAATTAGGTTACAAGGTGAATCTAAAAAAATATGAATTTGTCTATTTTATTTCCGGAAATAATCTATTGAATGTTGAAGCACGTCCGCAAAATTCCATACTCAAATATCTAGCTCCACTACCGGGGCGTAATATTTCTATGGGATTAAAGCTATTGCTCTAAAGAAGAAAGGTGACGATCGATTAATTTAAGCCTGCCACATCCTGACTTGTTTGAAAAAAGGGGCGAAACGAAATCCAAAATTCTCTTGATTTTAATAAGGATCCTGAAGAGGTAAAATAACAGTACCCCAGAGTATCCAACTAATCTTACGAACTTTGATTTAGATCGAAGCCCAAAGCTGGTTAACATTAAGGTATAAATATTCCCAACCTTTGAGCGGTTAGAGTGTTAATTTAATATTTAATTAACATAAT